>Ga0209040_10000172_pt1 | contig 44502 bp, 42 predicted proteins | sample BogFormECP12_OM3_FD_188240 | JGI IMG/M metagenome (GOLD analysis project Ga0209040, IMG submission 188240) | Bog forest soil microbial communities from Calvert Island, British Columbia, Canada - ECP12_OM3 (SPAdes) (version 2) | ecosystem: Environmental > Aquatic > Freshwater > Wetlands > Bog ... | reverse complement strand
GGATCCGGGGCGCGGCGGTCGGAGCTAAACGCCAGACCGCTATTTTGTGCTGCCCGCAGGGCCACCGCTGCCGGGCGAAGTCCCGGCGGCGGCGTAGAGGATCTTGTGAGGGCCGAGCTCGTCGATCAGGTGAGGTTCACCCCGCGCGTCGAATATGCGTTTCGGCATCCGCTGATCCGGGTGGTGACCTACGAATCTCAGCTCAAATCCGACCGCGCCCAACTGCACCGGCGGCTAGCCGCGGCGATCGAAGCGCGTGACCCACAATCGGTGGACGACAACGCGGCGTTGATCGCCGAACATCTGGAGGCCGCCGGTGATCTGCACGACGCGTTCGGCTGGCACATGCGCGCGGCAACGTGGGCGAGGGACCGCGACATCGCCGCGGCGCGACTGAGTTGGGAGCGTGCCCGCAAGATCGCCGACGCGTTGCCCGTCGAGGATCCGAACCGGGCAGCGATGCGCATTGCCCCGCGCACCATGTTGTGCGCGACCGCCTTTCGAGTCCATGAACATGCGGGGGCCACCTTCGATGAATTGCGGGACTTGTGCGCCGCCGCCGGGGACAAGGCGTCGCTGGCCATCGCAATGGCGGGGGTGGTGATGGATCATGCCTTGCAGGCCCGCACGCGCGAGGCGTCGCAGTTGGCATGGGAAGCCATGACCCTCATCGAGGCGATCGGCGATGCGAACCTGACGGTCGGGCTGTCCCGTGCGTCCATCTACGCCAAGCTCGAAAGCGGTGAGTGGGCTGAGGCGCTGCGCTGGTCGCAGAGGGTTATCGACTTGGCCGACGGTGATCCATTCAAAGGCAACTTCATGGTCGGGTCTCCGTTAGCGCTGGCCCTCACGACGCGGTCTCTTACCCGGTATCACCTGGGTCTTCCCGGATGGCGCGACGACCTGCAGCACGGCCTGGACATGGCCCGCGGCGCCGACCCCTACTCCTATGCCACGGCCGTCACCTACGTCTACTCCGTGGGCATACCGTACGGCGTGCTGAAGACAGACGATCCCACGATGCGCGAGCTCGAGGATGCCCTGCGAGTTGCCGAACGATCCGGTGATGACCTCGCGTTGAGCATCGCTCGGATGACGCTGGGCTATGCGCTGGTGCACCGCCCAACGGCTGCGGATCGAGACCGCGGGCAGCAGCTTCTGACCGAGGTCAGCGACGCGTTCGTGCGGCAGCGATACGCCTTCGCCGAGTTACCGCTCGTCAACGTGTACGTGGCCCGCGAGAGGGCTCGTGGTGGAGATCCCGATGGCGCGATACCGCTGATGCGCGCCAACGTCGACCAGCGGTTCCTCGACGGACGTCTGCTTGCGTGGGGCATTCCAGCGACGGGTGCGCTGGTGCAGACACTGCTCGATCGTGGGGCCGACGGTGACGTGGCCGAAGCCGACGCGGCGATCGAGCGGTTAGCGACCGCGGCGACCGACGACGGTTTAGCGGTGCGCGACATCGAGCTGTTGCGGCTGCGGGCTCTGCTGGCCGGGGCGCGCGGTGATGCCGCGGCTTATACCGACTTCCGCGATCGTTACCGCGACATGGCGAGAACGCTTGGCTTCGAGGGGCAAATCGCATGGGCCGAGGCCATGCCATGACCTGTGCGTCATGATGGCGCCACGCATACCCATGGCGACGTAGGCCGACTCACCTCACTTCTTCTGCTGACCAGACGTTGCTTGGAAGCGGAACTCGACCACGTCGCCGTCGGCCATCACGTAGTCCTTGCCTTCCATCCGGACCTTGCCGGCCGCCTTGGCCGCCGCCATTGACCTGGCCGCGATCAGGTCGTCGTACGACACGATCTCGGCCTTGATGAAGCCCTTCTCGAAGTCGGAGTGGATCACTCCAGCGGCCTTCGGCGCGGTGTCGCCCTGATGAATGACCCACGCCCGCGCCTCTTTTGGGCCCGCCGTCAGGAAGGTCTGCAGCTTGAGGGTGTGGAAACCGGCCCGAGCCAGCGCGTCGAGCCCCCGCTCGGTCTGCCCGATCGACTCGAGCAGCTCGGCGGCCGACTCGTCATCGAGCTCGGCCAGCTCGGACTCGACGGCGGCGTCCAGGAACACCGCGTCCGCAGGCGCAATGAGCTCGCGCAGCTCGGCGACCCGCGCGGCGTCGGTCAGCACCGCCTCGTCGGCGTTGAAGACATACAGAAATGGCTTGGTGGTCAACAGGTTGAGCTCGCGCAACGCTGAGGCGTCCGAAACGTCAATGCCCGCCGCGAATAAGGTCTTCCCGCTGTCGAGTACCCCTTGGGCGGCCAGCGCCGCCTCGTAGACCGGCTTACGCTCCTTGTTGGTGCGAGCCTCTTTCTCCAGCCTGGGCAGGGCGCGCTCGAGCGTCTGCAGATCGGCCAGGATCAATTCGGTATCGACGACCTCGATATCGGATTTGGGATCCACCTGGCCTGTGACATGTGTCACGTCGTCGTCGGAGAACACCCGGACCACCTGACAGATGGCGTCACATTCGCGGATGTGGGCCAGAAACTTGTTACCGAGCCCCGCTCCCTCCGACGCGCCCTTGACCAGGCCGGCGATGTCGACGAAGGTCACCGGCGCCGCGATGATGCGCTCCGATCCGAAAAGCTCCGCCAGCTTGGCCAGTCGCGGATCAGGCAACGAAACGACACCCTCATTCGGTTCGATCGTCGCGAACGGATAGTTGGCCGCCACCACGTTATTCCGGGTCAGCGCGTTGAACATCGTCGACTTGCCGACATTCGGCAGACCCACGATTCCCAGGCTCAAGCTCACAGAAAGGCAAGTCTAGGGCTCAGCGACGGTGCCCGCCCGGACCCGGCCGACGTGCCAGCATCCGGGCCGGGACGCATGGCACGCCCAAGGTCTCTACTAAGGTATTTACGGGCCTTTCGGCCCATTGCCGGTACGGTCAATATGTGTCAGCACAGCGGGCGCGGCCGGCGGTTGAGGCTTCCCACCGTTCGATCCACCCAAATATCCCAGGTGTGCCGTGGTGGGCCGCCCTGCTTATCGCCACGACCGCCGCCGCCATCGGGTACGCAATCGATGCCGGAGCGGGACATAAGGAGCTGACCGACGTCTTCGCCGCCCTGTACATAGCCGGCTGCGTGATAGCGGTGCTGGCTGTGCGGCAGTCGGGCGTGTTCACCGCGGTAATCCAGCCGCCGCTTCTACTTTTCTGCGCGGTGCCCGGCGCCTACTGGTTATTCCACGGCGGCAAAGTCGGCAATCTCAAAGACCTCCTGATCAACTGCGGCTATCCCCTCATCGAGCGCTTCCCGCTGATGCTGGGCACCGCCGGCGGCGTGCTGCTAATCGGCCTGATCAGGTGGTATTTCGGATTGTCACACCGGACGACGACGCCGGCGAACACCACGGACGACGTGCCCACCAGCGCCGAGTCGGAGTCAAAGTCCGTCATCAGGGGCATCGCTGCGAAACTGGCCTCGTTTCTCGGCCACGACGCGGACCACGAGGGCGACGACGCCGAGGCTCCGTCCGGCGACGCGCCCCAGGTCCACGCGGTTGGCGATCCCCCCAGAAACGGCCGAGCAGCCCGCGGCAGTCGGTCCACCCAACGCACCACCCGAACCCGCTCGCGGCATTCTCGACCGCCGCTGGAGCAGGAGTATGAACCCCCGGTCGAGCGCCGGCGACACGGAAGCCGCCGGGACTCGGGGGCCGCTCGCGACTTCCAACCTGCCGACCCGCCCCGTCGGTCACGCCGCCGCCCCAGGCCGCAGGGCGATCCCGACCTGCACGCCCAGCCGCCACGGGAAATGCGCCGAGACCCGTACGGCCGCCGCAGCGCCTACGAGCGCCCGGCCGGCCGCAGCAGCCGGTTCGATCCCCATGCCGAGCGCTTCAGTCCCCACGAGAAGCCGAACGAACCCTACGAGCCATACGAGCCGCCGCGCCGTCGCGCCACGGCAAGTGGGCCCAACGGCGCCGGCCCGACCCACCACCCGATCTCGCAGGTCCGCTACCGCGGGTCGGCCCCGCGCGACGAACGTCGGGACCAGCACGGCGATGAGCCACGCGCCGAGCGCCGCAGTCGCTCGCGCGCACCGCGTCGGCACCAGAGCGAAGACTGGGAATACGACATCTAGCTTTTGAGGGCTGACTAGCTTTTGAGGGCTGACCGGATCTCCCGGGGGAGCGCGAACACCAGCGTCTCGTGGGCGGTCGTCACTGGTTGCACCACGGCGTAGCCGCAGTCGGCCAGCCGCTCCAGCACGCCCCGCACCAGAACCTCGGGGACCGATGCACCAGAGGTGATGCCCACCGTGGTGACACCGTCCAACCACGCCGGGTCGATATCGTCGGCCCAGTCGACCAGGTGGGCGGCCTGGGCGCCGCCACCCAACGCCACCTCGACCAGCCGCACCGAATTCGACGAATTGCGCGACCCGACGACGATGACCAGCTCGCACTCGGGCGCCATCGCCTTGACCGCGACCTGCCGGTTCTGCGTCGCGTAGCAAATGTCGTCGCTGGGCGGATCTTGCAGCTGCGGGAACCGCTGACGCAGCCGCTCGACGATCTCCATCGTCTCGTCGACCGACAGCGTGGTCTGGGACAGCCAGACCACCTTGTTCTCGTCGCGCACCCTCACGTTCTCCACGGCGGCGAGCCCGTCGACCAGCCGCACGTGGTCGGGCGCTTCTCCGGCGGTACCGATGACTTCCTCGTGGCCCTCATGACCAATCAGCAGGATGTCGTAGTCGTCACGCGCGAATCGCCTGGCCTCGTTGTGCACCTTGGTGACCAGCGGGCAGGTCGCGTCGATGGTCTGCAGGTTGCGTTCGGCGGCGGCCTCGTACACCGTCGGCGCGACCCCGTGCGCGGAGAATACGACGATGGCCCCTTCGGGAACCTGGTCGGTCTCCTCGACGAAAACCGCACCGGCCTTGACCAAGGTGTCAACCACGTGCCGGTTGTGCACGATCTCGTGGCGCACGTAGACCGGGGGGCCGTACTTCTCCAGCGCACGCTCGACCGTTTCGACGGCCCTATCCACACCTGCGCAGTAGCCGCGCGGCTCCGCCAAAAGAACCCGTTTTTGTGTCGGGCCGTCGGCCACCGATCGGGATGCGCCGGGAATCCCCATATCGACACTCGGCGCCATGATGTTCAGGGTACAGCCGGTGCCCTCGGCTTGGAGTTGGCCGCGGCTTGAGGCAGTCTTGGACCCATGGCTACTGCACCGTATGGGGTTCGGCTACTGGTCGGCGCGGCGACAGTCGCCGTAGAGGAGACGATGAAGCTGCCGAAAACCATCCTGATGTACCCGATGACGTTAGCCAGTCAGGCGGCGCACATGGTGATGCGATTTCAACAGAACCTGGCTGAGCTGGTAATCAAGGGCGATAGCACCCTGGGGTCGCTGTTTCCGCCGAAGAACGAAAAGCCGGACTGGGCGACGTTCGACGAGGACTTACCCGAGGGTGCCGATGGCGCCGCGTTGGCCGGCCTGGACGCCGCCGACAGCGATCGCCGGGCCGAGGGACGGTTCGCCTTGTACTCGGTGTCCGACACATCCGAGTCCTCCGGCTCTGAGGCCGCCGATCCCCCAACCAAGTCGGTGCCGGTCAGGCAACCAAAGAGGTCGGCGTCCATATCGACAGTTCCGCAGCCGGCGGTGGCAGCCGATCTCGACTATCCGACGTTGACGCTGGCCCAGCTGCGGGCCAGGCTGCATTCGCTGGACGTCGACGAGCTCGAAGCCCTGCTGGCCTACGAGCAGGCGACAAAGGCCCGCGCTCCGTTCCAGACGCTGCTCGCCAACAGGATCACTCGCGCGACCGCGAAGTGACCCAGGCGAATTCGGCCGAGAACCCGTTCCCGGTTCGCGCGGTGGCGATCCGGGTCGCGGGCTGGATCGACAAGCTGGGCACCGTCTGGGTAGAGGGTCAGTTGGCCCAGATCACCATGCGGCCGGACTCCAAGACGGTGTTCATGGTGTTGCGCGACCCGGCGGCCGATATGTCGCTGACCGTTACGTGTTCGCGTGACCTGGTGCTGCGCGCTCCGGTGAAACTGGCCGAAGGCATTCAGGTGGTGGTCTGCGGCAAACCCTCGTTCTACACCGGACGCGGCACATTTTCGTTGCGCCTCAGCGAGATTCGCGCCGTTGGCGTCGGCGAGCTACTGGCACGCATCGATCGGCTGCGCCGACTATTGGACGCCGAGGGGCTCTTCGATCCACGGCTTAAGCGGCCAATACCGTTCCTGCCCAACACGATCGGCCTGATCACCGGCCGCGCGAGTGCCGCCGAACGCGATGTGACGACTGTGGCCGCCGCGCGCTGGCCCGCGGTACGTTTCGCCGTCCGCAACACCGCCGTCCAGGGGCCCAACGCGGTCCCGCAGATCGTCGAGGCGCTGCGCGAACTGGATCGCGACCACGATGTCGACGTAATCGTGGTGGCCCGCGGCGGCGGCAGCGTCGAGGACCTGCTGCCGTTCTCCGACGAGACGCTGTGCCGCGCGATCGCGGCCTGCCGCACGCCGGTGATCAGCGCGGTCGGTCACGAACCCGACAACCCGCTATGCGATCTGGTCGCCGATCTGCGCGCCGCCACCCCCACCGACGCGGCCAAGAAGGTCGTCCCGGATACCGCCGCCGAGCAGCGGCTGGTCGATGACCTACGCCGCCGCAGCGGACAGGCACTGCGCAACTGGGTATCACGCGAGCAACGGACGCTGGCCCAATTGCGCAGCCGCCCGGTGCTGGCCGACCCGCTGAAGGCGCTGACGGCGCGGACCGAGGAAGTTCACCGCGCCCGGTCAGCGATTCGCCGCGACATCAGCCGGCTGGTCGCCGCCGAGACCGAGCGCGTCGGTCATCTGGCCGCGCGGCTGGCCACGCTGGGCCCGGCGGCCACATTGGCCCGCGGCTACGCGGTGGTACAGACGGTCCCCGCAGCCGGACCTGCGGCGGTGCTGCGGTCGGTCAACGATGCACCGGCGGGCACCAGGCTGCGGGTGCGCGTTTCCGACGGCGCTGTAGCGGCGACAAGCGAAGGACGCACCGATGGTGGGTAAAGAAGACGACGACGAGACCGGCGCCACTACACCTATTAGTCAGCTTGGCTATGAAGATTGCCGGGACGAGTTGATCGAAGTCGTGCGGTTGCTAGAGCAAGGCGGGCTGGACCTGGATGCGTCGCTGAAACTGTGGGAAAGAGGGGAACAACTCGCCAAAAGGTGCGAGGAGCACTTAGCTGGCGCGCGCCGGAGGGTCGAGGATGCGCTCGCGGCGGGCCCGGCCGACGAAACCTGAACCCAGGCCGGGCGGGAAACACACCATCTGTCAATACTGGAACACGTTTCAGTTATTCTCGACTATGCTCCGCGACACTATGGGTGATCCATCGCTGACAACCGAACTGGGACGCGTCCTGGTCACCGGCGGCTCAGGCTTCGTCGGCGCCAACCTGGTGACCACATTGCTCGACCGCGGGTACCGGGTTCGGTCATTCGACCGTGCCCCGTCGCTGCTACCCCAGCATCCGAAGCTGGAGGTCCTGCAGGGCGACATCACCGACGCAGCCGACTGCGCCGCGGCGGTGGACGGCATCGACACGGTCTTCCACACCGCGGCGATCATCGAGCTGATGGGCGGCGCTTCGGTGACCGACGAATACCGAAAGCGCAGCTACGCGGTCAACGTCGAGGGCACCAAGAACTTGGTTCGCGCGGGCCAAAAGGCCGGCGTCAAGCGGTTCGTCTATACCGCGTCCAACAGTGTGGTGATGGGCGGGCAGCCCATCTCCGGCGGCGACGAGATGCTGCCCTACACCGAACGGTTCAACGACCTGTACACCGAAACCAAGGTGGTTGCCGAGAAGTTCGTGCTGTCCCAGAACGGCGCCCCGGATGGTAGGGGCATGCTGACATGCTCCATCCGGCCCAGCGGCATCTGGGGTCGCGGTGACCAGACGATGTTCCGCAGACTCTTCGAAAGCGTCGTCGCCGGCCACGTCAAGGTGCTCGTCGGCGGCAAGAGCGCCAAATTGGACAACTCCTACGTGCACAACCTGATTCACGGTTTCATCTTGGCCGCAGAGCATCTGGTGCCGGGAGGCAGCGCACCCGGACAGGCTTACTTCATCAACGACGGTGAGCCGATCAACATGTTCGAGTTCGCGCGGCCGGTCGTCACGGAGTGCGGCGAACCCTGGCCTCGGATGCGGGTGTCGGGCAAGATGGTGCGCGACGTGATGTCACTGTGGCAACGACTGCATTTCCGGTTCGGGCTGCCCAGGCCGCCGCTGGAACCCCTTGCGGTGGAACGGCTTTACCTTGACAACTATTTTTCCATCGCGAAGGCTCAGCGGGACCTGGGCTATCGTCCGCTGTTCAGCACCGAGCAGGCCATGGAGGAATGCCTGCCGTATTACAAAGACCTGTTCGAGCAGGTCAAGGCGTCCTCCAAACCCCATCTGGCGTCCGTCGTCGCGGCGCCACCCCCGGAATAGCAGACCGCACCCGATGGTCCCGGTCCAGACATGAACACCGAATTCACGCTCAATCAAAGGCGTGCCGTCGCGATCTTCACGATCATCGCGCTGCTGTTCGGTGCCTACTTCCTGCGTGACTTCTTTGTCCTGATCGTGGTGGCCGGAGTCGGGGCGTATTTGTTCACGCCCCTTTTCAATCGGTTCAACCGACGGCTGGGCACCGGCTTGTCGGCCACCGGCACCTTGTTGTCGGCGCTAGTCATCGTGATTGTGCCGATCGGGATCCTGGTGGCCCTCGCCGTCGTTCAGATTTCGCGCATGGTCGACCACATCGCCGAGTGGGTGAAGACGACCGACCTGAGCGGGCTCGGCGACAAGGTCCTGCACTACGTCAACGAGCTGCTGGCCCGGGTGCCATTTGCGCACGTGACGGTGACCGCGGAGACGCTCCGGAAAACGATGATCACCGGAGGACAACACGTCGGCCAGTGGCTGCTGCAATTTCTGCAGGGCGCCGCCGGGGGCATCGCCGGCGCGGTCACCCAAGCCATCATCTTTGTGTACGTGTTCGTCGCACTGCTGGTGAACCGCGAGAAAGTGCGGACGCTCATCGGCCAGCTCAACCCGCTCGGCGACGAAGTGACAGACTTGTACCTGAAGAAGGCGGGTGCCATGGTCCGCGGCACCATGAGCGGCCAGTTCGTCATCGCGCTGTGCCAAGGTGTCGCCGGCGCGGCGTCGATCTACATCGCCGGGTTCCACCACGGCTTCTTCATCTTCTCGATCCTGCTGACGGCGCTGTCGATCATTCCGCTGGGCGGCGGCATCGTCACTATTCCGTTCGGCATCGGGATGATCTTCTACGGCAACATCGCCGGCGGCACCTTCGTGATCCTGTGGCATCTCCTGGTCGTCACCAACATCGACAACTTCTTGCGCCCCATCCTCGTTCCGCGCGACGCGCGGCTGAATTCGGCGCTCATGCTGCTCGCGGTGTTCGCGGGTATCGCTATGTTCGGCCCCTGGGGCATCGTCATCGGTCCGGTGCTGATGATCCTGATCGTCACCACCATCGACGTTTACCTTGCGGTGTACAAAGACGTTGAGCTGCAACAGCACAACGAAGAACCCGTCCGCCGCAAATGGCGCCCGCGCGGGAAAGCGAAAGCGCCGGACGCTAGGTCAGCCCCTATGTCAGCGCCTACGTCAAACTCCGAGTAAGAAACTCGACCACCCGGTTGCGGGCTTCATAGGCGGGCTGACCATCGACCTCGCGGACCTCTCCGGTCAGCACCGAGTGCGCCGCCTTGCCGAAACCGTATTCGTTGCCGGGGCTCGAGTCGATCTCGATCACCTCGAATGCATCGCCGAGCCGCTCCTTGAGCGCCGTGAAACGTTCGCGCGGCGATACCTTGTCCTCGCTGAACCGCAGGCCCATGGCGCACAAGCCGTCGTTGGCGCAGCGATCAACGATGGTGGCCATCTCGGGTTCGCTCAGCCCGGTGTCCCGGCGCCGCGCAAGGCCCAGCGGGAACGGCACCGACGGCTGACTGAGCACAGGCGCCAGCACGCTCTCGTCGACCGCGGCGGCCAGTGCGAAGCCGCCAGTGAAGCACTGGCCGATGACGCCGACGCCCTTGCCCGGCGTCGACGCGTTGAGGTCGCGAGCCAGGGCGCGCAGGAACAGCGACACCGGCCGCGGCTTGTTGGTCGCGAACGCCGCAAATTCCTTTGCCACACAGGCCCGCGCGACGATCGCGGCCGTATACCCGACCGACTCGGGCTTGCCCGGCTCACCGAACAGCGACGGCATGGCGACGGTGAACCCGTTGTCCACCAGGTGATTGCCGAGGGCAAGCACACCGGGATGGATACCAGGTATCTCGGGAATCAGCACCACCCCAGGGCCGGCACCCTTGCGGTAGACGTCGTGGGTATAGCCGCCACCGGTGAACGGTGCCGCCGACCACCCAGAGAGGTCTGCTTCGGGTGCGGTCACGGAATGTCCCTTCTATCGACTTGCCGGCTACCGGCTGGGCAAAGGCGGCTGCGATTGGGTCGCCGACGCCAGCGTACGGAACTGATCGGTGTTCCCGGCACCGCTGATCGCGACCTGGGTGGGGCCAACCGGGCTGGCAAGCCTGGTGGTCCACACCGGTTCCGTGGTCGCCGCGCCTTGGTAGACAACCCAGCTGGTGCCGGCGACGTCGACCGTGCCGGTCGGATACAGAGCCTGCTGGGACGGATGGATCGAGCCGACCAGCTTGTCCTCATCGGCGTTGCTCTGGGTCAGGCTTAGATACATCCCGGTCGGGGTGATGTATCCCACGATCGACGTAGCCGCGTTCCGCCGCTGACCGGTCGAGCTGTCGGTTCGCCCATTCTCGATACCGCCGCGACCTCCGGAGTTGGGCTGCCAGCCCGCGGGTAACCGAGGCAGCCGAATCGGGAACCCCAGCGTCTCAGCGTCTGCGCGCAAGGCCGCCGACGCATCGTAGGACGGAATCGTGCCCTTGGTCGTCCCGCCCGGCTGAAATGAACACATCCCCACCAGACCTGCCAGCACGATGCACCCGACGACCAGGGGCACAAGCGACCAGAACATGTCGCGGCCATCCTGCAGTACCCGCGGTTTCGCCGGCCTTGGTGCCGGACCCGGCTGACCGGCGCCATCAGAATTCGGCGGCGGCTCGACAGTCACTCCCCGAGTATCCCAGCTCCAGCCCGCGGTATTGCTTCTGGGACAATCACCAACCATGACAGCTGAGGGCGACCGCTCGTTTAGATCCGGTTCGTCGCCGACCGCCGTTTCGGGCCGCGACCCATCGAAGGCGCGGCCGCGCGGTGAGGCCCCGGACCGCAACCTGGCCCTGGAGCTGGTACGGGTCACCGAGGCCGGTGCCATGGCCGCAGGTCGCTGGGTGGGTCGCGGCGACAAGGAGGGCGGCGACGGCGCGGCGGTCGACGCGATACGCGAGCTCGTGAACTCGGTCTCGATGCGCGGGGTAGTGGTCATCGGCGAGGGCGAGAAAGACCAGGCGCCGATGCTCTACAACGGCGAAGCGGTCGGCAATGGTGACGGCCCCGAGTGCGATTTCGCCGTCGACCCCGTGGATGGCACCACCCTGATGAGCAAGGGCATGCCCAACGCCATTTCGGTGTTGGCCGTGGCCGATCGCGGCGCGATGTTCGACCCCTCGGCAGTGTTCTACATGAACAAGATCGCCGTCGGGCCCGAGGCCGCGCACGTGCTGGACATCAACGCGCCGATCGCTGACAACATCAGGGCGGTCGCCAGGGTCAAGGAACTGTCGGTGCGGGACATGACCGTGTGCATCCTGGACCGGCCGCGGCACGCTGAGTTGATCGAAGACGTCCGCGCCACTGGGGCCCGTATCCGGCTGATCACCGACGGCGACGTGGCCGGCGCGATCTCCGCCTGCCGGCCGGAGTCGGGCACCGACATGCTGGCCGGTATCGGCGGCACCCCGGAGGGCATCATCGCCGCGGCCGCGATCCGTTGCATGGGCGGGGCGATCCAGGCGCAGCTGGCGCCCAAGGACGCCGCCGAACGCCGCAAGGCGCTGGACGCCGGCTACGACCTCGACCAGGTGCTGACCACCGAGGATCTGGTGTCCGGTGACAACGTCTTCTTCTGCGCCACCGGGGTCACCGACGGCGACCTGCTCAAGGGTGTGCGCTATTACCCCGGCGGCTGCACCACCCAGTCGATCGTGATGCGTTCGAAGTCGGGCACGGTCCGGATGATCGAGGCCTACCACCGGCTCTCGAAGCTGAACGAATACTCCGCCATCGACTTCACCGGCGACAGCAACGCCGCCTATCCCCTGCCCTAATCACTCGCCGAACCCACAAAGACAGGACCCAATTCATGGCCGAGAGCGCCGAATACCGCATCGAGCACGACACCATGGGCGAGGTCCGGGTACCGGCAAAAGCGTTGTGGCGGGCCCAAACCCAGCGGGCGGTGGAGAACTTTCCGATCTCCGGCCGGGGCCTGGAGCGCACGCAGATCCGCGCGTTGGGGTTGCTGAAGGGCGCATGCGCGCAGGTCAACAAGGACCTCGGCTTGCTGGCACCGGAGAAGGCCGACGCGATCATCGAAGCGGCCGCCGAGATCGCCGACGGTCTGCACGACGACCAGTTCCCCATCGACGTGTTCCAAACCGGCTCGGGCACCAGCTCCAACATGAACACCAACGAAGTGATCGCCAGCATCGCGGCCGCCAACGGAGTCACGGTGCACCCCAACGACGACGTGAACATGTCGCAGTCGTCCAACGACACCTTCCCGACCGCTACCCACATCGCCGCCACCGAGGCCGCGGTGCGTCATCTCATTCCGGCACTCGAGGTACTGCACGACGCGCTGGCGGCCAAGGCTCGCGCGTGGCGCACGGTGGTCAAGTCGGGCCGCACGCACCTGATGGACGCCGTTCCGGTGACGCTCGGCCAGGAATTCAGCGGATATGCCCGCCAGATCGAAGCCGGCATAGAAAGAGTGCGCGCCACCCTGCCCCGGCTGGGTGAGCTGGCAATCGGCGGTACCGCGGTGGGCACCGGCCTCAACGCTCCCGAGGGCTTCGGCGCCAAGGTGGTCGAGACGCTGGTCGCTACGACGGGTCTGACCGAATTACGAACGGCAGTAAACTCTTTCGAGGCCCAAGCGGCCCGCGACGGCCTGGTCGAGGCATCCGGCGCGCTGCGCACCATCGCGGTGTCACTGACCAAGATCGCCAACGACATCCGCTGGATGGGATCCGGCCCGCTGACCGGCCTGGCGGAAATCCAGTTGCCGGACCTGCAGCCTGGCAGCTCGATCATGCCGGGCAAGGTCAACCCGGTTCTGCCCGAAGCGGTTACGCAGGTCGCCGCGCAGGTGATAGGCAATGATGCCGCGGTTGCCTGGGGCGGCGCGAACGGAGCCTTCGAGCTCAACGTCTACATCCCGATGATGGCCCGCAACATCCTGGAGTCGTTCAAGCTGTTGACCAACGTGTCAAAGCTGTTCGCGGAGCGATGCATCACCGGGCTGTCCGCCCACGTCCAGCATCTGCGCGAGCTGGCCGAGTCGTCGCCGTCGATCGTGACGCCCTTGAATTCGGCCATCGGCTACGAGGAGGCCGCCGCGGTGGCCAAACAAGCCCTCAAGGAACGCAAGACCATCCGTCAGACTGTGATCGACCGTGGCCTGATCGGCGACAAGCTGTCGATCGAGGAGCTGGACCGGCGGCTCGACGTGTTGGCGATGGCCAAGGTCAAGGCGGCCGACTAGTGGCGATCGCGAGCGCGGCGAAGCCGCGTGAAGCGGGTCGCCACCATCATGGGGTCGCCACCATCACGACTAGGCGGTCACTTAAGAATTTTTAAGGCGTCACGCACATAATTGGGGACGCGGTTGCGCGGCCACCTCGGGGAGGTGGCCGGTGAAAGTGAAGGTGATTCGATGACGGTTCCTCCCGGCGGTCCTTACGGCCAGGACCCCTACGGAACGAATCCGTATGGACAGGGCGGATATTGGGGCGGCCAGCCGCAGGGCGGCCAGTACCCCTACCAGCCTGGTGGCGCGTATCCGCACCCGCCGGGCGGCCCATACACCAATCCTGCGGGCGGCACGGATCCTTCCGCCGCTGCCGGCTACCCACCACAGCAGTACCCACAACCCGGCCAGCAGTATGCCCCTGGCTGGCAAGGCGGGCCCTACCCGCCGGGACCGCCGCCGAAGGGACCACGCTCGAAGATGCCATGGGTCATCCTGGCCGGTATCGCGGTGTTGGGCGTGATCGCGCTGGTGGTAATCCTGGTGTTCGCCCTCGGTAACTCAAACAAATCGACCCAGGCCCACCCCTCAGGGCCCTCGGCGGCCCCGTCGTCGCAAGGCGTTCCGACGTCGGAGCCGAACGGTTCCGAGCAGACCGCGACCGACTGCACTCCGAACGTGTCCGCTGGTGAGAAGCCCGCCACCGGCACAGCCCTGGCGGGCAAACTGTCGTTCCCGACCAATGCGGCACCCGATTGGATGCCGATCTCGGACGACCAGACCCCGAACCTCATCGGCGCGGTGGGCGTCGCGAAAGAGGTGCCCGGCGCCAACCAGTGGGTGATGCAGGCCGAGGTCGCCGTTACCAACTTCGTCACCAGCATGAACGTCAACGCGCAGGCGTCGAAGTTGATGCAATGCGTGGCCAGCGGCCCCGGCTATGCAAACGCCTCGCCCACCCTGGGCCCGACGAGGACATCGTCGATCACGGTCGACGGGATCAAGGCCGCCCGGGTAGACGCCGATGTCACGATCGCCGACGCCGCGCGCAACGTGAAGGGCGACTCCCTTGTCATCGTCGCCGTCGACACCAAACCGGTCACCATCTTCCTGGGCGCAACACCCATCGGCGATGCGGCCTCAGCGGCCACCATCAACCAGGTCATTGCGGCGCTGAAGGTCGCCAAATGAGGTGCGTTGCGCTGGGCTAATCGGGGCTGGCCGTGACTGCCGGAGCCGAGATTTGCGTCGCTTCGGAGCGACCGCGCAGCACCGCGGAATAGCATTCGGCCCAGCGCTCGCGCTCGGCGTCACCGGCGTGGTCGATGGCCGCCGCCGAACACAGGATCCGCCGGTCCGAGGTTTTGGCGAGATCGGCCAGCCGCGCCGCCTCGTTGACCGCGTCACCGATGACCGTGTATTCGTAGCGGTTTTCGGCACCGATGTTGCCGGCAAAGACTCGGCCGGCCGAAACGCCGATGCCGAAGTCCACGGGCAGCTGTCGCAGCTGGGTGCCCAGCGCACGGGCGGTCGCCAGGGCCGCCGACGCCGGCTCGCTCATCCGCAGCGGCGCACCGAAGACGGCCAGCGCGGCATCGCCTGCGAATTTGTTGATCAGACCCTGATGTTCGTCGACGGCGTCGACAACGATCCGGAAGAAGTCGTTGAGCACCTCGGCAACCTCCTGCGGCGGACGGCTCTCCGCCAGCTGGGTAGAGCCCACCAAGTCGATGAAAAGGACTGCCGCCTCGACCACATCGCCGGACAGCACCGCGCCCTCTTCGACGGCGCGGCGGGCTACGTCGGTTCCGACGTAACGCCCGAACAGATCGCGTAACCGGTCGCGTTCGGCGAGTCCGGCGACCATCCGGTTGAATCCGGTTTGCAGGCGCCCGATTTGGGAACGTTCGTAAACTCCGACGGCTGTCCCGATTCGGCCGTGTTCGACCTCCGCCATCGCGTCGACGACCTCGCCCACGGGATCCGCAATGGATCGCGACGTCAGCATCATTACCGGCAGCCCGAGAATCACCGCTGCCAGCGACACCACCAAAACGGGCACGTCCAACGATGCGGACTTCTGAATGAGCCAGCCATTCGAGCGCAGAACGACAAAGGTCGCGATGACCCCGATCGGAAATGCGCTACACAGAAACCACAGCAGAACCAATCGTGCGTACACCCCGGGAACCGTCAATCGAGGCTCAGCACCGCGCGTGGCGGCGCCCATGATCGGACGCAGCGTGTGTTGCGCGAGCAGCAGGCCCGTGCCGGCGGCAGCGGCGCCGCCGAGCGCCACACCGAGAGCGATGGGCACCAACAGCGCGGCTCCGCGCTCGCGATTCAACAGCAGCAGGACCGCGCCACACACGGCCCAGGCCGCCGCCAGCATCGCCGATTGGCGTCCGGCGAGTTTTATCACAGCGTCTCGCTGCTCCCGAGTCGGTTCGTCCCCGGGGACATACCAGCGCAGTGTGGGAGCCAGGATTAGGACACCGCCCACCGCGACGGCAATGGTTGCCAGCGAAACGAGCACCACCACCGTCGCGGTGTTCTTCTCCGCGAAGTCGGCGCTCGCTGCGGCGGACGTGTGACCCCTGAGCGGGATCAGAATGGCGCACGCATCGATGACGGCAAAAATGTAGGCCAGGGCGAGATCGAGCCCATATTGAATCGACAACCTGAGGGCGCTCTTTCGCTGCTCACCAGCGGTTTTCGGGCCTGCCGTGCTCACGCCGCTAAGCACCGTTATTCGGCCCGCCCGAGTTCTGGCCCGGAATGTCGGTGATCGGGAAATTGGGCATCGGCTTGGGCGACACGGTATTGGGCAGCGTCGGGATCTGGCCGGCCGGGATGTCGTGAAGTCCATTGACGGGTGGACCGTTCTCGCGGCTGCCGTAACTGCTGCCGGGCGCCCGCGCGCCAAGCAATTCGCTGACCGTAACCAGACGGTAGCCGTTGGCCTTGAGGACCGGAATGAACTGGTACACCAGGTCGACGGTGCTCGAGTAGGTGTCATGAAACAACACCACCGAGCCCGGTTTGATCTGCGTCATCAGCAGGAAGCGAGTCGCCGCCGTATTGGAGTCGTTGGCCCAGTCGAAAGGGATTACATCCCACAGGATTTCGGCTAGCCCAAGCCGGCCCGCCGCTTCGCGCACTGCATCGTTGGACAGTCCGCCGGCGGGACGATACAGCGTGGGCGTCCGGCCGGTAGCGCCGGCAATCGCGTCGTTGGTCCGGGAAAACTGACTTGCGATGTCCTCGGGAGGGATCGTCGCCATGTTGGGGTGTTCCCAGGTGTGGTTGCCAATCTCCATCCCCGCGTCTGCGATGCGCTTGGCGCCCGCCGGGTTAGCTGCCACCTTGTTGCCGATCAGGAAGAACGTGGCCTTGGCGTCATTGTCTTTCAGGATCTGCAGCAGCCGGTCGGTGTAAGGCCCAGGCCCGTCGTCGAATGTCAGCGCGACGCACTTGACCACCGCGCAGCTCACATTGTCTGCGCGGGTCACGTGACCGGTGAGGCCGCCGATCAACAACACCGCCCCGGCCGCTACGACGCCGATGACCGTCCGCCAGTAGCGCCAGGCCTGGCTGTCAGGTCGTTTCGGCACCAAAAAAGCCTACCGAAACGCGCCCTCAGTGCGGTCCGGCGATCTCCTCGAGCATCTCGGTGACCAGCGCGGCAATGGGCGAACGCTCGCTGCGCAGCAGGGTGATGTGCGCGAACAGCGGGTGGCCTTTGAGTTTCTCGATCACCGCCGCAACCCCGTCGTGGCGACCAACCCGCAAGTTGTCGCGCTGGGCGATGTCGTGGGTCAGGACCACTCGCGATCCCGCACCCAACCTGGACAACACGGTCAACAGGACGTTGCGCTCGAGTGACTGTGCCTCATCGACGATGACGAACGAGTCATGCAACGAGCGGCCCCGGATGTGGGTTAGCGGCAGCACTTCGAGCATGCCCCGGGACAGCACCTCCTCTAGCACCGCAGGGCTGGCCAGGCCCTCGAGGGTGTCGAACACCGCCTGCGCCCACGGGCCCATCTTTTCGCTTTCGGTGCCGGGCAAGTAACCCAGCTCTTGGCCGCCGACCGCATACAGCGGGCGGAAGACCACCACCTTGCGCTGGGTACGCCGCTCCAGCACCGCCTCCAGGCCGGCGCATAACGCCAGCGCCGATTTGCCGGTGCCGGCTTTGCCACCCAGCGACACGATGCCCACCGACTCATCGAGCAGCACGTCCAGCGCCACCCGCTGCTCGGCGGAACGGCCACGCAGCCCGAACACCTCGCGGTCACCGCGAACAAGCTGGACGCGTTTGGCGGCGTTGACCCGCCCGAGCGCGTGAGAGCTGCCGCCCAGCAGCCGAATCCCGGTGTGACAGGGCAGGTCTCGGGCTTCGCTCAGATCGATCTCACCGTCGGCGTAGAGTGCGTCGATATCCTCGGCGGCGGTCTCGATCTCGTGCATCCCGGACCATCCAGAGACTATGACGTCCTGGGCGTGGTATTCGTCGGCGGCCAGGCCCACCGCAGCGGCCTTGACCCGAAGTGGAATGTCCTTGCTGACCAGCGTGACCCGCTTTCCCTCAGCGGCGAGGTTGGCAGCGCAGCTCAGGATCCGGGAGTCATTGCTGTCGGTACGGAAGCCGGCGGGCAGCACCGCCGGGTCCGTGTGATTGAGTTCGACGTGAAGCGTGCCGCCTTGTGTCCCCACCGGAATGGGCTGATCCAGCCGTCCGTGCTCGAGTCGAAGGTCATCGAATAGACGTAACGCCTGGCGGGCGAACCAGCCCAGCTCGTGGTGATGGCGTTTGGCCTCAAGTTCGCTGATCACCACCAGCGGAACCACGACCTCGTGTTCGGCAAACCGGCTGCACGCCCACGGATCGGACAGCAGCACGGAGGTGTCGAGCACGTACGTCCGGGTATCGGTCACGAAGCGCTCCTCGAGCTAAACCCGTGGAACCCCACACAGGCATGTCGGCGGGAGAAGCGGCACCAGGACCGGGGCCGGTCCTGCCGTTGTAGTGACGGGAGGCGCCGCCCTGGCAGCAGAATATGTCGCTGGCCATCAGGAACGACGCTACTCTCGTGGCCGCGCGCCCGCCTGGCAGGCGCGCCGAGACCCGAGGGTCGAGCTAGCTGGTGACGAATTGCCGCAGTTGGGGATCGTCGGCCAACCCCCACGCGGTGATGCGGTCGGAGATCGCCTGCCGCAGCTGTGCCTGCCCGAAAATGCCCGCGTCGGCGACCTTCTGCACCTTGTCCTGGTACGCATCGATGTCGGCTCCGACGACTTGGAGATCCGCCGCGCGGGCGGCGATCGCGGCGATCGTCTCGTCGCGGGTGTACTGGAGGCACTGCGCAACGAGATTGGAGAAGAACAGCTCGTGACGCTCTTCGTCCCTTCGGATCCGGTCGATCAGTCCCGCCAAGACGGGCTCCTCGATCTGCGCGGAAAGGTTAGCGCAGAAGACCGCATGGGTGCGTTCGGTGAACGCCATGTACACCAGGGTTTCGACCTGGGAGTACATGTCGCCGCGGTAGCCCTTCATCACGTACTGGACCCGCGCCTCCTCGTTGGCGGTCGGGTCGACCTCCCGGGTCACCACCAGGTATTCGCGCAGCGCGATGGCGTGCAGGTGCTCCTCTGCGGTCCACCGGCCCAGCCAGCGGCCCCACCACTCCTCGAGGATGAAGTGCTCGACAAGCTCACGGTGATGGCCGGAGAGGTTGTCCTTGAGCAGCAGCATGATCTCGCAGGCGTCGGTAATGGTCCTGGGCAGCGTCATCTGCGATGGGTCCCAGTCGCGTCCGCCGAGGAAGGCGAAGTTTTCGCCCCGTTCGAACGGCACGTAGTCGTGGGCGAACCAGATGTCCTCGGTATTCAGGTGGCGGTCCATGTTCGCTTCGCACACCGGCGCGAGTTCCAAGGTCAGCGCGTTAGGTACAGGTTTCTGTGCCACGCGGTTACTGTAACCCGCGTACACAGGTTCTATGAAATCGCAGGCGTCGTGTCGCGCGGCGGGTTCGCGCCGGCGAGCGTCACGCCAGAGTGACGTCAGAGGCCGAGCATCACGCCAGCGTGTCCCCCGCAAGCGGGCGGTGCCCCCAGCTCGGCGGCGAAGCTCGCGCACAAGGTGGGCTAGCGGCCCGCGAGGCTCCAATCCTCGAGGCCCTCGTACAGCGGGAACTCCCTGGCCAGCCGTGTTACCCGGTCGCGCAGCGCGGACACATCCGCGGAGGTGCCCGCCGCCAGGGCGGTGGCGATGATGTCGGCGACCTCGGTGAACTCTGCGTCGCCGAAGCCGCGGGTGGCCAGTGCGGGGGTCCCGATCCGCAGGCCCGAGGTCACCATCGGCGGCCGCGGGTCGTTGGGGACCGCGTTGCGGTTGACGGTGATGCCTGCCTCATGCAGCAGGTCCTCGGCGGCCTGGCCGTCCAGCGGGGAGTCGCGCAGGTCCACCAGTACCAGGTGGACGTCGGTGCCGCCGCTGACCACCGACACGCCGGCCTTGGCGACGTCGGCGGCCAGCAGCCGGTCCGCGAGGATCCGGGCGCCCGACAGCGTGCGCTGCTGGCGGTCGGCGAATTCGGGTGTCGAGGCGATCTTCAGCGCGACGGCCTTGCCGGCGATGACGTGCATCAGCGGGCCGCCCTGCTGGCCGGGGAACACCGCCGAGTTGATCGCCTTGGCGTACTCCCGCTTGCCCAGGATCATGCCGGAGCGGCCCCCGCCGAGCGTCTTGTGCACGGTGGTGGACACCACATCCGCGTGCGGCACCGGGTTCGGGTGCAGCCCGACGGCGACCAGGCCCGCGAAATGCGCCATGTCAACCCACAACTTGGCATCGACCTCGTCGGCGATCGACCGGAACGCCTCGAAGTCGAGAATCCGCGGGTAGGCCGACCAGCCGGCGATGATCACCTTCGGCCGGAATTCGCGCGCCTTGGCCCGCACCGCGTCCATGTCGATCAGATGCGTCGTCGCGTCAACGGTGTAGAAGCCGGTCTCATACAACTTGCCGGAGAAGTTCAGCCTCATGCCGTGCGTGAGGTGACCGCCGTTGGCGAGGTCCATGCCCAGCAGTCGCTCGCCCGGTGACATCAGCGCGTGCAGCACCGCGGCGTTGGCCTGCGCGCCCGAATGCGGCTGCACATTGGCGAAGTCGGCGCCGAATAGCGTCTTGGCCCGGTCGCGGGCGATATTTTCCACCACGTCGACGTACTCGCAACCACCGTAGTAGCGGCGGCCGGGCAGCCCCTCGGCGTACTTGTTGGTCAGCACGCTGCCTTGAGCCTGCAGCACCGAGCGCGGGACGAAGTTCTCCGAAGCGATCATCTCCAGGGTGTCCCGTTGCCGCCCGAGCTCCTTGCCCAGCAACTCGGCGATATCGGGGTCGACCTCGGCGAGCGGGGCGGACATTACGGATGCGGTTATACGAGCATCAGGTGCGGCAGTCACGGTCGCCAGTCTATCGAGCCGTGCTTATGGCCAGCCCAGCCGTCGGGCGCGCTATCCTGCCTGCGACACTGGCACTATGCCACGGCTTAGCGAGCCGAGCCCATATGTGGAGTTCGACCGAAAGCAGTGGCGTGCGCTGCGCATGTCGACGCCACTGGCCCTCACCGAAGAGGAACTGATCGGCCTGCGTGGTCTGGGTGAGCAAATCGACTTGCTCGAGGTCGAAGAGGTATATCTGCCGCTGGCCCGGCTCATTCACCTGCAGGTCGCCGCGCGCCAACGGCTATTCGCCGCTACCGCGGAATTCCTGGGCGTGCCTCAGCAAAACCCGGACCGGCCGGTGCCGTTCGTCATCGGCGTGGCCGGCAGCGTGGCGGTCGGCAAGTCAACCACCGCCCGTGTGCTGCAGGCGCTGCTGGCCCGCTGGGATCACCACCCCCGGGTCGACCTGGTGACCACCGACGGCTTTTTGTATCCCAATGCCGAGCTGGACCGGCGGAACATCATGCACCGCAAGGGCTTTCCGGAGAGCTACAACCGCAGGGCACTGCTGCGGTTCGTGACCTCGGTGAAATCCGGTTCCGACTACGCGTGCGCGCCGGTGTATTCGCACCTGAAGTACGACATCATTCCCGGCGCCAAGCACGTGGTCCGCCATCCCGACATCCTGATCCTGGAGGGCCTCAACGTTCTGCAGACCGGCCCGACGCTGATGGTGTCGGACCTGTTCGACTTCTCCCTGTACGTGGACGCCCGGATCGAAGACATCGAACAGTGGTACGTGTCGCGGTTCTTGGAGTTGCGCGGCACCGCGTTCGCCGACCCGGAATCCCACTTCCACCACTACTCGGCCCTCAACGACACCAAGGCCGTCGCCGCGGCGCGCGAGATCTGGCGGTCGATCAACCGACCCAATCTGGTCGAGAACATTCTGCCGACCCGCCCCCGCGCCACCCTGGTGCTGCGCAAAGACGCCGACCACTCCATCAACCGGCTACGCCTGCGCAAGCTATAGCGCAAACGCCGATGCGGGGCGGCACCCGCAAGTTGCCGCGGAGGCGCCCCGCTCGGCTGGTTGAGGGCGGAGTGGGGAGCTACGCCGGTAGGCGACGCACTCCCAGGTATTGCAGCCAGGCGAAGAACGCCGTGTACACACCACTGGCCAGCGTCGCGGCGACTCCAATTGCGGTCATCGGCACCGCCTCAGCAGCGACGATCGCCGCCAACGTGTACACGATGTTGGCCACGACGACACCGACCCCGGCCCGCCGCAAATTCGGCAACGCCGCCAGGCTGAACACCACCAGGCCATAGAGCACGAAGAAAGCACCCATGGCGTATTCCTGGCCGGACGTCAGGCCGGTCAGCGACGAGAGCGGATCGGCGACGAAGGCGGCGGCCACACCGAACAATCCCGTCAGGGTGGCGTCGGCACGCATCGCGAAACGCAACAGCGAGTCGGTCGAGTCGTAGAGGGGTTTGGTTGGCAGACCAGATACAGCGGTCATGTCATTACTCCTTGGGATGGCGATTTGGGCGGTACGTGTTTGAGGGTGCCGTCCAACTACTGCCACATCGACGTACGGCACTGCCAACTACTGCCACGGTTAGAACGACCAGGGACTTCCCCGGTCTATTCCCGTACATCGGGAATTTGACTAAACGGCGATCGCTTCGACGACGCTGAACGGTGACGCCGTTTCGACCACCCGCGTCATGCGGAAGCCGGCGCTGCTGAGCAGTTGGCCGTATTCGGCGGCGCTACGTTCACGTGCACCAGCTCCGACCAACATCTCCAAGTCCAGCCATTTGCCCAGAAAATCCCGGTTGTGCTGGGGAATGACGAGTTCGACCAGCAGCACGTTCTTCCCTGCCGCCGCTGCCTTCCGCACGTTGCCAAGGATGTGCACCGCGTCGTCGTCGGGCCAGTCGTGGATCACGTTCTTCAGAATGTAGGCGTCACCGCCAGCGGGTATGGCGTCGAAGAACGACCCCTCAACAACGCGGACTCGCTCGGCGACCCGATGTTCCTCGAGTACGGCCGGGGCTCCGGCCACCACTTGGGGCAGATCGAACAGAATCCCGCGTGACCGTGGCGTCACATCCAGGATTGCGGCCAGCATCCCGACCGTGGCCGCCGCCGACGTCGACGATGGTGGGGTAAGGGCTGAAGTCGTAGCCGACCGTCACCGATGCGACCGCCAGTTCGGACGAGCTCGTCATGGCGTCGTTGAAGATTTCGGCGAGTTCCGGTTCTTCGTGCAGGTACTCGAATGCGGGTTTGCCGCGTAACGCGGGGATAACGGCCCGGCCCGTCCGGATGGCGTCCGTGAGGTGGCTCCAATGCTCGCGATGCTGGGGCGAACCCACGAACCGGGCGAATGCCGCCAATGACACCTCAGCGTCGCTCCGCAGGCTGTCCGCCAGCGGGGTGAGGTCGTAGCGGCGGTCGCGGTGTTGACGGAAGATGCCCCGGGTGATCAATGCCCTGAGCAGTCGATTGATCGTGTCGGCCTCGGCGTTGACTGCAGTCGCCAGCTCGTCGGCCGACAGCGGCCCGTCGGCAAGAGCGTCGGCAATGCCGAGGTCGGCCGCGGCGACGATCGCTTGAGCCACCCAGGCACCGGTGACCAGTTCCATCATCACTGCGGGAGCGGGCATCATGCTGCGGTGCAGTCGAGCGACTTGATCTCTGACCAGTTCTATTGACCGCACGACTTTGACGGACGGAATCGTCGACGAAAACATAGGTCCCCCTTGCAGAATCGGGAATCAGCATGTTGCGGACTCCGCTGGCCGCACACCACGTATTCGTCGCCAAGCTAGTGTCGGATGGCCCGACTTTTTTCGCCGCCCGACTAATCGCTGGTGACGGGGACTCGGCCGCGCAGGTCGGCGGCGATGAGCCGGGCCGCGGCGTTTTGCCAGCTATGCAGCGAGCGCTGTGGGACCTCGGTGACCAACCACTGCCAGGCCTGCCGGGCGGTCGGATCCAAACCGGAGGCGGTCGCGTTCTGCGCATATGCGCGCACACCGACGACGTATGGGAAGTACAGCGAGTTGTAGTAGCGCCACTGCTCGGTGGTACCGAAGTCGCCACCGTCGCGTGGCTTGAGCCGCGATATGCCGTCGGCGAGAACGGCCTTGAGTTCATTGGCCCGCTCCAGCGGGTGGTCGGGTGCGCCCCGCGCGGCCAGCCGCTCGTCGATCACGGGCAGGGAGGTCAGCGGGCTGGCGACCAGTTTGGTCAGGTCAGCGTAGTGACCCAGCGCCCGGCGGGTGAGCCTGGCGAAGGTGTCGTCGTCGACATCGACAAGGGGATCGGCCGACCGCAGCGGCAACGCCGCCCCGGTGTGGCGCAGCGCGGCGCGATCAGCGCGCAGCGTGGGCGATCTCGAGAACGCCAGCCGGTCAAGCACCCCGGCCAGCGGGTCGGCCAGCACCTGCACCGTGATCGCGATCGCCAGGCTGGTGAACAGCAGCACTGTCAGAGTGATCTGGGCGCCGGGGTCATCGCGGGTGACCGCCAAGCCGATCAGGGCCTGGACACCGAACAGCGCCGCCACCGCCGAACAGCCGATGAATGAGCGCAGCATGTCGGCGCGCAGCGCCTGGCCCTCGTCGAAGGCGTCCCACAGGGCCACCGCGACACCGAGCGCCAGGACATCGAAACCGGTCGACGCCAGGGCCAGCCGGCTGGGCACCAAACCCAGCGGAATGATCAGGATGGCGTTGGCCAGCGCGAAGAACAGTGTCGCGACAACAACCACGCCAGCGACCGACCTGGGCTGGGCAGGCCGTAGTACTGCGACGACCATCGCCCCGAGCGTGGACAGCGAGATCACCGCGAACATCAGCCAGTGACCGGTCCGCAAGGGTCCATCGACACTGCCGGCCAGCATCGCGCCGAACAAAGTGACCGCAGCGACCCCGCCGACCAGCAACAACTCACCCGTGCGCGCCCGCCAGGTCTCGCACGGATGAGACAGTTCAAGCAGCACGGCGAACCAGGCCACGCTCGGTACGGCAACCAGATAAATCTCTACCTGACTCAGCAAGTGGCTGTTCATCACGCCCGCCGTCCGCACCGCGTCCAGCGCTACCACCAGCGCAAAGCCACACAGTCCGACCGCCGCCAGCGCGAGTACCGGCTTACGCGGATCACGGGCCAGTAGGTACAGCCCGAGCCACCCGCTCAGCGTGAACACCAACGCCGACAGCGCAGTCATGCATCCAGTGTGGCATGGTCGCGACCCGCCGCCAGGTCTGTCGCTACTTGCCGAACCTGCGATGCCGCAGGCTGTAGTCACGCAACGCGCGCAGAAAATCGACCCGCCGGAATGCCGGCCAATGCGCTTCGGTGAACCACATCTCCGAGTAGGCGCTCTGCCACAGCAGGAACCCGGACAGGCGTTGCTCACCCGACGTGCGGATCACCAGGTCGGGGTCGGGTTGCCCAGAGGTGTAGAGGTTTTCGGAGATGGCCTCGGCGGTCACCGCTTCGACGAGCTCCTCGGCGATCGCGCCGTTCGCGAGTTCCTTGGCTAGCAACGCGCGAACCGCGTCAACGATCTCCTGGCGACCGCCGTAGGCGACTGCGACGTTGACATGGAACGGCGCGACGCCCGGGGTGGACCCCACCGCGCAGCGTAGCCGGCGGGCCTGCTCCTCGCCCAGCAGCGACAGATCGCCGACGGTACGCACACTCCATCGGTTCGCCGGTGCGCAGATTTCCTCCACGACATCGGTGATGATTTCGATGAGTGCGGCGAGCTCGTCGGGATCGCGTTGCAAGTTCTCGGTGGATAGCAGGTAGACGGTGGCCATTTCAATGCCGGCTTCCTGGCACCACCGCAGCATCTCGGCGATCTTTACGGCACCCATCCGATAGCCATAGCTGACGTCGTCGTACCCGGCGTCGCGCGCCCATCGCCGGTTCCCGTCGCATAACACGGCGATGTGGCGGGGCAATTCGGATTTCGAGGCGGCCAGACCCTGTCGCAGCCGCAGCTCGTAGACGCGGTACAACGGCTCCTTGAGCCGCGGCGGGATGATCTCCACGAAAGTCCAGACTACTGTGACCGAAACAAATTCCGGCCGGATTCCGGCAGTGTCACAGCATGTGCGCACGGCGGCGGCCGGATGTCCCGGATAATGTGGTTGACAAGAGCCGGTGGCAATCTCAAAACGAGGCAACAGGAGACAATGAGCGGCCAGACCAGCACGGTCACCAAAGCAGAGACCGAATCACAGGGACTCACAGCGGGCAGTGCCGCCCAGCAGATCGTCGAGGGCGTAAGCCGCGCACTGACCACGCCGCGCTTCCGCGGCTGGATCCACGTGTACTCCGCAGGGACCGCCGTCTTCGCTGGTGCGTCACTGGTCGCGGTGTCGTGGGCGGTGGCATCCACCCGCGCCGGGCTCGCGACGTTTGCCTACACTGCTGCCACGATTGTGATGTTCACCGTCAGCGCCACCTACCACCGCGTCCATTGGAAGTCCGCGGCCGCCCAGAAATGGATGAAGCGGCTCGATCATTCGATGATCTTCGTGTTCATCGCGGGCAGCTACACACCGTTCGCGCTGCTGGCCATGCCGCCCGATGCCGGACGAATAGTGTTGTCGATCGTGTGGGGCGGCGCGGTGGCCGGGACCCTGCTGAAGATGTGCTGGCCGTCAGCGCCGCGCTGGGTGGGCGTACCGCTGTACCTGCTGCTGGGTTGGGTGGCGGTCTGGTACACCGGCACGATCCTGCACAACGCCGGGGTGGCCGCGATGGTGCTGCTGTTCGTCGGGGGCGCTTTATACAGCATCGGCGGCATTCTTTACGCGTTGCGCTGGCCCGATCCGTGGCCGTCGACGTTCGGCTACCACGAGTTCTTCCACGCCTGCACCGCGATAGCGGCGATCTGCCACTACATCGCCATGTGGTTCGTGGTCTTCTGATCCGCCAGAGCCGCTAAAGCTGCGTGACGTCGGCCGCCGACTAGTAGGCCTTCATCGAGGTGACCTTGCCGTGATCATCGAACACCATTACGTCGATCGGCTCGACGCGCACGGTGCTGTCACCGGCTGTTACGGTCAGCCGAAACTGGAAGGCCGCCTCGTTGCCGGCGACCCGCAGCGACACCAGCTCAGATTGCCGCTCGAAGTTCTCGGCCGCCGCGTAGAAACCCTGAATCGCCTGCCGGCCGATGTGCACCTCGCCTCCGACCGGGTCCTCGACAGTGGCGTCGTCGGCATAGAGGTCGACCAGATCCTTGGCACTGCCGCGGGCGACCAGCGCGATGTAACGGTTGACGGCTTCCGTGATGGCTTGGGTCTTATCGGCATTCGGCATCGATCACGACGGTACTAGCGGGGCACTAGCAGGGCACTGGCCGGGCATTACCCGGGCACTGGCCGGGCATTACCCGGGCACACTCAACGCGGCTGCCAGCTCTGATGCCCCGGTGACCGGCAGGTCACAGACCCGTCCACGGCACACATAGGCGGCGTCGGCGCCGTCCACCCGATCCCGGCCGACCAAAAGCGCAGACGAGTCCTTCGCGCCACCGACGACGATTGCGCCGCCGGGCGCCAGCCGGCGCGCGTCGGCCAGCAGGGACGACCCCGACGGTGTGCACGCGACGGCGATTTGCAGCGGTCCGCGCACCGCGGATTCGGCGACGGCCAGCCAATGTCCGGCCGAGCGCGGCGCATGTTGCAGCAGCACCGAATGCGCGCTGAGTGCCTCACCCGCGGCCTGCAGATACTGCTCGGCGCGGTACATATCGACCACGTGCGCGGCGGTCAGTAGCGCCTCGGTGATCGCCGACGCTCCCGACGGCGTCGCCCCGTCCAATGGGTCGATCGGCCGCAGCATCAGCGGCTCGGCATCGTCGGCGGTGTCGAACCAGCGGCCGGGGCGCTTCGGGTCGGCGAAGTGCTGTAGCGCTGTGTCCAGCAGCTTGGTGGCAGCCGTCAGCCAGGCCCGATCCGGGGTCAGCTGGTACAACGCCAACAGTCCGGTGGCCAGCATCGCGTGGTCCTCCAAGATCGCGGCGCTGTCGCCGACCACCCCGCCAAGACTGGCGCGTCGCAGCCGGCCGTCGACGACATGCAAGTCGAGCAGCGCCGTCGCGCAGCGCTGGGCGGCCTTCGCCAACTCGGGTTCTCGCAACGCCACACTGGCCTCGGCCAGCGCGGTGATTGCCAGCCCGTTCCAGGCGGTGACGACCTTGTCATCGCGTCCGGGCTGGGGCCGGGTGAGCCGGGCGGCCAGCAGCGCGGTCCGCACCCGTTCCAGTCGTTGCGGATCGTCCGGATCGGCGCGCTGCTGCAGCACCGACGTCCCGTGTTCGAACGTGCCGGACTCGGTGACACCGAAAACCTCTGCCGCCCAACGGCCGTCGTCATCGCCGAGCACCTCGGTCAGCTGCGCCGGCGTCCAGACATAGGTTGAACCCTCCTGGCCGTCGGCGTCAGCGTCCAGCGACGAAGTGAACAAGTCGGCATCGGCCAGCTCGTCGAGCAGAAACCGCGCAGTTTGCTCGGCGACCCTGCGGGCCAACGGATCTCGGATACGCCGGGCCCAGTGCGCGTATGCACGCAGCAACAATGCGTTGTCATACAGCATCTTCTCGAAATGCGGTATCACCCAAGCATCGTCGACGCTGTACCGGGCGAAACCGCCGGCGAGTTGGTCGTAAATGCCACCACGGGCCATCGCGGCGCCGGTGCGCGAGACTGCCTCCAACGCTGCCGCCGACCCGGTGCGCTCATAGCTGCGCAGCAGCGCTTCCAGCAGCGCCGACGGCGGGAATTTAGGCGCTCCGCCGAAGCCGCCACGAGCGGTGTCCTGCTCGTCCAGCACGGTGGCGACCGCGTGATCACATAGCGCCGACGCCACCTCGGGACCGCCGCCGGGTAGCTTCGTCGCCATCGAGCGCAACTGGCCGGCTATCTGGTCAGACGACTCCTCGACCTCACTGCGGCGCTCCCGCCAGGTGTCAGAGATAATCGAAAGAAGTTCCAGGAAAGCGTCTTTCGGATAATAGGTGCCGCAGAAGAACGGTCGGCCGTCGGCCGTCAGGAAACACGTCATCGGCCAACCGCCTCGCCCGGTGAGGGCCACGGTGGCACTCATATAGACCGCGTCGATGTCGGGCCGTTCTTCGCGGTCGACTTTGATGCAGACGAATCCCGCGTTCATCGCGGCGGCGACCTCGTCGTCCTCAAACGATTCGTGGGCCATGACGTGGCACCAATGACACGCGGCGTAGCCGATCGACAGCAGGATCGGCACATCGCGCGCAGCCGCATCCGCGAGTGCCTGTGGCGTCCACTGCTGCCAGTGCACCGGGTTGTCGGCATGCTGGCGCAAATACGGGCTGGCGGCCAGCCCGAGCGTATTGGTCCCGGAAGAATCAGCCTGGCTCATCGCCCTGTTCCGTTGCTCGCGTGGATCCGTCGCGGTGGGTCCCCGGCCCACCCTCGCCAACCCCGTCCACCACGTCAGTGCCCTCATCGGCGGCCTGGTCGGGTTCAGGGTTATCCCGGTCGAACGATTTGGGGACCTTTCTCAATTGCTTATTCATCGACCGCAGCAGGAACAACGTGGCGATCAACAGCAACACGACAACCAGCAGCCCCAATGGGCTGGCCTTGCCGAAGTCGGGCCCGGTGTGGTGGGGCGCCCCGTCGGCGATCACGGTGAGCAGAAGGTGGCTCATCCTTGCGTCTCTATTCCGGCGAACAGATCGGTCTCGGGCAAGTTGATGGGAACACGCGAGCGAGCCAACTCGAATTCCTCGGTCGGCCATAGCCGTTGCTGCCATGACATGGGAGCAGCGAAGAATTCGGCTTTCGGGTCAATCTGAGTGGCGTGCGCCCGCAGCGCATCGTCGCGCCGGCTGAAATAGGCTGAGCACTCCACGCGCGTCGTCACCCGGTGCGGGAACACGTCGTGCTTGGGGTCCCAGAGTTGTAGCCATCTCCCGAACGGCCCTTGCTGACCGTGCCTGGCGAACTCGTCCTGCAGCACTTGCATCCGTTGGCGTAGAAAGCCGTGGATGTAGTACAGCTTCGACACCGGCCACGGCTCACCGGCATCCGGGAAGCGGCAATAGTCGCCAGCTGCTTCATAGGCGGCCACCGACACCTGGTGACAGCGAATGTGGTCGGGATGCGGATAACCACCGTTCTCGTCGTAGGTGATAATCACATGCGGCCGGAACTCGCGCACTACCCGTACCAACGCTTCGGTGGACACCTCCAGCGGCACCAGCGCGAAGCAACCATCGGGCAGCGGCGGCGGCAGGTCACCCTTGGGTAGGCCGGAATCGATGTAGCCCAGCCAGGTGTGCTCCACCCCGAGGATCTCGGCTGCCTTCGCCATCTCGTCACGGCGGATTTCGGCGATGCGGCCATGCACATCGGGCAAGTCCATCGCGGGGTTAAGAATCTCCCCGCGTTCTCCTCCGGTCAACGAAACGACCAACACGCGATGCCCCTCGTCGGCATACCGGGCAAGCGTGGCGGCGCCCTTGCTGGACTCGTCGTCGGGGTGGGCGTGCACCGCCATCAACCGCAGTTCGCTCACGTGTCCCCTTGTCCGTTGGGCTGGTCACCCCTGAGGCTATGAGTGACCATATAATTCCAGTTCTCGATCGTCGCATCCTGTCGGCCGCGGCCCATCACCCGACCACAACCAGGCATACCCAGGCATGAATCAGGCTCCTGCTCCGCGTCCCGAAGCCCGTTACGGGCGCCCGCGCATGTCCCGCCGATCGCGGCGCAGTATCGTCATCGCCTTGGCCGTGCTCGTCGTCGCGGCCGGCACCGTCGTCGCCGTTGTCGGCTACCAACGGCTCGGCACCAGCGACGTCGCCGGCTCGCTGGCCGGCTATCAAGTGATCGACAACGAGACGGCATCCGTGACGATCAGCGTGACGCGCTCGGACCCGTCGCGGCCAGTGGACTGCATCGTGCGGGTTCGGTCCAAAGACGGCAGCGAGACCGGCAGACGGGAGGTGCTGGTCCCGCCATCCGGCCAGGCCACCGTGCAGGTGACGACGACGGTGAAATCCAGCAAACCGCCAGTGATGGCAGACATCTACGGCTGTGGCACCAACGTGCCCGGCTACCTGCGCGCGGCCTGACCGAACGACGATTGCCGAACTGCGGATATGCCGTCATCATTTGTTATCGCGGTGGTAACATGGGTGAATGCACGGTTCCTGCTGGGACCGTGTATTGCTGCATTAATGGCCGTGAGCAGAGCGGGAGCAGCAGCGCCCGGGGTGCGACCCGGATACCCCCGGCAGCGGGGCCAGAAGCTTACGCGGATACGCGGAACCGAGAACAAGAGGAGCGCGACGAGATGACGGATACTCAGGTGACCTGGTTGACCCAGGAGTCACATGACCTGCTCAAGGCGGAGCTCGACCATCTGATCGCGAACCGGCCGGTCATCGCCGCGGAAATCAACGACCGCCGCGAGGAGGGTGACCTGCGCGAGAACGGCGGATACCACGCCGCCCGCGAGGAGCAGGGTCAACAGGAGGCCCGCATCCGCCAGCTGCAGGATCTGCTCAACAACGCCAAGGTCGGCGAGGCGCCCAAGCAGTCCGGCGTGGCGCTGCCCGGCTCCGTGGTGAAGGTCTACTACAACGGCGACAAGTCCGACTCCGAGACGTTCCTGATTGCCACCCGCCAGGAGGGCGTCAAGAACGGCAAGCTCGAGGTCTACTCGCCGAACTCACCGCTGGGTGGCGCCCTGATCGACGCCAAGGTGGGTGAGACCCGCAGCTACACGGTGCCCAACGGCAACACCGTCAAGGTCACCTTGATCAGCGCGGAGCCGTACCACTCCTAGATTGCTCGCGAGCAGACGCAGAATCGCACCGAACGCGCCTTCCGCGTGCGATTCTGCGTCTGCTCGCGCGACCTAGCTCAGGGCCTGTTCGAGATCCCCCAGCAGGTCGGCGATGTCCTCGATGCCAACCGAAAGTCGCACCAGATCGTCGGGCACTTCCAATTGCGAACCCGCGGTCGAGGCGTGCGTCATGGCGCTGGGATGCTCGATCAGCGACTCGACCCCACCCAGCGATTCGGCCAGGATGAACACCCGGGTGCGGGCACACAGCTCCTCGGCGGCATGTCGGCCGGCCCGCATCCGCACCGAAACCATGCCGCCGAAGCCGCGCATCTGCCGCTTGGCGACCTCATGCCCAGGATGAGTGGACAAACCCGGATACAGCACCGTGCTCACGGCTGGATGCCCGGCGAGGAATTCCGCTACGGCGGAAGCATTTTCGCTGTGGCGCTGCATACGCAGCACCAAAGTCTTCAGGCCACGCATCGTCAGGTAGGCGTCGAACGGGCCCGGCACCGCGCCGGCCCCGTTCTGCAGGAAGCCGAAAGCCTGGTCCAGCTCTTCGTCGTTGGTGACCAGCGCGCCGCCCACCACGTCGGAGTGGCCACCGATGTACTTGGTGGTCGAATGCAGCACGACATCGGCACCTAGCGTCAACGGCTGCTGCAACGCAGGTGATGCGAAAGTGTTGTCCACCAACACTTTTGAGGAGCTCTGCTTACCGACCTCAACGATGGCCGCGATGTCGGCGATGAACAGCAGCGGATTGGTGGGTGTCTCCACCCAAACCAGCCGGGTCCGCGGCGTGATCGCCGCGCAGACCGCACCCAGATCGGACAGCGCCACCGGCGTGTACTCGACCCTCCACTGGGTAAAGACCTTGTCGATCAGTCGGAAGGTGCCGCCGTAGGCGTCGTCGGGGATGACCACATGGTCCCCGGGTCGCAGCATTGCCCGCAGGGCGCAGTCGGTGGCGGCCATCCCGGAACTGAACGCCCGCCCGAACCTACCCTCTTCGACGGCCGCCAGCGAAGCCTCCAACGCCGCGCGGGTCGGGTTGCCGGTGCGTGCGTAGTCGAATCCGCCGCGCAGGCCGCCAACACCGTCTTGGGCGAACGTGCTGCTGGCATAGATCGGAGCGTTCACCGCCCCGGTCGCGAGGTCCGGACGGTAGCCGGCGTGGATGGCCTTCGTGGCCAGTCCGTTGATCCCGTGGTGTGCGTTGCGCTCTTCGCTCATCGACGATCAGCCTAATGACGACCGCGGTGGACGCCCTGAGGCGCCTGGCTATCGCACCTTGATTACCAGGTCTGTCAGATCGGCAGGCAAACCGTGGTCATGATCTTGTCCGCCAGGGTTTGCCGTTTGGCGTCCCATAGCGGAAACAGGAAACCGACATAACAGATGATCGCGTCGACGAAGTGCGCGAGCTGGCGCACGACGGACATACCGAAACCGATTGGTTCTCCCGTGGTCTCGCTGACCACCTTGAACTTCATCACCGACTTGCCCAGGCTCGACCCGGTAGTGCCCTGCCGGTATCCGTAGTTCCAGACCAGGTAGGCCAACCCCACCAGCCACGCCAGCCACTGCACCACCTGGCCGAGCGTCGAGGGTTGGTAAACGCAGTACTGGTTGACGTCATATTGCGTGACGTCGCTGGTGCACGTCTTCTGCTGAGTGGCAAACATGACCCCGACGCCGATGCCGATCACGACGGCGTACGGGGCGTTGTCGATGAGGAACGCCAGCACGCGGGTGAGCCACGGTGTGTAGGAGTCCGTCGGCAGAGCACGGACCGCCGGTCCGGGCGGGGGCGGCGCGTACCCACCCGCGGACGGAGGAGGCGGCGGATAGGAGGCGCCGTCGGGCAGCGGAGGCGGAGGGGGTGGAGGGTATGCACTGCCAGGCGCCGAGGGAGCGGGGGGAGGCTGATACCCGCCGGATGACCCAGGCGGAGGAGGCGGTGGATAGGCCCCCGGGGGCGGCGGTTGATCGGTCATGGGCAACCTTCCACTGCGGACAAGCTGAACTAGGCCGCATTACCCTACCTGAGCCCCGCAGGCAGCAGCCCTCGCCGGTATCTGTTTGTAGCCGAAGTAATTTGCGGCTCGATCGCCCCGCTAACGCCGCGGCGACCCCTCCGAGAGGAAACCCAACAAGTCATATCGGGTGATGACCCCGACCGGCTTGCCTTGCTCCACCACCATCAACGCGTCCCAGTCACGCAGTGCCTTGCCGGCCGCGGTGACCAACTCACCGGTGCCGATCAACCGCAGCGGCGGGCTCATGTGCTGTGAGACGGCGTCGGCCAACTTGGCGCGGCCCTCGAAGACGGCCGAGAGCAATTCGCGCTCGGAGACACTGCCGGCCACCTCGCCGGCCATTACCGGCGGTTCCGCGCCCACCACCGGTATTTGGGACACCCCGTACTCACGCAGTATGCCGATGGCGTCGCGCACCGTCTCCGACGGGTGGGTATGTACCAGGTCGGGCAGCTCGCCGGATTTCCGGCGCAGCACATCACCGACCGTGGCCTCATCGGTCGACCCGTCGAGGCGGCTGCGCAGGAACCCGTACGAGGACATCCACGCGTCGTTGAAGATTTTTGACATGTACCCACGGCCGCCGTCCGGCAGCAAGACCACGACCAACGCGTCTGGCCCGGCTTCCTCGGCGACCTTCAGGGCGGCAACCACCGCCATCCCGCACGACCCGCCGACCAGCATCGCTTCCTCGCGGGCCAACCGCCTGGTCATGTTGAACGAATCGGAGTCAGACACCGCGATGATCTGATCGGGCACCGTCGGGTCATACGCCGCCGGCCAAAAGTCTTCACCGACCCCCTCGACGAGATAGGGCCGGCCGCTGCCGCCCGAATACACCGACCCTTCAGGATCGGCGCCGATGATGCGCACTGGTTCTCCTGGTTGGCCGCCGGACACCTCCTTGAGGTAGCGGCCCGCACCGCTGATCGTCCCGCCAGTGCCGATGCCCGCGACGAAATGGGTGACCTTGCCATCGGTGTCGGCCCAAATCTCCGGACCGGTCGTTTCGTAGTGGCTGGCAGGTCCCGCCGGGTTGGCGTACTGGTCGGGTTTCCAGGCACCGTCGATCTCGTCGACCAACCGGTCGGACACGCTGTAGTAGCTTTGCGGGTCGTCGGGCGGCACCGCCGTCGGGCACACGATGACGTCGGCGCCGTAGGCGAGCAGCACATTCCGCTTGTCCTCGCTGACCTTGTCGGGGCAGACGAACACGCACTTGTAGCCGCGATGCTGTGCGACGAGAGCCAGACCGACGCCGGTGTTGCCCGAAGTGGGTTCGACGATGGTGCCACCGGGCTTCAGCTGCCCGCTGGCCTCGGCAGCGTCGATCATCTTGGCCGCGATGCGGTCTTTGGAACTGCCGCCGGGGTTGAGGTATTCGACCTTTGCCACGACGGTGCCGGCACCGTCGGGGACGACGGAGTTCAGGCGAACCAGTGGCGTGCCGCCGATGAGGTCACTGATGTGCTGCGCTATCCGCATGCGTTTATCGTCTCAGGCGATTTCGGGCCGCGCACATCCACTCTGGACGTGCTCGCGTGGTTCAAGAAAGGCCCGCCCGGTGCGCTAGCCGGTGGCCTCGCGAATGTAGTCGCCGATCTGGCGCAGCGAACGGATCGCCTCCGGCACCAGCGGCGCGGCCAACTGGAAGTCGTGAACCTGGCCAGGCCAGACCCGTACCTCGGCCGGCACACCAACCGCCGCCAGCCTGCCGGCGGCCAATTGCGCGTCGTGCAGCAGCACCTCGGATCCGGACACGTGGATCAGTGTCCGCGGCAGGCCGGGTTTGATGTGCTCCAAGGGCTCGTAGATCTCCTCGGGCTTGCCGTCCACTGTGTGCTTCGCGGCCGCGCTAGCAACCAGCGCGACCAGCGCATCGAACGCCTTTGCCGGGAACATCGCGTCGGTCTTGATATTCGGATGGGCCTGCTTGCATTCCTTTGCCAGCTGTAGCAGTGGCGAGATCGCTATCAGCGCCGCCGGCTCCTCGCCCTCTTCTTGTAACCGTTGCGCTAACGCAAGCGACAGATACCCGCCGGCGGAATCACCGGCCAGCACTATCTGCTCCGGGTCGTATCCGAGCGTCCGCAGCCAGCGGTAGGCGTCATAGCAGTCGTCAAGCGCCATTCCGATCGAGTGCTTGGGCAACAGTCGGTAGTTGACCACCAAAACGGGAGAGTCGGCAAACTTCGACAGCGCTTCGACGAGCCTACCGTGCGAGTTTGCTCCACAGGTCAGGAAAGCGCCGCCGTGGAAGTAGAGAACCACCCGTCTGGTGCCGTCGGCGGGCAGCACCCCGGGCGCGCGCACCAACTGCGCTGAGGCATTTGGCAGCTTCACTTCGGCCCGGACGGTGGCCGAGGCCGGAAGCAGGACCCGGGACGCCAGGTCGATGAGGCCCCATGGCCATGGCAAGTCAGGCGCGTTGCTGCCGACGGCCAGAACTGGCCGGATCGTCAGTCGTGAGGCGAGCGCGGCTAAGCGCGCAGCCACGCTGGGCCCGGATTCGAGAACCTCGACCGGTGCGCCGTCGCTGACGGCGAACCGGCGCGCCTGAACTCTCCGAGGCTTGAGAACCTGATGTGGGCGAATGGTATTCCGGGGCGAGCCGGATACCTTGCTCGGTGCGGTCATGCTCAACACTTCCTACGCCTTTGTAGTCCGATACAGCATGTGACGAGCCAACCGAGCGTCCGGTTCACCACTCCCCCGGGGCGTTCAGCCAACCCGTTGGACTTAGCTTGACAGCCTCATATGTGTACAACATTTGTAGAAGCTGATTTGATACCACAATTGATCCACAACGTGATCGAGTTATTTCTCAGCTATCCACCCGAGCATCACCACCGCCGCCTTAAAATGGTCCGGTGACCATACGAGTGCCGCGTCGTTCGACGATCGCTCTGGCCACAGCGGGTGCACTCGCGTCGACAGGCACGGCCTATCTGGGCGCACGCAACCTGCTGGTCGGCCAGGCGACGCAGGCGCGCACCGTCATCCCTAAGTCCTGGGACATCCCGCCACGCGCAGACGGCGTCTACACCCGCGGCGGCGGCCCCGTACACCGGTGGCAGCGGGGCATGCCCGTCGACCTGCACCTGATGATCTTTGGTGACTCGACGGCCACCGGTTACGGCTGCAGCAGCGCCGAAGAAGTGCCGGGCGTGCTGATCGCGCGCGGGCTCGCCGAGCGGACCGGCAAGCGCATCCGGCTGAGTACCAAAGCAATCGTCGGCGCCACCTCGAAGGGCGTTTCCGGCCAGGTCGATGCGATGTTCGTGGCCGGGCCGCCGCCGGACGCCGCGGTGCTGATGCTCGGCGCCAACGACGTCACGGCACTCAACGGCATCAGCCAGTCGGCGCGACGGCTGGGCGCGACGGTGCGCAAGTTGCGCGCCCGCGGTGCGGTGGTGATCGTTGGCACCTGCCCGGACCTGGGCGTGATCAGTGCCATCCCGCAGCCGCTGCGGTCGCTGGCACACTCGCGTGGTCTGCAACTTGCCCGTGCCCAGGCCGGCGCGGTCCGCGCGGCCGGCGGTGTGCCGGTACCGCTGGCGCAGCTGCTGGCACGCCAACTCCGGTCCAAACGAGAGCTGATGTTCTCCGCCGATGGTTTCCACCCCTCTCCGGCGGCGTATGCGCTGGCGGCCCAGCAGCTACTGGGCGTGCTCTGCGATGCGCTGGGCGAAAAGGTCGACTCCCCGCCGGTTGAGCCGCCGTCACCGTCACGGGCCAGCACACAGGTGCTCGATACCGGCCACACCCGACTCAGCGTGATGTCGCGGTTATGGCGGGGCCCGGTACCCGATTTACCCGCCCAGTCGAACCCCCCGGTGGCCAGCGACTAGATTGGACTGGTCTTGTCCAGGCCGAGCCCGCATCCCATCGGAGGGAACCGTCATGCCGGAAGCCGTCATCGTCTCAGCCGCCCGCTCACCGATCGGCCGCGCCATGAAGGGGTCGCTGGTCAGCATTCGACCGGACGACCTGGCCGTCCAGATGGTGCGGGCCGCGCTCGACAAGGTGCCAGCGCTGAATCCACACCAGATCGACGACCTCATCTTGGGCTGCGGCCTGCCGGGCGGCGAGCAGGGCTTCAACATCGCGCGCGTCGTCGCCGTGCAACTCGGCTACGACTTCCTGCCCGGCACCACCGTCAACCGGTACTGCTCATCGTCGTTGCAGACCACTCGGATGGCGTTCCACGCGATCAAGGCCGGGGAGGGCGACGCGTTCATCTCCGCCGGCGTGGAGACCGTGTCCCGATTCGGCAAAGGCAACTCCGACTCGTGGCCCGACACCAAGAACCCGGTGTTCAACGAGGCCCGCGAGCACGCGGACGCGGCCGCCGCGGGCGCCGACGAGTGGCGCGATCCCCGCGCCGACGGGAACCTGCCCGACGTGTACATCGCGATGGGCCAGACCGCCGAGAACGTCGCCATCATCACCGGCATCAGCCGCGAGGACCAGGACCGCTGGGGCGTGCGCAGCCAGAACCGGGCCGAAGAGGCCATCAAGAGCGGGTTCTTCGAGCGCGAAATCACCCCGGTCACCCTGCCGGACGGCAGCACGGTCAGCACCGATGACGGCCCGCGGGCGGGAACCAGCTACGAGAAGGTCAGCGAGCTCAAACCGGTGTTCCGGCCCAACGGCACGGTGACCGCAGGCAATGCGTGTCCGCTCAACGACGGCGCGGCCGCGCTGGTGATCACCAGCGACACCAAGGCCAAGGAGCTGGGTCTGACGCCGCTGGCGCGCATTGTGTCCACCGGGGTCAGCGGTCTCTCCCCGGAGATCATGGGCCTGGGCCCGATCGAGGCTTCCAAGAAGGCGCTGGCACGAGCCGGCATGTCGATCAGTGACATCGACCTGGTCGAGATCAACGAGGCCTTCGCGGTGCAGGTACTGGGCTCCGCTCGCGAGTTGGGCATCGACGAGGCCAGGCTGAACGTCTCGGGTGGGGCGATCGCGCTGGGTCATCCGTTCGGCATGACCGGCGCACGCATCGCCACCACGCTGATGAACAACCTCAAGACGCAGGACAAGACGCTGGGTCTGGAAACCATGTGTGTCGGCGGCGGCCAGGGCATGGCGATGGTGCTCGAGCGGCTCAGTTAGCTTGTTGCGTTGACTCTGCGTCCTGGGCGCTCAAGTACGAGTGGGGCACGCCGTCAGCGCAGAGTCAACGCGTCCCAGGCATGCTGAACTCGGCGAATGACGTCGCGGGGCCGGTGCCCGGCCACCACCCTGATAGTGGTCCAGCCGATTCTGTCGACATATTCCAGTCGCTCGACGTCCTTGGCGAATTGCCACCGATCCGTCCGATGCTGATCGCCGTCATATTCGACAGCCAACCTGATGTCCTCCCAGCCCATATCGAGGAAGTACCGGGGAAAGCCGTCGGCACCTAATACGGGGATCTGGGTGCGCGGCTTCGGGAAACCGGCGTTGATCAACAACAGGCGCAGCCACGTTTCCTTCGGCGACTGAGCTCCCGCGTCGACGAGGTCCAGTACTAGCTCCAATTGACGCAGGCCCCGCGCATGGCGATGATTGCCAGCCAGCTCCTCGACATCTCTCACTTTGAAGTCGGTGGCGGCAGCGAGCGCATCAAGACCAGCAACGGCACGGCCTGTGGTTCCGCGCCTGCCGATGTCGAATGCCGTGCGCTCCGGTGTCGTCACGTAAAGCCCGTCGAGCCTCTGGAATTCGTCACTCAACAGAAGGTCGTCCCGCGTCAGGACGCGTTGCGGCGGTCTGGCGTTACGCCAAATCAATTCGACTGGCCCGCCGTCGTCGACCCACTTGGCGCCGTGCATCGCCGACGCCGCGGCACCGGCTATCACTGCCTCCCGGCGCGACCAGAGCCAGGCGCCGATGGTGCGTTGTCTCAGCGACGCCTCGACCCGTTTTTCCAGGTACACGTTCGGCAGGATCGGGCGGTAGTACTTGCGCAGCTCATGCCGACTGACGTCCCCGGCGGCAAGCGCCTCAGTGCCGATGAATGGTTGACGACCCAGACCCATGCCGGCATGGTGGCAGCCCGCACCGACACCACAGTTGACTCTGCGCCCACGGAGGAGAAGTGCGAGTGGGACACACCGTCAGCGCAGAGTCAACGTCGCCGCTAGCGGTTCTGGAAGTAACTGAGCAGGCGCAAGATCTCGAGGTACAGCCAGACCAGGGTCACGGTCAGGCCAAGCGCGATGCCCCACGCCGCCTTCTCGGGCGCTCCGGCACGGATCATCTGGTCGGCCGCGTCGAAGTCGATCAGGAAGCTGAACGCCGCGATGCCGATCATTACCAGCGAGAAGATGATCGCCACTGGTCCGCCACTGCGCAGGCCCAGGCCGGTGCCGCCCCCGACACCGAACAGCGCCAGCACGAAGTTGCCGAGCATGAGGAACACCGCTCCGAACAGGGCGGCAACCACCATGCGGGTGAACTTGGGGGTGACCCGGATGGCGCCGGTCTTATAGACGACGAGCATGCCGAAGAACACGCCGAGGGTCCCCAGGACGGCCTCGCCAATCATCGCCCCGGCGTTAACCGACCGACCTCCGCCGACCGATACCTGGAATGTCAGAGCGAACGAAATGGCACCGAGGAACAACCCCTCGAGCACGGCGTAGCTGAGCACCAGCGGCGGGCTGTCCTGCTTACGCCCGAAGGTCGCCACCAGCACCAAGGCCAGCCCGCCGAACGCGCCGACCAGCATCAGCGGCATCGCCAGGGCGGGGCTGGACGCCACCATGAAGAAGGAGACGACCGCCGCGGCCATCAACACGGCCAGCGTGATGCCGGTCTTGGTGACGACATCGTCGATGGTCAGCGGACGGGAGGGCCTGGCCTCCTGGTAGGGAGCGTAGGGGTCGCCTTGGTAGGACCCCCGCTGCATCTGGGCCGTGCCAGTGCCGAATTGCGCATATCCGCCCTGCTGCCTCGGCAGCGAACGAAACACCGGGTTGCTAGTCTCCCGCACCGTCGGATCCTCTCTTGTCCTGTGGCTTCGAGCTGTGCCAACAGACCCACAACGATCAGGGCCCGCCCCGAGTTCCCGGCGGAGTTGCCGTCGTCTCGATAAACATAAACCTTACCCGCGGGCACTGCCGAGCCACTCACGATCTAGATTGCTGGTCAAGGCCAGGGCAGCCTTCAGGCGGCATTCTGGAGACGGATTCCGGTGAGGGGAGACTAGGGCGTGACTGCGGCCGTGACTGGCGAATCCGATGAGGTCCTGACCCGCGTCGATGACGGCGTTGGCTTTATCACGCTGAATCGCCCCAAGGCGATCAACTCGCTGAACCAAACGATGGTGGACCTGCTGAGTAGCGTGCTGATCCGGTGGGAACGCGACGACGCGGTGCGCGCGGTGGTGCTGTCCGGAGCCGGGGAACGCGGATTGTGCGCCGGCGGCGACGTGGTGGCGGTCTATCACAGCGCCCGAAAGGACGGGGTCGAGACGCGGCGGTTCTGGCGCGCCGAGTATCTGCTCGACGGCCAGGTCGGCCGGTTCGCCAAACCCTTCGTGGCGCTGATGGACGGCATCGTGATGGGCGGCGGTGTCGGCGTCAGTGCTCACGCGAACACCCGGGTGGTGACCGACACTTCGAAGATCGCGATGCCGGAAGTCGGCATCGGGTTCATCCCTGACGTCGGTGGGGCGTATCTGCTGTCCCGGGCGCCCGGCGCGCTGGGGCTACACGCCGCGCTGACCGGAGCGCCGTTTTCCGGAGCCGACGCCATCGCAATGGGATTCGCAGACCACTATGTGCCGCACCGCGACCTCGACGCGTTCACCGCAGCGATCGTCGCCGACGGCGTCGAGAGCGCACTAGCCCACCACGCCATCGAACCTCCACCGAGCACCCTTGTTGCACAACGTGATTGGATCGACGTGTGCTACGCCGGTGACACCGTCGAAGACATCCTCGCTGCGCTGCGGGGCCATGACTCGGGACCTGCTCAAGACGCCGCCAACCTGATCGCCACCCGCTCCCCTATCGCGGTTTCGGTGGCGTTAGAGGCAGTGCGTCGTGCCGCCAAACTGGAAACGCTGGAAGATGTTCTGACACAGGACTATCGGGTGTCGTCCGCGTCGGCGCGTTCACACGACCTGGTGGAAGGCATCCGTGCGCAGATTATCGACAAGGATCGCAATCCGAAGTGGTCGCCGGCGACGCTGGCAGCGGTAACCGAGGCCGACGTCGACGCGTATTTCGCGCCGGTCGACGACGATTTGAGTTTCTAAGAAAGGCGGTTTAATGACATCCACGCCATCCACCTACGAAACCATCCTGGTCGAGCGCGATCAGCGAGTAGCCACCATCACGCTGAACCGGCCGCAGGCGCTGAACGCCCTCAACAGCCAGGTGATGAACGAAGTCACCAGCGCCGCAACCGAACTGGACGACGATCCCGGCATCGGGGCGATCATCATCACCGGTTCGGCCAAGGCGTTCGCCGCAGGAGCCGACATCAAAGAGATGGCCGGCCTGACCTATGCCGACGCGTTCGACGCCGACTTCTTCGCCGGCTGGGGCAAGCTGGCCGCGGTCCGCACCCCGACCATCGCAGCGGTGGCCGGGCATGCACTCGGCGGCGGCTGTGAGCTGGCGATGATGTGCGACCTGTTGATCGCGGCGGACACGGCGAAGTTCGGCCAGCCGGAGATCAAGCTCGGCGTGCTGCCGGGCATGGGCGGCACGCAGCGGCTGACCCGGGCCATCGGCAAGGCCAAGGCGATGGACATGATTCTGACAGGGCGCACCATCGACGCCGCCGAAGCCGAACGCAGCGGCCTGGTTTCGCGGGTGGTGCCGGCCGACGACCTGCTGACGGAGGCCAAGGCCGTCGCCACCACCATTTCGCAGATGTCGCGGTCGGCGGCCCGGATGGCCAAGGAAGCCGTCAACCGGGCGTTCGAATCCACGCTGTCCGAAGGACTTCTCTACGAACGCCGGCTTTTCCATTCGGCTTTCGCGACTGACGACCAGTCCGAAGGAATGGCCGCATTCATCGAGAAGCGCGCCCCCAACTTCACGCACCGGTAGAGTGCTCGGATGAGCGAACTGGGTTCAGGGACGCACACCGACGCCAGTGACGAGCCGGCCCCGGAGGCCCCGGAGGCCCCGGCGCCCGAACCCGGCCACAAGCACGAAGCCGGCCACAAGCACGAAGCGCCGCGACGCCCCTGGTGGGTTCGCCGTTACACCTTCACCGGCACCGCGGTTGGCTTGCTTTTCATCTGGTTTTCCATGACGCCGTCGCTGCTGCCGCGCACTGCGTTGTTCCAGGGACTGGTCAGTGGCGTCTCCGGTGCCATTGGCTATGGCCTGGGCGTCTTCAGCGTCTGGCTGGTCCGTTTCATGCGTTCGAAGGATTCCAGCCCGCCGGCGCCGGTTTGGGCTTGGAAGGCGCTGATCCCGATCGGCGTGATCGGCATGGTCGTCATGGCCATCCGGTTCCACGTCTGGCAAGACCAGGTGCGCGACCTGATGGGAGTCGAGCACCTGGAGTGGTACGACTACCCGGAGGCCGCGATCCTGTCGCTGGTGGTGCTGTTCACCCTTGTCGAAATCGGCCAGTTGATCCGACGGCTGGTCATTTTTCTGGTGGGGCAGGTCGATCGGGTCGCGCCGTTCCGCGTCTCGGCGACCATCGTCGTAGCCCTGCTCGTAACGCTGACGATCACGCTGCTCAACGGCGTCGTCGTCAAGTTCACGATGAACAAATTGAACAACACCTTCAACTCTGTGAATGAGGAGGGGAAGACCGAAACCGAGGCGCCGAAATCCCGGCTGCGATCGGGTGGCCCGGAGTCGTTGGTGAAGTGGGCGACGCTGGGTCATCAGGGCCGCATCTTCGTCCAGGCCGGTCCGAGCGTCGCCAAACTGACCGATTTCAACGGCGCCCCGGCCACCGAACCGATCCGGGCTTACGCGGGACTGAACTCCGCGGACGGCATCGCGGCGACCGCCGAGTTGGCAGCGGCTGAATTGGAACGCACCGGCGGTTTGCAACGCGCCGTCGTCGCGGTCGCCACCACCACCGGCACCGGCTGGATCAACGAGGCGGAGGCCGACGCGCTGGAGTACATGTACAACGGCAACACCGCGATCGTGAGCATGCAGTACTCGTTCCTGCCCAGCTGGCTGTCCTTCCTGGTGGATAAGGAAAACGCCCGGCGCGCCGGCCAGGCGCTGTTCGAGGCGGTCGACAAACGGGTCAGGCAGTTGCCGGAAGGGCAGCGCCCGAAGCTTGTGGTTTTCGGCGAGAGCCTGGGATCGTTCGGCGGCGAGGCGCCGTTCATGAGCCTCAACAACATCCTCGCCCGCACCGACGGCGCGCTGTTCAGCGGGCCGACGTTCAACAACACCGTCTGGC
>Ga0209040_10000171_pt1 | contig 44526 bp, 39 predicted proteins | sample BogFormECP12_OM3_FD_188240 | JGI IMG/M metagenome (GOLD analysis project Ga0209040, IMG submission 188240) | Bog forest soil microbial communities from Calvert Island, British Columbia, Canada - ECP12_OM3 (SPAdes) (version 2) | ecosystem: Environmental > Aquatic > Freshwater > Wetlands > Bog ... | reverse complement strand
TGACAAGTGCCAATGACAACACAGAGGCGCTCGCTGTCGCTGCATAAGCGATAAGCGCGGTTCGGGGGGCACCGGGCAACAGAAGCCCCCCACTTCGCCTCATCGCACCAGACGCTCGGCCATCTCCACCGCATTCAGCGCCGCTCCCCTGAGCAACTGGTCGCCCCGCCACGAACGACGCCAGCGAGTGTCGGCAATCTGGTCTGCCCGCCCGGGTTCGACCTCGGTGAGACGCACAAGGGGGGTGCTGTCTGTCACTGAGGGCGAAGACAAGCCATTGAAATACCCGGACATGTTTGACGCTGCCGACCTGATGCTGCTGAATGTTGGCGCGTGGGGTCGGCGTCACTCACGGAGCCGCGGCCAGGGCCAGTCGTCGCGGGCCGGCGCCGGGACGCACGGTACCGGTTATCGCCGAAAAGCCGGATGCTATTCGGCAGGGGAGATGGGCTATAATGAAACGATTCTTGCTCCTGCTCGCCCTCATTCTCTTCGTTCCTTTCGCGGCCCAGGCTCAGCCCGCGCCGGGCGGGCCGCCGGCGGTGGGCGTCGTGCGTGCCGAGCGCCAGCAGATCACGCAGACCGACGAGTTCATCGGGCGCATCCAGGCGGTTGGACGAGTGGCGCTCGTCGCGCGCGTCACCGCCTTCCTTGAGAAGCGCGCCTTTGTCGAGGGTGCCGAGGTCAAACAGGGCGATCTCCTCTATCTCCTCGAGCAACCGCCGTTCAAGGCGCAGGTCGACGCGGACGTGGCCAATGTGGCGCAGCTGGAGGCGCAGCACACCTTTGCCGCTCAGGAGCTGGCGCGCGAGCAATATCTTTTGAAAACGCCCGCCGGCCAGCAGAATAAGGTCGACCAGGACGTCGCCAATGAACGCTCCTTGGCAGCGCAAATCGGCGCCGCGGTGGCGCAACTCCGACAAGCCCAGATCAACCTCAACTACACCGAAATTCACGCGCCGATCGACGGCAAGATCAGCACCACTGCGGTCACCGAAGGCAATGTGGTCTCGCCGACGAGCGGAACCCTGGCGAACCTCGTCAGCCAGGACCCGATGTATGTGATCTTTCAGATCTCGCAGCGTACCGCGCTCGACCTACGCGACCGCTATTCGAAAATAGGCGGTTACCGCGCGGTTGTGATCAGGCTCCGATTGCCGACCGGAAAAATCTACCCGCAGGTGGGCCATCTCGATTACGCATCGCCGACTGTCGCTGAAAACACCGACACGGTCACTTTGCGCGGGGTGATTCCCAATCCCGTACTTCCGGGCCTGGAAGCCGGCGACCCCGCTTCGCGCGAACTGGCCGACGGCGAGTTCGTGACCGTGCTGCTCGAAGGCGTGCAGCCGATCTTCGTTCTGGCGATACCGCGCGCGGCGGTGCTGTCGGATCAGCAGGGCGATTACGTCTATGTCGTCGATGCGCACAACAAGGCACAGCAACGCCGCATCCAGCTCGGCCAATCGACGCCATCCACGGCCGTCGTGACCAGTGGCCTTACGGAAGGCGAACTGGTCATCAGCGAGGGGCTGCAGGACGTTCGCGACGGTGAGCCCGTGTCGGCCGGCCCGGCGAGCCCGCCACCGGTGATCTCACCGGACGTCGCGCCGGGCAGTGCGAGTGGTCCGTCCTCCAGCGAACCAAAGGCGAAGCCATGATCTCGGCAATCTTTGTCGATCGGCCGCGGCTCGCGGTCGTCATGGCGCTCGTCATCACCATCGCCGGTGCCCTGGCGCTGATGCGCATCCCGGTCGCACAGTTCCCCGACATCGTGCCGCCGCAGGTGGAAGTCTCGGCCATGTATCCCGGCGCCTCCGCCGCCGTCGTCGAATCGAGCATCGCGCAGCCGATCGAGGCGCAGGTCGTCGGCGTCAACAAGATGCTCTACATGAAGTCGACAAGCGGCAACGACGGCAGCTACGACCTGACCGTCAGCTTTGCGCTCGGCAGCGATCCCGACATCAACACCAACGCCGTCAATAACCGGGTGCAGACCGCCCTCGCCCAACTCCCTCAGGAAGTCCAGCAGGAGGGGCTGACGGTCCAGAAGAAGTCGTCGGCGGTCCTGCAATTCATCATGCTCTACAGTGAGAGCGGCAAACAGGATACGCTGTTCATTACCAATTACGCGATCATCAACCTGCTCGACGTATTGTCGCGCACACAAGGGGTCGGGCAGGCACACATCTTCGGCGCGCTCAATTATTCTATGCGCATCTGGTTCGACACCCAGCGCCTCGACAATCTGAGTTTAACGCCGGCCGACGTGATCTCGGCGATCCAGGCGCAGAACGTGGAGGCGCCGGTCGGCCGGATCGGCGCCCGTCCGATCGGCAAGAACCAGCAATTTCAATTGAACGTGCAGACGCAGGGGCGCCTGACCACCCCCGAGCAGTTCGGCAACATCGTACTGCGAGCCAATCCCGACGGCTCGTTCCTGCACGTGCGCGATGTCGCGAGGATAGAACTCGGCGCCCAGAACGAGGATGTCGAAGGCCGCGTCAACGGCAGGCCCGCGGTGGCAATCGGCATCTACCTGGCGCCGGGCGCCAATGCGGTACAAGCCGCTGATGCCGTAAGAGCCAATATGGAGAGTTTGAGCCAGCGGTTCCCACCCGGTCTAAAATATTTGATCAATTACGATACGACGACGTTTGTGTTTGACACGATCCACGACGTCGTGATCACGCTCGTCATCGCCTTCGTTCTCGTCGTGATCGTTGTTTTTCTGTTTCTCGGCAGCCTGCGCGCAACCCTCATTCCGGCGATCGCGGTGCCGGTCAGTGTGATCGGTAGCTTCGCGGTGCTGCTGGCGATGGGCTATTCGGCCAATACGATATCCTTGCTCGCAATGGTGCTGGCGATCGGGATCCTGGTCGACGACGCGATCGTGGTTGTCGAGAATGTCGAACGCGTCATGGAGGAAGAACCGAACCTGTCGACTGGGGACGCGACGAAGAAGGCTATGGCCCAGATCACCGCGCCGATCATCGCGATCACCTTGGTGCTGTTCTCCGTGTTCGTTCCGATCGCTTTCATTCCCGGCATTTCGGGAACACTGTTCCGGCAGTTTGCGGTGACGATCAGCGTCGCAATGCTGATCTCGGCATTCAATGCGCTGACCCTGTCGCCGGCATTGTGCGCGGTGTTTTTGCGGTCCGGCGGCCCCAAGCGCGGTGTGATGGCCTGGGTGTTGCGGCGCATCGACAACGTCCGCGACGGTTACGCCGCGATCGTGCGCCGGCTGGTGCGCGTCTCATTCCTTGGCGTCGTCGCGATCCTGGCGAGTGCGGCGGCAATCTATCTGCTGTCGTTGCGCACGCCGACCGGGTTCCTGCCCGAGGAAGATCAGGGCGCGTTCTTTATCTCGGTGCAATTGCCGGATGGGGCATCGGTCTCCCGCACCGGCGAAGTGGTCCAGCGGATCGAGGCGGTGCTGCAGCAAATGCCGCAGATCAAGAACGTTGCAGCAATCTCCGGCTTCTCGATCATCGACGGGGTCAGCCAGCCGAACGCCGCGTTGCTCATTCCAACCTTGAAGCCGTTCGCCGACCGTGTCGGTACGGCGAACTCGGCGCAGGCGCTGATCGCGCGGGTGTTCGGCGAGGGACGGCAGATCCGCACGGCGAGGATCATCCCGTTCAACCTGCCGCCGATCATCGGACTGTCGACCACCGGAGGGTTCGAGTATGAGCTCGAAGGGCTCGAGGGGCAGGAACCCGCCGCAATGAACAGCGTGATGCAGGGGCTGCTCGGGGCCGCCAACCGCGATCCCAGGCTGACCCGCGTTTTTTCCACCTTTACCGCCAGCAACCCGTCGATCTACCTCGACATCGACCGTCAGAAGGCGCAGGCGCTGGGCCTCAGCATGAACGACGTGTTCAATGCGCTGCAGGCGACATTGGGCGGCATCTACATCAACAATTTCAACCTGTTCGGCCGCGTCTGGCAGGTCAACATCGAGGGCGAGGAGGCGGACCGCCGCGACCTCTCCTCGCTGTGGCAGATCTACATCCGCAATAAATTCGGCGTCTCCGTTCCGCTGCATTCGATCGCCGAAGCTCGGGTTGTCGTCGGCCCGCAGGCCATTACACGGTACAACAACTACCGTGCGATCCCGATTCAGGGCTCCGCGTCGCCGGGCACCTCGTCCGGCACCGCGCTTGCGGCAATGGCGGAGGTCTCGGCCAAGACCCTGCCTCGAGGCTACGGCTACGAATGGACCGGCACCGCTTACCAAGAGGTGTCAGCCTCGGGGCAAACCGGCCCGATACTCGGCCTTGCGGTCCTGTTTGCGTTTCTGTTCCTGGTCGGCCTTTACGAGAGCTGGATGATCCCGGTTCCGGTGTTGCTGTCGGTGCCGGTGGGAGTGCTCGGAGCGTTTATCGGCATCCTGATCTGGCATTTGTCGCTCGACCTTTACGCCCAGATCGGGCTCGTGGTGCTGATCGCGATGTCCGCCAAGAATGGCATCCTGATCGTCGAATTCGCCAAGGATCAGCGCGAGCAAGGAAAGGACATTCGCGAGGCCGCGGTGCTCGGCGCGCAGATGCGCTTTCGTGCGGTAATGATGACCTCTTTCGCCTTCATCCTCGGTGTCTTCCCGCTGGTCGTGGCGCAAGGCGCCGCGGAGATCAGCCGCCACTCGGTCGGCACACCGGTCTTCGCCGGCATGATCGCCGCGAGTGCGATCGGCTTGTTCGTGATCCCGATGCTTTACGTGACCTTCCAGACCATCCGCGAGCGCAGCAGCGCGCGCTTCCGCCGCCAAAGCCCGCGTCCTGGCGAGAGCGATTAGGACCTAATACTTTCCAAGAACGGCGGCGTTCTTGAAAAGGCCGCGATGGCAAACCGGCCGGAAGTAACGGAACGCCCATCTGGTACGCATAAGGGGGGCAATTCGTGAACATCAGGCGGCCTTTGAGAGATTGTCCGGGGCGATCCTGCTGATGGCTGTTTACAGGCCCGAGAGGAAGGAGGGCGGCCAGCGTTGACAATCGAATGGTGAGGCGCCGTACAGGTGGTCTTGCCTCTTGGCAATCGCTCCATCTATCCCTCGATGCGGACCGGACGGTTGCGCCATTTGGGCGCCGGCAAGAGCGCGGAAGCCCTACAGTAGCCCGCGGCGCTTGAACCATCGTACCGTGAATGCGGCGGAGATTACGGGCAGCAGGATGCCGAACACGGCAAATTCCGCGGGACCGTTGATCCACCCGATCATCCAGTTGAAGTTCATGCCGAAGAAGCCGGTCATGAACGTCAGCGGCAGGAAGATCGTCGCGACGATGGTAAGCCGGCTGATCTGCTCGCTCTGTTGTTGTGCGACGGCGTTGGCGTAGTCCTGCGCGATTTCCGAGGCCCAGCGGCTCCGCTCGTACAGGCGGCTCTCGACGTCTTCGACCTGCTCTGCGTAATCGTTGAACTCGGCGGCTCCTTCAGGATCGATCCCCGGCAGCGATTCCACGCCCGTGACCCCCAGTCGCACAGCACTTCTGTAGCGGTCGATATTCGACCATAAGGATCGCAGTAAACGAATTCGGCGCTGCAGGGCCGGCAGGTCGGTCGCACCGCGGCCGAGGTCCAGGGCTCGAAGCGTGCGATCCAGCTCGAAATCGATTTCACTGACTGCTTTGTGCAGCGTGGTGAGCAGCAGCTGGAGCACGATGGCCGCCGCCTTATAACAACTGTGTTCCAGTTCGCTGGCCCGCGCGGCGAAGTGGCCTCGTATCGCGTCGAGCGTTTCAGGATTACCGGTCCATAAGGTCACGATCAGTCGCTCGGCACCGAACAGGTGGACTTCCGTCAGCCCGTCCGGTCGGTCCGCTAGCCAGGTCACGGCTCGGATTTTGCTTTGGTCGACAAGCAGGCGGCCCGTCTGGCCGAAGCGCTCCAGCGAGGACTGCTCGGCTGGCTCGAGTCCGAGCCTTTGTAAGACTCCGCACTGTGCAGCGGCGTCTGCGCCGACGATGTCGACCCAGTTAAGCTTGCAAGCGGAGGTGATGTCGTCCAGAGCATTAGTGATTGCAAGTCGCTGGACGCCTTTGGCGTTACTGACGATCACGGTGGGGGCGGAAGGCCTATCCGCCTTCGGTTTCGTCGCAACGTCAGTGGGTGCGTCAGGCATCGCCGGCATCCTTTGGCGCAATTTGAACGCGATGATGCCGAGCATTTCGGGCGCGATCTCGGCGTCGACCATCGCTGGAAGGAAAGCGGGGAAGTCTCTGATCCCCACTACGCCGCCAACGATCGCAATCGCTCTTACTGCTGCGTTGACGAGCAGGCCAGCGAATTCGTCCATTTTCTTGCAAAGAATTTCCGCAGCGCGGCGCACCGGTTCTGTCGGCCCTTGCGCCAGTTAGCGGATCGGGCACGCTCCCGCTGGTTGTGAGGAGATGAAACGGGATGCGGTGCCCCGCATGTGGATCGACGGCTGTTAGCGAACGGGCCGAGCAGACGATGCAAGGATATCGCCGGTTCCGCTGTGGCAACTGCGGCAAGCGGTTTAACGAACGCAGCGCCGGTGTGCTCAACCGTGCGCAGTATCCGAGCGACGTCATCGCCCTCGTGGTGCTCTGGCGGATGCACTACAAACTCAGCCTGCGGGATCTGGCGGAGATGTTCCTGACCCGCGGGTTAATCTTCAGCTACGAGGCCGTGCGAGATTGGGAGGCCGAGCTGACGCCGGCACTGGCGGGGGACTTGCGGCGGCGGCGCAAGGGCAAGGTCGGCCGAAGCTGGTACGTCGATGAGACGTACATTCGCGTCCGTGGTTGCTGGCGGTATCTCTATCGCGCGATTGATCGCGACGGAGCGCTTGTCGACGTCATGCTAAGTGAGCACCGTGACCTTGCTGCCGCCAAGGCCTTCTCTCGATCGGCCCAGGCCGTGACCGGCGTCACGCCGGATCGGGTCACCACCGACGGTCATGACGCTTATCCCAAGGCCATCCGGACGGAGCTCGGCAAACAGGTGCGGCATCGGACGAGCCGATACTTGAACAATCGTCTTGAGCAGGACCATCGCGGCATCAAGGGTCGATGTCGACCAATGCTTGGATTGAAGAGCACCGGTCCGCAGCACGATATTGCCGCTGCCACGACGAACTCCGAAACTTTCTCCGCTGTCGATCCCGAATGAGCCAACATGTTCCTGCCGCGACGCAGCGCTGGCAGCATATGCGCAGGACCGCGATTGCCCTCAACATTCTGGCAACCGCGTGAACGTGGAAGACCCACGACTGGCATTTGCTCAAGTACCGGCGTGAAAGCTGACAAGAACCTACCGTACGTACCGATGCGTCGGTAAGCAACGCCGGAAGTGTCCTTACAGCTTGACCACCCGGCGTCGCCGGGACAGCGGCCCAAGCACGGGCGACCAGACGCGGAAATCCCCCAGGGTGCCATGCACACAGACCAAATTCGCGCCTTCGCCCAACTCGAGAGGCGCAATGTCGTAACCGTTGACGCGACGATGCAGCATGACTTGTCCTCCCTCGACACTCGGGCGCACCATGGCCGGAAGCCGACACAGCGGGAAACCCATCAGGAGCGCCCCCGATGAACGATGCAACCCGACACCCCGAAGGCGAACCCTGGCAGTGGTCCGAGCCAACCTGGCGCCGCATCGTCGGCCGCGCCCGTGCCGGCCGCAGCCTGCGCCCGAAGGCCTGGCCTGAGGGTGCGCGCTGTGCAGTCGCGATCAGCTTCGACGCCGATCACGAGACGATCCCGCTGCGCGACGCCGATGAAAGCCCGATGCGCATCAGCCAGGGCCAGTACGGCAACCGCCAGGCGATGCCGCGCATCCGCAAGTTGCTGGAGCGCGAGGCGATCCCGGCGTCGTTCTTCTATCCCGCGGTGTCGGCGCTGCTGCATCCCGAGGAGGTGCGCGCGACCGCCGATGACGGCCACGAGATCGGCATCCATTCCTGGATCCACGAGGCCAACACCACGCTGCCGCGCGAGGCGGAACGCGACCTGACGTTCCGCGCCGCCGAGACGCTGGCGCGCATCGCCGGCCGCGATCCGGTGGGGATGCGCACGGCGAGCTGGGATTTTTCCGTCAACACGCTCGACATCGTGCGGGAGCTAGGGCTGCTGTACGACAGCTCGTTGATGGCGGACGACGATCCGTACGAGCTGATGGACGCGGGCGAACCGACGGGGATCGTGGAGCTGCCGCCGGAATGGATTCGCGACGATGCGGTGTACTACAATTTCGTGCGTTTTTCGGCGCTGCGGCCCTACACGCCGCCGTCGGCGGTGGAGGAGATCTTCACCGCTGAGTTCGACGGTGCCTGGGACGAGGGCGGGCTGTTCCTGCTCACCATGCATCCGCACATCACCGGCCACCGCTCGCGCATGCCGGTGCTGGAGCGGCTGATCCGGCACATGAAAGCGCGCGGACGATGCTGGTTCGCCACGCACGAGCAGGTGGCACGCTGGTGCAAGGAGAACGCGTGACGCCTCACCTCGTCACTTAGCGGAGGAAGTTGGTCGTGGTCGCTTCCATTCATCGGCTCAGCCGCCGCGCCAGCGTCACCCTCGGCGCGTCATTTGCCGCGGCTGCGGCGCTCGGTCCTGTGCATGCCGCCGACAAGTCGCTCCGTATCGCCATCAACCTGCCGTTCACGGGCGGCGGAGCCGAGGGGGCCATCCAGATCAGGAACGGCGCCATGCTGGCGATCGACGAAATCAACGGCAGAGGCGGTGTCGGCGGCTTCCAGTTGGAAGTCGTGCAGATGGATGACGGCACCGCGACGGCGGGCGGCTACGATCCGGGTCAGGCGGCGACCAACGCGCGCACGATGGTGACCGACCCCACCATTCTCGCGGCGCTCGGTCCCTACAACAGCGGCTCGGGCAAGGCGATGTCGCCGATCCTGAGCGCGGCGAGCCTGCCCATCATCACACCGACTTCGACCAATCCCGATATCACCGATCCGAAGTTTGCACAGATCTACCGGCCGGCGGGACCAGCGATCTACTTTCGCATGGTCTCGACCGATGCCTTTCAGGGGCCAAGCATGGCGAACTACTATGCCGGTGTCCTGAAAGTACCGAGTGTCTACGTACTCGACGATTCCGGCGGCTATGGCGTCGGCATTGCCGATTCGTTCGAAACGCAAATGCGCCGGAAGGGCATCAAGGTTCTGGGCCGCGGCCGGGTGGACCCGAAGGCGGCTGACTACTCGCCTACGTTCACCAAGATCAAGTCGCTGGGCGCTGCCGCGTTGTATTACGGCGGTAGCGGGGAAGCCGGGGTCAAGGTGGTCACGCAGTCATACAACATCATTCCCAACGTGATCAAAGGCGGCGGTGACGGTGTGTACGGGCCTGCGATCCTGATCGGCGGCGGTTTCCCGGCCGCTGAAGGATGGTATATAACGACTGCCGCACCGCATCTGCTGGACGATCCGAAAAGCAGCGAATGGATCAAGCGCTACGCCGCGCGCTACGGCGAGCAACCGAACGACTATTGCATCACGTCCTACGACGCGATGCTGGTGATCGCCGACGCGATCGATCGCGTGGTCAGCTCAGGGGTTCCGATGTCGCGGGCTGCCATGCGCGATGCGATCGAAGCGACCCGCATCGACACGCTGCAGGGACCGATCTCGTTCGACAAGAACGGCGATCTCGCATCGCGTGTCATCAGTGTGTTCCAGATCAGGTACGACACGGCCTATCCGCCCGAAGACACGGCGCACCAGTTCAAGTACATCGGCGTCGCCCCACAGGATACCGCAACGTAAAGCGTTCGCCAGAGGCGGGATGGTGCCGAACCCAAGCGGTCAATTCGCGGCGGGCCTCGGATCAATTCATCGCGAACCGGTCGTTTCCGGAATGCCAAACCACACTCTTGCCATAACCTGCCGTCTTGACAGTACCCGGGACGGAGTCACGGAGGCAACCGGACGTGATCAGGTCAGCGAAGCGACGCATCGTCGGGCCTGCAACGATGCTCGCATTGGCAACCGCGCTCGCGGCGGCACTGGCCACCGCGGGTCCCGCATGGGCGCATGGCTGGCGCGACGGCGGTAGCGACGGGGGCTGGCACGATCGCGGACCCCACGAGGGCTGGCGTGGCGGTGAGGGTTGGCGCGGCGGTTGGGGTGGTGGTTGGGCGGTTCAGCGCCACGGTTGGGGCGGCGGCTGGGGTTGGGGCGGAGTCTGGGGCTGGAACGCCGGCCTCGTCGTTGCGCCGCCCTTCGTCGTGCCGCCGCCGCCGATCGTCGTGGCGCCCCCGCCGCTTGTTGTGGCACCTCCGCCGGTTTACCTGGCGCCGGCCGCACTTGGAATTGGCGCGGTACTGGCCGCGCAGGCGGTCGCTGCGCCGCCGGCTGCGATAGCGCCGGTTCCGGCGGTCGCGGTCGCTCCGGCGCCGATTGCGGTGGCTCCCGAGGCCCTGCTGGTCGCCGCGGCGCCGCCGCCGATCATCGTGCTGCCGCCGCCGCCTTTGCTGATAGCGGCGGCGCCACCACCGGTGATTTTTGCCGCCCCGGCGTTTGGCCTGGTGATCGCGCCGCCGACGCTGGCGTTCGCGTCCGTGCAGGTCGCCGCCTGGCACGCCGGATGGGGCGGCTGGCACGGCGGATGGGGCGGTGGCGGCTTTGTGTCACATCCAGGCTGGGCCAATCCAGGTTGGGGGCATAGCCACATGGTTGGCTGGAGCGGAGCCGGCGTGGGCCACTGGCATGGCGGCTGGTCGCAGGCCCATTGGGGCGGCTTTGGCGGAGCTTCGGGTGGTCACGGCCATCTTGCCTGGGGCGGCGACGGACATCGCCGGTGACCGTGCCGGCGAAATCGCGTGCCGCAATGACCCGGGCGGCGGCTCGCACCGTCATCATCGTCGCTGCACCACTGGTGCTCGGCGGCCTTGATGCAGGGGCACAAACCGCGCCGGCACCGCCACCTGCGACCGCGCCCGCGTCCGCGAAGGATGCCGCCGAGCAGCGCGTCCGCAGTTTGCAGACCGAGCTTCACATCACCGATGCGCAGATGCCGCAGTGGAGCGCGTTCGCCCAGGCAATGCTGGACAATGCAACCAGCACCGATACGTTGTTCCGTCAGCGCGCCAGCACCGCCCAGTCGATGAGCGCGCTCGACAATATGAAGTCGTATGCGCAGGTTGCGCGCGCCTATGCCGACAATACCGAGAACCTGTCCACTGCATTCGAGGCACTCTACGGAGTGTTGTCCGACCAGCAGAAGCAGACGATCGACACGCTGTTTCGCCAGCAGGCGACGCAGAGCGCCGGCACGCAGCCATTCAGGCGTTAGAGCATTTTCGGCCTGACTGGAGTCGCCAAGGCGGCATGCCGCTCTTCCCACGTCATGGCGGGCGAAGGCCCGCCATCCACGTCTTCCTTGTCCCGCCGCAGCAAAGACGTGGATGCCGGGCCTACGCCCGGCATGACAAGCGAGCAGTGTCTGCGCTTCTATTTCCACTCTGCGTGCGGGGGTCAGTCCGCCGGATAGTAATAGAGTCGGTAGGGCGTGTAATAGCCATACGGCGGGTAATAGTACGCATAGCGGCGGATTTGCGATGGCGCCACGCTGGGCGGATATGCAAGCACATAGGATCCGGGCCCGTAATAGGGGTAAATGTCCGCCCGCTGCGCCACGACGGTCCGCGGATACCGGTGTGTTGGTGCGCGCGCGGCGACCTTCGGGGCGAACCGCGGCTTGAGGCCGGCGATCCACGGCTGGGTCGCGCCGCCGGCAGCCTGCGCCCCGCTGCCCGGTTGCGTGGGAACACGCAACGGCGGCAGTGGCTGGGGCGCAGCACCTGACTGCGCGGGACGCAGCTTCGGCGGCATGGCCTCGACCTGATCGGATGCGGCGGGTTGCGTCGGCTGGACGTCCGCGACCTGCTGTTTCGGCGGCGATGTTTCCGCAGGCGGCGTGACGGCGACGGCGGTGTCCAGATGTCTACGTGCCTGAATGCCATGCCACATGGCGGCACCCGATGCGCCTACAAGTGCAACGGTCGTCAGATACCAAGCCAGGAATCCTCGAACGGTCATCGGCCGAGTCTCTCCAGTTGCCGAGCTGGACTCTATGCTTCGCGCTGGCCTGTTGCAACGAGATGGAGCGCAGCACAAACCGCCGGACGCCACGCCGAAACACGCGATCAACCCTCGTGACCTCGAACACCGTGCCTTGATACGCCGCCGGTGTCCGCTGGGCTTTCGCTGTCGATGTTGCGCCCATTCCAAGCACCGTGATAGCAAATTGGTCGGGGCAGCGCCTGTCGCCTTGTTGCTCAGCGAGGGAGGTCGGTCATGGTCGCTTCCAGTCACCCACTCGGCCGTCGTACCAGTGTCGCGCTGGGCGGATTATTCGCGGTTGCCGCCGCACTAGGGCGCGCGCGTGCCGCGGACAAGACGTTCCGCGTCGGACTCAATCTGCCGTTCACCGGCGGCGAGGCCGAGGGCGCCGCGGAGATCAAGAATGGGGTGATGCAGGCGATCGACGAAATCAACGCCAAGGGTGGCGTCGCCGGTTACCAGTTGGAAGTCGTGCTGTTCGATGACGGCACCTCGACCGCGGGCGGCTACGATCCCGGCCAGGCCGCCACCAACGCGCGCAAGATGGTGACCGATCCCACCATCCTCGCCGCCCTCGGCCCGTACAACAGCGGCTCGGGCAAGGCGATGTCGCCGATCCTGAGCGCAGCCAGCCTGGCGATCATCACGCCGGCTTCCACCAATCCTGACATCACCGATCCGAAATTCGCACAGATCTACCGCCCGGCGGGACCGGCGATCTATTTCCGCACGGTCACCACCGATGCGTTCCAGGGCCCGAACATGGCGAACTACTACGCCGACGTGTTGAAGGTGCCCAGCGTCTTCGTGATCGATGATTCCGGCGCCTATGGCGTTGGCATTGCCGACACGTTCGAGGCCCAGGCGCGCAAGAAGGGCATCAAGGTCCTCGGGCGCGACCGCGTCGACCCGAAGGCGGCGGACTACGCACCGGCGCTCACCAAGATCAAGTCCTCGGGCGCGGCCTCGATCTACTATGGCGGCAGCGCGGAAGCCGGGATCAAGGTGGTCAAGCAAGCATACGATATCATTCCCGATGTGATCAAAGGCGGCGGCGACGGTGTCTATGAGCCGGAAATCCTGATCGGCGGAGGTTTCCCGGCAGCCGAAGGGTGGTATGCGACCATTGCCGCACCGCATCTGCTGGACGATCCGAAGAGCGCCGCCTGGGTGAAGCAGTACTTCGCTCGCTATAACAAACAGCCGAACGATTATTGCATTACGGCCTACGACGCCGTTCTGGTGATCGCCGACGCAATCGACCGCGTTGCCAGGTCAGGCAAGCCGATGACACGGGTGGCGATGCGCGATACGATCGAGGCGACCCACCTCGACACGCTGCAGGGCACGATCTCGTTCGACAAGAACGGCGATCTCGAGTCGCGTGTCATCAGCGTATTCCAGATCAAACGCGATACGACCTATCCGCCCGCAGACATGGCGCACCAGTTCAAGTACATCGGCGTCGCCCCTCAGGCATAGCGTCGGGTGTGGGCAATCGGGTGAACGCGGCCGGGCCCATCGGCGAGCCGAACGATGACATGCCTGTGCTCATTGCAAGAGCCTTGATGTTGGCGCGGAGAATCCGCGGAGGCCCCGCGGAGAACCACGGAGCGACGGACACGACGCACAAGCGGCGCGAAGCGCCGAAGAGTCGTCTTCTCCGCGGTTCTCCGCGGGGCCTCCGCGGATTCTCCGCGCAACGATTGCAGGTCTTGCCGGCCGCGCCGGCGCCGGGTTGCGGGGCTGTGTCGGGGCATCGGCATTAACCGTTCACCCGATCACCCTGCCCAGGAATGCGTGAGGCGTTGCGGTGCCCGGTTCAGGCGCATAGGCTGGCCATGAGCCGGAGGCAGCCATGACATACGTTCCTCACGGACCGAGGAAGCCGGTCGAACTCGTTCTCAGCGAGGATCTCATCCGAGACGCCGAGCTATTGCTCGGCGACGTATCGGACGTGGTGGAGAAGACCCTGTCGCGAGCAATCGAGCAGGAAAAGCGGCGCCGAGACCCGGAAGTCCAAAGGCGGATCGACGAAACGACCGCGCTGGCCAACGAGTTCTACGAGAAGAACGGCGTGTGGGGTGAGGAATTTTCTACACTCTGATGGCACAATTCGACGTCCACCGTTCGCCTGCACGCAACCGAACTGTCCCGTTCGCAGTCGTCATCCAGAGCCGGATCTTCGACGATCTGCCCACCCGCCTTGTCGCGCCACTCGCGGGCGCGGCGGAGTTCCGGCGGGCCACTCCCCGGTTCACGCCTGTGTTCACGATCGACGGACGCAATGTCGTTCTCCTCGCATGGCAGATTCAAACGGTAAGGGCCGCCGCGCTGAGGCCGCCGATCGAGTCGTTGGCCGACGACGCTCCAAGCGGCGCCATCATCAACGCGATCGACACTGTCATCAGCCGCGCCCACGGCTGATCAGGCCTGTGCGACCGCCGCCGACCACGGCGAGGCCGCATCACTGACGCCGCTGCGGGTGCCGTCGGCCGCTTGCACGATCGCGTTCGGGCAGGCGAAGTTGATCGGCACCGCGTTGTGCTCGACCACCTCCAGCGGCCCGTCCGCCGCCAGCGCGTCGCGCACCGCGGCAGGCAGGCGCGCGTCGGCGGTGGCGCCTTCGACGCAGGACACGTCGATGCGCGGATGATGCGCCGCCGTGTCCACGTCCATGCCGAAATCCGCGATGAAGGTCATGAGCTGGAACACCGCCGCCATGATGCGCCGCCCGCCCGAGGCGCCGCCGGCGATGAACGGCCGTCCGTTCTCGGCCAGGATGATCGGCAGCATGTTGCACAGCGCCCGCTTGCCCGGCGCGATCGAGTTCGGCACGCCCGGCCGCGGGTCGAACCACATCATGCCGTTGTTCAACACCACCCCCGACTGCGGCAGCAGCACGCGGCTGCCGAACGAGGACATCAGCGTGGTGGTCATCGCCACCGTATTACCCTCGGCGTCACACGCGGTCAGATGCGTGGTGCAGCTTTCCGCCGCAGCCGGCTCGGTCTCGCCAAGCTGCGCCAGGCGTTCGGCGTACGCCGCCTTGGAAACGCGTGCCAGCGTGCGATACCAGGCAGGCGATGGTGCATTACCGCCGTACGGCGCATCCGCCATGCCCTCCAGCACGCGCTTCAACGTCGGCGCGGCGGTGAGACCGCCGGTGAGTTGCAGCGTGCGACCACGCCAGCCGATCTGTTCCGCCGGCCAGGTGCGCACCTGGCAGTCGCGCAGGTCGTCGAGCGACAGCACGCCGCCGAGCGCCTTGGCATCGGCGGCGACCGAGGCGGCGATCTCGCCCTCATAGAAGTCGCGCAGGCCGGCGCGGCTGAGCCGCTCCAGCGTCGCCGGGAGGTTGCCCTGGCGGAAGAACGCAGGCTTGCCCTGGTAGGGTGGCGCCGGCGGCAGCCCGTTCGGCAGATAGACCGCGGCGGTGTGCGGATAGAGCCGAAGCACCGAAGCGGACGTGGCGACCTTCAGCGCGGTGTACCAGTCCTGCGGCAGGCCGCGCCGTGCGAGCGCTATGGCCGGTGCTATCACCTCGGACAGCGGCAGCCGGCCCCATTGCCGGTGCATGTACTCGTAGCCGGCCACCGAGGCCGGGATGGCGACCGACAGCGGTCCATGGATGTTGATGTCGCCCTCGACCTCCGGCCAGGCAAAGTTGTCGGTGGTCATCCGCCCGGTCAACTTGTAGCGCCTGGGATCGGTGGCGGCGGGCGCACGCGGGCCGAAATCCACCACTTCGGCGCGGGGCTGACCGGCGCGGTGCACCAGCGCGAAGCCGATGCCGCCGAGACCGGAGTTCCACGGCTCATGTGTGGCGAGCGCGAGCGCGGTGGCGACCGCGGCGTCGATCGCGTTGCCGCCGGCATCGAGCACCGCGACGCCGGCCTCCGCCGCGCCCTTGGCCTGCGACACGACCATGCCGCGGCGGCCCTTCGCCGAGGGCTTGCTAAGCTGCCAGTGCTGGGTGACGTGTGGCGGCGGTGTATACTGCATGATCGGTTCCTTCGTGCTTTGTTGGGATGGTCCGCCGCCATCGCAACCTTGGCAAGGGAGGCCACATGACTCTGCTGATCATCGCGGCCCTGATCTGGCTCGGCATCCATATCGGCATCGCGGGGACACGACTGCGCGATGTGCTGGTGGCCCGCATCGGCGAAGGTCCGTTTCGCGGGCTGTTCGCGCTGCTCTCGATCCTATCCATCGTCTTCCTGGTGTGGTCGTGGGGCGCAGTGGACACGACGCCGCTATGGTACGCGCCGGTCTGGCTCCACTGGGTGTTGGCCGCGCTGATGCTGGTGGCGTTCGTGATGTTCGTCGCCTCGGTGAGCCAGCGCAATCCCACCATGGTCAGCGGCGAGGCGGCGATGGCGCGGCCGCCGCGCGGCATCCTTCGCATCACGCGGCATCCGATGCTGTGGTCGTTCGCGCTATGGGCGGCGGTGCACGTCGTCGGCAACGGCGACAGCGCGGCGATCGTGTTCTTCGGCACGTTCCTGGTGACGGCGCTGGCCGGCATGCCGTCGATCGATGCCAAGCTGGCGCGGCGCGATCCGGAGACATGGCAGGCGCTGGCCGCGATGACGTCGATCGTGCCGTTTGCCGCGATTGCGCAAGGGCGCAACCGGTTCGTGCCGGGCGAGATCGGCTGGCTGGTGGTGCTGATCGGGGTGGTGGCGTGGGCCGTGATGCTGCACCTGCATGAGTGGCTGTTCGGCGTGGCGCCGGTTGCCATGTGACCGGCCTTGGCCGAACTTGGCGGAAGCAGCACGAGAGCCGGCCGAAGAAAGCCATGTATCTGAACCGATTTTGCCGACACGACGGAGCGGCTCGACATGACTGGGATCCTGGCCCAGTGGCGCCGCGCCGCGCTTGCCGCTTGACTGCCTGGAGGTTTGACGGCCCCTGAGAGGCATCCCGTGGCACATCAGAACAAGAAAGTCCCGAGCACTGTTGAGATGCGCTGGCCTTGTCTGCGCTGGGCGATGGGCCACCGCGGCGGCTATACCGGCTTCGACCGGAAGTTGCATCTGCTCGAGCATTTTGACCTTGCCGACGAGGTTCTGGACGAGGTTGGCGCGAACGGCTACCCGTTGTTCGACAACTACGTTGATTGGGTGACGGCGCATTTCACCGAGACAGGAATTCACACATCGATCGACGGCCGGCCGCACAAGAACCGCGATGATCCCTGTGATCTGACCCGGTACGGCTACGCGGTGGCGGAGGGAAAGGCGGAGTGGCCGACGGAGAAAAGGCACGGCCCGCGCAATGCCCTGCCTGATCCTCGTCAGTTGCCGGAGCCGGAGGGCTGAAGGATGAGCGAAGCACGCGATTGGGGCGATCCCGCGCTGCGTATGACCCGCGAGGAGTTCTACGCCTGGGCCGAAGGTCGGCTCGGTCGCTACGAGCGGATCAATGGCGTTGTCGTGGCGATGGCGCCCGAGCGGGCCGGACACAACCGTGCCAAACACAACCTGCGCGAGGTGATGCGGAGGGCGATCCGCGAGGCCACGTTGCAGTGCGAGGCGTTCGGCGACGGAATGACCGTCCAGATCGACGACAGTGACTATGAGCCGGATTGTGTCGTGCACTGTCCCGAGACACGCCTGCCTCGTGATGCCGTAGCAGTCCCGGATCCTCTGATTGTCGTCGAAGTGCTGTCGCCGAATACGGCCCGTTACGACCGGGCGACGAAGTTCACCGAGTATTTCCGGCTGCCCTCCGTTCGGCACTACCTGATCGTGTGGCCTGATGAGCAGCGGGTCGTGCACCACCGGCGTACCGATGGCGCCGATATCGAGACGACGACGGTGACCGCGGGAGAGATCGCGCTCTCCCCGCCCGGCATCGTGATCCGGGTGGAGGACATCTACCTGCCATGAGCGACGGGATGACTGTATCGATCTTGAATTACACCACAGAAGTCTTTGCAGATCGCGCGGCGGCGCAGACCCCGTGAAGGCGCGGGTGCAGGCGGCAATGATGGAATACGACAATGACGGCGTTCTGATGCGTTTGGCGTTTCGCGTTCCGACGCAGCACGGTAGGGAGGACCGATGACGATGTCGAAGATGTTTTCCCCAGAGATCGGCTGGCCGATGCCGAAGATTGCCGTCGTCGCCTTGGCGGTGGTACTGCACCTACACCCGTGGCTGTTCTGGGTGCTGCCCGTTGCCACCTAGGCGGGCTTGGCCGAACGTGCGGAGCAACACAAGAGCCGCCCCCGGGGACCGCCATGTACCTGAACCGCTTCGCCGACACCACAGAACCGCTCGATCTGACGCCGACGGACGAGTTCCGCCTGCTGCTCGCCAGTGCGGCCGATCTTGGCATTTCGCACGCGCCGCAGGTGCCATACCGTTCGCGCAACATCGTGCTGCGGCAGATGCGGTTCCACTACCTGGACTGGGGCGCGGCCGATGCGCCGCCGATCGTGCTGCTGCATGGCGGACACCAGTCGGCACATTCCTGGGACCTGGTCAGCCTGCATCTGGCGCAGCGTTATCGCGTCCTGGCGTTGGACCAGCGTGGCCACGGCGACAGCGAATGGGCGCGCGATGTTGCCTACAGCAATCACGAGATGTCGCTGGACGCCGAGGCGTTCATCGGCGTGCTGGGGTTGCAGCGGCCGATCCTGATGGGTCACTCGATGGGCGGACGCAACGCGATGCTGCTGACCCGGCGCAATCCGTCGCTGTTGCGCGCGCTGGTGATCGTCGATGTGGGGCCGGAGGTATCCGATCGTGGGCGCGCGGTAATCGCCGGCTTCGTGCGCGACAACGAGGAGTTCGACGACCTGGAACACTTCGTGCGCAACGTGCAGCAATACGATCCGTACCGCAGTCGGGCGCATATCGAGCGGACGGTGAAATACAACATGCTGCAACGCGCGGATGGCAAGTTCGTCAGCAAGTGCGACGCCAATCCGCGCCGACTGGGTGTTGTGCGCGGCACCGGGCCGCAGGAGAACATCACGCTGGAGGAGGCGCGCGCCTTCGACCTGCCGGTGCTGCTGGTGCGCGGCGCCGACTCGCGCATCCTGACGGCGGACGCGGCGGAGCGATTTCGCGATGCGTTGCCGCGCGGAACGTTGGTCACGGTGCCGAACTGCGGCCACAACGTGCATGGCCAGAACACCAAGGGCTTCATCGAGGCGGTGAGCGAGTTCCTGGTGCACACATGTCCCCTGCATACCTAGACCCGCGCACCGGCCAGACCTTTCCGCTCGACCAGCCACGCTGGTGCGGGCCGGGCCACGCGCCGCTGCTGCTGACGCCGCTTCCGGGCCTTACCCGCGGACAGATCGACACCGCCACCCGCAGCCTCTGGCGTTATCGCACCGCCCTGCCGATGCAGGTCGGCGATCCGATCACCATGGGCGAAGGCTGCACCCCGCTGATCCGCCGCACCCTGCACGGCGCGGAGGCGCTGCTGAAGTGCGAGTGGTTCATGCCGACCGGCAGCTTCAAGGATCGCGGCGCCAGCGTCATGCTGTCGCTGCTGCGCGCCCAGGGCGTGCGCGAGGTGCTGGAAGACAGCTCCGGCAACGGTGGCGCGGCGGTGTCGGCCTATGCCGCCGCCGGTGGGATGGATGCCACGATCATGGCGCCGGCCTCGACCAGTCCGGCGAAGACCGTGCAGATGCGCGCGCATGGCGCCACCGTGGAGCTGATCCCCGGCACGCGGCAGGACACCGCCGATGCCGCGATGCGCCGCGCGGAGACCACCTTCTATGCCAGCCACAACTGGCATCCGTTCTTCCTGCACGGCACCAAGACCCTAGCCTACGAACTGTGGGAGGATCTCGGCTTCCGCGCACCCGACAACATCGTCACGCCATGCGGCGCCGGATCGAACGTGTTGGGCTGCGAGATCGGTTTTTCCGAATTGCTGCGCGCCGGCGAGATCGACGCGATGCCGCGCATCTTCGGCGCCCAGCCGGCGAATTGCGGGCCGATCGCCGCGGCATTCCTCGCCGGCAGCGATGCGCCGGTCGCCACCGAGATCCGCCCTACCATCGCCGAGGGCACCGCGATCGCCCGGCCGATCCGGCTCGCCGAAGTGCTGGGCACACTGCGCGAGACGCGCGGCGGCGCGGTGATGCTGAGCGAGGCCGAGATCGGCGCCGCCACGCTCGATCTGGCGCGCATCGGCATCTATGTCGAGCCGACATCGGCGCAGGCCGCCGCCGCGTTCGGCAAGCTGCTCGCCACCGGCACGATTAGGCCGGAGCAGACCACGGTGCTGGTGCTGACCGGCAGCGGCCTGAAGGCGACGCCGCGGATTGCCGAGCTGCTGGGAGTGACCCTGTGAGGGACGATCGAACCCCAGCTTCTCCCCCTCCCCTTGCGGGAGGGGGCCAGGGGGGGGAGGCCGCGTCAGCCCGAGTCCAATCGCCCCCTCCCCCTAACCCCCTCCCGCGAGGGGAGGGGGGAAAATGAATTTGAAACCTCGCATCGCGCTGCTGGGCTTCTCCATCGAATGCAACCGTTTCGCCCCCACAGCGACTGAGCAGGACTTCGCCGCCCGCACCCTGCTGCGGGGCGAGGCGATGCTGACGGATGCGCGCTCCGCCGCACCGCATATGTTGGGCGAGCTGCCCGGCTTCATCGCCGACATGGATGCCGCCGGCGCCTGGGAGCCGGTGCCGATCCTGCTGGCGATGGCCGAGCCGAACGGACCGGTGGAGCAGGCGTTCTTCGATCGCATGATGGCGGAATGGGCGGAAGGCCTGCGCAACGCAGGCCGCCTCGATGGCGTCTATTGTGTGCTGCACGGCGCCGGCCTGACGACAGAAGATCACGACCCCGAAGGCACCCTGCTGACCCTGGTGCGCCACACCGTGGGTGCCGACACGCCCGTGGTCGCCAGCTACGACCTGCACGCCAACGTTTCGAACGCGAATGTCGAATTGGTGAACGCGTATATCGGCTACCGCACCAACCCGCATCTCGACATGCGTGAGCGGGACGCTGAGTCCGCGCAGATGCTGCGCAAGCTCCTTACCGGTACACGCACGCATCTCGCCCACGTTCGCCTGCCGATCGTGCCGCCCACCGTCAGCATGCTGACCGGCAAGGACACGCACGAACGCCCCTATGGCGAGCTGATCGACCTCGGCCAGCAGCGCATGCGCGAACCGCCCTATGCCAGCCGCGTGCTGAACGTCTCGGTGATGGGCGGCTTCGCCTACGCCGACACGCCGTTCAACGGCCTCACGGTCGTGATCACCGCAACCGACGCCGCTGCGGCGCAGTCGCTGGCACGCGAGATCGCCGTGGCGGGATGGGCGCGGCCCGCGCGGTTCCGTGCCACGCTGACCTCGCTCGAAGATGCAACGCGGCTTGCGTTGGCGACGGCAGATCGCAACCGACCTGCTTTGATCTTTGCCGATGTCGCCGACAATCCTGGCGGCGGCGGTCGTGGCAACACGATGTGGATGCTCGACGCGTTCCACAACGCGGGCGTGCAGAATGCGCTGGTGGGCGTCATCCACGACCCCGCGCTTGCGGCCGAGGCCCATGGGCTCGCCGAGGGCACACGCTTCACTGCCCGCTTCAACCGCGACGGCGGCGACGCATTCTCCAAGCCGTTCAGCGCGCCTGCCGTGGTGCGCCGCCTGCACGACGGCACCATGCGCGGCCGCCGCGGCATCTATGCCGACAACACGCTCGCCCTCGGCCTCTGCGCCGCCTTGCAGCTCGACGGTATCACGGTCGTGGTGATCTCCAACCGCGTGCAGTGTGCCGATCCGGTCTTCTTCGAAGCCTTCGGCCTCGATATCGCCGCGGCACGTGTCGTGGCAGTGAAGTCGCGCGGCCACTTCCGCGGCGGCTTCGACGAATTCTTCCGCCACGAACAGGTGGTCGAGGTGGACGCGCCGGGCCTCACCAGCCCGGTGCTGTCGCGCTTCCGGTGGCAGCACATGCCGCGTCCCGTGCTGCCGATCGATGCCGCCGCGGAGTGGGCGCCATGAGGCTCGCCGATCTGCCGACGCCCTGCCTGGTGCTCGACCGGGGCATCCTGGAGCGCAACATCGGCACCATGGCAAGCGCGCTCGCCCGCCACGGCGTGCCGTTGCGCCCGCATATGAAGACCGCCAAGTCGATCGACGTGGCGCGGCTGGCGACCGCCGGCCAGCCCGGCGGCATCAGCGTCTCCACCCTCGCCGAGGCGGAGTATTTCGCCGGCCACGGGATCAGCGACATCCTCTATGCCGTCGGCATCACGCCACAGAAGCTCGATCAGGTGGCGAAGCTGAACAGCGCCGGCGCTGCTGTCATCGTGCTGACCGACGACCTCGACACCGCGGGCGCGATCGCCGCCCACCGGCAACCGCCGCGCACGCTGATCGAGATCGACACCGGCGAGGGCCGCGGCGGCGTGGCGCCCGCCGACGACCTGCTGCCGGAGATTGCCGCACGGCTTGGCCCGTATCTCGCCGGCGTGATGACGCATGCCGGCCATTCCTATGCCGGACGCAGCCTGGACGACATGGCGCGGATCGCCGAGGCGGAGCGGGCCGGCGTGGTGCGTGCCGCTGAACGCCTGCGCGCGGCCGGCCATGCCGCGCCGATCGTCTCGATGGGCAGTTCGCCCACCGCGCTGCATGCGCGGCGGCTCGACGGCGCCACCGAGGTGCGCGCCGGCGTCTACATGTTCGGCGATCTGTTCCAGGCGGAGATCGGCACCCATGACCTCGATTCGATCGCGGTGACCGTGCTCACCAGCGTGATCGGTCGGCGGCCGGGCCGGCTGCTGGTAGATGCCGGCGGGCTCGCGTTGTCGAAGGACCGCAGCACCGCGGATGCGCCGAAGGATTGCGGCTTCGGCCTGGTGCTCGATCTTGCCGGCAGGCGCAGCCATGGCGATGCCATCGTGCGCCGCGCCTATCAGGAACACGGCTTGATACAGGCCGATCCGGCTTTTCCACTCGATCTGCCGGTCGGCGCCAAGCTGCGCATCGCGCCGAACCACACCTGCATGACCGCTGCGGCGCATGATCGCTATTTCGTGGTCGAAGGCAGCGACGAAGTCGTGGCAATCTGGCTGCGCGTGAACGGTTGGTAATGGGCGCGCGAAAGACTACATGCTTGATCCGCCAAGCAGTGCCGGTTCGAAAGGGTTCGTGTCTTCCAGAACTCCGATCCCAACGAATGGGGTTCCTGTCCGGAATCCTCCGCGCCAATCTCACCAGTGCTCGCGCTGGTCGGGTTCGTCGGACTATGCCTGCTGGTCGGCGCCGCCGACGGTTCTGTCGTGGCCGGTGCGCCGCGCGGCTGGTACCAGTCGTTGAACCGCCCGCCTGGCACGCCGCCGGATTGGGTGTTCATGACGGTCTGGACCGGGCTCTACGCCACGATCGGGCTCGCCGCCTGGCTGGTGTGGCGACGCGCGGTCGGGACTCGCCCGCTGCGCCTGTGGGGCTGGCAGCTCGCCGCGACCGCATGCTGGACCCCGGCGTTCTTCGCGCTGCACAGCCCGCCACTGGCGCTCGCCGTGTGCCTCGTGCTGTTGGCGCTGATCGTGCTGACCATGCGTGCCTTCCTGCCGGTGCGCCGGGCAGCCGCGTGGCTGATGGCGCCGTATCTGGCATGGACCGTCTACGCGACATATCTCACCGCGGGGTTCTGGTGGCTCAATCCGACCTGAGCTAGACTTGCGGCCATGCGAATCCGATTCGTACCAGCTTCGATTGCCGTCGCCCTGCTCGTGGCCGCACCAACGCTCGCACAGGCGCAGGCGTTCAACCAGATCGGCAACTCCGGCAAGCCGGCAGCACTGCCGCCGAAGATCGAGCAGCCGCCAGCCCTGCCAGGGGCCGCGTCAACCGGTGGCGCGGCCCCCGCCAGCCGCCCGGCCACCGACATGGAGCCCACCGAGGCGCTGTTCGACGCGATCAACCGCGGCGATATCGGTGCCGCGCGGGACGCGATCAGCCGCGGCGCGGACCTGCAGGGGCACAACGTACTCGGCATGACTCCGATGGAGCTGTCCGTCGATCTCGGGCGCAACGATATTTCGTTCCTACTGCTGTCGATGCGCGGCACGGATGACAGCAGGGGCCGCCAGCCGGCAACGGCTCAGACGGCCGCGAAGCGACCGCCGACCAGCCAGGCGAAGCAGGTGCCGACGCACCCGGCGGCGCGGGTTGCCGCATCGACGCCGGCACCGGCGCAGACCGCACGGCTGTTCAGCGGCGACGGCGGCGCGCCAAACCCGAATGCCGGGTTCCTGGGGTTCGATTCAAGCCGTCGATAATGGCGGGAAATTCATCCGCCTGACGCGCCTGCGATTGGCAGGAGCAGCGCCCTGTTCGCACATGGTGGTCGTGCCAACTGGACGAGGAGGACCGATCCATGCGTGAACAGGAGGTGCGACGGAACGCGCAGACCACCGCCTTGTCGATGATCAGGTTTCACGGCTTGCGGGCGCAGGCGGTGGCGCTGGAGCGCGCCGCCGAGTTGCGCCAGCAGGGCGACGTGGCCGGACACGATCTGTGGCAGCAGATCCATGTCGCGATCTGCGAGCTGCGGCGGACGGCGCCCGCGATGGAGAATGTCCGGGCGTAACGCGTGGGTCCCCGGGTCAAGCCCGGGGACAGCGGATTTTCTTGTTTGCTTCGCGATAAGAAAATCCGCTGGCTGGGGCGGGAGGATTCGAACCTCCGATGGCGGAACCAAAATCCGCTGCCTTACCCCTTGGCTACGCCCCATCCGGCAATGCGTGCATAGGTCGCGGGCCGTGCAAGGTAAAGCCTCGCTCAGCCGCATCGCAGCGAACCGGCCCAGCACCACCAGCCCGGCCGCTCCAGATGTCCAAGCGCCTGACGGGCCGAGGCGGCATCGGCATAAAGTCCGAAACAGGTCGCGCCCGAGCCGCTCATCCGCGCCAGTTTGCAGCCCGGCGTTGCCGCAAGTTCTGCCAGGACGCAGCCGATCACCGGCCGCAGCGCGATGGCAGCAGGCTCGAGGTCGTTGCGCAGTCTGGCCAGGTCGCCGGCCATGGCCGCCACGTCGTTCCAGCCGGATGGCAGCATCGCCGGCTGCGACCACGCGCCACGTCGCATGCGAAACACCTCGGCGGTGGCCACGGCGATCCCTGGATTGACCAGTACGATGCCGCACGGCGGCAGTGCTGGCGCCGCTTCGAGACGCTCGCCGATCCCGCTCATGCGGACTGTGCGCCCCGCCAAACAGACAGGCACGTCCGCGCCAAGCCCTGCTGCCAGCCGGTCCAACACCGCCTGCTGGAGCGATGACCGCCACAGCCGGCACAGCAGCCGCAATGCCGCCGCCGCATCGGCCGAACCGCCGCCAATGCCGGCTGCCACCGGCAGGTGCTTCTCCAGCACCAGATGCGCGCCGCTCGACACGCCGGCCTCCGCTGCCAGCGCCCGCGCCGCTCGCAGCACCAGATTGTCGGCTTCAGCCGCCAGCTCCGCGGCGAACGGCCCTACCATCCGGAGTGACAAAGTGTTCGCCGGCTCCGCACTCAGCGTGTCGCCGATCTCGGTGAACGCGACCAGGCTGTCGAGCAAATGGTACCCGTCGTCGCGGCGGCCGGTCACGTGCAGATAGAGGTTGACCTTGGCCGGCGCCGCCTCGGTCAGGCGATCAGGCACAAACCTTACTGGCCGCTGACCACAGTTGGCCGGCCGCCCTGCAGTTTCGCCTCCAGCTTCGCCGCATCGTCCGGTTCGGGATTGAAGGTCAGCGCGCGGCGCCACTGGTAGGTCGCCTCCAGCTTGCGCCCGGCCGCGAAGTAGGCATCACCGAGATGGCCGTTGATCGACGCATCCTCCGGGTCCAACTCGACCGCGCGCTCCAATGTCCGTACCGCTGCTGCAACCTCGCCCTGGCGCAGCATCACCCAGCCCAAGCTATCGACGATGGCGCCGTCGTTCGGCCGGTGCTGCACCGCCTTATCGATCATCGCCCGCGCCTGCGGCAGGTTCTGCCCCATGTCGGCCCAGGAATAACCGAGATAGTTCAGCACGAAGGGTTGATCCGGGGCGAGCGTCAGCGCGCGTTTGAAATCCGCCTCCGCCTTGCCCCACTGGCGCGAGCGCTCGTAGCAGATGCCGCGCTGATAAAAGGCGAGCCAGTCGGCCGGGCCGGGCGTCTTGATACGCCCGATGGCACGGTCATAGGCAACAACCGCCTCGGTGAAGCGCTGCTTGCCGCGCAGCAGGTCGCCCTCGCGCATGGCGGGGATCGGGCTATCCGGATAGTCGTGGGCAATTTGCTGCAGCTCGCGCATCGCCTCTTCGGTATGGCCCAGTTGCTCGGTCAGGGCGGCGCGCTGCAGCCGGACCACCGCAATCAGCGGGTCATCATTGGCGACAGAAACCAGCATCTGCTGCGCGTTCTCGAAGTGCCGCTGGCTGTCCAGGATGTCGGCGGCCAGCAACCGCGCCGCTGTGAAGTCGGGCCGCAGGTCGAGGGCGAGACGCAGCACCAACATGGCGAAATCGCCGGCCTCCTGCGATCGCAGGGTGGCCGCGAGCGCCAGATAGGCCTCGGCGATCCCGTCCATCGCGCGCGGCACCGGCGGGGTCATGCTGGCGGCGGTCAGTGCCGGCAGGGCGATGGCGATTTCCGGCGCATCGGCTGCCAATTCAGCGAGGGTGTGCTGAGCATCGCCGAGATGGCCGTGGCGCGCCTGCGCGCTCGCCAGGATCAGCGCCAGGCGCAGGTTCATGCCGCCAAATTCGGTCTGCGCCTGGCGATACAGTTTCGTCGCCTCCGCCGAGCGGCCCGCCTGGTCAGCGATCAGCGCGGCATGCAACGCGTAGACGCCGCGCAACCGCTGGCCATCGATGAAGGGACGCAGCGTGGCCAGCGCGGCGTCGGTACGGCCGTCGCCCTGCTGCGCCCAGGCGATCAGCAGTGGCTGTAGAAGCTGTGTCAGGCCCTGCCGTGGCAGCGTCTGGAAGCGCTGCTCCGCCGCCTGCCAGTGACCGGCGCGCACCTCGGCCTGGCCCAGCAGAAGCTGGGCCGCCTGGCTGTCCGGGAGCGCGCGGGCAAGCTGCAGGGCCTCGGAGCGGCCGGCGATCAGGCTGGCGACGAACGCCTGCTGCTGCAGCTCGGTGTCGTCCGGCCGGGCGGCGAGCGCGCGCAGGAACTGACTGGCCGCCATCTGCAAATCCGCCTCGCTCATGGCAAAGCGGCCGGTCAGGAACCCGCCGAACACCCCGGATGGCGCGTCGTGACCGGCCCGTGTGGCGACCCGGTTCGGGGCGGGATCGGCTGCCGCGCAAGCTGACAGCAGGGTGAGGGCGAGAAGAAGCGTGCGGCGGGCGCTGCGGATTTGCTGCATCCGCACAATCTACTTCATGCGGTCGAGAGAGTCATGCGGATTTGCTCTGACCTTCGCCTGTCGCGCCCGCCGGAGAGGCGTTTGCTTACATCCCGCCCGGATAGTTCGGTCCGCCACCGCCTTCCGGCGTGACCCAGTCGATGTTCTGCTCCGGATCCTTGATGTCGCACGTCTTGCAGTGCACGCAGTTCTGCGCGTTGATCTGCAGCCGTGGATTTCCCTCGTCGGCGCCGACGATTTCGTAAACGCCCGCCGGGCAATACCGCGTTTCCGGACTGCGGAACCGCTGCCAGTTGAGGGTAATCGCCAGCTCCGGATCGGCGAGCCGCAGATGTGCTGGCTGGTTCTCCTCGTGATTGGTATTGCTGATGAACACCGACGACAGCCGGTCGAAGGTCAGCACGCCATCCGGCCGCGGGTATTCGATCCGCGGCGCGGCGGACGCCTCCAGCAACGTCTCGTTGTCGCGATGCGGATGGTGGAAGGTCCACGGCGCCTTGCCGCGCAGCAGATAGGTATCGATTGCGGAATAGGCGAGGCCGCCCCACAGCCCGAACTTCGCAAACGCAGGACGGATGTTCCTGACTCGGGACAACTCCTGCCAGACCCAGCTTTGGCGCAGTCTTGAATCATAATCGGACAGATCGTCCGTGCCGCCGGCAGCGAGCGCAGCGGCCACGGCCTCGGCCGCCAGCATGCCCGACTTCATCGAGGTATGCGTACCCTTGATCTTCGGCACGTTGACGAATCCGGCCGCGTCGCCGATCAGCGCGCCTCCAGGGAACACAAGACGCGGGATCGATTGCAGCCCGCCCTCGTTGAGCGCGCGCGCACCGTAGCTGATGCGCCGGCCACCCTCGAAGTGCCGGCGCACCTCCGGATGGGTTTTGAAGCGCTGCATCTCATCGAACGGCGACAGCCACGGATTGCGGTAATCCAGGCCGATGACGAAGCCGTAGGAAATCAGGTTGTCGCCGAAATGGTACAGGAACGACCCGCCGTAGATGCCGGCATCGAGCGGCCAGCCGATCGTGTGCTCGACCAATCCGGGGCGATGGTTGGCGGCCGGAATTTCCCACAGTTCCTTGATGCCGATTGCGTAGGTTTGCGGATCGTGATCGTCGCGCAGGTGGAAGCGGCGGATGAGCTCCTTTGACAGCGAACCGCGACAGCCCTCGGCGAACAGTGTGTAGCGTGCGCGCAGTTCCATGCCGCGCTGGAAATTGTCGGTCGGCTTGCCGTCCTTGCCGATGCCCATATCGCCGGTGGCGATGCCGACGATGCGGCCATCCTCCTCCAGCAGTTCCGCGGCTGGGAAGCCCGGATAGATCTCGATACCCAGCGCCTCCGCCTGCTGCCCTAGCCAGCGGCACACATTGCCGAGCGAAACGATGTAGTTGCCGGCGTTGTGCATCTGCGGCGGGGTCGGCAGGCGGATGGCACGGGTCGCGGTGAGATACAGGAAGCGGTCGTCAGCCGCCGGCGTGTCCAGCGGCGCCCCCTTGTCGCGCCAGTCGGGGATCAACTCGTTGAGCGCGCGCGGCTCCAGCACCGCGCCGGACAGGATATGGGCACCGATCTCGCTGCCCTTCTCCACCAGGCAGACCGCGGCGTCCGGCGCAAGCTGCTTCAGGCGGATCGCCGCGGCGAGACCGGATGGGCCGCCGCCCACGATCACCACGTCGAACTCCATTGCCTCCCGCGGGGGCAACTCGTCTGCCATTACGCGTCTCCCGAGCTGTGCGTCCCACCCTGCCGGCCGGATCGACCACGAGACGTCTACGGTGCCCCGCGGCACCAAGATTGCTTCGTCGCTGCGCTCCTCGCAATGACAGTCTGCGCCGCAGCTACTTCAGCCCCTGCGACGCCGCCAGCACCTCTGCCGCGTGGCCCGTGACGCTGACCTTGCGCCAGGCCTTGGCGATCTTTCCGGTCTTGTCGACCAGGAACGTGCTGCGCTCGATGCCCATATACTTGCGTCCATACATCGATTTCTCGACCCAGGTGCCGTATTTCTCCGCCACCGCATGCGACTCGTCGGACGCCAGCGGGAACGTCAGCTTGTACTTCTCGGCGAACTTCTCGATCGGCTTCATCTTGTCGGGCGACACGCCGATCACGTCGATGCCGATCTTGCCAAGCTGCGGCAGCGCCTCCTGGAACGCGCACGCCTCTTTGGTGCAGCCGGGTGTGTCGGCCTTCGGGTAGAAATACAGCACATACGGCTTGCCGCGCAGCACCTTGTTGCCGACGGTGCGCCCGCCGCTCGCCGGCAGCTCGAAGTCGGGTGCGATGGTACCTTCCTGCACGCTCACGGCTGGACCTCCCCTATCTGTCGAACGAATGCGGCGCGAACCTGCCGCGCCAGATCATCCAGCGTGTCGCGCAGTGCGTCCAGGTCAACCGCCTCCCCGATTGCGCGCAGCAGCGCGTGCGCGGAGGCATCCGGCAGGTCCTCGCGCGCGCCGCGGCCGACGGTGATGCGCAGCATGCCCTGTACTGTGCGCCAGACGTGGTCGGCACGAATCAACAACACCGCATCGTCCGTCGGCAGCTTCCCCGCATCGGCCAGCCGCTTCAACGCCACGCGTGTGGTGGGCGAACACAGTCCGGCCGCCTCACGCGCATGAATGAGTTGTAGCACCTGGGCGATGAATTCCACCTCGATCTGCCCGCCCGCGCGCAGCTTCATGTCCCACGGACCGTCAGGTGGCAGGTCGCGCAGCATGCGCGCTCGCATCGATACGGCATCGGCGCGGATGCGCTCGGCATCGCCGGCGCGCGCCAGTGCCTCGGCAATCGCCGCCTCGATCCGGCTGCGCAGCGCCGGCGGACCGGCCACCACGCGGGCACGCGTCAGGGCCATGCGCTCCCAGGTCCAGGCGGCTTCGGCGTGGTAGCGGCGGAACGAGCCGAGCGACACCGCCACCGGACCCTTGTTGCCCGACGGCCGCAGCCGCATGTCAACCTCATACAACGGGCCGTCCACGCCAGGCGCGGTCACCGCCGCAACATAGGCGTGCGCAGCGCGCACAAACCACTGGCTCACCGGCAGCCGCCGCGCCCCGCGGCTCTCGGTCACCTCCGCGGGGTGGTCGCAGACCAGCATCAGGTCGAGGTCGGAGCCGGCCATCATCTCGCGCCCCCCGGCCTTGCCGAGCGCCACCACCGCCATCGACCCACCCCGCACCCGACCGAAGCGCGAAGCAAAGTCGGTCAGCACCGGCGACAGCAAGGCATTCAACGCGGCGTCGGCGATCGCCGTACGGCGCAGCCCGGCTTCGTCGGCGTCGATTCTGCCCTCCATCGTGGCGACCGAGACGGTGAAATCCTCCTCGCGCACGGTACGGCGAGTGATCTCGATAACGTCCTCGAGCAGGCGTGCGTCGCGCAGCCGGCCACGCAGCAGACGGGCGGGGTTTGGATTCTCTTCCGGGCTCAGCAGACCGTCGAGCGCCGCCGGATGGCTGGCCAGATGGTTGGCAAGCGACGGCGCCGCCCCCAACACCGCGGCGATCCGGTCGAGCAGGCCCGGATTGCGCTGGAACAGCGACAGAAGCTGCACCCCGGCGGGTTGGCGCGCCAGGAACGCGTCGAACCGGTTGAACACAGTGTCGGGCTGCGGTTGGCGGGCGAGCGCCGCCAGAATGCGCGGCAGCAACTGCGCCAGCAATTCACGTGCACGCGCCGAGCGCAGGGCCCGCACATGCCCCGCCTGCCAGCCGCGCACCGCAGCCACGATGCGATCGTGGCTGCCGAAGCCAAGGGCGCTCAGCGCGGCCGCGGTATCCGCCGGCGCCGCATCGGGGCCGCTGAAGTCCAGTTCCAGCCCCGGTTCGGCAGGCGACAGCAGCTCCGGCACCAGTTCGAACACCTCGGCGTAGCGCGCCCGCACCTGGCGCAGATGATGCAGCAGTTCGGTGGCGAATACGGACGCATCGGTGTAGCCCATAAAGACGGCGAACCGTGCCAGCTCCTGGGGCCGCTGCGGTAGTTCGTGCATCTGGCGGTCGGCGACCATCTGCAAGCGATGCTCGACGCGGCGGAGTAAGCGATAGGCGGCCGCCAGCTCACGTGCGGCATGGCGCGGCACGTGCCCGGCGCGCACCAGCATCCGCAGCGCCCCTAGCGTGCTGGGAACGCGCAGCGCCGGATCGCGGCCGCCCCAGACGAGTTGCAGCGTCTGTGCCAAGAACTCGATCTCGCGGATACCGCCTTCGCCCAGCTTCACGTTGTGGCCGGCGATCCGCGCGAGCGGATCGGTCCCATCGGCCAGCGCGCCGCCTTTGTGCTGATCGATTCGCCGCTTCATGGCGTGGATGTCGGCCACCGCGGCAAAGTCCAGCCCGCGGCGCCAGACGAACGGGCGGATCGCTTCGAGGAACGCCGCTCCCAGCGCCAGGTCGCCGGCCACCGGGCGCGCCTTGATCATGGCAGCGCGTTCCCAGTTTTGACCCATACTCTCGTAGTAGGTGATCGCCGCCGGCAATGCGACGGCGGGCGGCGTCACCGCGGGATCGGGGCGCAGGCGCAGATCGGTGCGGAACACGTAGCTATCGGCGTCTCGCACCTCCATCAGGGACACAAGGCCGCGAGCGATACGCGCGGTGAAGCCGCCCATGGCATGGCCCTCGGACGCTTCCGTGTATATTGCCGCGGCCGGGTCGTAGAGCAGCACGAGGTCCACATCGGACGAAAAATTCAGTTCACGGGCGCCGAGCTTGCCCATGCCGAGTACCGTGAACCCGCCGCCGCATGCCGGATCCGATGGATCGGGCAGGCGCAGCTCGCCCGCGTCGTGGGCGACGCGCAACAGATGCGCCATGGCGAGCGACAGGGTGGCCTCCGCCAGGTCGCTCAGCGCCGCGGTGACACGCTCCAGCGGCCAGATGCCGCCGATGTCGGCGATGGCGGTGACCAACGCCACGATCCGCTTGGCGCGCCTCATCGCGGCGGCGATCCGGTCGCGGCGTCCGGTCGGCGCCTGCGCCGCCAGCTCCGTCATCGCTGCGCTGACGACAGGGTCCGGCCCGGAAGAGACGAATGCACGCAGGCTGGCTGCCTCGCGCACCGCGAGGTCGGCAAGGAACGGGCTGTTGCCGCCGAGACAGCGCAGCAGCGCGTCTACCGCCGGCCGCGCTGCCAGCCGTGCCTCGGCGCGCCCGAGCTGGGCGAAACGCTCGGCCAGTCGTTCCGCGGCGCCCATGTCGTATGGATTCGGCCAAGCCGCTGGAAGGCGAAATTTCGCATCGGTCATGCGCGGGAAGGCTGGGCGTGAGGCGTCTTTCCGGTCAAGCGGCGATCGGCGCCGCCATGGTGCTGCATTGGCTGGCCACGCTGGCAATCACGCTGGCGGTGCTGGGTGGCGTCGGCGTCGCGGCAATCGCGTGGCGGCTGTCGCAAGGGCCGGTCGATCTGGCCTGGTTCACCAGCCGGCTGGAGGACGCAGCGAATGCCAATGGCGGCCCGACCCGGCTGACGATCGGTTCCGCGGCGCTGGCCTGGGAAGGCTTCAGCAAGGGGGTCGATCGGCCGCTCGATCTGCGCCTGACCGATATCAGGGTGATCGACCCGGCGGGCGGGCGGCGGATGAACATCCCGCGCGCCGAGGTCTCGCTGTCGATCTACGAGCTGCTGTTCGGGCGCATCGTGCCGCGGGCGGTCACGCTGGAAGGGCCACAAATCACCCTGGTGCGCGCGGCCGATGGCACGCTCAGCCTTGATCTCGGCAGTCTCACTGAGGCGGCCGACACTGGCGGAGGGGCGCCAACGGAGCAGGCAACGCCGGTCGCCGATCTGCTGGCGGAGCTGGCGCGTCCGGCCGGCAGTGATCTGGCACACAGCACGAACGCGCTGCTGGGACAGCTCCATCTGGTACGCGTCCACGACGCGCGCGTGGTCGTGGTGGATCGCCAGCTTGGCGTCACCTGGCGGGCGCCGCATGCGGAGATCGACCTTGCCCGACAGCCGCAAGGCGGGGTGGACGGCACCGCCGAGCTTAGCCTGGCATTCGGCGAGCAGCAGGCACGGCTGACGCTGGTGGCCACGCTGGCAGCAGGTGCCAGCGAGACGCATTTGCGCGCCAGGCTGTCGCCGGTGACACCAAGCGTGATCGCGCGCGCCGCACCGACGCTGGCGGCACTGGCGGCGCTGGATGCACCAGTCGGTGGCGAGGCCACATTCGACCTCGATGCCCGGCTGGCGCTGCGCGAGGCACGGGTGAGCCTGCACGCCGGCGCCGGCCAGGCGCATATCGGCGATAGCAACGTGCCGTTGCTCGACGCCGCGCTGGTGGCTTCGGGCACACCGGATGCTCTGACTGTGCAGGCGCTACGGGTGAGCCTCCCTGGGCGTGACACCGGACCACCGACGCATCTGGAGATGCGCGGCACGCTGCGGCGGCGTACTGACCAGATCAGCGCCGATCTGACGGCCGATCTTGACCAAGTGGACTTCGCCGATCTGGCGCGGTTCTGGCCGGAGGGAATCGGCGGTGGCGCACGCAAATGGCTGGTGGCGAATATTCCTGCCGGCATTGCGCGCAATGGTCATGCCGATCTTGGTGTCGAGACGGCGGCGGATTTGTCTTCCGTCGAGCTGACGCGTGCGACCGGGACGCTGGATGGCGAGGGTTTGCAGGTGCACTGGCTGCGGCCGATCCTGCCGATCGACAACGGCCAGGCGCAGTTGCGAATTGTCGATCCGGACACGCTGGAGATCACCGTCGCCGGCGGGCGAGAGCGCCTGCGTAACCAGAAGGACGGCGGCACGGCCGGCCTGCAGATCCGTGGCGGCAGGATACGGATCACCGGCATCATGCAGCCGCACCAGATCGCCGTGATCGACGCCGACATCGCCGGCCCGCTGGCCGACCACCTGGCGCTGCTGCGTGAGCCGCGTCTCGCCCTGCTCGATCGCCATCCGATCGAGCTGAAGAACCCGGCCGGCCAGGCGACGGTGAAGGTCGACCTCACCGTGCCGCTGGAGGACGCGGTGCGCATGGACGACATCGCCATCCAGGTGCAGGCGCATCTCGATGGCGTGCATCTCGGTGGGCTGGTGGCGGGGCGCGATCTGGACCAGGGCGTGTTCGATCTGAACGCGAATACCGATGGGATGAAGCTGAACGGGCGCGCGCTGCTGGCGTCGATTCCGGCGAAGCTCGATGTGGCCGTGGACTTCCGCGCCGGTCCGCCTACGCAGGTGACGCAGAGCGTGACGGCGTCCGCGCAGCCCGATGCGCGGCAGTTGGCGGCAGCGGGGCTGGATGCGACATCGGTGCTGAACGGCGCGGCGCAGGTCCAGGCGGTGCTGAGCGAGCGTCGCAACGGCCAGGGCGATGTGGCCGTCACCGCCGATCTGACCGGGGCCGAGCTGGTGGTCGAACCGCTCGAGTGGCGCAAGCCGCGGGAGGCATCGGCAAAGGCGTCGGCGCGCGTGCTGTTGGACCACGACCGGCTGACCGGCATCGACGCGGTGCAGCTCGATGGTGATGGTGTTGTCCTGCGAGGGCGCGCAGACTTCAGCGGCGACCGACTGTCGGTGTTCCGTCTGGATCGTCTGCAGCTCGACAGGACGGTCGCGCAGGGCACGCTGAACCTACCGGCGACAGGCCCGATATCCGTGAATCTTAGCGGCGCGGCGCTCGATCTGGCACCGCGTCTCAGCCGCCACACCCCGCCACGCCCACCGACACCCAACAAAGCCGAGCCACCACCAGGGCCGCCCTGGAAGCTGGACGCGAAGTTCGATCGTGTGCTGATGGCGCAGGGCCGAATGGCGAACGACGTGGTGCTGCACGCCGAAAGCGACGGCCGCGTGGTGCGACAGTTGCGCCTCGAGGGTCGTAGCGGAGCGCGAGCGCCGTTCCTGGTGCAGATCGTTCCCGATCGCGGAGGGCGCCGTCTCACCGCCAGCGCCGACGACGCCGGCGAGCTGCTACGCGGCCTGGACTATATACGCAGCATGCAGGGCGGAAAGCTGTCAGTGCAGGCGCAGTACGACGACGCGCAGCCGGACCGGCCTTTGGCCGGGACCGCGGAGATCGAGGATTTCCGCATCCACGATGCGCCGGCACTTGGCAAGTTGCTGCAGGCGATGACGCTGTATGGCCTGGTGGACGTGATGCGCGGGTCTGGTCTCGGCTTCACCCGGCTGGTGGCGCCGTTCCGGCTGACCGACAATGCACTCGATCTCGCGGACGCACGGGCGTTCAGCTCGTCCCTGGGTCTGACGATGAAGGGGCGGCTGGACCTCGACGCCCAGCAGATCGACATGCAGGGGACGATCGTGCCGGCGTATTTCTTCAATTCGCTGCTCGGCAATATCCCGCTGGTTGGAAAGCTGTTCAGTCCGGAACGCGGTGGCGGCGTGTTCGCGGCGAGCTACACGCTACGCGGTCGGCTGGACGACCCGGACGTGTCGGTCAACCCGCTGGCCGCACTCACACCGGGCTTCTTGCGCGGGCTGTTCGGGCTGTTCTGAGGCTCAGGCGCGACAGGCGGTGTCTCTGAAGTTCCACCAACCGCCGAAGTCTGCCGATCCCATGCTCCGGCTTTCGACAAATTGCCCAATGTCCGCTCTCCAACACCCATTGCGGAAAATTATACCGACCGCCGGAAACGATGACCCATCGGCACCGCTCTCTCACCGTCATGGTGCGCGAAGGCGCACCATCCACGTCTTTGCAAACGCCGGGGAAAGAGGTGGATGCCGGGCCTGCGCCCGCCATGACGGTACGGCAGACGCGCCGCTATCTGATCGTCTTCCAATCGACCCCGGACTCGAACGAGGCGGCGGCCTGATAGATCGTCTCCTCGCCGAAGCTGCGACCGACCAGCATCAAGCCCACTGGCAGACCGTCCACCATGCCGCAGGGCAGGCTCATCGCCGGATGATGCGTGCAGTCGAACGGCGCGGTGTTCGGCAACATTTCGAAGGCGCGCTGCAAGATCTCCTCGGTCCCGGCATCGCGCTCAGGTATCGGCGTCGCGACCATCGGCAGCGTCGGCATCAGCAGCAGATCGTAACTGGCTAGCACCGAGTCGTAGGCGGCGCGCAGCCGGCGCACCAGGTTCTGCGCCTTGGCGTAATAGTGGCCGCGATGTCGGGTCACCATCCAATGACCCAGCAGCATCGTGTTCTTCAGGCTGTCCGACAACTCGTCGGCACGGCTGCGCCAGTTGCTGTGGAAGTCGAGCAACGAGGTACTGTACAGGCCCTGCCAATTGAAGCCGAACCCGTTACCCAGCATCATCTGCATGGTGGCACCCTCGGCCGCCACCGCAAGCCAGATCGGCACCGCCGTGCGATGCATCGGGATCGACACCGTGTCGACCGTCGCGCCGAGGCCGCGGAACCGTTCCACTGCCTCGCGCACCACGCGATCGACGTCCGGCTGCGACTGCGGATGGTCAAATCCTTCGTTCACCACGGCGATCCTGAGCCGCGCGGCGCCACGGCCGAGCGCATCGCGGTATGGCTTCGCCTCCGCGCCGTACTGCCGCGGATCGAGTCCGTCGGGTCCGGCAAGCACCTCCAACAGCAGCGCGTTGTCCTCCACCGTCGCCGTCATCGGCCCGGTGTGATCGAGCGTGAGCTCGATCGGCATGATCCCCGTGTAAGGGACGAGGCCGTGGGTCGGCTTCAGGCCGTAGATGCCGCAGAACGAGGCGGGGATGCGGATCGATCCGCCCTGATCGCCGCCAAGCGCCATCGGCACTTCGCCCGCGGCGACGACGGCGGCGCTGCCGGACGACGAGCCGCCCGCCGAAAAGCCCAAACGGCGGGGATTGTGCACTGGGCCGGTTGCACTGGTGTGGCTGCCGCCGGAGAAGCAGAAGTATTCGCAGACCGTCTTGCCGACGATCGTGCCGCCGGCGTCCAGGATGCGCGTGGCCACCGTGGCGTCGATATCGGGCACATAACCTTCCAGCGTCGAGGCGCCGTTCATCATCGGCACGCCGGCGAGACAGATATTGTCCTTGAGCGCGACCTGCTTGCCCTTGAGCGTGCCGGAGGGCGCCCCCTCGACCGTGGTCCGCACATACCAGGCGCCGTGCGGGTTGGCCTCGGGCGCGGGGCGCGTGCCGGGCAGCCGCGGAAAGCGTACCGGCGGGAGTTCGTCCGTCATCTGATCGAGGGCGTTGTAGGCCTCGATGCTGGAGGCGAGCGCGGTACGGTGCACCCCGAGCTCGTCATCGCCCATGGTCATGTGGAGTTCCGCGGCGAGCTCGCGGAGCTGTTCGATGGTTGGCAACCTGACAGTGCCGAGCGGCATGGCGGACCTCCGTGTTGTTGGTTTCTGCTGGTTTGTCGATGGGTTTCGCTTCGCTCAACCCATCCTACAACGTGTGGCCGGCGATTTGTGGGGGCCGACCATCGGCCGATCATCGTAGGATGGGTTGAGCGAAGCGAAACCCATCAGATCAAACGGACAGCGCCGTAAGGTCACGTCCGGCGCTTGCGCAGGAACGCCTGGCGATCCGCGTCGCGTTCGATATGCGAGGCCAGTCGCTGCCAGAAATCGTCGGGGGACGTTGCGGTCTCCAGCGCCCGTTTCACCAGGATGCGGGCGATCGGTCCGAGATAAGCCGCCAACTCGCGCTCGCCCTGTTGTGCCAGCGCTGGCGCGACGGTGTGCGCTGATCTTGCGTGAGTATCACCAGTCAACTCCCGGCGGAACCGCGAGCGCTGTTCGGGCTGGTCGATCCGCTGCGCGACGATGTCGTGCAACTCTTCGAGCGAACCGGCCTGCCGCGCCGCGGTCTGCACCAGATGGTGTGCGATCGGACCGACATGCTGGGCCAGTTTGCGTTCAACGGTGCTGAGCGTCGCCTCGGTAAAGGTTGTCTGTCCGCGCGGCAGGATCACAGTCCGGTCTGCCGTTTCGTCAGGCGTCGACTGAACCGCGTGCCTGAGCGATGCCGCCATTTCGCCTGCGGTCGCGAAACGATCCTCGGACCGCTTGGCCAGGGCGCGCTCGATCACCGCGACCAGCGAAGGCGCCAGATGAGGACTGAGAATGCGGATGTCCGGCGGCGCCTGGTTCATCACCTGCAACGCGATCTCGGTCATGTTGCGGCCGGCGAACGGCCGCGCGCCGCTCAGCAGCTCGTAGAGGACGATGCCGGCGGAGAACAGGTCGCTGCGCGCGTCCGCGGCCTCGCCCCGACATTGCTCCGGCGACATATAGCTGGGCGTGCCGATCACCGAGCCGGCCTGGGTCAGACCGGAGGTGTCGAGGCGCGAGATGCCGAAATCGGTCATCTTCACCCGCCAGTCGGCCAGCAGCAGGATGTTCGCCGGTTTCACATCGCGATGCACGATGCCGAGACCATGGGCGCAGGCGAGCGCATCCAGCACCTGCTCGATCAGCGCAACCGCCGCCGGCGGCGTGAACCGTCCCGACCGGGCGAGCACCTGGCTGAGATTGCTGCCCTCGACATATTCCATCGCCAGGAACGGGTTTCCCTCGTGCACCGAGAAGTCATAGACGGCGACGATGTTGGGATGGGCGCAACGGCCGGCCGCCTGCGCCTCGCGCTGGAAGCGAGCGAGATAGTCGGCCCGCTCATCGCTGCCCAGTAGATCGGCGCGGATCAGCTTGATCGCCACCTTGCGATCGATCGACGGGTCATGCGCCAAGTAGATCATTCCCATGGCGCCGCGGCCGAGCAGGCGTTCGACGCGATATCGGCCGATCTCGGCAGGGATGGGAGCGGCGTCGGGGATGTCAGCTCTCCAGCAGCTTCATGGCATTCGCCAGACTGCGCCGCATGCGGTTGAACGATCCGGCCAGCGAGGCGATCTCATCGCGTCCGCGTTCGGCGAATTCCGACGCGTCCATGTTGCCCAGGCTGACTTCGCTGGCAATCTCCGACATCCGCCGGATCGGCTTCACGATGACGTAGTGCAGCAGCAGGTTCAGCAGCACGATGGTGACGGCGAACACCGCGACCAGCGCCAGCAGGTAGACCTTGAACGCCTCGTTGGCGCGGTCCAGCGCGACTTGCATCGGTACTGAAACGATCTGCGCGCCAATCACGTCGCCCAGCTTCCAGCCGAAGCCGTTGGCGCTGCCGTAGAGGTCGATCATCGAGGCCGGGGCGGCGGACGGCGTCGAATGACAGGTCAGACAATCCTTGTCGGTGATGCGGATCGGCCGGGAAGTCGACAGGATCAGCCCGGTCGGACTGTCGCGCGTGCTGGTGAAATCGGTGAGCGAGGGGTTGCGAGCGAACTCGCCGATAATGCCGCTTTCCCAGTCGGTGGCACGGTCGGCCGGATTGGTCGGGTTCAGCGCGGCTTCCTTGTAGGTGTAGTCGGGGAACTGCGTGGCCAGGGCGCGCAGGTTGGTCTGCGCCGCCCAAGAGGGCACCGTGTGCGGCAGGAAACGGACCTTGGCCTGGTCGGCCAGCAGTGGCCCGATCTCCTTGGCGGTGTAGTCGCGAATGGCGGACGCCTGCGCCATCATGACGGCGCCCTGCTGGAGGACCTCGCGGCGGGCGTTCTCGTGAACGATCTGCCAGGACAGCACCGCGGCGAGGGCGAGGCCGACCAGGAACGCCGCCAGCATCACCAGATTGAACTTGGCCTTCAGGCCCATCCGCGTCTCCCATTGGCACCTGCGGTCATAGACCGCCGACCAGCCTGCCTGCCTGCGCTGCGGTGAGCCGGCCGGACATGTCGGCGCCGAGTTCGTGCTGGTAACGGCGGATCGCGGCACGGCTGTCGGGACCGAAGATGCCGTCGATCCTGCCGTCGTAGTAGCCCAGCCGCGCCAACGCGGTCTGGGCGCGCTGACGATCGCTGTCGGTCATCAGCTCATCGGCCGGCATGGCGGCGGATGGCGCCGAGACAGGGGGCGTCGCAGCAGCGACTGGCGCAGCGGTCGCCTGCGCTGGCGGAGGCGGTGGCGGTGGTGCTCCAGCCAGGTAGCCCGGCACGACCGGCGGCCGAAGTGCGGACAACGTAACCGACCGGTTGGCGCCGACCTGCTGCTGCACGGCGTCGAGCAGCGATGCCACCTGAACCTCTGGTCCCTTCAGATTGGCAACCAGCGCCGCGGCGAGCGGGGTCGGTGCGTCGGGTGGTTTGGCCTGACTGGCGGCGACCAGGCCCAGACCATCCGGCAGGCTGCCCTGGGTCAATGCATCGAGATGGAGGGCGGCAGGTGCCTCGGGCATCGGCACCGCATCCATGGCAACCACCGACGGACCCGTCCCGCCCCGCGCGAGCACGTCGGTCAGCGACTTCGCCAGAACACCCTGGGTGAGGACATCGGCCGGACGCGTAATCCTGGCTGAGACCGGCAACAGAAACGGCCGGTCGTTGAACGCGGTGGCATAGCCGCAGCTATAGACGAAGGCGGCTGCGCCGGGTGCCGTCGCCAGTTGGGTGGCGAACTCGCCGATCGCGGCATCGGCGCCGCCGCTGGAGACGTCCTCGCGCTCCGTCACGTGAAAACCCAGGCCGCGCAGAGCCGCGGCAACCGCATGAGCGGACAGCAGGCAGGCAGGCAACGGCGGCAGCGCAGTGTAGGTGCCGCTGCCGATGACCAGGGCCTCGCGTGCGGATGCGGCGGGCAGCGCAGGCGGCGTCAACAGCAGGATGCTGCCAAGCGCGGTCCCAAGCGCGACAAGGCTTGCTCTGACGCATGTCATGGTTTCCAGTTAGCAGGATGACGCGTTCCGGGCCACCGGCCCAACCGGGAGGAGAGACGCCATGGCAAGCAGGCAACCTGTCGCAATCGTATTCGACACGTTCGGCACAGTGGTCGACTGGCGCAGCAGTCTGATCGCCGAACTGACCGCGTTCGGCCGGCCGCGCGACATCGACGCGGACTGGACCGCGCTGGTGGATGCCTGGCGCGCGGCCTACCATCCGTCGATGGACCGCGTGCGCAAGGGCGAGCAGCCGTGGACGACGCTCGACAACCTGCATCGCGCCTCGCTCGACAAGCTGGTGGCGGAGTTCGGCATCAAGGGACTGAGCGAGACCGATCTGCGCCACATCAATCTGGGCTGGCACCGGCTCAACCCGTGGCCGGATTCTGTGCCGGGCCTGACGCGGCTGAAGCGCAGGTTTATCATCGGACCGCTGTCCAACGGCAACGTGTCGCTGTTGCTCAACATGGCGAAGCACGCTGGTGTTCCGTGGGACATGATATTCGGCTCCGACCTGTTCGGCCACTTCAAGCCGGATCCCGAGACGTATCTGGGGGTGGCGAAGCTGTTGGATGTTGAGCCGGGTCAGGTGATGATGGCGGCGGCGCACAACAACGATCTGGCGAATGCACGCAAGCTCGGACTGATGACGGCGTTCTTCCCGCGGCCCAACGAATACGGCCCGCACCAGAAGCGCGACTTTGCCGCCGATCAGGTGTGGGACGTGGTGGCGACGGACATCGAGGACATGGCGAGCAAGCTGGGCGCGTAACCACTGTCATTGCGAGGAGCGAAGCGACGAAGCAATCTCGGTGTGGTTGCGCAACACCCTCGAGAGTGGTTCGCATCGCTCGCAATGACATTTGAACCGGGAGGGATACGATGCCATCCGATCTGAACGATCTCGAACAGGCGCTGCAGGCCTATTTCGATGGCCTCTACGAAGGCGAGACCGCCAAACTCCGCCACGTGTTCCACGACGTCGCGCACCTGTTCAGCGTGACCGACGGCAAGCTCGGCGACATGTCGCGCGAGCAGTGGTTCGACCTGGTGCGCAGCCGTCGCTCGGCGCAGAGCCAGGACCTGAAGCGGCATGACTGGGTGGTGCAGATCGACCGCTCCAGCCCCACCACCGCGTTCGCCAAGGTGCAGTGCCAGATCCCGCCGCGCTATTTCACCGACTACCTGACGTTCGTGAAGCTGGCCGAAGGCTGGCGGATCGTGTCGAAGACCTTCCACACCGAGACACACTGAGCATGGAATACGACTACATCATCGTCGGCGGCGGTTCCGCCGGATCGGTGCTCGCCAATCGGCTTTCGGCGCGCTCTGCGAACAGGGTTCTGTTGCTGGAAGCCGGCATGGATACACCGCATGGCAAGGTGCCCGCGGCGATCCTCGATTCCTACCCCGGCACGGCGTATCTGAATCCCGCCTATACGTGGTCCGCGCTGAAGGTCACCACCGAGGTCATCCCGCACAATCGCCCTGACGAGCCGCGCCCGAAATTGCGCACCTATGAGCAGGCGCGCGTGCTGGGCGGCGGTTCGTCGATCAACGGCCAGCTCGCCAATCGCGGCGCGCCGACCGATTACGACGAATGGCATACGCGCGGCGCCAACGGATGGAACTGGGACAGCGTGATGCCGTTCTTCAAGAAGGTCGAGCGCGACATGGACTTCGATGGTCCATGGCACGGCAACGAAGGCCGTATCCCGGTGCGTCGCATCTTCCCCGATCTGTGGCCGGAACACGCCAAGGCGGCGGGCGAGACATTCAAGTCGGCGGGCTACAAATTCCTGATCGATCAGAACGCGGCGTTCGAGGACGGATATTTCCCGATCACCATCTCCAATGTCTATGAGCGCCGGGTGTCGGCGGCGATCGGCTACCTCGATCCCGGCACGCGTTTGCGCGAGAACCTGACGATCTCAACCGACACGCAGGTGGTTACGCTGCAGTTCGACGGGTTGCGCTGCATTGGCGTGAAGGCTGTGGTGGGCGGGCGCGAGACGGAGTTCCGCGGACGCGAGGTCATCCTGTCGTCAGGGGCGATTCATTCGCCGGCGCATCTGCTGCGCGCCGGCATCGGGCCGGCAGCGCATCTGCGCGGTCTCGGCATCGAGGTGCGCGCCGCGGTGCCGGGCGTGGGCCAGCGGCTGCAGGACCATCCGGCGGTGGCGGTCGCCGCGTTCATCAAGCCGCATGCGCGGATCATCAACGACTACACGCGGCGGCACATCTATCTGGCGCTGCGGTATTCGTCGAAGCTGGACGGCATTCCGCCGGGCGACATGTTCACCGTGGTGACCAACAAGACCTCATGGCACGCGGTGGGCGAGCAGATCGGCTCGTTCATCATCACGGTGTACAAGACCTATTCGGAGACCGGCGAGGTGAAGCTTGCCTCGCCGGACTGGCATGACGAACCGATCGTGGACTTCAACCTGTTGTCGGATCAGCGCGACCTGGAGCGGATGATGGATGGCGTGCGCCGCTTCGGCGCGATGCATCTGACGCCGACGATGCAGGCGGTGACGTCGGATCCGTTCCCGGCGAGCTACAGCGACAAGGTCCGTCAGGTCGGGCTGGTGAGCAAGAAGAACAAGTGGCTCACCGACGCACTGGCGAAGGCGCTGGACGGGCCGGCGGCGTTGCGCGCCTATCTGATCAAGAACCTGATCATGGAGGGGTTCACGCTGGAGGGACTGCTGCGTGACGACGAGCAGTTGGAGGCATTCGTGCGCAAGGCAGCGGTGGGGGTGTGGCATGCCTCCTGCACCTGCCGGATGGGCAGTGAGGACGATCCGATGGCGGTGACCGACCCCGCCGGGCGGGTACGGGCGGTGGAAGGGCTGCGCGTGGTGGATGCGTCGATCTTCCCGGTGGTGCCGTGCGCCAACACCAACTTCCCGGTACTGATGACCGCGGAGAAGTGCGCCGACGCGATCCTCGCGGGGGCGTAGGGGGTTCCCATATCTGCCCGCGCTTGCTATAGCGCGGCCCCTCGCCGGCTGGCGGGCGCATAGCTCAGTTGGTAGAGCAGCTGACTCTTAATCAGCGGGCCGTAGGTTCGAGTCCTACTGCGCCCACCAACGAAATCAACGAGTTATGAGCAAAATCTCGGCGTGATCGTTGCAAATTGATGGATCTGGTCACCCAATGGTCACCCACACGAGTCGTGCGCGGCCGCGACGGGCGTGTGTGCTGATGGATGGTAGGTTGATGTGCGCTGGATGTAGGATGTGACGGCTAAAGCGCGTCGACCGTCACGGCAGGAAAGACCTAACGCGTGCAGCCGCGTCATGCCCGACAGCAGCCCTAGCACACCCAGCGGGCGCGTTGCCTTCCTGGAGTGGTTTGATGCGCTACGCGTCGCTGACGAACCGCCAGTGAGCAACGTCGAAGCGTGGCGGGAGGCGAAGGACAACGTACTGCCTGAGGCAGTTGAGCGGCTCCGGAGTGTCCGTC
>Ga0209040_10000170_pt1 | contig 44705 bp, 40 predicted proteins | sample BogFormECP12_OM3_FD_188240 | JGI IMG/M metagenome (GOLD analysis project Ga0209040, IMG submission 188240) | Bog forest soil microbial communities from Calvert Island, British Columbia, Canada - ECP12_OM3 (SPAdes) (version 2) | ecosystem: Environmental > Aquatic > Freshwater > Wetlands > Bog ... | reverse complement strand
GGGGAACGTCTGGGTCGCAAACAACATTGATCTCCTGAACGAGGTTTGTATCCAGAAAGTTCCGGACGAAAGCCTAACAACGCGATGCGGCGGCAACGCTTTCGTGGAGTTCTTCGGCCTTGCAAAGCCGGTGAAAACGCCAGTGATCGGCGGTCAGGTCCGCACACCGTAGAGAGAATCCTCGTGCGTGCCTGATCAAGGCTCACCAGGCATTGAGGAAGGTTTGTGTAGCTCAATTAAAAGTGCGGCAGAAATAAGGGCGTAATGAAGAAGCTATTGACCTTGGCATCGGTAAGCGAAGGAGCAATTGGACTGCTTCTGTTCGCGTATCCTCCAATGGTGGTCAGGCTGCTACTCGGCTCCGAGATCGCGGGCGTTGGAATTGTCGTTGCGCGTATCGCGGGAATAAGTCTGATCGCTTTAGGAATCGCTTGTTGGCCGGGCCGCATACCGCAGCGGGCGCTCTATGGGATGTTTGTTTACAGTACGCTCGCAATGATCTATCTCGCCTACGTAGGACTCACCGGCGGGCGAGGGATTCTTTTATGGCCAGCCGTCGCAGTTCACGCAGTTCTATCGATTCTTCTCGTTCTGTCGAGCCTAAGTCCGGATTAACGCCATACTTGGACAAGTGAAATCTTGGAGACTCCCCCGAAGTCCGGCTGTGGGAAGTTTGGGATTCGTCGGATTAGCGGCGAATAGTCCTGCCTAACGTTGCTGCATTTCCTGATTTTCAGCAAACCAGATCAGCAGTCGTGCGGTGAGAGCCCATAGGCTCAGCAAACTGAAAATGATCTCTTGAAACCACTCGGTCACAGACCGAAGGCTCTGGACAATTGTTCTACCGCTTCAGGGTAGTGCCTTCGCTCACGGCTTCACATCACCTAAAATGGTTGTCAGCAGACCACCTGCTCATGAGGCAGGTACTCCTCCTCTATTTGAGGGCCTCGTACTCGGCAGGCAGGCAAGCTGGACAACTGAACTACGCCCTCGCAAACCTGGGCCAGCATTCGATCCCGGCCGGGGCAGGCTCCGCGCCAAGCGCATCTCCTTGCTAGTGAGCGTGCTGATGGCACGTTAGCGTGCAGGAGTTTGTCGCTCTGCTGTAGGAAATCGGCTTTGCGGCATTCGGGGCAACAACGCTTATGTCGAAATTCACCAAGCGTTCGCCGCTGATATTGCCATTCACTGCGCCCATACCGTGCGCGGTGTGGCAGACCGAGCAGCTGAAACCATCATTGATGTGACGGGCATGTTGGGAGAAGCTGGTGTTGGCCATGATCTGCGTAAGATTATGGCATTTCGCACACATCGCATACGGCCCATTAACGCTGAGATCCGGATTCGGAAACAGGTTGGAAATCAACTGGCCCGGCACGACGGTTCGTGAAAACTCGTATCGCCGTTCCAGGATATGCGTAAATTTCGAGCCGTGCGGGCCATTTGGTCCGGTCCCGCCAAATTCCCGATTGTCATCGCTGTTGTGACAATCCGTGCAAAGAATCTGCACCCCCATGCTCCGCCCGTTCGTCAACCCATCCAGGTTCGACATATTCGCCAGCAAACTTGGCTGCGGCAGCGCGCTCGTTCGCACGTGGGTAACCGGATGGCTCGAACTGCTTCCCAACGCAAATTGTGGTATCACATTTAACATATCCACCGAGAAAACTGCTCGCACCGGCAAATACCCGAATATCGGATTGGCCACTTTCCCGATGCTGGTTCCATGGCAGCGCAAACAATTCTCGTACTGATTGACCGTCGGATTCACTTCGGTAATTCCATCACTAGCGCTCACACCCGTAACGCCGTTCTGGGAAGCCCTGGTGATCGGCGGGACTGGAAACGACACCACTTGTCCGGCCGCATGTCCACTGTGGCAATCCGCGCAGGTGGCATGGCGGTTGCTGTTCAACACATTGGCCTCAGCCGCGTCGTGGACGCTGGCTCCCGTCGTAAATGGGTGGCCCACTTTCGGATTGGAAAACTCTGCAAAAACATTCGGAGCGGCGGGCGTCACGTTTGTCCCTCCGCCGTGGCAGGCGATACAGTCCTGTTCATTGGTTTGGCGCAGCAACCTGCTTCCGCCAAGCGCATTGTGTGGCGCATGGCAGGAGATGCAGGCATTCTGTGCAACCGAAGGATAACTTCCTACATTGGCTTGCACGGCCGTCTTGTTGGTGGCCGTGGCATGAATGCTTCCCGTCCAACCCGTCAGGGGATTCTGTTTCCCCGACATCACCCGATTCGGATCATGGCACGCCAGGCATAGTTGACCATTCGAACTGTCGATGAGCAGGAAATTCGGTGACAGTGAATCCGTCGATTGCACGTGCGGATTGTGGCAAGAAGCGCACTCGATATTTCCTTTCACCAGGGCGACCGCGCCCGTCGGATCCAGTGTCTTGCCCTGCGAAACCAGCGACGCAGCCAGGTCCGGCGCATCCACCAGGGGCAGCACCAGACTGAACGGATGCGATCCCTGCAAATTTGTGGAGAATACATCCATCGCTTTCATCTGCCCGGTCATCGTTATTGCCTTGTAGGCCACGGTCTGACCCGGCGCCACGGTTCCGTCGTGGCAGCTCAAGCACAAGCTACTCGCACTGCCCAGCGCCGGCTGCGTTTCTTTCTCCGCCGCTGTCGTACTTGTGTACGTTGTATACACGCTGGTCGAGAGTTGCTGGTTCCACAGCGGCGTACTGCCCCCGAGACCTGAGTGCGGCGCATGACAGTACAAGCAAGAGCCCGACAGCCCGCCCTTAATCGACGAGCTTCCACTCGGCGTCAGATCGTGCATGCCCAAGACTTCTCCACCAATCTGCTGGCCCCGCGTCATCGGACCCACAAGCAGCAAGGCCGCACAGATCCACAACGCCCTCCTCACAGGGCTCCCCCAGCAGCTTGCTTCTGCAACGCAAAATAGTGATAAATCTGCACCCGGCGGTTTAGCGAGTCCGCCACATAAATCCGGTCATTCCGGTCGATAAAGAGTCCTGTTGGTAATTGAAACTGCCCGGCGGCCGTCCCCCGTTGCCCGAAGTAATACAGCAGATCACCTTGGCGATTGAAAATTTGTATGGCGCCCCACAAACCATCCACCACGTACAGGTCTCCTTCTGAATCCACGGCGATGCCCTTCGGCCGGAACATCGCCCCCGACGCATCGCCAATTTTTCCGACCGCGTACCGGAATGACCCCGACTTGTCCAGAACTTGCACTCGGAAGTTCATGGCGTCCACTACAATCAAATTGTCGCCGTCCAGGCGCAATTCTGTCGGGAAGTTAAACTCGCCATCGCCCCCTCCGGGCTTACCAATCTTCTGCAGTACGCTGCCCCGCATATCCATCACATAAATCTTGTTAGCGAGGGTGTCCGACACATAAATGCGTCCCGCCGCAGAGTCGATCGCAATTCCTGTCGGGCGCTTGAAAATTCCCTCGCCGTGTTTCAAGGCACCGATCATGTGGTCATATTTGCCATTGGCGTCAAATACGAAAATCCTGCCCGATTCCGAATCCGTCACGTAAATGTTGTCCTGCGCGTCTACGGCCACGCATTGCGGCGCAAACAGCGAGTCCTGTCCCTTTTCATGGCGCGAAATAAACTTGTATTTCTGTTGTGCGAAATCAAAAATGTGGATCCCAAACGCGTCGGGGTCCGTCACGATAATCCGTCCGCGGGAGTCGGTCACCACGCCGTATGGTCGCATCAGTGTGTGGTACTGGGGCGCTCCCGCCACGACATCCACAAAGCTGGCCCAAAACCCTTTTTTCGGCTTCACTTCTCGTTCCCAGCTGAAACTCCTCTCGTACACGAGCTTTCGCCCGCCATCCAGCAGTAAATCAGGAACGTTCGCCTGTACCGCTGCCGCTTTCTTATCCACTTTCTTGTTTTTGTCTGCAGCCCAAGTCGGTGAGACAAATAGAAGAATAGCCGCGGCCGCTTCGAGAACCGGGTAACGCCTTTTCCTTGATGCCCGGCCTAAAAGAAGTTGAACCATCGTTGCACGCCAACGTAAAACGAACTTAGCTGAGAGGGAGCAGTGCCCGAAGCGCTAAATCCCTGAACGAATTTGCTGTATCCCGCGTAGAAGTACATTTGCCGGAACTGGTACTGCAAGCGGCCAATGATATTCTCGGAATCGTTGTGCGAACCGACGCTGTTACTTAGCGTGTCGCTGAACGCCCTGGAGTAGCTGAAGGTTATCGTCAGCCGCCTCAAGGGGTTGATCCCGATTCCACCCCCATACGCATGGCCGCCATACAAGATCAGGTCCGTTGGCACAAGCATCCCATTCGACAGCGGAGGCGCGACTACCCCGTTCGCGCCCAGCAGTCCGGTCCCATTGGACTTCGAATAGGTGCCGTTGAATCCAAACCACCCCACGTTAAATCCCATTCCGTAATTCTGTGAATTGTATCCGTACCCTGAAGAGCCATTTAGCAAGCTTCGCGATCCACCGGCGTTGCCATTCCAATGCAGTTTCCCAATTTTACGGCCTACCTGCGCGGAGTAGCCGTATCCGGAAGTCGTATACCCCACCAACGAGGTCTGGGTATTCTGGAAGTAACTCCCCGAGCCGCTTAGATCCCAAAGCCCAATCTTGCGGGAGTAGTTTGTCACTGAGAGCAATCCTACCGCGCTGTGGTTGGTACTGTCTTGCGTTGTTCGCGTAACGCTCAACACCGTGCTGAACGACCCGCCAAAGAGGCGATTCCAATAGTTGATTGAGCCCGTAAGTGCATTCGAACCGAACGCGCTTCCGAAATAGCTCTGTTCGCGGTGCTCAAACGTCCCCGACAATATCCACTGTTTTGTTAGATTGTAGCTCGCCAGCCCGCTGGCATCCCAGGAACTAGACGATTGTCCTTGCGTGCTCTGTTGCACCGCACCTCCTGCTGTCAGGACATTCTGGTACAGCGTACCGATCAGATTGTCGGTATAGTTGAAGTTAGCTCCGAAAGTCAGTTGATCCACAGGACGCAGATTCACGTTCGCGGTAAACGTGTCCACCGTGCCGTTGTAATGGCCATCGGAAAAATTAGTATTGAAATCCGAGCGGTTGAAGTTCGCGCCAAAATTTCCGTTGAGTGGCAGATTGTGGCTCGCCCCGAACGAAAACGAATTGCCGTCGTTGTCCATGCTCTCGAGTTGCTGATTTTGCAGCACCAGAGGATATTCAGAACTCGTCTGGGAGTGCACGAACCCAGCGTTCAGATTGAATCCGTCTATCTGGTAGAACACATGGAGATTCAGGTTGTGGTAGTCGGACGACCCATTCTCATTGGTTCCATAAATTGAATAGTTATTCTTACCTTGTGCATAATTCAGGGTAAAATGCGGCCAATCGGGAACATTTACTCCCCAGCCGATGTTGAACCCATCCGAGTTTCCGTGTGTGGTGTAGTTAGGCAGCCCGGGGACACCAAACGTACCCACACTGTCATAGCTCTTCGCAAAACTAATCGAACCCGGGTAATTGCTCCCGCCGAAAAGCCCTACGTTGGCCACCACTCCGCTGCTATCGGAAACCGACGACGAAGTCGAGTTTGTGCGCGATTGATTATAATAGGGGCTTATCTGGAATGATAGAAAATTTGGATTGTAGTAGTATCCGCCCAGTGTTCCGTTCGCGCCGCCGGTGAAATTATGGTCCGAAGGAATTGCATTTCCAAAGTCTCCTGTGTACCCAGCCGAAAGCTGGCCATTCAAATTCATACTCAAATCGTTTCCGATCGTGACTTGCGCTGGCATGCGCGCAGCCGCTACTAGAACGACGAGGCATCCGATCCACATTGAGCGCCATTTCACGGTACCGAGGCCTCTTCTTCTACGGGACTTCTACAGGACTTCCACCTTCGCGTTTGCTCGGAGCTTTTTATCCAGCGCCGAGCGGAGCTGGTCGGTCTTCGATTGCTGCAATTGCTTATGTAACGAATCTTTCACGGCTTCAAACTTCTGCATGCCTGCCGGGTTGTGGGAGATGAGCCGCACGATCGCAAAGGCCTGTTCCACCTGGATCAAGTCGCTCACCTGTCCGGGTTGCAGGGCAAGCGCCGCGTTCACCACCTCGACGGGCAATTTGCTTCGTTCCACAAAGCGGTGCTCGCCCATCATTACCGCGTAGTCATCCTCCGAAATTTTTTCCGCCAGCACGCCGAACTCTTCGTAATTCCTAGTGGCCTTGGCCTGTTTCAGCGCGTCCTCCGCGCGTTTGCGGGCGTCCTTTAACTGCGCGGCCGTGGCCTTCTCGGGGGGCAAGACGGAAATGGTCTGGAAGGAAAAAGTTTCGGGCAACCGGAAGGTGGCGGCATTCTTGTCGTAATAGTCCTTCTCCTCGGCCAAAGACACCGCGGACTTATTTTTCACTTCGATGATGAGCAATCGGTCGATGAGCAGCGAACGCCGGATTTTCCGTCGCAGCACCTGTTCTGAGCCTTGGCACTCCCAGGTCATAAATCCCTTGTAATCGTCGGGACTCTTGAACTGCTTGCGGAATTCCGCCAGCGCATGATCCAGTTGGACAGGCGTCACCGTCATCCCCCGTCGTTGAGCCTCCTGGTAGACTAATTCCTCAAAAATGATCATTTGGAGAGCGCCTTTGCGAATGTCCTCTTCCATGGCTTTCGGAAATCCGCCGTTGTGTTGGCGCGCATAAGGGAAGATGGCGAACATCTCGCGCAACAAATCGCGGTCTGTGAGCGCTGTTCCATTTACGCGGGCGACGGGCTTTTCCGGCGGTATGGCCGCGACATTCGCGTTCGTGGCGGTTGTTTTTGTCGCTGGATCGTGGCTGGCTGCTGTTTGCGCAGACGCCGAAACTGCCATCCCCGCCACGGCCGCCAGAACGAGTGCTGCAATCTTGATGTTCATACATCCTCTCCGAAAAGTAGGGGGAGAACCTTCCTCCCCCCGGTTAGCGAACCATCCGGTTTAGGTCGTCGGGAGGTTCGTGTTGTGAATTTCATTCGATTCGCCACCATGGCACTGCCGGCAGAACTGCGCCGCGGAGTTGCTGGAGGTATTGCCGGGGTTGTAGTAGCCACGCACGAAGAACATCGTCTGGAAAGTACCCTTAACGTTGCCGATCGTGCCGTTGTAGGCCGTCATGCTGTGCTGGTCGTGGCAAGTAATGCAGTTCACCGCGGGGTTGACGCCGTCATAGGACACGGTCTCCACCGTGAACCCGTAGTCGAGTTGGAACTGCGCGAACTTACTGCCTGCCGGGGCCGTCAGCTTTGCGCCCACAATCGTGCAATCCCAGTTGTACGGTCCGCCGCAGCCGATCGTGGCTTTCGGTCCAACCGGATGATCGTTGTTGTAGTCGCCTTTGGTATTGCCGTCGTTGCCGAGCCACGTTGGGGCGTTTCCGCCGATCGCGTTCGGGATGGTTTCTACGGTAACGCCCTTCATCATTCCGTTTACTGCCAGATTACCGTCATGGCAGCTAAGGCAGAGCATGACGACAACTGTTGGGTCGTGCGCACCCGCGGAAGAGTTTGCTGGAAGGGTGATTGGGAAATTGCCCGCGTCGCCGAATGCAAACGTTTGGCTGTAGTACGGTGTAAGATCCGCACCCCACAACGCCGCATCGCCGCTTGTCGGATCGGTTGTTGCTATACCATTGCCTCGCGCGCCACTGTGCGGGGCGTGGCAGGCTACGCATCCTCGGCCATAAACGAGGTGCGCACCCAACACGTCCGTCGGTGACGAGTAGTTCGAGTTCACCTGAGCGGAAGCGAAAGTCGCGGCCGCCAGGCTTAGAATTAAAACAACCATTATTCGTCTCATTGAAGAGCCTCCTGATTTGTGTTGCAACACTTAGTGCTACTTCGTTCGAACGATTACTTCTCCATCTCGAAAAGGGACAAGCTGGCCGGGCCCGCCCCCTCCCGCTCTGGCTGCCTTTCAACAGCCAAAACTCTTTGCCACTCAGGCCTCATGGCGTACCGGTACCTTGCGCTCTAGCCGGCGCATCATTCTTCGGTGGTTCGGCCACCGGCGTCTTTTGTGCTGGCGCCCCCGCCGGGCTGGGGGTTGTGCTGCCGGGTGGCGCTTCGCGGCTCGCTTTTTCCGCCGCGGCTTCCGCATCGGTCACATATCGGAACATCTGTACCCGCGCCGGAAACTGTTCCGACGTCACCACCCGGTTGTTTTTCCGATCGATGGCGATGTCATATGGTGCTGAAAACTGCCCCGGCCAATCCCCCGGCTGGCCGAAGTAGATCAGCAGCCGTCCTTCGGTATCAAAAACCTGCACCCGCTGTTGCATTGCGTCCACCACCCAAACGTGCCCGTCACCGTCTATTGCAATCCCTTTGGGCCGCGCGAATTGGCCGGGGCCATCGCCATTTTTTCCGAACGTGCGAACGAATTGTCCGTCGGCATCGAAGATCTCCACGCGATTGTTGAGCGTGTCCGTCACGTACACGTTGCCCTCTTTATCTACGGCGACGTTTGTAGGCAGCGAGAAATTTCCCGGGTCAGTCAACAGGTGTTTCTTCCCTGGGGTTCCGATCTTGCGCAGCAGCTTGTAACTGTCGGCATCGAACACATCCACAACGTCGCTGCCGGTGTCCACCACATACAGGAAGCGGTTCTCCTCATCGATGGCCATGCCGCCGGGACGAGCCAGCACGTCTGCGCCAAAGGACGATTCCTCCTGGTGCTTCGCGTTAATGACAATCACCTTGTGGTATTTGTCGTCGCTGACAAACAGCTTGTCGGTGTCGTCGATCACCAGACCGTTAATCAGTCCAAAATGCGCTTCCTTGCCGTTGCGGATCATCTTCACGTCAAATTTCTTATCCGCCTCTGGATTGAAAACGAAGATGGCTCCCACCGCTTGGTCTGCGGCGTATATGTTTCCCTTCGAATCAAAAGCCAGCCCATAGGTTCGAAGCAGTTGAAAGGGCAGATCCTGAATCGTGTCTGCCTGCGGCTTCGTGCCGGCCAACCGGTCCATCCAATTCTGTTTCGGCTTTTTGGGTTTGTTGACCGGGGAGTTGAAGTCGATCTTTTCTCCGGTGAGCTGTTCGACAAATTTAACTCGCGCAATCGCTGGCGGGTTCGGCCATACAATTTTGCTAATATCAAAATTCACCCGCTTCTGAAGTTGCGCGTTCGGGTCTGCCGCCGCTTTCTTCTTTTTCTGGGGCGCACCCGCAGCGTGCGGCAGACTCAAGGCGAGGGCCAGCAAGGCAGCCAGTACTGCTATGACTTTCGAGCTGTGGATCGTATTTGAGCGATAAGCAAACATACTTACGTTTCTCCCCGTAACTATTTCAGCCTGCCCTTGTGGCAGGTGTTGCAGAAATCCATGTTGGGCTTCTGGTCCTTCACCAACATTCCTACCTGGTTGCCCGCGTGCGGTTGATGGCAGGTCAGGCAGCTTATCTGCGCGGCAGCCGGATTTCTTGGATCGACGGGCCCTGCAACCGGGTGGAAATCCACCGGATGCCCCGTGTTATATTTCAGCGGGAGAATGGGCACGGGATACTTCTCCGGTAGCTTCACTTTGCCGTCGAAAATCGCAATTAAATGCTGACTCTCCAATCTCTCCGGCACGGTGTCCGGCCCGTGGCATTCCAGGCAGAGTGTGTTGACGTCCTTCACGCGCAACAAATGCTCGTTGTCGTTCCCATGCGGTTCATGGCAGGTTGCACAGCCATCTTTGAACGCTGGGCGGTGCAGAACCCTGTCTGTCTTGGCCATCTGTGCCTCATCTGAATGGCACGTCAGGCAGATTTCCACGGCATTTGTCTTCGGGAGACCCGGTTGGCGGCTGGCGTGCGGGCTGTGGCAATCGGTGCAATCGCCCATGGCGCCTGGATGCGGCACTTTCGCTTTATCAATCTGCTGGGCCTTCTCGTCGTGGCACATCACGCAGAGCGACTTCACATCTGGCTGCGTTAGTACCACTTTCCCGTCCTTGGCCGGTGCGTGACACACGTCGCAGGTCTTGTCGGCAAATGGCGGGTGCATGAATGGCCGCATCAGTTTTGGGCTGTTGGACTGGTGCGGGTCGTGGCAGGAGAGGCAATTCGCGGTTCCGAACGGCTGTCCACGGTGAGCTTTTTGCAAATCCACGCTGCTCGAGTCATGGCAGTCCAAGCACAACGCCGGGGCGCTCTTGGTCAGGTGAAAATCAAACTCCACCTTCCCTGCCTCGCCCGTCTTGTGCGTCACGTGGCAGGTATCGCAGCCCATGTCGAGCGCCGGGTGCCGGCTGCCCTTCTCTGGAACGTTAAGCCCCGTTGTATGGCAGGTCAGGCAGAGATTTTCTTTCGCTCCGCCTGACGTGGGCTTCAGCAGTTGAAATTGGGTGTCACTGCTGTGCGGATCGTGGCACTTCAGACAATCCCGTTTGGCTGGCTCGTGAACCGTCCCCTTGATGTCCGCTGGATTTTTATCGCCGTGGCAAGTGAAGCACAGCGCGGACGGGGTCGTGGTAATCAACTTCACTCGCGTCACATCTTTGTTTACTCGAATTTCGTGGCAGCTCATGCACCCGGTTGCTATCGCTGTGTGTACGGCCTTGCCTTTGGCCTTATCGCCGTGGCACTCCAAGCACTTCGCCGAATCCGTGCTCTTGTCGAGCGGCACCGGGTGAACATCCGCCCGCACTGTAGCCACCATCATTAAGAGCACGGCAAAACATCCCAGCGCGAGCGCGAGGCACCGTGCGCAGATGGCTACGCTTCCATACATGCGCTAATCCTCGCTTCCAACCGAGCGGGGACCGTTGTGTTCCGATTGATCTGGAAGGTGTTGCCCTTCGGACTTCCTGCATTGCGTTCGCCGTCGATTACCAACGCGGTCGCGAGGAGGACGCCAACGACGAGTAGCAGAATTCCGTAAGCTACGTGGGCGCGATTTGTGGCGTTTACCGTCATCCGATTATCCTCCCCGAATGGCTACACCCGTAGCGACCATGGTGGTTCTCTTCTGCATTGCGCTTCCGAGGGCTAACTCCAACCGTACTTCGCGCGATTGGCCGGTGCCCCACGGTGGTAAACTTCCAACGACTCAGAACGAGGAAAGCTTTCGTTAGAACCATCGCATAGGCGTCGATTGCTCTCCGTAACGTCCGTCACGTCCGCATGTGAGGCACGTCACACGTCACACCTTTCCCTTCCGGCAGTGTCACGAGCGCGAGATTCATCGATGCACCTGTTGTGCCGAACAGGTTCAAGCTGACAGACGGCTTCCGAGGGGTTGAATGCATAAGGAAAAAACCTGAGGCAAGAGGGAGACGGCGTGACGCACGACAGTTCAAGCCGTAGTTGGGACCCATCAGTTTGCGACATTGGGGACGCGACTCGCACCCGGCTAATGTCCTGCAAATAAAGGTGTTGCAGGTCATAAGATGGCATCACTTGAACCTCGTTTGGATCACTCCCAGGAGTGGTCACTGCAATTTTGGTGTTGCATACCGTTAGGCGGGAAGTTCTTAAGGCCGGGCGGCCAGGTTGGAGTTCAACAGAGAGAGGTTGCTTCTACTATGATGAGGAACGACGAACCTTTGACGTTTTTGCCATTCCGCTGTCCCGCCGTTTAGCAAGGGCACTTTGCCGCTGTCACGAACTCCAAGCGGAGCAGATGAGCATATCCGCCTGCGTATGCCGCAAATGAGGCAGCTTTGCCACGTCTCTGCCCCAAATAGCTCAGTCGCCTGTCGGTGAATTTCCCGAAGGTTCTTGCCTATTGCAGGCCCAGATCGGCCAGGACCTTGGGGTTTTCTTCCTGTACGGCCAACAGGTTGTGGCAGGCACTGCAATCGTTCGAAATCGTCTGACCGTCCGCGCTGGTGTGCGAGCCATCGTGGCATCGGAAGCAGCCCGGGAAATCGTTGTGGCCGAGATTATTTGGATGCACGCCCCAAGTCACTTTCATGTCCGGAAAAATGTTGCGCAGGTAAATGGCGGCAACCGCGTTAGCAGATTGCTCGACGAGCGCACGCTTGTTGTTGTTCACATCGGGATACGTGTCGCGGTAAAACGTTGTAATGCTCTCGACGATTCGCGCTTTAGCAATTTCGCGGTCCGGATAATTCACCTTGAGCACTTCGACGGCTTTCTTCCGGATATAGGGCAGCTCTGGGCTGATGGACCCTTCCGACATCCGAAGGTCCACAGCGTTTTCAGGCAGTTCGAAGGCATGCGTCGGCCGGTTGTGGCAATCGATGCAATCCATCGCTCGATGCTCGCCTTTTTCCAATTGCTGTTTTGTCGCCTTGATGTCGGTGGACACGAATTCGACGGTCTTGCCCTTGTCATCGGTGTAGTAGACCACGGGAATCACTTGGCGCTCCGCATCAATGGAGATGTAGCGGATGCGCGAGCCATCATCCAGGTGGCGCCCATGGATGCCAACCGAACCGGTGTGGGTTCGACCCCCGATTTTCAGGACCAGAGCCGTGGTTAGCTTCGTGTTCTTTTCATCATCCTTGAAATTCGTTTTCAACACGAATTTGTCGCCCGAGATCCGCTGCGGCCAGTGGCATTGCTCGCAGGTGTCACGCGCGGGACGCAAGTTGTGCACAGGGGATGGAATGGGGGTCGGATAGGTCTTAAAAGCCACAGCCAACAGTTGCCGCGTCCCCGAAATCTTGGCGCGCACGAACCAGCTCGCCCCAGGTCCAATATGGCATTCCACGCAATCGACGCGTGAGTGGGGTGAGTTCTGGTAGGCGCTGAATTCCGGCGCCATTACCGTATGACACGTCTGCCCGCAAAACGACGTTGTGTCCATGTAGGAAACTCCACGGTAGGAAGCGAAACCGAAAATCATGACGTTCAGAAGCGTTGCGACTCCAACGAACAGAAGTGCGTTGCGGACCTCCGGCATCTTTAGGTCGATTGCGGGATAACTGGCGGGCAGTTCGCCCGCAGTCCGCAGCCGGCGCCGCCGCAAGAAAATGCCGATGGGAATTAAGATCAAGCCAAACAGAAACAAGGCGGGGAGGATCAGAAAAAGCAAAATACCGAGGTACGGATGCGGAGGCCCCGGCAGCATAAAGTCGTAGATCCAGAAACCGATCAAGGTGATGGCAGAGCTACTGGTTAGAACGACGCCGGCCAAGCTGATGGCATTCTGGCTGAGGTAGTAGATCAGGCGAGCCCAATCCCTGATGGTATTTTGCGGATTCATCTGGCCGACACCCCGGTTCCAATCTTGGAATTGCGATTTTGCACACAAGTACTGCGAGAACTCCGGGAACGATCCGGTGGGTGCAGGAGCTGTCTTCCTGAATCGTGTCCCCAGGGATGCAGGCCCACCGCGAGATTACTTACAGAGGCTCCTCATGTAAGCGATGACATCCTTGACCTCCGCGTCCGTGATCTTCTGTTCGTAGGAGGGCATTTTATTCTTGCCCTTCACAACGATTTCCGTCCAGGTGGCGTCGGGCTCCTTCTTCACTTCGTCGGAGCAGATGTCCCGCGCCTTTGTAGCTTTGCCGGCAGGGCTTTCGCCTTTGCCGTCAGGCCCGTGGCATGTGGCGCATTTGGCTTTGTAGATCTTCTCTCCATTTGTAACATTTTGGGCGTGCACGGCAGAGACCGCCAAGCACAACATCATTGCAACAGAAAGTCCTGAAAATGTCTTCCTCATCACAACCCCCTTGATTGTACTGCCGGCACGAAGCGCTTAGCGGCGAACCCGCTTCGTGCCCGAGATCGAGCGGGGTGGCTCCCCCCGCTACTTCTTCAGCGAGCGAATAAAAGCAACCAAGTCTTTTACCTGATCCGACGACAACGTCTTGTAAGCGGGCATTTTCCCTTTGCCGTTGCTGATAATCCCGGAGAGATCGGCGTCGCTCTGGCCTTGAGTATCTGCGGAAGCCAAGTCACGCGTTTTCATCACATCTTTGCCCTTGCCGTCCGCTCCATGACATCCAGCGCACTTGCTCTTAAACGTCGCCTCGCCCGCTGCGACATCGGCCTTCGCAGGCGTACTGAGTAGGCAAATGCCCGCCAGCAGTCCTGCGGTTAGTGTCATGGCCCCAAGCCTATTCACTTTTGTTTCCATTTTGTTCTCCCTCATTGAATTTAGGCGAGGACTGTTACCTCGACCCTCCGTTTTTCAAAAACGTTTTTAAAATCCGAATCCTGCCGGCCAGCGCAGCGGAATTGCACTTGGTGAACTCGGATATTCGAATCTTCTGACACCAGCAAAAACCTGTCCAACCGAGAGACAAACTCCCCACGCCCTCCTTTCTTCGCTGCACTTCGCAGATATGCTCCAGTTCCCTACCTAATGCAGTTTTGCGTAATCAAGATACACCGATTCAGAACGAGGGAGCACTCGTTCTAAGGGGCGCCGGCAATCATCAGTGCATCTGTTATGCCGAACAGAATCCAAACTTATAGGATTTGGGAACGAATGTTTGTGACGACGGTCACACCAGCCACAATTGTGGAAACAAGAATATCGCCTATAAGGCTGAGCAAATCTCCGTCATTTGGAACCTGGGCTAGGCTGGCTCCCTTGAGAGCCCAGGAGCGAGCGTAACCTTCCTCCCGCGTCGAACGGCAAGCCTTTGACGTTTTCGCCAATCTGCTGTCAGCGCGTCCCAGCTAGAAAGCATTCGGGCAGTGGGATTCCGATTGGAGATAGCTCCTCGAACTTCTCTCCAGACTCGGCCAAACCCGTTCTGTCGGCAAACGGAAGCGGGATGGCGGCATACGTGCATGTTGGTAGACGGACGGTCTAAAACAGATTTGCAGAAGGAGCTTCCTTGTGCGGAATCGCGCGAAGTTTGGAATCGGGATCGGCGTAATCACTGTTTCCCTGGCCTTCCTAGCGTGGTTGGGCTACGGCGAGAGCAAAAGCTATTACCACACCATTACGGAGTTGCAGACGCTGGACCGCGCGGGACGAGCCCACTTGATTCGCGTCGGCGGCACGGTTGAGGCTGGAAGCATCCACCACTCAACGGGACGGGTCGATTTCGTGCTGGAGGGAGAAGGAAAGAAGCTTCCCGTCAGCTACGTTGGAAGTGATCCTCTGCCGGATACTTTCACAGACAAAGCGCAAGCCCTTGTGGAAGGCCGCCCGACGGATGAGGGCGGCAGCTTTGTAGCCGAGCGCGTACAGGCGAAGTGCGCCTCGAAGTACGAAGCAGCACCGGGAGGGACTGATGGTGCAGCGAGTTCAGATAAGTCCAGCACCATGTAGCACCGCCGGCTGTGGCGGTGGAGAGTCGAGGTTTCGGTGGATTTATTCGGGTCCTTTGCACTCCTGTTAGCGCTCGCGTGTGCTGTGTACGCCTTCATAGGCGGCATCGCCGCGATCCTCACCCGGCATCCTCTCCTGGTGAAAAGCACGCGGCAAGCGGGGATGGCGACGTGCTGCCTGATTTTCGTCGCCACCTTCAGCCTCGAATATCTGTTCTTCAGCGATAATTTCTCCGTTGCCTACGTGGTGTCGCACAGCAACCGCGACCTCTCCACCTTTTACAAAATTGCCGCGTTGTGGTCCGGACAGGAAGGTTCATTGCTTTTCTGGAGTTTCCTGCTGGCAATTTACGTCTTCTCGGTACTGCTCGCCTACCGCAACAAGAACGGCGAATTGATGCCCTATGTGGGCGTGGTGCTGGTTGGCGTGCAGATTTTTTTTCTGACCCTGAATAATTTTGTTGTCAGCCCGTTCAAAGCGCTGGCCTCTCCGGGTGCCAACGGCGCCCTCGCCTATGTTGCACGGGCCGATGGCAACGGCTTGACGCCACTGCTGCAATACCCGGAGATGGTCATTCATCCGCCAAACCTCTACGCCGGCTACACGGGATTCACGATACCGTTTGCTTTTGCGCTGGGCGCGCTCCTGGCACGTTACCCGGGCGAAAAATGGATTCACCTGACGCGCAAGTGGACCATGATCGCGTGGATGTTCCAGTCTTTGGGCATCCTTCTGGGCGCTCATTGGGCTTACGCGGTGCTCGGCTGGGGCGGCTACTGGGGTTGGGACCCGGTTGAAAACGCGTCCTTGCTGCCATGGCTGACGGGCACGGCTTTCTTGCACTCCGTGATGATGCAGGAAAAGCGCGGGATGATGAAGGTGTGGAACGTCTGGCTGGTATTTTGCACCTTCTTGCTGTGCATTCTCGGCACCATGTTGACGCGCAGTGGTGTAGTTAGCTCCGTGCATGCCTTCGCGCAATCCAGCATCGGAAATTGGTTCGTCGGATTCATTGCCATCGTTTTGCTGGTTTGCTTTGGCGCGTACTTGTGGAATCGCGACTATCTGAACAGCGAGAATCATCTGGATTCGATTGTCTCGCGCGAATCGAGCTTCCTGTTCAACAACTTGCTCCTGCTGGTTTCTTGCCTGGCAGTTCTTTCTGGCACGCTCTTTCCGGTCTTCTCCGAGTGGATTACTGGAGACCGCATCAGCGTGGGAGCGCCCTTCTTCAATAAAGTCAATATTCCCGCCGGGCTCCTGCTTTTGTTCTTGACGGGAATCGGCCCGCTTCTGGCATGGCGAAAGACTTCCGTAGAAAGCTTGAAGCGCAATTTCGGCTGGCCGTTGGGAACCGGGCTGGTCGCGGGCGTGATTGCCTTCGTGCTGGGTTTCCGCGAACTATTCTCGCTGATCTGCCTGATCCTGTGTGTATTCGTGGCGGCGACCATCGGCCTCGAATTTTTCCGTGGGGCAAGGGTGATTCGCGCCAGGTCCGGGGCATCGCTAGTAGCTTCGGCGATCGAGCTGACGATGCGCAACACGCGGCGGTACGGCGGCTACATCGTGCACCTCGGCATGGTCTTCGTGTTCATTGGGTTGTCCGGAGCAGCCTTCAACCACGACGTGCAGAAGGAAATGCATTTTGGCGATTCCCTGCAGATTGGGCCATACACCCTCATTCTGCAGACCATCGACACGAAGCCCGAGAAAAATTACACCGCGCAACGGATGATCGTGGAAGTCCTGAAGGGCAATCGGCCGCAGATGATGTTGTATCCCGAAAAGCGGCAATTCGCCACGACTGAGCAGACCGGAACGATGGTGGCGATTCATTCCACGCTGAAAGAAGACTTGTATGTAGTGTTCGCCGGATTGAGCCCCGATACTCAGCTTCCGGTGATTCATGCCTATCTAAACCCGCTTGTGAAATGGATTTGGTTTGGCGGCGTGGTTGTGGTTTTCGGGACGCTGGTGGCGCTTTTGCCGAATCGCCGCGACGTCCTGGTACTGGCGGGCGCTAACCAGCCGGCACGCCAGGCCCTCCCGCACGGGCTTACCCCGTCTATCACGCTACGAGAGGGCCATGACTAGGTCATTCCGGTTCGCGGCAGTCGCCACACTGTTGATGATGGCAACCTCGCCCCTGTTGTTTATCGCCGCAGCGCAGCAGCTCTCCGATCGAGAAAAGCACATCGGCGGCAAGTTCATGTGCATGTGCGGCTGCAGCCAGGTTTTGACCCAGTGCAACCACCTCGGGTGCACCACCTCTACAGCCATGCTGAAGGAATTGCGCCAGGCAGTCGATGGGGGCAAGAGCGAAGACTCCGTCACACAAATGTTCGTGCAGGAATTCGGCACCAAAGTGTACGCCGAGCCGCCGAAATCGGGTTTCAGCCTGGTCGCTTGGGCCATGCCCACGATCTATTTGATCCTCGGCACGGCCTTGGTGATTTTTGTGATTTCACGTTGGCGCAAGCAGCCCGTTTCGAAAGTTGCCTTAGCGGGAGGCGCACCGAGCATTCCTCCGCAAATTCTCGAACGGGCGCGCGCGCAAGCCGCGCGTGAAACGGAGGGCTGATTCGTGCCCCTGCCCACGCTTGCAGCATCTCTGGTGGCCTCTACCGACTGGCTTGCATTGGGCGCTTGCCTCGCGCTGGCAGTTGCTACGCTTGTATTCTTATTTTTCATTCAAGCGGATGCCTCGGATCTTGCGCCGCACCGGACCAGCCTCGATCAATTGCTGGAACGCCGTGATACGCTTTACGACAACTTGCGCGATTTGCGATTCGAGCGCCGTTCCGGAAAATACTCCGAAGGAGACTTTGAAGCCATGAAGACCGCCCTCGAAAATGAAGCGGCTCTGGTCCTAGCCGAGATCGAACGGGTGACCGAATCGCAAGTGCGCCGGCCCCTTGGCGCGCGGCCAGTTCCATCGGATCGGAGGGCGCAATGAGACCCTGCTCCGGGCGCTTGATCGCGATTGGCTTTCTGCTGCTCGCTGCCATGACTTCGGCGAAAGCCGGCACCGTCCGTGGCAACGTGGAAAACGGCACAACGGGAAAGCCCGCGCCGGACGTCGAGCTCGTCCTGGTCCAACTCCAAGGCGGTATGCAGGAAGTGGCGCATTCCAGGAGCGATGCGCAAGGCCAATTCTCGTTTGACCATCCCGGGATTGGAGCGCAGCCCATGCTCGTGCGCGCAGTCTATCGCGGCGTCAATTTTAATCAGCCCATTCCGCCGGGCAGCAACTCGGTGCACGTGGAGATTTTTGAGCCTTCGACCGACGCCAAGACCATCAACGTGCCTATCCATGTGGTGATCTTTCAGCCGCACGGAGCCAATCTGATCGTGGGTGAGGAATTTCAAGTCGAGAACAAGTCCGAGCCTCCGCAGGCCTATTTCCGCGCGGAGGGCAGCTTTGACTTTACCTTGCCTGAGAACGTCAAGCTTCAACAGGTGGCCGCTGCGGGACCTTCCGGAATGCAGGTGGTCCAGTCGCCTATCGACAAGAAGAATAATCGATATGCCATCGCTTTTGCTTTTCGCCCTGGGCAGAGCGTGGTTCGCTACTCCTATCAGCTTGCCTATCCGGGAAATTCGGCGACGGTGAAGATTTCCACGGTGTATCCGGGAGGGCGTTTGTTGGTTGTCGCACCGCCTAGCCTGCAGATCGCCGGAGACGGCCTGACTCCCCACGGCCAAGAGCAGGGAATGAATCTCTACGGCCGGGAGGATGTTCCTGCAGGCACTCTCGTGGCAGTGAACGTTTCCGGCACGGCCCCTTTGCAAGATTTAAGCGGCGCTGCGGACCAGGGACAGCAGGCGAAGAACGCACCGCCCAGCGGTGGCGCGGCGGCCGGTGCGAGCATTCAGACTGTTCCCGGTCGACTAGATACACTGAAATGGCCATTGATAATCGGTTTTGTCGTTCTATTCGGATTCGGGGGCCTTCTGTTGACGCGGAAACCAGCGGTGGTGCTCGCCGGCGGAGGCCCGGTGGATGGAGTTGTGCAGGCGCTCAAGCCGGCAGTCGCGGGGATAGCGACCTCTGCAACCGCTAGCACGCCCTCGAACGCGTCTGCCAGCCTCGCCGATGTGGATGCCGCTGTTGGCACGAACCTCGATACGCTGAAAGATCAGCTGTTCCGGCTGGAGTTACGCAGGCAAGCCGGCACCATCACCGAGACGGAATATGCGCAGGAGCGCGCCCGGGCAGAAAAAGTGCTCCGTGATCTGGTCCGAGGCTGACGCCTCGGGTAAGTGTTTCGTCAACTCCAAGACGCGATCGAGAGTCAATTCAGCTCGCTCAGGTTTGATGCCTTCTGGTCGCGTCCCTTGGGTTTTAGTCCTGCCAATTGTCAGCGGGTGGCACGATGCCAAGCCGCTTCATCTTGTAAAACAAAGTAGTACGTTTCAGGCCGAGCCGCGCAGCCGCTCCCCGCGGCCCCCCGAGTCTCCAATTTGCGTGCTGACATGCGGCGAGAATCTCGTGGCGGACTTTGTCCTCCAGCGTCGGACTTAAAGTCTCCATCGTTAGTGGCTCGCAACTCTCGGGCAGGGCCGGTTTGAAGACCCCATCACCAGAGAGAATTACGCCTCGCACCACATAGTTTTGGAGTTCCCGGACGTTCCCGGGCCACGGATGGCGCACCAGCGACCGCATAGTCTCCTCTGGAATGGTATCGACGGTTTTGTCCATGGAGGCGGCAAACTCCTGGACGAAGTACTTCACCAGCTCCGGGATATCCGATTTTCTTTCGCGGAGCGGCGGCAGGGAAATCGGGAAAATATTTAGCCGATAGTACAAATCTTCGCGAAACTCGCCGTCCCGAACCATTTGGCGCAGGTCCCGGTTCGTCGCAACAACAACACGAACATCCACCCGTGTTGTGCGCGTACTGCCCACCGCCTCAAACTCCCGTTCCTGAAGCACGCGGAGCAACTTAGGCTGGAGTTCCAGTGGCATGTCTCCAATCTCATCAAGGAACAACGTGCCACGATCCGCGAGCGCAAAGCGGCCCACGTGCGAAGTGCAGGCCCCCGTAAACGCTCCCCGTTCATGCCCAAACAGCTCGCTTTCCAACAGACCCGCAGGCATGGCGGCGCAGTTGACCTTGACGAGATTCCGGCTGCGCCGCGGGCTAAGCTCATGAATCGCGCGCGCGATGACCTCCTTGCCCGTCCCGGTCTCGCCAGCGATCAACACAGTCGCATTCGTTGGCGCCACCGCCTCGACTTCCGCGAGGGTTGCCCGCAGGCCTCCGTTGCGCCCCACGATTGTCTGTAGGAAAGAGGATTCAGCAGGTACTGCCTTGCGAGCAGCGGCCTCATCAAGACGCACAAGACTGTTCCTCCTGGTCGTGATGTCCAGATATCCGTCAACGTGTGTAACAAAATTGGCTAATGCGCACATTGTCCCTCCTAACAGCTGTTGCAAACCCGGGGTAACATGAGAACTTCTTGGGCCCGGTCTTGATGGACGGCCCGCCCTCCTCGTCCATCTAATCCGTCGATTCGGGGAAATTCTGTGTCCCTGGACACTGTTGTCACATTTTCTGTCATCGGCAACGAGTCTGGAACGGCTTCCCTTTTGACACAACCCTCCATGGGGTCGCTGTGGGCACCATATCGGAACAGCTGTATCCACTAATTCGGGGGAATCCTGGGGCCCTTTTGAGTGAAGGAACGCCTCTAGAGGCGGGTCAGACCTAGTTCTGAGTATCCCGATCTCGAATCGGAACACGTTTCCATCCAAAAAGGCGAGCATCGACTGACCAGGTGCCTGGTCCGAGCATGGCCAGCGCGGCACCCAGAGTCCCCATCAGGATGTATAGCCACAGATTTTGCGGCAGCAAAAAGACTTCCCACAGCTCAATGAGCGCTACCAGCGTTCCCGCGATGGGCGTCCACAAACCTGCCAGTAGGAGTAGCCCTGCACCGATCAGGACCACGGACAGTACCATTACCTCCATCGAACGGCCACTCCGCAGTCCCACGACGCTGCTATCAATCAATGCAATCCCAATGGCCAAGCGCATGAGTAAAAGGCCGGCTCCGGGCCAGCCGTGGGCGAATGTAGAAAATAAACGTCTCAAAGTACTTCGAGCTTACAGAATTCCCGCCGCCCAACAGAACCCCCAAAGGGCCCGCACCATTCACTCTTTCGGGTACACTACAATTCAATTATCCCGCGCCGCAACCCGATCATCGCCGCATGCGTCCGGTCGTTCGCCCCCAATTTCGACAAAATATTCCTCACCTGCCCTTTCACCGTCTCCTCGCTAACCCCAAGCTGCTCCGCAATTTCCTTGTTGGCATTCCCCTCGGCAATCAACCGCAGCACCCGTACTTCCGCCGGCGTCAGCGCATCATCCGTGGCATGCGCCGCGAGTTCATACGACGCCTCCGCCGCAAGCGCCTTCTTCCCTGCATGTACCGCCCGAATGGTATCCAGCAACTCTTTATGCAAAGCATTTTTCAACAGGTACGCCCGCGCCCCCGCCTTCAACGCTCGCAGCACCTGCATATCCCCCATGTAGGTCGTCAGAACAATAATCTTCGCCTCGGGAAATTCTCCGCGAATCCCGCTAATCGCGTCCACCCCATTCATCTCTGGCATCTGCACGTCCATCAACGTCACGTCCGGCCGGTGCGCGCGAAACTGCTGTATCGCCTCCCGCCCATTCGACGCCTGCGCCACCAATTTCATGTCCTTCTGCCCACTCACCAACGCCGCAATGCCTTCGCGCAAGACCGCGTGGTCGTCCACCGTCATCACCCGAATCGTCCCGCCTTCGCCGCTCATTGTTCCTTGTCTGTACCCGTACCCTTCCCCGCCAGCTTCTCGGCGAACCACGACCGCCCTCGCCCCCCAGCGCTCTCGTAAGCATTCGCCGCCGGAATCTTCAGCTCCACCTCCGTACCCGCATCCAGCTCGCTCCACACCGTCAGCTTACCGCCCAAGAGTTTGGCTCGCTCCCGCATCCCGCGCAAGCCATAATGTCCGGCGCGCCCGTCGCTCAGCAGTCTCGCGTCAATGCCCTTCCCATCGTCCCGCACCCGCAAGCGAAACCGCCGTTCGTCGTAATGGATCTCCACTTCGATCCGCCGTGCCTGTGCGTGCTTAAAGGCATTGCGCATCGCCTCTCCGGCAATCCGGTACACTTCATCCCGCAAGATCGGATGCAGCTCCCGCGGCGTGCCTTCCACACCAACATGAAACTTGGCGCCATTCGGATTGGTCTCGGCGCCAGCCAGCTCTTCACCCACCGCGCTGATCGCCAGCGCCAGGTCGTTCCTTTCCACCGTCGACGTGCGCAGCCCCTGTACCGCATCCCGCCCCTCGGTGATCGCACCCGCCGCCTGATCGATCGCGCTCCCTAATGTTTTCTGCGCTTCCTTTGGATTCGTTTCATACAGGTTATACGCCGCCTGAAACCGCAGCATCAGCCCGTGAAAACTTTGCAGCAGCGTGTCATGCAAATCCCGCGCAATGCGCGTCCGCTCATTCACCCGCTCATCCAGCCGCATGTTGAACTGCTGCGCCAGTTGCCGCACGCGCAGTTGGTACAGCGCCCACACCAATGCCAAAAGCGCGACCGCGCAGAGGATCCGGAACCAGTTGGTCTGGTACCAGGCCGGTGGAATCACAAAGTCCAGAGCCGCGCCTTCCTCATTCCACACACCGCTGTTATTGCATGCAGTCACGCGGAAGCGGTAGTCGCCTGGGCCAAGGTTCGAATACTGCACCTGGCGGTCGTTGAGCACCTCCCGCCAATCCCGGTCCTGCCCTTCCAGCTTGAAACGGAAGCGCACTTTCTCCGGCGCAACCAGGCTCAGTGCCGTGTAATCGATAGAGAGATCGTGTATCCGCGCAGGCAGTCTCAAACCCGGTGAGGCATCATACTTCTTGCCATCAGCGGTGATTTGCTGGACGTATACGGGCGGTGGCAGGTTGTTGAACGGAACATGCCGTGGATTGATGACGCTGACCCCGTCTGGGGGTGAGAACCATATCTTGCCATCTGGCGATTTGCCCACCAATCGGCTGTGGCCGCCAGCAAGGGCACGAGCCCTCACTCCGTCGGAGTTGTCGAAAACCGTGGTCCGGACGCTCCGCTTCGAATCACTCACCCAGGCGTCCAACTCAGGACGCGCGATCCGCACCAGGCCACAGGCCATGTACAACCAGAGGGAACGATCGTCGCCTTCGATCACCGAATTGACAGCGTCGCAGGGCAGGCCGTTCCTGCTCGTAATGGTCGCGACGAAGCCCTCTTTCACTCGACTTAAACCGCCCTCGGTTGCCGCCCACACGGCACCGTCTGAACCAAGTTGGAGGTCATTCACTGAGCCGTTGCCCAGCCCGTCACCTACGTTGTAGGAAGAAAGGAGCTGGCCGTCCTTCAGGTACACTATTCCTCCGTCAAAAAATCCGAGCCATAGTCCGCCTTGCAACCGGTCAGGCAGCAAAGCTACCGCTCCGTACTTGTGCCCGAATCGGACCCAGGGAAACCGCTGAACCACAGCCTCCGTCGTCGAGTAAAAAAGGCCTTGGTCAAGATTGCTGATCCAAACCTTCCCGTGTCCATCCCCGGCGATTGAGAGTATATTTCCACCTGGGACGCCAGGAACCTGCACAAACCGGCCGCGGTCAAAGTAGAAGACACCTTCGGGACTTCCAGCCCACAGTCGTCCCCGATCATCCTGTCCCAGCGAACGAACTGTTCCGCGAATTCCGCTGTTCGCGATTTCTGTCGCCTTCGCGTTGATGACCAGCTCTCCCGCATCTGTTCGATTGTTTAGGCCAGACCGACTTCGCTTGCCGTAAACGGTCACATGCCCGTTTTGCCAGCGATTCGGCCCGTCCGCTGTGGCAGTCCAAACACTTCCATCCAGGGTCGCTTCCACCAGGTAAGCTGCCGACGCTGAAAGACCCTGGTTTTCCGAAATTGTCGGCGCCGCGAATTCTCGAAAACGATCAAGCCCGTTTTCCGTGCAGACCCAAACATTGCCTTCGCGATCTTCAAAGATACGTCTTATGAAATTGCCGGAGAGACCGTCGGTCACTGAGAATCCATCGATCCTGCCCTGGTGGATGTGCAACAAACCCTGCATCGTGCCAATCCACAAGCTGCCATCTCCGCTCCGGAACAGACGAGTGGGCCTGAACTCTCCGGCGATCCCCGGAAGTGCGTAGTCCCGAATTTTCCCGCCCACCAGCTCTTTCAGCCCACCGGTCACACCGATAACCGGACCCGTGAATGGACCGGACATGCCGGTTGCCATCAAGAGTTCGCCGTGGTCGCCTTCGATTAGCGCCTTGGCCTCAACTGGGCCACCGGGCAACTGGTACTGCTCTGGGGGTCCAGGCGCCCATCGCCACAGACCCGATTGAGCCGACACCCACAGATTGCCTTTGTGGTCTTCGTATAAGGCGGGTACGGACCAGCCCAAACTCCCAGCTCCGTAGCACTGTGTCTTGGCGGCTCGGACGGCACAGAGCCTGCCGGGGTCTCTGACCCCAAACCAAAGCGTTCCTTCGGCATCTTGCAGGAGTGAAGTAACGGTAAGCCCGGCAACTTCCGGATATTCCGTAAGCTTGCCGTCCTTCCAACTGGCAAGCCCCTTCTCTGTGCCAATCCAAAGAGTGCCGTCGCGTGTAACCAAAAGGGCGTTGATCCAGCTGCTGGGGAGTTGCTCACCGCCGGGCGGCTGCCACGGGATGGCTTGGACACCATCGAAGCGGACCAACCCAAATTCCGTGCCCAGCCACAGATAACCATCAGGCGTCTGCGCCGTTGAAAAGATGGTGCCCTTGGTGAAGCCTTCGCGAATCTTCCACGCGGTGTGCGCGTACTGACTGACGTCCAGCGCCGGGTCCAAGGCGTAAGCCCCGGGTCCCCAACCAAGCACCCCTAGTATCAGTACCGCCACCCTCAGGGAGCGCGTACACCCCATCCACGCCTGCCTAACCTCCAGCGCGGTCAATAGACGCCTCGCCATCACGCCCACATCTTAGTACAGTCGCGCGACCGCAGGGCGCGCGTGCCCCTCTCGAGCATGGCAAAGGGCCTATCCCCCACAATTCAAATCCCTTAAAATAACACTTGACATATATTACTAATGTAATATACTTTCTCGATGAAATCGGCGCAACCCCTCCCGACCCTGCACGCCCCGCCCCCTATTGAGTCTCTTGTAAATACAACGCACCCGTAACACCTTCAGAATCAACACTTGCAAACGGTATCAAAATAAACACCTTAAACTCCTTTAAAATGAACACTTACAAAATCTAGGGAGGGGGTGTCACATCGTTTCGAGAATATTCGCTGGCGCAGCGATCCCCAACCGCCTCATCTTGTAAAACAATGTCGTGCGCTTCACGCCGAGCTGCGCGGCCGCTCCATGCGGTCCTCCCAGCCTCCAATGCGCCCGCTGGCACGCGGTGACAATCTCTTCACGAATCTTGTCCTCCAGCGTCGCGCTGGCCTTCAACACCTTTGCTGGATTGCATTCCTCTGGCGGCCTCCCGTCGAACACTCCGTCCCTCGAAAGGATCACGCCCCGAGCAACGTAGTTCTCCAGCTCCCGAACGTTCCCTGGCCATGAATGCCGCAGCAGGGCCCGCATGGTCCCCGCAGAGACGGTATTGATGCTCTTGCCCAGCGAGTCCCCGTACTGCTTGGCGAAGAAGCGCACGAATTCAGGAATGTCCTCTTTCCTCTCGCGCAGCGGCGGCAGAGCAATCGGGAAGGTACTTAGGCGATAGTACAAATCATCGCGGAATTCGCGGTTCCGCACCATTTGCCCTAGGTCGCGGTTGGTCGCCACGATGACGCGGACGCCGACCTGCCTGGTATGCGTGTTGCCCACCGCCTCAAACTCGCGGTCCTGCAACGCACGTAGCAGCTTCGGCTGCAGCTCCAGAGGCATGTCTCCAATCTCATCCAGAAACAGTGTCCCGCGATCCGCAAACGCGAAGCGGCCCACGCGCGTGGTGTACGCATCCGCGAAAGCCCCCCGCTTAACCCCAAACAGCTCGCTTTCGAGAAGGCCAGCAGGCATCGCCGCGCAGTTGACCCTGACCAGATTCCCTCCCTGCCGCCCACTGAGTTCGTGAATCGCCCGCGCGATGACTTCCTTGCCCGTCCCCGTCTCTCCGGTGATCAAGACAGTTGCGTTCGTGGGCGTCACCGCCTCCACTTGGTCGAGAACCGCCCGCAGCCCCCCTCGGCGCCCCACCACACTGTCCAGGAAATCTGCCTGCCCGCCGCCCCCTTTGCGCACGAACGGATCAGCAGCGGGTTCATGCGCAGAGTACAGAGAAGTGTTCAAAGGCGCGGATTGCGAATATCCGTCAACCTGGGTCACAGCGTTTGGATGTGCGCTCATGTTTTACTCCTGCATTGCCCTCACGTTTCGGGAAAGAAACCACCGCTGGTCTTATGCTCTTCTTTGTCGTCGGTCCCTGCTCTGATCATGAGCTCGCCCCTGCCGGTTCCACCGGGAGGCGAGCTCTCCACCAAAGGTTGGGGTGCTCTTGAACAACGCGCTGCCGGCACGCATCGCCATGCTCACGAAGCAATGTGGCTATCCGTTCGACCGCGAGGGGCACGGCCGCCAACACAGAAGCACTCATGCCGCTACCCAGGGCCAAAGACTCGGGAACTACGCCGAGGATGAAAACTTTAGAGGGAGCTTGTCCGGCCAGCTTCAACTGCGCGAGGCATTGCCCAACTCCGGGGTCGTGAGCGGTGAGATGCAGGACGGCTGGCCGATCTAAAAGCGCGGTTTCTTCGTAGACGCGCAAGGTGCCCGGCTGTTCATCGGAGTTAACCGCATCCACAATTACGACCAACTGCTTGCCGTGCAAATAAGGCGATAGATCGAGACCGGGAGTGCCGAGGTCCAGAACTTCGACGGACGCGTCGCAGTTGTATTCACATCGAAACCGCTCGATAACGAGGGGGCCGAAACCATCATCGCCGAGCAAGACGTTACCCAAGCCGATGATACATATACGTCCGGCTGCCGCGCTGTTGGGTTGATTCACAGGACTTTCACCTGAGCGATTTCGCGTCCAGTTGCGTCGAGCGTGTGGCACGCGCAGGCCATGCAGGGATCGAAAGAATGGACGGTGCGCAAGACTTCGAGAGGTTTCGACGGGTCAGCCACCGGGTTTCCGAGCAGCGAGGTCTCGTACGGCCCTGGAACACCGTTCTCGTCGCGGGGGCTGGCATTCCACGTGGTGGGCACCACAGCCTGGTAGTTAGAGAATACGCCCTTGTCGATGACCACCCAGTGGGACAGCGTTCCGCGGGGCGCCTCGTGCATGCCAACACCGGCAATTTCGGTTTGAGGAAATTGGGGAGGGTTGAAGGTAGCGGCATCGCCACGAAGGATGTTTTGGGTCAGGAGTTGACAGTGCTTGATGGCCACGTCGGAGAGCATCGCGGAGCGAATGGCCCGCGCAGCGTACCGTCCCATGGTGGATTGCAGACCATCCACCGCGACTCGCGAGCCATGCAGAGAAGAAATTCTGTCGAGTGCAGCATCCGTCCACTTCCTGGTAAGCGGATGGCCCGACGCATAGCCGACAAGGATATTCGAGAGAGGACCGACCTGCATGGGTTTGCCATCGTATCGTGGCGCCTTTACCCAGGTGTACTTCCCGTCGTCACGGAAATCGGTGTAGTAAGGATCGGTTTTGCCTTGCCAGGGCTTCTGCGGACCCTTTCCCTGGTACCAGGCATGGGTTACATCCTCGGCGACGGCCGCGCGGATGGCTTGGTCATGCCAATCGAGAACCGGGCGCACGGAACTCAAATTGCCATCCGTGATGACACCTCCCGGGAGGTCAAACTGTGTAGCTCGGGCATCCAGCGGCAGATCGGGAACGGCAAGATAATTCGCTACCCCGCGCCCGTACGTGAGCCACTCCGGATAAGAGCCGGCGAGCAGGCAGGCGTCAACGAAATAGGCCTGCTGAACGAAGGGGATCAAGTCTTGCAGCAGGGATTGCAGCATCTCGAGGCGATCCATGTTCATGGTGGCGAGACTGTTGAGATTGATGGCGTTCATCACGCCGCCCACCGCCAGATTCTGGATATGCGGTGTTTTGCCGCCCAAAATGCCGACGACCTGATTGGATTTGCGTTGAAACTCGAGGGCCTGGAGATAGTGAGCAAAGAGAATCAGGTTCATCTCCGGGCTCAGATGCATCGCCGGATGGCCCCAGTAGCCGTGAGAGAAAATGCCAAGCTGGCCGCTGGCGACCAAACCCTTGACCTTGTTCTGAACCACTTCGAGTTCATGACGCGAGTTTCCCGGCCAACTACTAACGCCTTCGGCGATTGAGGCTGCACGAGCCGGGTCGGCCTTGGGAATGGTAGTGATATCGACCCAATCCAGCGCTGAGAGATGGTAGAAATGCACGATATGGTCGTGCAAAGCATGAGCGATTAAAATGAGATTGCGGATGTACTGGGCGTTGGCGGGAATTTCCAGATGCAATGCGTCTTCCACAGCGCGGACGGAGGCCATGGCGTGGACCGTGGTGCATACGCCGCAGAAGCGCTGCGCGAATACCCAGCCTTCGCGGGAATCCCGCCCTTTGAGAATGGTTTCAATGCCGCGCCACATGGTGCAGCAGGCCCAGGCTTTCTGAACCGCACCGGCGTCCACCTCGGCGTCGATGCGTAAGTGGCCTTCGATGCGGGTTACGGGGTCGATGGAGACGCGGGCCATAGTGTTTCTCCTTTTGCTCTAGAGGCTGCGCGGGGCAGGCGCACGACTCTGAACATGTGATTCCAGTCCTCGACGCCCCCTGGCAAGACCGCGAAGTATTTCACCGCGAGGGCGAAGGCCACGATCCCGAGCGAGATGTACCCGATAGCCATGAGCAACTCGGGCAAGCTTGGGAAGTAGACGGCCTTGTGCGCAGGGGCAAAAGCGATGGTGGTAGGGATGAAACGGTACAGGAGGCCTCCCAAACAGGCGAGCGAGGCCATATGGAGCAGGCTCCGCGGGGTCTCGCGGATCAGCTTGCTGCGGAGCGCGACGGCGGGGACAAGGATGAGCGCAGTCTCAAAGAGGAAGAGGAAGCTCCATTTGTCGAAGGCGAAGGCAGAATGGAGCTGTCCGCGCCAGACGAGATCCCCGAAGCGGACGGCGAGAAAAAGGAAACAGCCGCCCGAAAGCAAGTTGCCCAACTCCCCTAACACGTCTACGTCGAGCGGCCGGGAGTAGCGGAGACACGAAATGAGGAGGAGGAAGGTCACAAAGCCCAGCCCGCACATACCGGCCGCCAGTAAGTAGAGGAGCGGCAGGAAGGGTGTCTGCCAGAGAGGGTTGATCTTGTCGCCAGCCAGCAGCAGCAGCCCTCCCAAAGAGGACTGGTGCATGAGGGGGAAAAGATACGCTCCAGTGATCATAAATGGATAGATGCGACGCAGAGAGGGGGCACATTTGCGAAGAAACGCCTTGGTGGCATCGGTACCGGTATAGTAGAAGCGTTCCAGAACCAGGGGCAGATTCTCGAAGGCCAGAAACACTGCGGCGTAGACGGGCATGCAAAAAGAAATCTCGAGCATCGCTGAGTGGGTGTTCCAGCGCCACGGGAGTAAAATATTATAAAAATTCCACGCACGACCGACATCGAAGCCGAGAGCAACCAGGCCGGTGGTATAAAAGAGGAAACCACTTACAAGGGCTGTTCGCATGATTACGTGCAGCTTCGTCCGATTGAAGACCCATGCGGCGATGCCCACCGCAAGAGGACCCGAGCCGAGCGCCGTCAGTGTCAATACGTTAAAGGACTTCCAAATTCCCCAGGCATAGGCATCGTTCATGCCTGAAAAGGGACCGAGCGGCGAGACAAAGCGCACCAGAGCCAGGGTCAAGCCTACTGCGGCGAGGGCTGCGAAAAATAGCAGCGCGGGTGTCATCACCGGCTCGCGATACGCGGGCACGCCACGCTGCCAATGATTGACAAAGGTCGAGCCCCTTTCGTCATGAGTGCTCGAACTTGAATCATGGCGATTGAGCGACGATATATACTTCCGCAAGTTATTGGATGTGTTCATAGCTGGTCCTGAAGGCCCGTTTGTTTCTCACGCTCAGGTCTCTCAGCTTCATGGCGGTCCCAGTTTCGTTTGATCATGGCGCCCAGAATCCCCGCCACGACAATGGGCCCTGAAAGCCACTTATAAATCACGGACGTTACCTTGGTGGCATAGTGACCCAAGGAAGTCGAGCCGAGCTTGGGGAGGCCAATCTTCTCGAATGCGACATTGGAGAGGTAGAGCACTTGAGTTCCGCCCGCCTCGTGCTCTCCATACACTCGCTTCTCGAAATATTTATCGGGCGAGGCCGCGATGCGCTCTTTGGCCTTGGCCAGGAGATCCACGCGTTTGCCGAAGATAACCGCCCCGGTGGGGCATACCCCGGTGCAAGCAGGCTGCTGGTTCTCCTTCAAGCGTTGCTCGAAGCAGAACTCGCATTTGACGATCTTAGGATTCCAGTGGTCCCACTCGAACTTTGGCACGTCGAATGGGCAAGCCACCTCGCAGTAACGGCACCCGATGCAGAGCGAACCATCCCAGGTCACAGCTCCCCATTCATTTTTCTTCAGGGCACCAAAGGGACAGCCAGTGACGCAGGCGGGATCGAGACAGTGCATGCACTGCCTTTTGACATAGGCGAAGCCGGCCCCATTGGGCTCCTCGTAGCACTGAATGATGTTCTTGGTCTTGGAATTAAGACCTGTCGGCGTGTCCCAAAGGCCTCCGGACAGCAAGGTGTCCGAAGGCAAGCCGTTAGCGTCATTACAGGCCATCATGCAGGCCCTGCAGCCGGTGCAGATGGTGTTGTCGTAGAGCATGGACACGGCGTCTGGCGGGGCCACGGGGTGTGCGGGGTGCTCCTCGGCGGCTGCAGGCGCAACCAGCGTGCCTGCGACGGTTCCTCCCAGCCCGAGGATTCCCAGTAGCGCCTGACGGCGGGTGATCTCGGAGTTCATGTGCGGTCCTTTGAGTGCGCAATAGGTACTTCGCCCTGGACTTTGGACTGAAGCTCCAAAGACGGCGTGCGAACCGTGGAAATCGATTCCGGCTCATTATCGTGGCCGGACCACATGAGACGGAAAAGCGCGCCCGGCGTCGTCCCCGTGGTCCCCAGATAAACGTGAACGACCATAAAGAGAGAAACCGAAAGGCCGGTGTAGGTGTGGACAAGATCCGACAAACCGATGCCGCGCATTCCAAACATCACTGCGGGCAATTGACCAGGCAAGAGCAGGGACCATCCAGTTACGGTCAGCACTGGAAAGAGCAGGTACATCACCACCAGATAGAAGAACTTCTGGAGAGGATTGAACTTACGGTTTTCACTTTCCGGATAGGGATGAGGGGATCCCAGGAAAATTCCCCACAAATAATAGCCCGCCTGGCGGAACAAGCCTGGCGCGATATCCTCCGCCAGGACCCGGTAGTAACGCCAATTCCCGAGCCGTAGATTTCCATACAAGAAAAGACAATAGAAAAGAGTGAGAAGTATCCCGGCCGTATTGTGAATCAGGACTCCAGTACGGAACCCGAGTGGTGACGGGCTTGGCCTGGAGATATGCAGATCGAGTCCGGTAATCAGCAATGTCACAAAGAGGAAGGCATTGCCCCAGTGCCAGATACGGAGCCAGAGAGGATACGGACTGGACTCGTGTTTCATGATCTCCTCCTGAAACTAGCGAATGCCAATCTGCCTATCCCATGGGCGGTCACCCCAAGAAGAACCAGCACAGCCAAGGCAAGAGCCCCCCAATCGAGCCACCTGTTCCGGGTAGCCCCGGTCAGGTAGGCGTTATTGAACACAATTACGTTCACCCATCCATGTTCGGCGTGTTGTTTGGGGGCGAGAAGGAGGTAAATTTTAGTAGCCAGTAACGAATTTTTAGCGTGGCATGCGCTGCAATCCTTGAGGGCCTCCGATTTCGGGAGAATGAGATGCACGGTTTGTTCTCCGCGCGGAGTGTGACAGGCGACACACGCATTGCGCTGAAGGTGCAATTCCGCGTGGAAAAGCAAGCGATGCTTTTCAACGAGATTCCCGAACGCAAGGTCCTCGGTAGTTGTGCTTTCTCCAGCAGCGTGGCATCCCAGGCAACTCTTGTTGGCCGCATGAAGAGCCTCAGAAACATTCGTCATGCGGCTGCCGGGAATGAAGTAATGCGGCGAGTGGCAATTCGTGCAGCGAAATGCTGGATCGACCAATTGGGCGTGGACGCTCGCCTTAACGCCCTCCGTGATCTTGTCGAAGTCGATGGTGGGTGAAACGGATCCCGTGTGACAATCACGGCAGTCAGGCATGGCAGCACGGGTGCTTGTGTGAGGAAACTTGTCGAAGCCATCCGTATGGCAGCTGGTGCAGTCTAAGTCGCCGTGCACGGAACGCGCGAACAGCGTCAGATCGATCGTGGTGTCCCTCGGCTGATGACACTCCTTGCATGGGGGGCTCTTTTCGCTTGTTTGAGCCTTAACCGCAGGCACTATCCAAGTCGTGCTGGCGAGAAACAAGATGATCGTGCTAACGGCTCTCATAGTCGGCTCTTGGGGTCGTTTTCGGGGCCAACCGTGGTGGAGCCTGCGCCAGCGGGCGGCTCTGAGCCGGGCACGCTGGGGTCATCCGGCACCTTCGAAAACTTTCGGGAAGCGACATAGCCCGCTCCCACAAGCGCGCCAACTGCCAAACCGGCAACACCGGTCGCCAACGGGCTGATTATGCCTTGCGGAGCGTTGATTGGCGCATAAGTATCCGGCGGCGCCGCTGTGGTGTGAATTTGCACCACTTGGAACATCGGAACGCGGAAGGCGATTTTCTTTTCGGTACAACCAATGCAGGGAGCGCCGATACCGATCGGCCAAACATCAGGAATTTCGTTAAAGTGGCGCGTCGAGCAGCCAGCATGTGTGTCGGGGCCCTTGCATCCCATCTCGTAAAGACACCAACCTTCGCGATGACCTTCGTCGCCGAACTGCTTAACGAAATGACCCGCATCAAAGTGCGCTCGGCGCGGGCAGTGTTCGTGAATATTGCGGTCAAACGCGAACTTCGGACGCCTCTCCTCATCGAGTTCCGGCAACGTGCCAGACTCGGCAAATTGCAGGACTACGCCAAGCAACGTATAGGGATTGGGTGGGCAGCCCGGAATGTTTATGATCGTTTTTTTCGGCAGAAGGTCTGCAACACCAACCGCCCCAGTTGGATCGGGATCGGCTGAGGGAATTCCTCCCCAGGAGGCACAGGAACCGATGGCGATGATCGCCGCAGACTTTCCTCCCACATCTGCGAGGACTTCCATGGCCGGGCGCCCGGCCAGTTTCATGTAAATGCCTTTATCGCGGGTGGGAATCGATCCTTCGACGACACAGACGTACTTGCCGGAATATCTGGCGACCGCTTCCTGCAGCGCCGCCTCCGCCTGGTGACCGGCACCAGCCATAAGGGTCTCGTGATACTCGAGCGAGATGATATTCAAAATCAAATCGCCGAGGTCCGGATGAGAAGTGCGGAGAAGAGTTTCCGTGCAGCCGGTGCAGTCCTGGAAATGCAGCCAGATGACCGGCGGACGGATGGCTTTGCCGATAGCCTGAGCGACTTCTTCCGGCGTTTTCTTATCGGTGATTGGCAGACCGAAGGGAGCGGCAACCATCAGCGAGGAACAGAATTGCAGGAACTTTCGGCGGCTTACGCCACAGCGCAGCAGGCGCTCATCGATGGTCTCGAGAAGCGGGACCGAGTTACTGAGGATGCTAAGCACGGAGCTACCTCCAAATTCCTCTAACCTTGACGAGCCAGCAGCTCAACAAATCCTCGGGAGTTGTTCGCCCGACAACATATCGAGCACGCGATTACCGCCGACTCGGCTGCGCAGGGTGACAATCCCGGAAGGATTCTCGTGCACGGTTCCGGCGCGGACTGCGGCAGCCGAGACAGGATGTGAGCGTAAGACTTCGAGAGCTCTGCTCGCGTCGTTCTCGGGGACGAACGCAACGAACCGCCCCTCATTGGCGACGTACAGGGGGTCGAGACCCAGCAGTTCACAGGCGCCGCGCACGACATCGGAAACGGGAATCAGTGCTTCATCGACGGTGATACGAAGGCGCGCGACGGCAGCTATCTCGTTGAGAGCTGAGGAGAGTCCGCCGCGCGTGAGGTCGCGCAAACAGTGCACTTCGATGCCAGCCTCAAACAGTGCTTCGACGGCCGGCCAGAGTGGAGCAGAGTCGCTACTCACCTCGCCCTCAAATTCGAGGCCACCGCGGACGGAAAGAATGGCGATTCCGTGGGCGCCGAGGTCTCCACTCACCAGCACGGCATCACCGGGACGAACGGATTCCGGCGCGACCGGCCTTGGCGCGACAACAACTCCGACGCCAGCGGTGTTGACGAACAGTCCGTCTCCCTTGCCCTTGTCGACTACTTTTGTATCGCCGGTCACAATCGGCACGTTTGCGATTCGTGCGGCCTCGCCCATAGACGCGACGATGGTGCGCAACGTCGCCATCGATAGCCCTTCTTCAAGAATGAATCCCGCGCTGAGGGCTAACGGTCTTGCGCCGCACATGGCAAGATCATTGACCGTCCCGTTGACAGCGAGATCGCCAATCGTGCCTCCTGGGAAAATCAGCGGCTGAACGACGTAGGTGTCGGTGGTCATTGCCAGAGCACCACCGTTCAGAGGCAAGACGGCACCATCGTGGCGCGCGTGCAACGCGGAGTTCGAGAAAGCGGATAGAAATACACTTTCTATCAGCTGATTTGTGAGCCGGCCGCCCCCGCCGTGCGCCAGCAAAATCCGGTCAGTGGCCGGCCGTGGCAGTGGACAAGATAGAAGCGTCATCTTCTTTTCGCCTTCCAAAGTGAAAATAGGCCGCACATGCGCCTTCCGATGAGACCATCGGCGCGCCGAGAGGAGTATCCGGGGTGCAGCGAGTCCCAAATGCCGGACATTCAAACGGTTTGCGGAGGCCTTGCAACACGAGTCCCGCGATGCATTCCTTCGATTCCTCGACGCGGCCGATTAGGACGGCGAAACGCGATTCCGCGTCAAAACGACGGTACGCTTCGCGTAGCCGCAACCCACTCGAAGGAATCTCGCCGATTCCCCGCCAGGCGCGCGCCGTAACTTCGAAAACTTCGGCGATTCTCTCTTGCGCCGGACGATTACCCGAGCGGCGCACGGCGCGTGAATACTGATTCTCGACTTCAGCGCGACCGCTTTCGAGCTGTGCCACGGCCATCTGTACGCCTTCGAGAAGGTCGAGCGGCTCGAATCCGGTGACCACGATAGGCACCCTGTATTTTTGGCTGATGGGGACGTATTCTTCGAAGCCCATCACCATGCATACATGGCCCGCAGCCAGAAACGCTTGCACGCGGCAATCCGGGGAACTCAGAATCGCTTCCATGGCTGGCGGGACCAGCACATGGGATACAAGCATCGAGAAATTCGGGATCTTCTCGCGCGCCGCTTCCCATACGGCCATGGCATTGGCCGGGGCGGTCGTCTCAAACCCCACCGCGAAGAAGACAACCTCGCGCTTCGGATTGGAACGGGCAAGTTGTAAAGAGTCCAGCGGCGAGTACACGATGCGGACGTCAGCCCCCAAAGACTTGGCATCGAGAAGACTCTGCGTGGACCCAGGAACGCGCAGCATGTCGCCAAACGAGCAGAGAATCACTTCCGGCCGCTGCGCGATGGCAACCGCACGATCAATCATCTCAAGAGGGGTAACGCATACCGGGCATCCGGGCCCATGGACGAGAGTGATGCCTTCGGGCAGCAGTCCCTGAAGCCCGGTCTTGACGATCGTGTACGTCTGTCCACCGCACACCTCCATGAGTGTCCACGGGCGCGTGGAGGTGCGGCGGATTGCGTGCGCCATCTGCTGGACGGCGCCGCGGTCACGGTATTCGTCGAGAAATTTCATGTTGCGACCTCTTTCAGCTCGTCGAGTTGATCGAGCTGCCGTAGCGCTTCGAAGACCCGCTGCGCTTCCTGTTCATCTACTACGGAGAGTGCGAAGCCCACGTGAACCAAAACGTAATCTCCCAGGCGAGCCTGCGGTGTGTAATCCAGGCAGACTTCCTTGCGGATACCGCAAAAATCTACCTTGCCGCGGCGCAGGCCCAGGTTCTCCTCCACAAGAATGCTCACGATCTTTCCAGGAACGGCCAAACACATGCAACGCCTCAGCTTTCGAGTTGCCCAGCGAGAACCGCTTGTCCAAGAGAAATACCGCCGTCGTTCGGCGGAACCTGATGATGGGTCACGACGCGGAAGCCGCGCTCTTCGAGTACTGCAGTCGCGTGCTCCGTCAGATAGGCGTTTTGGAAGACACCTCCACTCAGGACGACATCGCGAACGTCAGTTGTCTGAGCCACGGCGACAATCCAATTGGCGAGCGCGTTGTGGAATTTCGCGGCGATGCGACCTGTAGCGAGGCCCCTTTGCCGGTCCACAAGAAGCTGGTCGAGCAGCGGAGCCCAGTCGCCGATGCCGTTTTGACTCGCGATCTCATAGGTTTCGTCTGTGCGAATGTCTCCGATGGCGGATTCGAGGCACATGGCTGCTTGCCCTTCGAAGCGGTTGCGATCCGCGATGCCAGTCAGAGAGGCGACCGCATCGAACAAGCGGCCTACGCTAGAGCAGAGGGGAGCATTCATGCCGGACTCCAGCATGGCCAGAATGTCAGTACTGACAAAGTTGGCCCAACGGTCGGCGCTGCGCGCTTCCCAAAGGAGGCCAGCTGCCGAACGCGAACAGTCGCGAATCGCTGCTTCGCCACCCGGAAGACGAAACTGCCGAAGATGGGCAATGCGCTCAAATCTGTCGTGACTAGCCAGAAAAAACTCGCCGCCCCAGATGGTTCCGTCCAAGCCGAAACCTGTGCCGTCCCACGCCACGCCAAGATAATTGGTTTCAATCCCGTTCTCGGCAGCGCAGGCAGCAACGTGCGCGTGGTGATGCTGCACTTGGACTAGCGGCAGGCCGGAGTCCAAGGCCCACTGTGTCGAGGCGTAATCCGGATGAAGATCACAGGCAACGAACTTTGGCTCGAAACGGTACAGCCTGAGGAGGTCGTCAATCGCGCGCTCGAAAGCCTGGCGCGACTCGACCGCGTCCAGATCGCCGATGTGCTGGCTCAAGAAAACTTGACGACCCAGGGCGATGGCGACCGTGTTCTTCAAGTGGCCGCCGACCGCCAGAACCGGCGCCAACTCGCGTGGCACAACTACCGGCAGCGGAGCGTATCCACGAGCGCGGCGAAGAATCTGCGGGCGGCCAACCGAGAGGCGCGCGACAGAATCATCGCAGGAACGGGCAATCGGCCGGTTGTGAAGGATGAAGACATCGGCGATATCCTTCAGGCGCTCGCGGGCTTCATCGTTTTCGATTGCGATCGGCTCATCCGCACGATTTCCGCTCGTGGCCACTAGCGGAAAGGGATACTGCGCCATCAGCAAGTGATGCAACGGCGAGTACGGAAGCATCACGCCGAGGTAGGGTGAAGACTGGGCCACCTCAGGTGTTAGATCACACTCCTGCTTTGGGCGCAGTAGGACGATCGGCGCCGCCTGACAGGCCAACAACTCCTCTTCCGCTCCGCTCGCCGTACAATACCGGCGAAGAATCTCGATGGAAGGCATGAGGAGCGCGAACGGCTTCTCTTCCCGGTATTTGCGCGCGCGCAACTGCATCACCGCCGCGGGATTACGAGCATCCACCAAAAGTTGGAACCCACCGACTCCCTTGAGGGCGACGATCTGTCCTCGTGCCAGGGCTTCGGCAGCACGGGCAATTGCGTTGGCACCCTTCGCCTGCTCCGGTTCCGACCAAACAGCGGGGCCACAGGTGGGGCAGGCATTTGGTTGGGCGTGAAATCGGCGATCGTGGGGCGATTCGTATTCCCGGCGACAGGCGGGACACGAGGCGAAACTCTGCATGGTGGTATTCGGTCGGTCATACGGAATATCAAGAAGGATCGTGTAGCGGGGGCCGCACAGTGTGCAGTTCGTGAAGGCATATCCAAAGCGCCGATCGGCGGGATCTAGCAAGTCGCGCAAGCATTCCGGGCAGGTGGCTAGATCCGGCAATACCGCAGCGGTCCTGGGCACGTTTTCGCCACTCGGAAGAATCTCGAAGCAAGCGCATCCGGCAGGCGCGATCCTGGAAACGACTTCCGTGGTGACGACCGCTGCTGGTGGCCTCTCCGTCTTGAGTTTCCCCAGGAAATGATCGAGTTGCTCCGAATCGCCTTCGACTTCAATCTCAAGTCCCGCGCCTGAGTTTTTCACCCAACCGGCGAGACGCAGCTTGTCTGCCAACCGATAAACCGTTGGGCGAAACCCCACCCCCTGCACAGCTCCACACAGCACGATCCGTAAGCGCTCGATGCGAGTCGGGCTAGAGGTTGCGAGTTTCATGTTGGTTGGAGGAGTGCGCGAGTTATCATTGCCTGCCGTAACCACTCGCGCCACATGTCCAGTCCCGCACCGGTTTTGCACGACACTGGGAAAACAGTTGCCCTGGGGTTCACCTCCCTGACGTTTCTTTCCAACTCGCTCAGATCAATTCCCGAGCTCTCATCCAGGTCGGTCTTGTTCACGAGCACGACGTCCGCTTTGTGGAACATCACGGGATATTTCTTCGGCTTCTCGGGCCCTTCCGCCAGACTGCAGATCACCACTCGCAAGTTCTCGCCGAGATCATAAGAGGCGGGGCAGATCAGGTTTCCCACGTTTTCGATGAACAACAGTTCGAAGTCTTGTGCAGAAAACTCCGCCAATGCGCGGGCGATCATTCGCGCGTCCAGATGACACACGGTTCCGGTGGTTATCTGGTAAGAAGGTACGCCGAGGGCGCGAATCCGTTCGGCATCGATATCCGTCTGGAGGTCCCCCTCAATCACACCCAAGCGATAGCGACCGTGCAAACCGCGAATGGTGGCCTCGAGCAAGGACGTCTTGCCCGCACCGGGCGCCGACATCAGATTAATGACCAGAGTTCCTTTAGCGGCAAAGAAGTAGCGATTTTCTGTGGCGGCTTTCCGATTGGCCTCCAGCACGTTCGTTTGAATCGATACCCGATCCATTCCAGCCTCACAGTTTATTTATGCAATGCACTCTGCCGTTGAACATAGGGGCGGAGGATTCCTGAACTCCCGTTAGAGTATGGTGTTCAACAAGATGACTTTTGCTTTCTCTCTGGCGCGAGTGAGCACGGCAGCCCCGAGATATCCTTCTGCCTAAGCTGCTGAATCAAAAGGGCAACTGCAGTGCCAAACGAGAGCAACGACCGGATCGCTCCGCAAGTGATTGAGGACAAAGCTCCGCTCTTCAAGCGATGCCATGGATTCAACGGCGTCATTAACTATGTTTGCCAAACCCCCAACTCTTCCGACGAACCTTTGACACTTGGGGGTTGGACCAGACCCCGTGAGACGGGACGCAAGCCGTAGGATGACCAAACTCGTTTCACAAAAACGGATTCATCATGGCCGTTTGGAGGAAATCATAAACGGGAGGCGGATCTAGCAAACACCGGGATTGAGGTACAACCGCAGCAATCCAGGCGGAGTCGTGGACAGGGTTCTTGCGAGCATTTGGATCATTCGAGTTCTATGTATTCCAGTTGGAGCTCCGCGCCTGCGACGACCTCGAGTGGCAGGCCACATCGCGCGCAGATCAAGCAAACTTCGTGCGCCGGATCACAAACTGGACCGCAGGAGACGCAGCGAACGATCATTGGCACGCGTTCAATCTCCAACTCCGCGTCCGCAGCCAGTGTTCCTGTGCGGGCAGCCTCGAAAGCGAATTCGAGGGCTTCCCGCGCCACCGTAGTAAATTCTCCCAGCCGCAGCTTTATCTTTTGAATGGCGCGAGCGTTTCTTTCGCGAGCCTTCCCTTCCGCGAGTTCGATAATATCTTGCGCGATTGAGAGTTCATGCATAGCGTAGGGACGGACTTTCTAAAAGTAGCTCAGTTATTGACTCCCGATGAACCATCGGACTACCCCGGCGCCGCTTGCGCTCGGGCAGGTGCAGGTCTCGCTCCATTCCACGTGTACTCAACGAGTTCCGCCTATCCTCTTTAATTGATACCAGTTCCGAGAGAAACGCGGTTCATGCCTGAACAAGAATACCGATACAACCGTCAGTGCTTTGACGCGTTTGTCAAAAGCTTACTTCCTTGAGAACTAAACGGGCCAGTTCGGCGTGAAAACTCGTGCCAGCTAGACCCAGTCGTCCATCGGAGCGCGCTAGCGTAACGGGCGAATCAAAATCTGCGGTCGAGTCTTTGCCGAACTGGTAGCTCAGCTCCCTCCGTTCGTGTCCCAGACTAGATTCGACGTTGTCTGCGATTCGACGAAATCGCCGCATCATTGTCATTCATCGCGGTGTGCTCCATCTCATCCCACACACCTGCACGCTACGAACTGCCCAGTTGTCGCTGATAACAAAGCCAGAACGTCAGCGCTCCACGAGAGTCTCTCGCTTGGAAGGACAAATGCTCACTTCTAAGCGGTACCGATTGTCAGCAGTCTCGGCTTCAAAGCCACGACCGCCCCGTGATGGGCACAGCGGGCAACGCGGCGGACTGGGAAGACGGCGCGCCGAATTGCCCTTGAATGTGGATTTCGGCGTGGCGCAAGTGGCCGACCAAATCGCGCCCGGAGTCGAGTTGCACGCGCGAATCGCGGTTTGCCTTTGGCACTTCTTACCGGTTGTAGTGGCGAACGAGGCAATCGAGCATGTTGTGCCCAGCAAACAGACGGAAACAATATTTTGCTTTAGGAGCAAGCTCATGAGCCGGCGATTATCAACATGCTTCTTATTCTCGGCTCTTTTCATGTGGCCGCCCGCGGGCCGCGGTCAAGAGACGAACTCTCACGTCGTGCAGAGAACGATCCCCAACGCGCCATCGCCACAGGCGGGAGATTCATCAGACATCCCAAGCGGAACTACTTCGCCGGTTTCCGTTCGGGAGATGAGTATTCCGAAAGGCGCCAGAGAATTGTTTTACAAAGGGATAGGCCGTCTGGCGAAGGACGACCCGGCAGGCGGCCTCATTCATCTCGCGCGCGCCGTGTCGCAATTTCCGGACTATTTCGAGGCTTACTATGGAATCGGTGTGGCCCAAATGGAACTAGGCCAGTACGAAGAGGCGCAGCGGGCGTTTCAGAAATCCATCGACACTAGCGGTGGCCATTATGCCAGCCCGTATTTCGGCCTAAGCGCTCTGCTTTGCGCTCTGCAGAACTTTTCGGAAGCGGAACCGGTTATCCGCCGGGGCTTGGAGCTCTTCCCAAGTTTTGCCCAAGGCGAATTCACGCTAGCGTGGGCGCTGTTTGGTCTGAACCGCGTGGACGAGGCGGAAAAATACGCCCTGCAAGCCCTCCAGCGAGATCCCCTGTTCGCTCCAACTCACCTCATGCTGGCCAACATTTACATCCGCCGGAGCGACTATGTGCCAGCGGTGCGGGAACTCGAGGCTTATCTCCAGCTCCAGCCGGCAGGAGCAATGAGTGAACAAGCGCGCGGGACCGAAGCATCTCTTAAGCGGAAACTGACCAATTCCATACTCTCCGCCGCCGTGCCGGAGAGCAAACCTTGAGTACGCTCTAAAACGTCAACCCGTCACTCCGTCCGGGCTGTCCCATGCTAGCGGAAGTGCCATGGACGCTCGACGTTTGTCGAGAAAAGATCGGAAATCTCCACACGCCGTTCGTGCTCGCCATCACATAAACCAAAGCTCTTGTGTCAGGTCCATCAGCCAGGCGACGTGCACCGCACCCGACCTTGCTTTCGGTGGAAAATTCAGAAACTGCATAACTCGGGACCGGCGTGATCGGCAAACTGTCAACTGCTCGCCCAAACAGTCGAACCGCTGCCAGCAACCTGCGATTCGCGGTCGCGTCGGTACGCAGTATCACTCCCTACTATTTTCCATCGCATTGATAAGAAACCAGATGTTGCTTGGCTCGCATGATCGAGGCATTGGAATCGGGAGTGCTCCTTCACGGTAAAGGTGAACGAAGTGCGCGAGATGTATCGCCCTGATCTGGTACTCCAAATCACACGCCGACGCACGCAATTTCGAAGGAAGCTGGGAACGATTTTGCCATATCTAACGCAGGCCACGCGAAAACCAAGAGAAATCCGACCGTCACATCGTGTCGGGCGGCTGCGTTGTGCTGCCGGAATTGTCATCTTCCCGCTATTTGCAATCTGCTTTTTTGTGCCTGCCGCGCGCGCAAGGCAGGGCAACGCCGCCTCCGCAAAGGTCGACGGAACAGTCTTTGTTCGAGACTCTGCGGGAAACCAATCGTTTGTGGCTGGTGCAAGGGTGACACTCAGTGGACCAACCACTCTACAAACAGAAACGGACGGAAACGGTGAATATCAGTTCGCGGCAGTAACGTTTGGGACTTACACGGTGGAAGCTAGTTCTCCGGGCCTGAAAGCTGTGCAAACCATAAGTGTTGAAGCCTCGGAAGTCAGCGCCCCTCTCGAAATGAAGCCTCTCGAGGTCACCACTTCTGTGGTGGTGAAAGGCGATCCGGCCGAAACCCAGAATCCTGCGCCATCCCAGACCGTCTCGGCTGAAGCCCTACGTGATGCCCCCAACGTGAATGAACGATTTGCAAGCTCGCTTCCTCTCGTTCCTGGAGTTGTACGTGGGCCTGATGGGCACATCAACCTCAAGGGCACTCGCGATACGCAGAGCGGCATCCTGGTGAATAGCACGAACGTCACCGACCCCGTGACGGGAGGTCCGGCAATCAACCTCCCCATCGACGTTGTGGCATCGGTGCAGGTCATCTCAAATCCGTATGACCCGGAGTACGGACGGTTCACAGGAGCGGTTTCCACCATCTCCACGAAAACCAGCGATTATGACAAGTTTCACTTCTCAATCCAGAACTTCATTCCCCGGTTGCGCGATCGCGACGACTCCATCATGGGCATCGGCGCCGCCACGCCGCGGACCACATTCACCGGCCCGCTCGTGAAGGATCGCATCGCCATTACGCAGTCCTTCGAATACCGCTATGTGCGCACACCGGTGAACAGCCTCCCACCCGCAGAGCGGGACAACAAACTCGAGAGTTTCGATTCCTATACGCAGTTCGACTTCATCCTCACCTCCAAGCAGACAGCAACCGTTTCGGTCGCCCTCTATCCGCAGAAACTCGACTATCTGGGCCTCAGCACTTTTATGCCTCAGCCTGCGACGCCAGATTTTCATCAGCGTGGCGAGCAAATCAACGCTCAGCATCGACTCGTTGTCGGCGCTGCAGGCCTCCTGAGTTCGCAGTTCAGCTACAAGCGCTTTGACGCCGACATCACCGCACAGAGCAACGATCCGTACGTTCTAATGCTGGAAACCACCGAAGGCGGCTTCTTCAATCGCCAGGCGCGCCGTACTTCACGTATCAGCTGGGAAGAAAATTATCGGTTTGCGCCCTGGCGATTCGCGGGCTCGCACCAGTTCACACTGGGCCTGAGCTATGAGCACTCAAGGTATGACGGACGGCAAACATATCTGCCCGTGGAAATTGATGGTGTGTCGAATGAACCCGTGGAACGTATCACCTTCACTTCTCCCACGGCTTTCGGCATTCATCAAAACGAGATCGCCTGGTTTGCCTCCGACCAGTGGTCCATCGTGCCGCGTCTGACCTTAAGCTTGGGCGTTCGATTCGACCACGACCAGATCACGAATTCTACCCACGCTGCCCCGCGTGCGGGATTTCTCCTGTCATTGACCAAGGACGGAAAGACGCTATTGAAAGGGGGCGTTGGACTGTTTTATGACCGCGTCCCACTCATGATTCCCACCTTTCCTGATCTTCCGAATCGCACCGTCACTATGCTTGGCGAGAACGGTGCCGCTCTTAGTTCGGTCTTCTATCAAAATCAAATAAACGGCGAACTACGAAACCCGCGCAGTACGTCATGGAGTCTGGAACTCGACCGCCAGATTCTGGCAGGCTTGTCTCTGCGCATCGCTTACGAACAGCGCAACACCGCCGACGACTTCGTTGTATCCCCGGTTTCCGCTGGGACAACAGGCGCCCTCGAGCTTTCCAACAAAGGCAGCGATTCCTATCGGGAATTGCAGTTGGCGGCTCGCTACAAAGTGCATCAGAGTGTTTTCAATGCTTCGTATGTTCGGTCTCGGGCCTTTGGCGACCTGAACGATTTCAATCAGTTCTTCGGGAATCTCGCCCAACCTGTGATTCAGCCGGATGCCCGCGGACGATTGTCCTTTGACGCGCCCAATCGTTTCCTCTTCTGGGGCACGTTCGCCGGCCCGTTGAAACTGACCTTCGTCCCCGTTTACGACCTGCACACCGGGTTTCCCTACTCCGTCGAAGATCAGTACCGCCAATACGTTGGACCGCGAAACGTTGATCGCTATCCGCGTTTTTCTTCTTGCGATCTCCAGGTC
>Ga0209040_10000169_pt1 | contig 44841 bp, 27 predicted proteins | sample BogFormECP12_OM3_FD_188240 | JGI IMG/M metagenome (GOLD analysis project Ga0209040, IMG submission 188240) | Bog forest soil microbial communities from Calvert Island, British Columbia, Canada - ECP12_OM3 (SPAdes) (version 2) | ecosystem: Environmental > Aquatic > Freshwater > Wetlands > Bog ... | reverse complement strand
TAACCAGAAGACCGCACCTTTTGAGATAGGCGGAAGCGTAAAAGTGACGGTCCCTTGTTTCGACACGCCCTCCAGCCTCTGAGCGTTGCCGAGAAACGGCAAGAAGTAGGCCGACGTGCCGTGTGCCGCAGGTACGCTGATGGTGACGGTCTGAGGAGTCTGAACGGGATTCTTGCCGCCCACCAGTCCGGCGAAGTTCGCCAGAAAAACGTGGGTCTCCCCGTTCACGCGAGAGATGGAAGAGGCGACCTGCGGCGATGCCAAGATTTCAATGCCCGCGGCGTGGGGGAGACTGTCGAGAAACGCCTGCTGCAATTGAGGAGTTGTCCGATCAAAGCCAGCTTCCAGAGACGCAATGTATGCTTTCCCCGGGCACGCGGCTAAGCGCACGATCTCTGGCTGATTGACAGATTCAAGGGGGTTATTTCCAGTGATGATGAGTTTCTTCCCTCCCCCAGCGTACTTCTCGAGCCATATCCGCTCGTCCTGGCTCAGGATACGGACATCCGGCAGGACAAGAGCCTGGCCGTGAAATTCATGCAGAGTTCTCGGTGTGACGATCTGGAATTCGCGATGGGACTGCATCAGCAGAACGAGAATTCCGCGATAAGAGCGAAGGAAATCCTCGGCATAGTAATTTCGCGTCTGAGGGGAGAAATAAACTCCGACGGGACTAATCGGCGCACGCGGTAAGTAGAATGTTTTTTCGTTCTCTTTAATCCAGGAGAAAATCTTCTTGCGAGTGGCCGGATCGTTCGACCCCGCCATCGAATGGCCGGGCGCATCCCAAAAATTTGCTCCCGCCATGACCTGCGACATCGCCAGGTTCATCATGGCCTCTCTACGGTCGACGACCTTGTCGCCATCCCAGGAATAGTTCAGAATCCAAGTCGCCTTCCCTTCCGCAAAAGCTCGGAACGTATGCATTCCGACCTGATAGTAGAACCAATTCAGGGGCGTGCGGGACGATGCCATGTGATCGCCGCTGCCAAATTCGTATTCGTGCGCGATGGCGTCGACCACGGAATAAAGGCTGTAAACATCGGCTCCCACCCGGACTGATTCCTGCTCGATGCCGGGATAAATTTCCGGAATTGTTTTGATCTGCGGATTCACCGATTTGGCGTTGTGGTCGATCTCGTGCAGGAAATCGGTGAAGGTCTGCATGCGAAAGTCAACCCAGCGGCGAAAGTTAGAGTCGGAAAAGTCGCCGAGCCTCAAATCTTTTTTCGCATCAAGTCCCGTCTGTTTCTTGAACGCTGCCACGGTGTAGTCATCGAAGCTGGCCCAGGTATCTTCCCATCCGTCGAAGTGCGTCATCCAGTAGGGGATGTCGATGTAGATCCCATCAATTCCGGTCGCGGCAATCTGCCGGACGCGCTCCATGTAAGTTTTTCGCCACTCCAGAGCATAAGGGCTGACCCAAACATCCTCATCGCCAGCGGCGATCCAAAACGCGCTGCCGCCGCCGAAGATCGCCGGTTCACCCGTGATTTTGCGCTGCAACCAGTCGGGATGATCCTTGGCCAGCGTGTGGGCGACTTTGTCGCCATGAGCGGTGATGCATTCGGTTCCAGCGATGTAGACGAAGGCGAAGTTTCCCGCAGCGTGCGCTTTTTCTGCCACGGCGTGAATCGCCTGTAGCTTCACGGTCGGGTCAAGAAAGCTTTCGTAGCGACCGGGTATGTCGTTATCCACCTCGATACCGAAGACCCCGGTTTCCTGGGCGTCCGCGACGATCTTGTCAGCGCTGTTCCTCGCAAGACCGTAGGCGCCGATGCGCACATAGTTCGTCCAGTTTTGTTCGACAGCAGTTGGAGACGCTGATGCCGCTACAAAAAGGATGAGAAGAGAGAATGCAATTCTTTGTTGGCGCATGCCAGATCCATTCATTCGCTTAGAAGTAGAAACTCTTGTTACATCCTCAACTCGTCACGCATTCCGACGATCTAGAAGGAGGACCAGTCTTTCCGTTAAGGCGGAACAACACTCTAACCGTTTACGGCGACGAAGGAAAGTGATGTGGCAGTTCCTTAAGACCACTTGCGGAAGCGAGAGGGAGTATTATGCCGATGACTGATGAAGTACGAAACGGAGTAAGTAATGTCCGAGTCTATTGACTGGCCGCCGCCGCTGTTGGGGCGTCCTCGCCGTCGCCGCCGCTTCCTTCTCGTTCTCGTTGTGCTGGCCATCACCTTCTTCGGCGGCCGGGCCGTCTTGTCCTATTACGTAGACGTACTTTGGTTTCGGTCGCTAGGGTATGAAGGTATTTTCTGGAAGACCCTGAACGTTCAGTGGGAAATTTTCGCAGCTTTTGCAGCGGCCACTTTTCTCATTCTGTACGGATCTTTTGTCGCGCTCAAGCGGGCGCATCTTCCCGATCTGCCGGACGGTCAGACGATTCTGATCGGGGGCCAGCCGGTGAAGCTGCCCGTGGAACCTGTGCTGCGGCTCATTGCTCTTGGCCTTTCGCTCGCCATCGCCGCTGCCAGCGGCGCTGCCATGATCGGGGAGTGGCCGACGCTTGCGTTGTTTTGGTACGCACCCCACTCTACCGGCGCCGTACTAGACCCGATTTTCGGCAAACCCCTGAATTTCTTTCTGTTCGCGTTGCCGGCCTGGGAACTGGTCGCTGGCTGGCTGCTGACGCTCGCCGTGATTCTCTGCGCGCTTGCCGGTTTCTTCATCCTCATCGCGGGCGGAGCTCGTGTGCTCGCCGGACGTCTCAGTCGCCATGTCACTTTGCCTTGGCGCGGATTTTCGATCACATTTGCGTTTCTGTTGCTGGTCCTGGCCATGCGCGCATATATCGGCCGCTTCGAACTCTTGCTCGAAGATCACACCATCTTCGGCGGTGTGACCTACACCGATGCACACATCACACTCACGGGGATGCTCGTCGTCTGCGCAGCACTCGTTCTTGGCGTCATGATCGCACTCGCTAATGCTGTGCGCGTGCCTCGCGGTCGCTGGCTGGTCGCGGCGTTTCTTCCGGCCGCGGTGTGTTATCTCGCAGTTCAAGGTGTCGCATGGTATGTCAGCAGTTTTATCGTGAAACCGAACGAACTGGTTCGCGAGAAGCCGTATATCGTCTTCAATACCGAGTTGACTCGGCAGGCCTACGGATTGAATCGCGTCTCCCAGCGCGAGTTCCCTGCTGAAACGACGGTTGAGGCCGCGGACCCAGCAAACAATCAGGCCACACTTCAGAACATCCGGCTGTGGGACTGGCACGCACTGCAGGATACCCTGCGCCAGATCCAGGAAATCCGCACCTACTACGACTTTCCCGACATTGACATCGATCGATATACCATCGATGGCACGACTCGAGAAGTAATGCTCGCGGCGCGCGAACTGAATGTCGATAAGCTGCCGGAGAGCAGCCGCAACTGGATTAACGAAAAACTAATCTACACCCACGGCTACGGCATCACGATGAATCCGGTGAATGGATTCACGGCGGAAGGCCTGCCTACCCTGATTTTGAGCAACATGCCGGTACAGAGTACCGTGCATAGCCTGAGCGTGACCCGACCGGAAATTTATTTCGGCGAGTTGACCAACACCGACGTCTACGTGAAGACACGGCAGAAGGAGTTCAACTATCCGCAAGGTGAGAGTAACAATCTCACTTCCTACGAAGGCAACGGCGGCATCGTGCTGGGCGGGTTTCTGCGCCGGATGATCATCGCGCTCGACCAAAGCGACCTGGCGAAACTACCGTTCAGCGATGACGTTAATAAAGACAGCCGACTGCTGATGCGGCGCAACATCCGCGACCGCGTCGCGGCATTAGCGCCATTCCTCACCTTCGATCCCGATGCTTACATCGTGCTCGGCGATGATGGACGGCTGTCGTGGATCATGGACGCGTTTACCGCTTCCGACAGCTATCCATACTCGACGCATACTCGTCTCGACAACGCCTCCATCAATTACATGCGGAATAGCGTGAAGGTGGTCATCGACGCCTACGATGGCACGACAACATTCTATGTGTTCGATCCGGAGGACCCGATCATCGACGCATACCGGCGCATTTTTCCGACCCTGTTCAAAGATGCTTCCATGATGCCAGCGGACCTGCGGAAACATGTGCGCTATCCGGAGTTGCTGCTCAAACTGCAGGCAGAGATTTACGGACTCTATCACATGACGGATCCGGAAGCGTTCTACAACCGCGAAGATCTGTGGACCGTCGCAACTGAGGTCAGCATGAGCCAGGGTGGGGAGCAAGTCACCCAGCCGATGCAGCCCAACTTTGTGCTGATGAAACTGCCGGGCGAAAGCGGCGAGGAATTCGCAGAGATTTTGCCGTTCACGCCGGCCAACCGGAATAATCTGATTGGCTGGATTGCCGGGCGCAGCGACGGCGTACAGTACGGTACGTCAGTGGTCTACAACTTTCCGAAGACGAAACTGGTCGATGGCCCGCTGCAAATCGAGGCGCGGATCGACCAGAACGCGCAGCTTTCCGGACAGCTGACCTTATGGAATCAGCAAGGCTCGCACGTGCGGCGAGGTGCCCTGCTGGTAATTCCTACGGGCAAGGCGCTCTTGTACGCGGAGCCCATTTACCTGCAGGCTGAACGAAGTCCGATGCCCGAGTTGCGCCTGGTGGTGCTTGCGCTGCAAGATCGGCTGGCATACGGACCAACCTTCGAATCAGCGATGGCGTCGCTTTTTGGGGGAACGGTGTCGTCGTTGACTGCCTCTTCAACGACTTCAGCTGCCATCTCCGCCGAACCGGCGCGCAGTACAACCCAATCTGCCTCGTCATCACAGCCCGCGGCGGACGTCAATGCGCTCATCGCGGAAGCCGCGAAAGATCTCGCCGATTACCAGCGCCTGACTGCGGAGGGTAAGCTCGCCGAAGCTGGACAAAAGCTTGAAGAATTGAAACGCGCACTCGACAAGCTGAACGCACGATCCAGATGACGACGCCGTAGTGTCGCTGGCGGGTTATTCAGTAAACCTCACAAATAAGGAATTACTTAAGTACTCCCGAGAAGGTTGAATTGTGCTGCCAGAGCACTATCTCTATGTTTACCTGTAGGTAATCTGAGCTTGCAAGGCATCCGGAGCGGACATTCCCTTTTGTCCACCGAACGACATGGATCACCAAACGAGCCACTCAGTCCTGGGATGCTGTTCATGTATTCGCGCCGTACGATCACTCGCCACGCTCTGGTTTCCCTGTCGTTCGTGCTGCTATACCTGCTTCTGAACCGGCCCGAGATCGTCCTCTTTTCGCACATTGGATTTGTAGCCTGGTATCCCGCCATCGGTTTAGTGATGGCCCTGATGTTGGGCGTCAGTCCGTGGTATGCGCTTCTGGCCGTCTTCACCAATGCTTTCACCAACATCGCTCTTTATTCTCAGCCGGTGCTTTCGTTCAGTAATACCATCGGTGCGGTGGGAATCTCTGCCAGTTATGGGATTGCTGCATATCTGCTGCGTGGGACTCTAAAGATAGATCTTGAACTACGACGACGCCGAGATGTGGTTCGCTACCTTCTAGTAAGTGGAAGCGCGGCGGCCAGTGCGGCTCTGTTTGGGGTCACAACTCTAATTGCAGACCACGCCATTACCTGGGGTGAGTGGAAGTCGTCCGCACTTGGGTGGTTCTTAGGTGACGCCATTGGCTTGGTGGCTGTCGCACCTTATCTCCTGGTGCATATCTTTCCCCATATTCGCAGGTGGCTCGCGGACGCGTCAGCAGAGGTCAGGCCAACGAAAGCGCATCCGGCAAAAACGAAATTCACTTTCGGCGCGGTGGCAGAAGCCAGTGGCCAAGCTCTCGCAATATTAGCCGTCTGCTGGGCGATGTTTGGTGTCAACGATGGGCGGTATGGTCATTTTTATACCTGCTTTGTTCCTGTGATCTGGATTGCAATGCGTCAGGGAGTCCGGCGAGTTGTAACCGCAGTACTGGCGTTAAATTTTGGGATCGTAGTCGCGATGCATCTATTTACTCCAAGCGAAGTTGTGTTCACCAAAGTCGCTGTGTTCATGCTGGTAGTGTCAGCAGTAGGACTCATCGTGGGCTCGGAAGTTAGCGAGCGGCACCGGTTGGGAATTCATTTGAATGAGCAAACTACCTACCTGGACTCTCTGATACAGAATGGCCCACTGGCGATGGTTGTACTTGACCGGCGAGGCTCGGTTGAGTTGGTCAATTCAGCTTTCGAAAAACTTTTCCAGTATGATCGCGACAATCTTAGGTCGATTGATATTAGAAATGCCGGGGTACCCGACGGTGAAACATTGGATTCCGCAGAAGTGGTCGAGCAGATCTTCGATGGAGACGCGGTACACCGGATTGTACGACAGCGGCGGAAGGACGGCAAGCTTCTAGACCTGGCACTCCACGGAGTCCCGCTACTGGTAAACGGTGACATACGGGGTGCCTATCTCATTTATGAGGACATTTCGGAGCAGGTCAAGGCGATTGAAGCACAACGGCAACATGCCGAGTCACTAGACCGTCTGTTGAAAGAACAGGAGTTTCATACCAAACAAATTAGTCTGCTAAATGAAATGGGATCGCTGTTGCAGTGCAGCGGCACGGTTCAGGAAGCGTGCGTAGTGGTAGCCAACTTTGTGCAAAGACTTTTCCCTGAAGCTCCTTCCGGAGCTCTCTATTTATTAAGGTCATCGCGGGACCTGGTTGAGGCAGGGGCGCGGTGGGGCAAAAGGGACGCGTTGACGCCAACATTTCCTCCAGATGCGTGCTGGGGCCTGCGCCGCGGCCAGCCTCACTGGAGCGAGTCTCCCGGTAGCAGCGTCGCCTGCCAGCATTTAACCAAGAGTTCGACCACCGAGTGCCTATGTGTACCGATGGTCGCGCAGGGGAATACGGTTGGTATCCTGCATCTCGAGTTCGACAGTGCAACACGGCTCCCAAGCGATTCAGGCACAGAGAACCTTCGGGAATCTCGTCAGCAGCTGGCCATCAGTCTCAGCTCTCAGATCGCCCTTTCGCTGTCTGGCTTACAATTGCGGGACAGTCTACGCGAACTCTCGATTCGTGATCCGCTCACTCGCCTCTTCAATCGACGCTTCCTGGAGGAATCGCTGGAAAGAGAACTACAACTGGCCAACCGCAAAAAGCAGGCAATCGCCATCCTCTTCCTCGACCTCGACCACTTCAAGCGCTTCAATGATACGTTCGGGCATGACGCCGGAGACATGGTCCTACAGTCTCTTGCCGATCTGTTTCGCACTTTCTTTCGGGCTACCGATATATGCTGCCGCTACGGCGGCGAGGAGTTCGCGATTATTATGCCGGAGTCCACTTCACAGGACGCGGCTGTTCGGGCGGACGGATTGCGCTCAGAGGTAAAGCGGCTGCGGTTGCGGTATAAGAAGGAGACTCTGGGGCCACTTTCGATCTCAGCAGGCGTCGCTGCGTTTCCTGAGCATGGTTCGACTGCGGACGAACTGCTTAAGGTCGCGGACCAGTGCCTTTATGAGTCTAAAGCGCGAGGCCGGGATGTAGTGACCGTGGCTTCTCCGCAAAATGTGTAAGCATCTCTCAGGCGTTTGACAGGCGCAAGGTCCGGGTCGCATCCCGAACGCACCCGACGCGATCCATGATGGTTCCGAGATCATCGCTTACCCGGCCATCCCATCTCCTTCCTTGAGCTTCATCCGCGACAAAATTTGGTAAATCGTTGCGCGACCGATCCCGAGTATCTCGGCGGCTCGAGGTTTGCTGCCTCCGACTGCCTGCAGCACCCGCAAGATGTGACGGTTCTGGAGTTCATCGAGAGTCAAGAACGTTTCATCGATAGGTACGTCGTCACTGGGCAGATGCCGAAGACTCTCCGGCAGATCGTCGATATCAATCAGGGATCCATCGACCATCATGCAGGCATTCCCGATCACATTCTCGAGTTCACGAACGTTGCCTGGCCAAGGATACGTTGCCATTCGAGTCTGTGCCCTTCGGGTTAGGCCGGAGATGGACTTTCCGTAGTCGGTGGAGAATCTTTCGACGAAATACCTTTGCAGCAGCGGCAAGTCTTCGCGGCGGTTTCCCAGGGTCGGCACCGGAATGTCGACCATAGCCAGGCGGTAGTATAGATCTTCTCGAAACTGCCCTTCGCGCACCATCGTTCTCAGATTGCGGTGAGTGGCAGCGATGACCCGCACGTCGATGTTACGCGCCGTAGCAGATCCAACCCTCTGCACCTGACGGTTCTGCAAGACCCGTAGTAATTTTGCCTGGGCAGGGAGAGAGAGTTCACCGATCTCATCCAGGAAAATAGTGCCGCCATCTGCGTGTTCAAATAAGCCCGCTTTGTCTTGCGTCGCTCCCGTGAACGCACCGCGGACGTAGCCGAACAACTCACTTTCGACCAAATTCTCGACCAGCGCCGAGCAATTACAAATCACAAACTCGCCTCGGGCCGCTGGGCTAAGGCGATGCAAAGCCTGGGCTACAAGTTCCTTACCGGTCCCAGTCGCCCCGGTAATCAATACCGTCCTGAAGTGCGGCGCGACTCGCCGGATCTTTGCGAATACCTCCAGCATCAGGGGACTGCGGCCGACCATGCCTTCGAACTGACAGGCGTCGAGCAGTTCTCGATCAAGGTGCAGGGTTCTCTGTCGTATTTCCGCATCCGCCAGAAAACCCGCGATCCTCGTGCGCAGTTTTCCGACGTCCAGAGGCTTGGTGAAGTAATCGCACGCGCCTTTCTGGATTGCTTCGACAGCTGATTCGGGAGAGTAGTGCGCCGTCATCAAAATTATGTCCGCACCTGGATCGGCTGCGATCATCTGTTCCAGGAGTTCCATCCCCGTCACTTTCGGCATCACCAGGTCGAGTAGAACGATTCTCGGCCGAATCTTCAGGAACAGTTCGAAGCCAGCTTCGGGATCTTCCGCCGTTACGATCTCTAGATCCAACTGCTCGAGCGTGGCACGAATCAGCTCAAGATTCTCGGGAGTGTCATCGATGGCCAACAGTTTTAGGGTCCGGGGCACGCTCATTGACCGCCCCCGTTCGGGTGGCAGGACAGGAATAAGGATGGGGAGCTTGAGATAGCCGCGCGGACCAGAACACAGCGGCCAAGTTTTTGCCGCCAACCCAAGCTCGCTAACGGCTCAGGTGCCAGATTGGTTGTAGAGTCGGATGTAATTGGCGCCGATAACCGGAACTTGGTCCATCGGGTTGTGGACATCGCACTCCTTCCCTGCGATCTGACAAGACGCAAGGCCCACCGCGTCGCAAAGCGAAACACGACGCTTACCTGAGATTTCGATCAGGTACACCCCACACTAGTAGCAGCGAAGAGAAGTCCTAATATGACGCTTATCGCAAAGCCTCATTCGAGTCAAGCAGGAAGACGAGTCGCCTCGTTACGAGGGTGGTGCCGAAGAATACCGCATGTGCGACGCTCACAGCATTCCAAGACTAAGTGAGGTTCCGGGAAAAGGGTCCGTGTTCGGCGCTAGTCAAACCGAGGCTTGCAGATCGAAGCGAATTGACCTTGTGACTTCGGTAATTAGGTCCTTTTAATCTTCTGTGCCACCCTGTGCAGGAAACGGATGTTGATTATGCGGTCGCAGTGCCCTCAATCAGTAACGGGGACTATCTTAGTCGCCGACGACCAAGCAGCCAACCGCGAGTTGTTGCAGGAACTCCTCACCCCCCATGGATTTGGAGTTATCGCGGTGCCGGATGGAGTATCCGCACTGGAGCAGCTAGACAGCGCGAAAGTCGACTTAGTTCTTTCCGATGTAATGATGCCTCGACTTACCGGGTTTGAGTTGTGCGAGACAATCAAGAGTAACCCCGAAACTTACTTAATCCCAGTTGTACTAATCACAGCACTATCCGCAAAAGAAGATCGGTTGAAGGGCATTCAGTGTGGTGCGGATGACTTCCTGACCCGCCCCGTGGACCGAACCGAACTGCTCGCCCGCGTGAGGTCACTCTTAAAGCTCAAGCTCCGCACCGACGAACTGGAGCGGGCAGAGTCCGTCCTGTTTTCCCTGGCGCGGAGCATCGAAGGCAAAGACCCTTACACGCACGGTCATTGTGAACGCTTGGCGGAATACTCCACCCGTTTGGCTCGGCAAATTGGACTGACCGAAGACCACATTACGGCATTGCGTCGAGCAGGAATCGTACATGACGTAGGAAAAGTTGCCGTGCCGGATGCAATTCTCTTGAAGCCAGGGCGTCTCACCGAGGAAGAATGGAAGATCGTCCGCGAACATCCGGTGGTTGGTGAGCGCATTTGCTCTCCGCTAAAGTCATTTCGCCTGGTTCTTCCCATCATCCGCCACCATCACGAGAGAATGGATGGCTCCGGTTATCCCGACGGGCTGCGTGGAGATGCTATTCCGATTACCGCGCGCGTCCTGCAGATCGTGGACGTGTTTGACGCGCTGACCACGGAGCGGCCTTACAAGAAAGCCTTTTCCAGGGCCGAAGCCCTTCAGACCATGAGAGCAGAAGTAGGGAAAGGTTGGTGGGATCCGGACATCTTCGATCACTTCGAGCGGTTTGTTCGAACCGGAGCGGCCGATCTCCTCTCCCGCGGTGCTGGGGCCGGCGCCTGATGCGCGGTCGAGTCTGGGGCAAGGACTGAAAAGTCAAGATAGCGACAAACGGAAATCACGGCGACTAGTCATGATAAGTTGCTAAGAATGAGGCATTGATGAAAACGCGCGCCAGGATTGCGATATGGATATCCAGAAGCCGGCGGCGTCTATATTCCTTGTTTCTGCTACTGTTGGTCCTGCCGATCGCAGTTTTCGCCTATTCAGTGGGTCGAGTCCTACGGCACCAAACTGAGACGCAGGCCGCCACTGAGAGCACGCAGATTGCCCGCGTTTCCGCCACTCTCGTTGAGGAAAATTTCCGTCAAAGCATCGCCTTCCTGCAGTCAATTGCAGCGCGCCGCATATTTCTCAAGGCGTGGAGGGGACGAAATCTGGATGCAGTCGAATGGGACTTGAAAGAAGCAAGTAAGTTGCGGCCGGATCTTGCTTTCGTAAGTGCATACGATCTCGATGGAACGATGCGAGCGGTCTACCCAAATCAGCCCGCTGTGCTGAATCAGACTTTTTCGTACCGCGACTGGTACAAAGGCGAGGTCCGCGATTGGCAACCTTATATTTCAGAGGTCTATCAAACTGCCATTGCGCCTTACGAGTTGGTCGTTGCCATTGTGGTTCCAATCAAGGATGAGGCTGGCAAACCCGTTGGCATTCTCATGGCTCCATATACGCTGCAAACGATGAGCAGCCGCCTTGTGGAGACCAAGATGCAGAGTGCTTGGACCATCTCTCTGGTGGACCAGCACGGTCATCTATCCGCTCGTCCGAATATCAACTCTCATTCGGCCCCGATTGACCTTAGCGGGTATGAGCCCGTCAAGCTGACGCGAGGGGGCGATTCTGGCTACGGGGTCTTTGTGCGGGGAGGTGAAACCTTCTTTGCGGCATACGAACCGGTGAGTGGGTGCGGTTGGGGAGTCATCGTGGAGCAACCGTTATCCACACTGCGTGCGGCTGTATGGGCGGTTGACCGGCGCCTATGGCTCTTGGGCCTGGTATTGGTTGCGGTTGCCCTGGGAATGAGCACATTTATGGCTGCTCTGTATTCCAGGCTGGAGACCGGAAACCAATTCATCGATTTGTCGATCGATATGTTTTGCGTCGCGGGCTTTGATGGATATTTCAAGAATCTGAACCCCTCGTGGGAGAGGACTCTGGGCTTTACTCAGGCAGAATTAAAGTCGAAGCCCTATTTGGAGTTCATCCATCCCGAAGATCGTCGGGCCACGACAGCCCAAGCTACTCGGCTAGAGAACTCCGAAGTGACCTTTGCGTTTGAGAATCGCTACTTGTGCAAAGACGGCTCTTACAAGTGGCTTTCGTGGAATGCGATTTCAACGCCCGAGAAGAAAGTTATCTATGCTGCGGCGCGCAACATTACAGAACAGAAACAGGCGGAGCAACAACTGCGGGAGACTGAAGAGCGGCACCGCAAATTGTTTGACAACAACCCCCATCCTACTTGGGTTTACGACCGGGAAACATTGCGATTCCTGGCGGTAAATCAGGCTACGGTGGAAAAGTACGGATATTCCAAAGACGAACTTCTCGCGATGACTATTAAGGATATTCGCCCTCCGGAAGACGTACCTCGATTACTCGAAAGTGTGAGCACGCTCAGAGATGGGATTGAGAAATTTGGGGTGTGGCAACATCGCAGGAGAGATGGGAGCAAAATCGACGCGGAGATCACCTCGTATGCAATGAGCTTTGCCGGGCGTGCGGCCGAGGTTGTGGTTGCGGTCGACGTGACACAGAGAAAACGGGATGAAGCGGAAAAGCGCAAATACACGGAGAAGCTGGCTGGCAGCAATCGAGAACTGGAGCTCCGCAATCGCGAAGTGGAACGCGCCACGCATCTGAAGAGCAAGTTTCTTGCCAGCATGAGTCATGAGCTAAGAACTCCACTCAATGCAATTGTCGGTTTTTCCGATCTGCTGGCAGATGAATCACCGGGTGCGCTGAACCCCAAGCAGAAGCGATTCATCGGTCACATCAAACAAGGTTCGACCCACCTGCTGCAGTTGATCAATGACATTCTGGACCTTTCCAAGATCGAGGCCGGACAGCTGGAGCTGCGCAGCGAAGAGTTTCTGGTGCAGCATGCGTTGCCGGAGGTTCTCTCCACCATTGATCCTTTAGCCATGGCCAAGAACATTCGGGTCAAGCAGAAGGTGGAGAGCAAATCTCTGGTCAAGGCAGATCGCGTACGTTTCAAACAAATCCTCTACAACCTGCTCAGCAACGCAGTCAAATTCACGCCCCGAGATGGTGAGATCAACATTGAGTGCGTCGACGACTGGGACTTCGTCTCGGTGTCAGTCACGGATACGGGAATTGGCATCCGGCCTGAAGACCAACAGGTTGTCTTCGAAGAGTTCAGGCAAGTTGAGGGAAATGCCGAGAGTAATCATCACGGCACCGGGCTGGGACTTGCCATCACGAAGCGGTTGGTTGAGCAACAAGGAGGCCGGATTACTCTGACGAGCGAATTGGGAAAGGGGAGCCGGTTCACGTTCACGATTCCTGCGGTGGAACCCGGGGCCGAAGTCCATCCGTCGGAAGAGCCGGTAAAAGCCTCTATCACGGCGGCGTCAGGTCGTCTTACCCCACTGGTGCTGATTGTGGACGACGAGGTTCCGGCGCGGGAGCTTCTCTCGAGCTATCTCGAACCAGAGTACCGTGTGGCGGCGGTCGAGTCAGGAGCCCTTGCTCTTAGCGAAGCTCTGCGATTGCGGCCTGACGCCATAACCCTGGATGTGATGATGCCGGGCAGCAATGGCTTCGAAACGTTGGTAGCACTGAGGAAAAACCCGCAAACGGCGTCTATCCCCGTAATTATCCTTTCGATCGTAGATCAAAAGCAGGTTGGCTTCGCGTTAGGCGCCGACGACTATCTCATCAAGCCAGTTCGCAAACCTGCGTTGCTGGAAACCATTCGCAGGCATGTGCCGTCGCCGGCAGACGATGATTCGTCCATTCTGCTGGTGGACGATGATCCTAAAGCTTTGGAGTTGATGCAGGAAGCCTTGCGTTCTGCCGGGTACGAGACGCAAGGAGTACGCAGTGGCACGCGTGCCCTGGAGGTGCTCGCCAACAAAGTAGTGGGCGCAATCCTGCTCGACCTTCTGATGCCAGGTATCGATGGCTTTCAAGTTATCCGACACGTACGACAGGAGCCAGCGTTGAAGCGACTGCCGATTCTTGTAATGACGGCCAAGAACCTTACCCCACTCGAGATTGCTCTTCTCCATCGAGAAACCCAAGGGCTCCTGCAGAAAAACGGATCCTGGAAACAACAGCTCATTGCCGAAGTCGATAGAGTAGTGCGCGGTCGAACGCTGGCGAAGGGCGCGGGCCAACCATGACACGCATTCTGGTGGCTGAGGACAATGCGGTAAACCGGGAGTTGCTCCGCGAGTTGCTGGAGCTGCGCGGATACACCGTGCTGGAAGCGTGTGACGGTCAAGAGGCACTCGAAACGATTGAACAGACTCACCCAGAATTACTACTGCTGGATATTGGAATGCCGGTGCTGGATGGTTTCGCAGTTGTCCGCAAAATCCGCGAGAATCCTCGTCTGGCACGGCTGCCGGTGGTGGCAGTCACCGCATATGCTATGCGAGGTGACCGTGAAAAAATCCTTAATTCGGGTTTCGATGGTTACTTGTCGAAACCTGTCGACCCGTCTTCCCTCGCAAAGGAGCTTGATCGTCTTCTTGCGAAACGCGACGTTCAGTCCTTAAATTAGACTAGAGCCGGGCAGTGGTACCTGGACCGCCGATGAGGTCTTCGTTCCTAACGGTCCATGTTCTCGACTTCGGTCATGAATTGACGAATCGACTGCTGACTCTGCTCACTTACCCTCATGAATTGGACTCCCTGCCGATTCTCATTTGCCCACACAACAACGCCGTCCGCCTCGATGGCGGCTCCAGAAGGTGGCAGTTGAAACGATAGCCGGACAGTGTCTTTGGCTTTCAAGTCACCCACTTCCACCTGCATTCCTCCCATGCTGAGGTTCCAACTCACGCCGCGTACCGTGCGAGAGCCCACTGTGCATGAAACATCAGCCTGCATTGGAACGCGCGTATACTTGCGCCGGTTCTCGAGCATTCCGCCGCTCACCGTCCGGAACAGGACGCTCAACTTCTGCCGGTCCACGGGCTTTTGAATAAAGAAGGTCGCTCCGATCGCAAACGCATCTTGCATGGTTTTTCTCTCATCGCTTCCGGTTACGATCACGATGGGAGTCGACTTATTCCATGAGGACTTGCGGATGAGGCGTGCGAGGTCGAAGCCACTCAGCGTCGGCATTTCCAGGTCCAGAAAAATTCCATCGAACTTCTCCTGGTTGACCATCGCGGCCGCCTTTTCGCTTTTGCCGACAGCGCGCACTTCGGCCTTTAAAGACGTGAAGACCTCAGTCATGAGTTCCAGGCACGCGAGGTCATCCTCGACAACCAGAAGTTTCAGTGTTGGCATGCATCGACCTTCTTCTGAAACCAGCTTGCCCAACCATCATACGTCCCACGTCAATGTCGCTGCCGATTGGAACTGGGATATGCAAAGACTGGGATTAATGTGAAGACGGGCGGTGAGAGCTTTCCGCAGCGCAATCTAGTTACATCCCTGCGCCCTTCGTGGAGCATTCCATCAGCGTCCTGGAACGTCAGTCCCCGGGGTCCCTTGCTTGGAACTTGCCTCCGAACATAAGGCCGGTCTCTACCTCGAGTGGCTTTCCGTCGTGGATATAGGGCTTGAACTTCCATTGGCCGAGTGCGTCGGAGATGGCCTTTGCCTGATCAGGAAATGCACTGAGAAAGTGGATATGCTTTACTGTGCCTTTTTTATCGATGATGATTCGGACCGGAACAGGGTTGAACCGGCGTTCGGATAAAATGGGATCGACGCGTGCAATCACGTTCTCGCCGCTGGCGTAGTCTTTCACACAAACAGGAATGCCATTCCCCCCCGTACCCGCCGTGGGACTGGCTTCAGTGGGCAACTGCATCGTGTTCATGTCCTGGACTAAGGTCTCCAACAATTTCGGATCGCGGCTGGTTAACACGAACTCCACACTATGGCAGCGGATTTCGGTGGCCAGATTGTACCAGTGAAGCTCTGCCACCGGAGACCAATAGGCGAAAACAATAAAGGAATAGCCAGCAATCCTTATATCTCTGGGAGCTGTTTCAAGGCTGTAGTCGGACGCCAAGTTTTCCTTCGAGTAATTGATAAGCTCCGAGGCATTCGCGGCCGGCAACGGCGTAAAGAACATATCTTGCGCAGTAATCAAGATGCTGCCTCGCGCACTTCCCTTGAACGTGTCCCCGGAACTGAGTTGCGCGAGCACGTAGCGACCGCTATCAGACGGAGGCGGGCCTTGGTATTTCTCGATCCAATCCGTTGGGAGGCGGTAGGTGATTCCAAAATACGCGCTACTGAAGGCGCTGTTGGTTATTTTCCCGTCTTCTGGAACGGGAGTTATAGAATCACTTGCGCTCGACCAGGCACCTTTGACGAAGATAACTTCAGTTGGCACCTTAGCCTTTGGCTGCGTTTTGCTCACAATGGTGCCGCCAATCTGTTGAGCATCTTGCGATTTGGAGTATTGGCTCAGCGCCAGCAATGATGAGGCTAAGACGAGGACAAGCAAAACGCATTTACGACAAGATGGCATAGTTTTTCTGCGACATGAAATAGATTTCTCGATGTCAAGGTGGACCGGCCACAGATCACTTGTGTCTTATCAGTTGAACAACTTGGCGAGATACTCTCGCATCTCGCCAAGCTATAGACGTGAGGCATTACAGAGAGCGCAAGAAATCGAGTATTTCCTGCTGCTGGCTGGGCTTCAGGTTGAAGAACTGCTCCTCCACGAAGCTCGCTTCACTGCCGCGGCTCGCGTGATCCTTAATTGCGGTCAGCAGGTTCGTGGTGCGGCCGTCGTGCATGAGGAAGATACGCTGTCCCAACCCCCACAAGGGAGCTGTGCGGAATTGATCACCGCCGGCAGCGCCCTGTGAGACATTATCTGCCAAGCCCGTACCCATGTGATGGATCTCGATATCGGAATAGGCATTTACCGGAGCGCTGCTCAGCGATCCCGTAAAGTTCGACATCTGGGTCGTAGCGACCGTCGGATTATGGCAGGTCGCGCAGCCGATAGAGTTGAACAAAGCAGCGCCTGAAGCGATCGTGCTTGAGGGCACCTGCTGCCCATTCAGCAAGACACCGCCCTGTGGCGGAGGAGCGAGGAACCGCATGAAATCGGCGAATGCCGAGACGTCATCGAGCACAGCTGAATTCGGTGTTGCCGCGGGGTTGGATGTATCTTCCGGGTAACCGGTTCCGGCAAGGTTCAGACAGTTCGCTGGCAGCCCGGTGGCGTGCTGGTCTTCCCCCGGAGACGGACGCTCTTGGGGAAACAGCTCGTTGCTGACACCCATCTCGACGTTGTAGGCTTCGCCGGCAAAAATATGAAGCGACTTGTTTTGTGCTTTCCAGCCAAAGCGAGTAATCGTGCCATCGTTGCCGTTGTAGTTGAAAGAGCCAGAGATCCCAAGTCTGTTGTTGTTATTGGCTAACTGATTTTTCAGCAAAGTTGAATCATCGAGATTCTCGATCAAACCCACGCCAAAGGTCGGCGTGGGAATGCGGAAGATAATGTTATTCGCCGCCAGCGCTGCACCGAAATTAGGCTGTGGCAGATTGCAAGTGCCGGCATCGGGACGACCGGTAACCGTGAACACATCTTCCACCCCGCCATTGGGAGAGTTGGTGTTGACGCGTCCGTCGTTATTGAAAAAGAACGGGAACCGCACTTCGAGGGTGGGCCCATTAGCAGTAATGAAGGGTGGGATGGTGTTGCCGGGCGCGGTCCCGTTGCTCACAAACTGGAATTGAGGATTGACGGCGGCGCCCGTCCCGCCAACCGCAGGTTGTGCGTGACAAGAGCTGCACTGATTCGAGTTAAAGCGCGGTCCCAGACCATTGTTGCCGTTGGTGCTCTTGGAAACGGACTCCACCGCCTGGAATCGGGCAAACCCATCATTGAAAAAAGCCAGGATGCCCGGGTTATCGTCTGCTAAGACGGAAGGAAGTGCGGCTCCGGTGCCGCGGCTGGCGCTCTGAACTCCAGGATCAGTCTGGGCAAATGCAATGCCCGCGACGAACAGCAAAGCCGCGGTTGAAACTGCGAGCGTAAGAAATGATCGTTGGCGTTGTGAGCGGTGAAAACACCAGAAGTCGGAACAGATCCGCGCGCTCAAGGTTAGATCATCGGTTTCAGGACACACTACGGCGCTACTTGCGGTCAAGCTTTTCATTTTGCATCTCCTTATTTGGTGAGTAACTCCGGCTTACGCCGGCCTAAAAGGAGACGATGGGCGCGTCAAGTTATAGAGGTCCGCAAACGAGCAACGATCAATAGCTGCAGACTGTTTTGTTCGTGTTGCAAACTGGCGGTAACCTTGGGTCCGAGAGATCCCGAGGCTGGAACATCGCTGAGAGCGGTTCAGCATTGATTGAGTAGAAGCTATCTTCGAACTCCGATACGGTCAACGTGCCATTAGTGCACGGAGAGCACGGATCGGCAATCAATTTCCGATGGCCATAAGTCGTAACTCACACGAGATTACTTCTGGCTGGCGGCTATCAGGCGAGATCCAGAGATTTCAATTCGTGTTGGAGCGCTTTCTCCACGCTCTTCTGAAGATCCGGGGGGAGTTTCTTGCCGCCTGAAGTCAAGTAGAAGGTATCAATTGCCATCTGCCCTTCGGTATCGATCAGGGCAATTTCAATGTTGCACTTCTGCTGCGAAAGGCATGAACTGATTCTGTGCAGCAAACGCGGGCGATCCTGAGCGATCACTTGCAGTAGAGTACTCGTCGAAGAACATTCGTCGTCAAAATCGATCCGCGTTTCGACTACCACTTTGACCTTGCTGCTTTTTTCGCCCCGTTGCCGATCGCGCAGCATTTTGTCGAGATCGGCTTCTCCGGCTAAAACCGCAGCGATGCTCTTCTTGAAACGCTCCCACTCCGATAAGTTTAATTCCAAAGTGCGGAAACGATCGGTGAAATAGAGCGAGTCCACCACAGTTCCTGCCTGGTTCGAAAAAGCGTTGGCCTTCACAATATTCATTCCCCAGGCAGCGAGCACCCCCGTCAACGTCGCGAACAGCGATGCCCGATCCCTTGTGACCAGCGTGAGTTCATACCAATGCCGGCCGCGCTTGAGATCTACCTGTACTGCGTCGTGACCCAACTGCTCCGCCATTTCCATGTGACGCATCACTTCTTCAGCGGAGTGAACCTGCAAATATCTTTGGGGGAATCCCTCCACGAAATCCCGGAACTTCGCCCCCGTCACCGGGGCGAGGCTGCGCAGACGCGCGAGTTTTTCGTCGCTCACATCGCTGTGCACGCGGTGATCCGCGCTTCGGTTTAAGTAGTTCGCCGCTCCAATGTAGAGCTGCCACACGTTCTCTGCCTTCCACGGCGTCAGCGCCTCCGGGTTCACTGCCTTGATATCCGCGTAGGTGAGCAGGCACAACATTTTCAGCCGCTCCGGCGTTCCCATCTTCTCGGCAAAGGCCGCCACTGTCTCCGGATTGAAAATGTCACGCCGCAGTTGCGCTGACATTTCCAAGTGATTCGCGATGAGAAACAACACCACGGCGCGCTCGCTCGATTCAACGTCCAGACGGTCCAGACAATGTCCAGCAATCTCCAGGCTGGCGTCTACGTGATTCGCGCCAGGCACTCCTTTGCCTGTGTCGTGCAACAGCAGGGCGAGGTAGAGCAGTTCTGGATCTTCAAGTTCGCCCAGCAACTCCGCGTATCGTTTATCCCACTCCGATTTCGATTGGTTCAAGCGATGCAGGCTCTCGATGGCAAGAATCGAGTGCTCATCTACCGTGAAGCGATGATAGAAATCCCGCACCACCAAAGAATCAATCGGCTTCAACTCCGGGAGTAACAAGGTCAACAGCCGCAAGGAATGCATGGCGCGAAGCGCCTCTGCGGCGTGCGGCTGCAGTAGAGTCTCCTGCAGGTAGAGCCATAGTTCGGCGCCTCTTGGCGGGGTCACGGCAAGAGCGGGGAGAGCCTGCTCAATGCGGTGCTCCGTGGTCGCGCTCAACTTCAGGCCATGATGAGCCATAAAATGAAAGAGGCGCAACAGCATCTCGGGATCCTGCAGCGATGACGACTGTTGCAAAAAAATCATTCCGTCAACCACGGAAAAATCCGGATGCGAGGGCCGAGATCGCCAACCCTGAAACTGCCGTCGCAAAGAAGACCAGGACTCTGGAATCTCTTCCGTTAACTGCGTGACGGCGCGCTGTACGGCGCGCGCATGACCGAAATAAATCCGCATCCATTCTGCTGCTGTAAGGTCCGCCGAATCGGAAGCGCCGATTTTTCGCGCGGCTGCCTCGTCTTGCGCCTCCCAGCTCAGCGCGTTGTCGTCACGACCATGGCGAAAATGCAGGAAGCACCGCGCCGCCATCAAGAACTCGAGCGCAGACTCCAGTTGCTTCCGCACGGGCGCCCGGAGAGAACTGGTGTCGGGCCAATCGCCCAGCTTGCCCATGGCTGAGATCAGGGCCAGCCAAGCGGCCACATTGCAGTCGCGAAGACCGCCCGGAGTTTCTTTCAGATTTGGCTCCAGATGAAACACCGTGTTCCCGAACTTTCCATGCCGTTCGCGGGTCACCTCGGCGAGTCCCTGAAGAAGAGGTTTCGATTCCCGCACTACCAGCTTGGGGATCACTTTGTCATGAAGCCGGGTAAACAACTCGCGATCGCCCGCGAGAAATCGACAATCGAGAAGAGAGATGGTGAATTCGGTATTGTTGGGGTCGAAGCGATCGCACTCCGCCAAGGTTCGCGATGCGGGACTCAACTTGAGTTTCAGGTCCCACAATTCCTGGGAGAAGCGTTGAATCGCATCTTTGTGAGCCGCCTCGCACACTCGATCGGCGCACAGAAAGAGCAGATCAATATCTGAGTAAGGAAAGAGCCAGCCGCGCCCGAAGCCTCCCGTCGCCACCAGTGCGAACCCTCGTGGTCCGCTTTCGTCGGGAGAGACACACTCCCGCCAGAGCCGTTTCAGGATGTCTTCGATGAGGAGCGTGCGCTGAGCGACTGCGGTGCGACCGTCTCCGCTTGCCGCGAAGTCACGCGCAATTCGCGCGGATTCTTCGGCAAGAGAACCTCGCAGTTCACTGATCAGTAAAGACGCCGCCGTCATGACGTTGAGTCAATGCTCTCACGCTTCGTGTCCTAGCGAGATAGCTGAAAACACGATGCCTTTAAGATGTCGTCCGGTCGCGTCCCGGTAGAATATTCCCCTGGGTTCCCGGTATCTTCTCCCTAACTTCTCCTCTTAGCGATTCTTCTTGCGCGGCGAGGTCAAGTCGCCAAGCCCTACAGTGCTCCCTCACCCCGCTCATCGTTGCGAATTCGTATGGCTTCATCCACGCGTGTCAAAAAGATTTTTCCATCACCGATCTTTCCCGTGCGCGCGGCCGCCACTATGGATTGCACCGCCTTCTCCACCATCGCGTCTGGAAGCACCACTTCCAGCTTGGTCTTGGGAATAAGGTCCACGCTGTACTCGCGTCCGCGGTAGACCTCGGTGTGTCCCTTTTGCCGCCCATGGCCGCGCACCTCGATCACCGTCATGCCTTCGACGCCAATCTCTTGCAGCGCGCTCTTGACCGCTTCCAGCTTGGAGTTCTGGATGACCGCTTCAACTTTCGTCATGATGTTGTTCTCAAACTCTGACTCTTCCCTGCCGGGCCTGGCGATCTCGCGCGCAAGCCGACACCAGTATTATCCTCCCTTGTTCTGCTTCGGCAAGTCCAAGTGCAGGATCGTCTTCACTCTTCCACGCCTGAGCGACCTGTCTTTACGGGCAGACGCAGCCGAAATCGATTGAACACAAATCAGCACCGGCTCACTCTATCGGCTACTGTGGTTTTAAGGAAATCGAAACAATTGATCGCGTCAATCAAGATTCACGAAAGACTACCGGCCGCGTTTCCCGGGAGGCCGAAGTTTAGCAGACGTTAAGCTTAATGATCCGCATGCAACCTATTGCCTGCGCTGGATTTACCTTCGCTAAGGTAGCACTACTCCTCTCCTGATTCCACTCTAGTTGTGAACGTGGAGAGTGATGAGGAGGGGCATCTCGTCCAACAGCAGACTCACTTCCACAGTAGGCGCTTCTGGCTGGGAGTGCACGGTATAGTCGTCGCCGGTGATGACTGACGGCGGCGAGAGCATGCAACCATCGCCAAGACCGGCAATCTTGTTTTTGAAATTTCCCGCCACCATGTTACAGATCTCGCCCAATGCGTCTGAGATGTCCGGGCCTACCTTGTCGATTTCCACTCCCAGCATCTTCGACGCCATGAGAGCGGCCGCGTCTTGCTGGCAGCGTACGCTCATCACTCCGCAAAGCATCCCCGCCAGGCCCACCATTGCAGTCACGTTTAGGCGAGCCGATGGCTCCGTTGTCGACGAGGTCAACTGGGACGCGAGCATGGTTTCGAACACTTCCCGCGTGGCCAGTTCGAGCACGGGACGCCAATCCTTGTGGATGTCTTCGGCAGCCGGAATCAGATTCCTCGTATTCACAATTGCCTCCCAAAACCGGGGTCTCGTACGCAGCCAGGCAGGCAGCATTACTTCTCCCGTCAATGGCACATCGGCAAGAAAACGGAGGGGCTTTAGCGCGAGGCAAAGGCTAAACGCCGCTCAAAGAGCGAGTGGCCAGCGTTTGCTGATAATCTCAAAGCAGATATTCAGGAGAATCCGACCCGTTGCCGCCGATTATCAATTCACAAGGAATCTCGAAGTCTTTCGGAGCCGATCCTTTGTTCCAGAACGTATCCTTCACAGTCTCGGAGGGCGACCGCATTGGGCTGATTGGTCCAAATGGTTCCGGAAAATCTACGCTCCTTCGGATTCTTGCCGGCGACGTAAGCCCCGACAGCGGAGAAATTGCCGTGCGCAAACGAGTTCGGCTCAGCTACGTTGAGCAAGATTCGAAATTCAAGCCTGGCGATACGGTTCGATCCGTGGCGCAGAGTGCGATGGAGCGCGCCGCTGTGCCGGAATCGGAGCGTGGAACTCGCTTCGCCGAGACCCTTGGCCGCGCCGGCTTTGAAGATCTTGATCTGGAATCGGTCGCATTGTCTGGCGGCTGGCAGAAGAGACTGGCGATCGTTGAAGCCATTGTCCAGGGGCCGGACATCCTTTTGCTCGATGAGCCGACAAATCATCTGGATCTGGCAGGAATCGAGTGGTTGGAAGGCCTGCTCGAGGATGCGGCGTTCGCCTGCGTCGTGGTTAGCCATGATCGCTACTTTTTGGAGAATGTCGCTACCTCCATGGCGGAGCTCAATCGGACTTATCCCGATGGATTGCTGCGAGTCGCCGGAAGCTACAGCCGGTTTCTGGAGAAGAAAGAAGAATTCCTGCACGCCCAATCGAAGCGCCAGGAAGCCCTGGAGAATCTGGTTCATCGGGAGATCGAATGGCTTCGCCGAGGAGCCAAGGCCCGGACGCGCAAGTCGAAAGCACGCATTGACAAGGCTGGCGAGTTGATGGGCGAACTTGCGGACCTCAACGCGAGAAGCCGCAGTGGAACCGCGCAAATCGATTTTTCGGCCACGGATCGAAAGACAAAGCGATTGATTGAACTGGAGAATGTTTCCTGTGAGGTGGGCGGCCGTACATTATTCACGGGGCTGAACTGCGTGATTACCGCTGGACTGCGAGTGGGACTCGTGGGTCCGAACGGCAGCGGAAAGACGAGTCTGCTCCGCCTGTTGCGCGGGGAAACCGCTCCCTTGGCGGGGGAGATTCACCGCGCCGACTGGCTGCGCATCGTCTATTTCGATCAGAGCCGGGAACTCGATCCGGATCTAACTCTGCGTCGCACTCTGGCTCCGGAGGGCGATTCCGTTGTTTATCAAGACCGGGTGATTCACGTGGCATCGTGGGCGGCAAAGTTTCTGTTTACCGGCGAGCAACTGAATCAGCCTGTGGGCAAACTCTCTGGCGGTGAAAGGGCGCGGGTTCTGATCGCTCAACTCATGCTGCAGCCGGCTGACGTTCTTCTGCTGGATGAGCCTACCAACGATCTCGACATACCGACGCTAGACATTCTCGAAGAGAGCCTGCTGGAGTTTCGCGGTTCACTCGTCTTGGTTACTCACGACCGCTACATGCTGGATCGCGTCTCGACCGTGGTCCTGGGCCTCGACGGACAGGGAGGTGTGGGACTGTTCGCGGATTATTCGCAGTGGGAGACTTGGCTTGACCAACGCCAGCGGGCTGCGCGAACTGTAGCCACCAAGATCGGCGCCAGTTCCGCAGGCCGCACCAATGGTGGCCCCGAGCGGCAATCGGCGGCTAAGAAGAAGCTGTCGTACCTGGAAGCACGTGAATACGACGCTATTGAGCAGCAGGTAGCCGTTGCCGAGGAGTTGCTGCAGCAGAAGCGCACGCAGCTTGAAGATCCTGAAATTGTCAGTGACAGCCAACGTCTGGTCGCTGCTCACGCCGAGACGGAAGAAGCCCAGGAACGGGTGGATAAGTTGTACGCGCGCTGGGCTGAACTGGAAAAGAAGAAAAGCTAGTTGGATCAAATTTCACTCGCGGCGGGCCTCTCAGGATGCGAGACAAAAAGCGATGATCGTATTTCCGCGAGCTCCCGTAGACTTTTCAAGTTCCTCCAGCAGCACGGATTCCAGGTCGTCTGGATCGGGCTTCATCTCGCAGGCGGCAATTTCTTTGTCCGTCGCACCGTGGAAACAGAACTCACACACGCCCAAGCCATCTTCGGAGCGAACTGGCGGACCAAAAACGCGACATGTCATGGGCCGCGCTTCGTAGAGTTCACAGTTGCCGGTTGCGGGATCAAGAGCCGGACACGGCTCGTCATTCGCGAAATCGGAAAAAGCCTCTGCCGCTTCAATTCCTTCGTGGAGCAAGCCAGTTGCGAGATCGCCGGGAAACTTTGGCGAGAGGCGAGCGACTGAATCCCGGGCACGAGTGCGCACCTGTTCAGCCCGGGCCAGTGCGCGCACTTCGAGATCTGTCATGCCTTTCCGCAACCGCGCGGCATCGAGTTGATTGATCGGAAAAGCTCCAATGCAGCACTGTGTGCACCCGGGACGGCAGACCAGCCATGCTCCGCTGCGACGCGTCGCGTCGGCTAAGGCAGCATCCACAATCTGGATGAGCGCATGATCATTGCGCGGAACGTCGAGACGCATGGTAGTTTTCTGATGATACAACTGAACCGGCGCGAACGCGCGAAGGCAGCAATTTCGGAGGATTTGAGCTATCAAGACAGTCTCCCGAAGCGACGGAGCCTCATACTGCTGGCTCCAGTCGCCGAAAGCGCCCACCCTTCCCCCCGGCGGCGTGACGCTTCCCCTCGGGATCCCGCGCTCATCGGAAACCCTCCGCCGGAGCTCACCCATGAAACTCGGCTGATTGGCAACCCATGAGCTAGTTACAAATTGATAGTGCTCGATCCGCACCAAACGTTTCATTCAAACGAAACTTTTTCTTGAGCCGGCACAATTCGACGTGACCCGCCAGATATTCCCGAATATCCGGCTATACGGGCGTCCACGATTTGGGTAAGATAGCTGCCACCGAACCCTGCACCCCCCGGGAGCAAGTCGTGCAGTTCCACTCTTTCAACCAGAATTATTTAGAACAGCTCAGGTCCGGAGACTTCCGGACACAAGAGCACTTTGTTTCTTATTTCAGCGAATTGATTCGGCTGAAATTAGGGAAGCGCCTGCATTCCCGCACGGAGGTGGAAGATGCCCGCCAGGAGACCTTTGCCCGAGTCCTGACTGCGTTGCGTAGAGAAGATGGGATCAGGGAACCAGAGCGTTTGGGTGCGTTCGTCAATTCCGTATGTAATAACGTCTTGCTGGAATACTATCGTTCCGCCTCTCAGGAAACTCCTAGCGACGATGAAGAAGCCGAATCCAATATTCCCGACCCTGCCATGAGCGTGGTCGACGTAATCGCGAACCGGGAGATGCAAAGAAATGTGCGCGAGATTCTGGACGAACTTCCCGAGAAAGAGCGCCGCCTGATCAGGGACATATTCCTGGAAGAACGGGATAAGGATGAAGTCTGCCGGGATTACGGTGTCGATCGCGAGTATCTGAGAGTTCTGCTACACCGTGCCAAGAAATCGTTTAAGTCCCTGTACCTAAAGAGGATGGCGGAAGGTACCGTGCCCCGATAGTCCAGCTACCGAAGACCCGCTCGGAAGCCTCTTTCTACTGCCAACCCGACCGATCGCCACAAGATAAGGACAATTTCCGAAGGCATCCAGGCACGCGCTGGCATAGAATAGCCGTTCGGCAAGTCGTGTCCTATGAGCAGTTTAATCGACATCTCGAAAAACTGGGAAGGCCGCATCATCGAAGGAAAGTTCCTACTGCGGCAGTGGCTTGGCGGATCTTTGCATAGCGCTGTATTTCTCACGAATCGCGGCGTCAATGGATCCGAGAAGGCCGCGATTAAGCTGATTTCTGTTGAGAGCTTTGCCGCTGAGAAGGTCAAGGAAGATGCTCAACTTCTTCGCTGGGCCGACATCGCGAAATTGTCTCATCCGCACTTGATGCGCCTATTTGAATTTGGCCGAGCGTGCGTCGACGACACCAATTTTCTTTATGTCGTCATGGACTATGCCGAAGAGGATTTGGCACAGGTTCTTCCGCAGCGTCCACTCTCGCCGGGAGAGGTTGAAGAAATGCTTGCGCCCACGGTCGATGCTCTGATTTTCCTACACCACGCCGGATACGTGCACGGTCACGTGAAGCCGACGAATATCATGGCGGTGGATAACCAGCTGAGAATTTCCACTGACAGCCTTCGCAAGAATGGCGAGCCCTCCGAGCGCGAGACCAGCGCATACGACGCTCCAGAAGTAGGTCCCACGGGAGTGTCCCCCGCGGCAGACATGTGGTCCCTCGGCGCAACGCTGGTCGCCGTGCTCACGCAGCACGAGCCGGAAATAAAAGATCGTAAAGGCGAACAAGGTGCGATACCCGACAGCGTTCCCGAGCCTCTCCAGGAAATCGCGTGGAGATGTCTGAGCGCTGATCCGCGACGGCGCTGTAACCTCAGTGATGTTTTAGGACTGCTTAGAGGTCAAGAATCTCCGCGCGCAGAGGTCGGTGGGACATCCGCAAAAACCAAACATAAAAAGTGGTGGGTCGCTTTCGCAATCGCGGCTGCGTTGCTGGTTGTGGCGGTATTGTTTGGCCGCAGACTGGTAGTTCAGCGGCCGCCGAGTGCGCCGGAGGAAACTCATTCGGCCGAAATCCAGACTGCTCCGACGAGTCTACCCACCGGTCAATCGCCCCCTCCATTTGCAGCCAAAACCGAGCCCGCCCAAACAGCAAATACTCCAGGCACGGTGCTGCGGCAGGTTTTGCCGGAAGTCTCGCGGAGCGCCCAGACCACAGTCCACGGTCGAGTGAAAGTCAGCGTTGAGGTTTCAGTTGATACTTCGGGTAACGTTTCTCAAGCAAAGCTAACTTCGCCGGGACCGAGCAAGTACTTCGCCAACCAAGCGCTCACTTCGGCACGCCATTGGAAATTCAACCCGCCCCAAGTGGACGGGCAAGCGTCCAATAGCGAGTGGATGCTACGATTCCAGTTTGGCAGGACATCGACCCAGGTTTTTCCAACACAAATAAAACGCTGAGAGGATCGCCTCAATCTTCTACGTTTTCATTCTCCTTTTTGTTCATCTTCCAAAGCATCTGGCGCAGCATGCCGAGTAAGAATTCTGCATCCCCTTGCTGCAATCGCAGCCGCCGAACTAACCGCCGGACGGCCGCATGAAATGTCTTCGAGGTATTCAACTTCGGGTATTCGCTGGCTCGGAGTGCGTCGAGCAGGGTATCGGTAATCCGCTCAACCTCGGCTGACGAAGCAGACTTTCCCTTTGTTCGTTTCGCCACCGCCCTCGGGTCGCGGATCAGTTCGTACAGACAAACCGCGACGGCCTGGCCCAAGTTCATCGAAGCGTGTTCGTCGCGAGTGGGAATGTGCATCAACCAATGACAATGGCTCATATCCAGGTTGGAGAGGCCGAATTTTTCGGACCCGAACAGCAGAGCGCAAGCACCAGTCGTGAGGTGTGTTCGAATCAGCCTGGCGCCCTTCTCCAACCGGATTAAGGAATGTTGCAGATCGCGATGGCCAACCGCGGTGGTTCCAACCACTAAAGAGCAGTCGGCGACCGCTTCGGCAACGGTTTTATACACTTCGGCACTCGCGAGTGTGGCTGCCGCGCCCACGGCCGAACGAGCGTCCCGGAATGCCACATCGTAGGGATTCACCACTCGCAGATGCGGAATCCCAAAGTTGCTCATGGCACGCGCAGCCGCACCAATGTTGAGGGGATTGCGAACATCCACCAGGACCACGCGTAGGCCTTCGAATTCGGCGCGATTAGGCAACGGTTTCTATTCTACGGTAGCCCTCACTGCGGCGATTCTTGCCTTGCAAGCCTTCTGCCGGACAGCCTTTTTACATGCCTGTGCAATTGTAAAAAATTTGTCAAACCATGCCTCCTGTCCAGAAATTGAGCAAAAACCGTTGTAAGCTTCATTTGTCAAGGGCATGGGGCGAATTGCCGCAGCTCTTAAAACGCCAACCCCCAATCTAGTCAGGATGGCTTCTCATGGGTCAAATCGCAACACCGCTAAGCACCGCCAGATCGGCTGATCCGATGAACTCCATACGACCAGCGGGAAGAATTCTCGTGGTTGAGGACGATCCTTCGGTTCAGAAGGCTTTAAAGCGCTTGTTCGAAACCGAAGGATATGCGGTTGAGGTTCAAGGCAATGGAAGGTCGGCGCTGGAGAGCTTTCAGGCCTCCCCGCCAGCAGTCATTATTCTTGACCTTCGACTGCCCAAGCTCTCCGGCAGCGATCTCTGCAAGGAAGTCAAAGCTCAGGCGCCGACGCTCCCGATCGTTGTGTTAAGCGCAACCAGTGATGTCTCCGACAAAGTTTTGTTGCTGGAGTTGGGCGCGGACGATTATGTAACCAAGCCTTTCAGTCCACGCGAACTTCTGGCTCGGGTACGCGCGGCCCTGCGGCACACTTCGCGCACGGCGAGCGTCAGCCTGGTTAGTTTTGATGGCATTTCGGTAGATTTCAAGAAAATGGAAGTTCAGCGCGATGGCAAGGTTGTGATTTTGACGGCCCAAGAATTTAAGACCTTGCAGTTCCTGGTGCAAAATGCGGATCGAGTGATCAGCCGGGACGAACTGCTGAACGAGGTTTGGGGATACCAGAATTATCCTTCCACCCGCACTGTGGACAATCACATTCTGAAACTGCGCCAGAAATTGGAGCGTGACCCGGCCAGTCCAGTACACTTCCGAACCGTGCACGGAATGGGTTACAAGTTCGTCCGCTGAGCTCCCTTGGACCCAAAATCAGAATCCGCGTCGCAAACTTTTCCAACCCAGCCTGAGGCCACATTTGTACATCGGACCCGGCTGCGCACGCGCTTTCTGCTTTCCATGCTGATCATTACGGCAGGGCTCACTGCCATGAGCCTTCTCGTGGTCCGGCACAGCGTGCAACGCCACGTCCGCGACGGAATTGTTCAGGACCTGCGAAACTCCGTCACCACCTTCCAGAATTTTCAGCACGACCGCGAGGTCATGCTGACGCGTTCGGCGGAGTTGCTGGCTGACCTTCCAATCACGCGCGCTATTATGACCCCGCACGACCCGGCTACGATCCAAGACGCTTCCGCAAGCGTGTGGCAATTGACCGGCAGCGATCTGCTGGTTCTTGCTGACCGCAATGGGGCGGTGGTCGCTCTGCATACCAAGTCCCCCGGATTTTCTCGCGAGGCAGCTGAGCAATACTTCCAGCGATCGCTGAACGAAGAGGACTCGAGCCATTGGTGGTTCGGGTCTCACCATCTGTATCAAACATTCATCCAGCCAGTTTACTTCGGCCCGAAGACAGAAGGTTCGTTGCTCGGGTTTCTCGTCATCGGTTACGCCATCGACGACCGCCTCGCTCACGAGGTTAGCAAGGTATCCGCTAGCCAGGTCGCTTTCTCCTATGGCAACGAAATCGTCGCCACAACACTGACTCAAGATCAGTCTCGAAGCCCGTCCTTGCTGGCGTTCTCGACGGGATCCTTGCAGAGCGGCCCGCGAGATGTGGAAGTCGGCAATGAACTTTTTCTAGCGACTTCGCTGGATCTCTCCAGCCAGCAGGAAACACCGGTGCGTTTGACCGTGCTTGGGTCTTACGATCAGGCGGCAAAATTCCTCGATAACCTGAACCGACTTCTGTTGCTGCTGGGTTTCACAGCAGTTTTGCTAGGCAGTGGGCTGGTGTTTCTGATCTCTCACACGTTCACCCGTCCGCTGGCCAGCCTGGTGGAGGGCGTGCGCGCTCTGGAGCACGGCGACTTCCATCATCCTCTTGATCCCAGGGGAAGCGACGAAGTGGCGGAACTGACTTCCGCCTTCGACCGTATGCGTTCCAGTCTGCTCAAGACGCAACAGGCTTTGCTCGAGTCTGAGCAGTTAGCCACGATCGGACGCATGGCTAGCTCCATTTCCCACGATCTGCGTCATTCGTTGGCTGCAATTGTGGCGAACTCTGAGTTCCTCTGCGACGGGCGCCTGACGGCAGCGCAGCGGGAAGAGTTGTATCAAGAGGTTCGCATCGGGGTAAACCAGATGACCGACCTCATCGATTCCCTGCTCGAGTTTGCCAGAACCCGAGAGTCTCTCAGCCCCAGTTGCGCTAGCATTGTGGAAACTGTACATAGGGCAATGCAATCCGTGCGTTTGCATCCACGCCATCAGGGAACGCTGATTGAGGTCGAAAACAATGGCCAAGGCCTGGCATGGTTCGATCCACGCAAACTCGAACGAGCTCTTTACAATCTCCTGCTGAACGCTTGCGAGGCAGCGCCTAGCAGTGACGGGCGAGTTCGGGTCACGATTGGCCATGATGAAGCATCGTTCACGATTGCGGTCTCCGACAACGGTCCGGGCATCGCAGAACCGATTCGCGATCAGCTTTTTCATCCTTTTGTCAGTTACGGCAAAGAGAACGGCACGGGACTCGGACTTACGGTAGTACAGAAGATCGTGCAGGATCACGGGGGAAAGGTCGTCATGGAACGTACGGCGGATGCTAGAACTGTTTTTCGGATCACGATCCCCGGTCGTTCCGCACCCGGCTCCGCCGAGGCGAGTGCCGCCAAACGATTGCCTCATCCCTTAGTGTCATCGAAGCATGAGGGTGTGAACGAGGATCGAGCGAGCAACAATACGTAAGTGAAGAGCCAATACGACATTCGGACAAGCAGTTCCCGGTTCTCCTTTTCCATATTCACGACGATCCGCATGTCGCACGGGGAGGGTGTGTGAATAGTCCATGGATCCTTGCACTTCGTTCCAGTGCCGTAACAATGGCATCGTTTGTGGTCTTTAGCGCCAGCGGGCTGGCACAGGAAAGTTCGCATCCTGCGGCATCCCAGGGTGGCGATACAGCCGTGCGCGAACTCAGTTCGCAAGTGCGCGAATTACGGGCAATGATTGAAGAGATGCGCTCCGAGAATGCCCAGTCGCGCGCCGAGATGCAGGAGTTGCGCCAGGAATTGCAGGACACGCGCAAACTTCTTATTCCCCTCGCGGCATCGATGAATCGTTCCGTCGAATCGGCCGCGTCCGCGAATTCTCTCTCCACCGCTTCGACAACAGAAGTTCAGACTGCTCCCGCCGCATCAACCCCTATTGACCTAGGAACGCGGGTTCAGAAACTTGAAGAATCAACGCAGTTGCTCGGCTCGAAAATTGACGAACAGTACCAGACGAAGGTTGAAACAGCGGCCAAGTATCGTGCCCGGCTCTCTGGGATTATCTTGATGAACGCCTTTCGAAACGTAGGCGCTTCCGACAACCTTGACTTCCCGGACTACGCGCAACCGCCCGCAGCTGGCAGCACATCGCAGGCCAGCTTTGGCGCGACATTGCGGCAAACGGAAATTGGCCTGGAAATCTTCGGTCCGACGCTCGCCGGTGCGAAGACTTCCGCGAATGTGCAATTTGATTTTGCGGGAGGATTCCCTGCAACTCCCAACGGAGTCAGCTTTGGCATCGCGCGCATGCAAACGGCGAGCGTGCGCCTCGACTGGAGAGACACCTCTGTAATTGCCGGCCAGGATTCCCTTTTCATTTCACCGCTTTCGCCCACTTCCTTTGCTTCACTTGCGACCCCAGCTTTTGCATACAGCGGGAATCTGTGGGGATGGACGCCGCAACTTCGCGTTGAACACCGCTTCGACCTCGCTGACCAACAGACGCTGACGCTTCAAGGAGGAATTCTGGATAATCTTGACTGGGAGCAGCCGAGCGATCCTTATTTCCGTTCCGCGACCGCTGGCGAAAGCACCGGTCAGCCCGCCTACGCAGTTCGCACCGCATGGTCGCGGCCGCTATTCGCCCATCCCTTGACCTTCGGCACGTCAGGGTACTATGGCCGCCAGAACTGGTCCTGGGGCCGCTATGTCGACGCTTGGGCTGGCATGACGGATTGGCAGATTCCGATTCTTCGCCGCTTGACTCTCTCCGGCGAATTCTATCGAGGCCGCGCTGTAGGCGGTTTAGGCGCCGCGATCGGTCAGACAATCGTGTATGGCGGGAATCCGAGGTATTCATCGACCAGCATTCGAGGGCTTGATTCGGCCGGGGGATGGAGCCAACTTAAATTCCAACTGACTCCCAAGCTGGAACTGAACGGTATCTTTGCCGAAGACAATGCGTTTGCCGGGAACGTTCGTGGCTTCGCCACCGATGCCAACAATTTCGGCCCGATTCTGGGGCGCAATCACGGCGCGCTCGGTAATCTGGTTTACAGGCCGCGGTCCGATTTACTACTCTCCGCTGAATTTAGGCGATTGCACACCTTTCCTATTTTTGACAGCAGCAGCGTTACGAACCAGGTCAATCTTGCCATGGGGATTCTTTTCTGATGGCGCGCTTCGCTCTGTACCGTATCGCCGCGTGCATCCTGTTGCTGCCGTCCGCGCTGGCCTCGGCCCAGCAGGTCGAACTCAGAGGCAAAGTGGCGCTCACCAAAAGCGGACATCGGGTAAAGGACGCTTCAAAGCTGGTTGTCTGGCTGACTCCGGTTGGGAATACGCCTGCCCCTGCAATGCCGCAACAGCTGACGTCAGAGATCCCTCAACTGGTGCAGAAGGACAAGGCTTTCCACCCGTCGTTGCTGGTGATTCCTGCAGGCGGAAAAGTTGAGTTTCCCAACCACGATCCTTTTTTTCACAATGTGTTTTCGTTGTTCGACGGAAAGCGCTTTGACTTAGGGCTTTACGAGAGCGGAACGACCCGTTTCGTACAGTTCGACAAGCCGGGCATTTCTTTCATCTTCTGCAATATTCACGCCCAGATGCACGCCGTCGTGATCGCGCTGAACACGCCGTACTACGGGATATCGGATGGGCAGGGCGATCTCAGCATTAAGAATGTCGCGCCTGGGCGATACCAGATGCACGTCTTCCATCCATCGGTCTCACCGGAAGCGCTGCACGCGGCGGAGCGGGAAATTACCGTCACTCCCAACGACACTTTTCTTGGAACTTTCAGCCTGTCCGAATCCGATCTCGAACTCGCCCACAAAAACAAATACGGACGCGATTATGATCGCCCGGATCCGGATAGTCCCGCCTATGCGCGGCCTTAGTTGTTGGCTTTGGATTCTTCTCAAAAAAATAAGAAGGGCGTACCGGTTAGCACGCCCTTCTCGCCTCTGACCTTCACTGCGTTTACAGCACCTTGCCTTGCCAAAGATCAAATACGCGAGTCTATGCTCTTGCTCCAAGTGCTAGTGGTGCCCTCCGCCGCCGGAATGCCCGCCGGAACTTGGCGCGCTATGAGAGCCGCCGCTATAGCCGCCATGGCTTCCGCCGTAGCTCGGCGATCCGTGATAGCCACCGTAGCTTCCCGAAGATCGCGGCTGCGCGATGGGCTGCCTCATGTTGAGTAGCGGACGCGAATAACTGCCGCGCCCATAGCCACTCGAGCCGTAGCCACTCGAACCATATCCACGAGAGTAATTGGAACTCGGTGCGGTTCGGTTCCAATAACTTCCACTCTCGCCCCGGTTCGCGGCCTCGGCGCTGCTTCCGCCGCGGCCCGCCGATTCACTGCTGCGCGAAGGTGGAGTGAACGTCTTCCACTCACTCCGATTGGGTTCGCCGCGGTTGGACGATGCCGATTCCGATGCACTCCTGCCCGCAGAATTATTCGCTTCTCTGCCGGATGCAGATGTACCCCCGCTCGGCTTTCCTGCGGCCCCCGCTGACGTTGCACGAGATTCCCCTGCGCCAGTGCTTCGTCCGGCTGTGACTGGGCTAAAGTGACTCTGCTGCATAGACTGTTGAAGGTGCGCAGTCTGTTGCTGGAAGGATTCTGGCCGAGACGAACTCTGCGTGCCGTAAAAATGCTGCGATGCACTGCTGTGAATCGTGGAAGGCGCCGCTGCCCGTCCACTGGCCGACAGGCTCGCCCGCGACGGAACCACCGGCAGATTGCCAGTCATCATGTGAGCGCTGCTCAACTGTTCGTGCGTAGCCGCCACCGCCGTTGTGTGACCCGCTCCGAACTGCCCCGCGCCCACCGTCGACACACCGCGGCTGATGTGCGCATCGTTGATATGCGCTACATTCGAGAATTGAGTTCCCGCGTGCAGCGGCGCAATCCCGCCATGGCGGTTGTAAGCGCCAAACCTACCAACCCCTGCCACTCCGAACCTTCCGCGATATCCACCCCACCACGGGTAGAAGCGATCGCAAGGCCCGACGGGCAACCATCCAAAGCCACCCCAACCTCCCCATCCAAAACCGAAGCCAAAACCCCACCCACCTCCGAATCCAAAGAACGAGACGTATGCCGGCGCCCAGAACGGACGATAAAATCCTGGACCCCACACCGGTCCTGGCCACCATGCCCATGCGCCGCCGTACCACATCCAGCGCCCGTAGTGATAAGGCGCCCAGCCCCATGGCTCATAGCCAACCCACGTCCAGCCGTAATAGGGTTCGTAAGTCCAGTTACCGTCACGATATGGTGCCCAATCATCCGGCTCGTTCGGCACCCACACCTGACCGTAATCCGGTGCATCCTCCCATCGGCCATTCGCGTCCAGATCCTCCGACCCCACGTAATATTTGTTCGTATGGTGCCAGGCATCCGCATTGTGAATCATGCGATCGCGATCGCTATTCCACCGATCCCAATCATCCCGCTCCGGAGCCGGAGTAATCTTGTAGCGCGCATCGGCCCCAGCACCGCGCACGGTCACCATGTCACCCTGTTTGATATTGGCGATGCCCTGTGGCGTTGAAATCTGCGCCTCGCCCTTGCGCACGATGATGATGCTGTCCCCATCGGGTCTCACTTCAATCCGATACACGCCATCCTGATGCGCGGGATGCAATGCGACGTTCGGCGTATCAATCTCGGGCTCAGCTTCGCTTTCTCCAAACACCGAGTAATTCGCCAAGCCCTGAGCGATCTGAACCTGTATGTATTTGTGAGTGAAGCTCGCGATGTTCGCCTGCGCATTCGAGCCCAGGCGCAGAATGTTGGCGTAGTCGAGTTGCACTTCGGCGCGTCCGCCAGCCGCTGTGGAGACTTTGTCGCCATTCACGACGGGCTGATTTAACACTGCTGCCGACCAGGTGCCCGAATCTCCGCGCTGGGTCGACACGTCCCCATGAATCATGCTGATGCGGCCCACGCCTTGATCAACCTTTGCGGGTCCTTCGCCCGAAGGACCTCCCGGCTGGGCTTCTGGTCCCATCTGGGGCGGTTGACCGGGCTGAGGCTGCCCTGGCTGCGGTGGCGGCCCGGCTTGACCCGGTCCAGACGGAGGCCGAGGCACGGATTGCGGCTGTCCGATCTCCATCGGCGCGTTCGGGTGCTCCGACGGACCACTGCCTTCCTCTGTCGTTTGCGCCTTGACGCTAACCGTCAGCACTCCAGCCACTGCCAAAATCAAGATTGCGAAACTTCCTACAAACTTGTTTTTCATGACGATTGTCTCAGTTGAACTCAACTCTGTTTCTGCTGAACCTTCAACTTCGAAGAACGATCCGCTATTGTACGAAGCAAGTGCCTTACCAAGAATCGGCGGGCGACGACCGCAGTAACTCCTTTGTTTTCATGATGTAAAGTTGGTTTTATCAACTGGACGAACTGCAACCCCAGAAACCGGTGGCCGGCTACAGCCAAGGTGGTGGTTTTCAGCCATCAAGACGTGGGATGCGTCCAAGATTCTTACGACTCTTTCTCACCCTCATCCGCAATACCAATTTTCGACAGCCGGTAGCGCAGCGCATTCCTCGACAGCCCCAGCAACCGCGCCGCCTGACTCTTGTTGCCGTTTGCACGCCGCAGCGACTCGCGAATCATTTCATCCTCCCACTGCTCCAGCGTCATACCCTCGGGAAGGAAATTGCCCGTTCCATTCGCCGCCCGCGCCGGGCGAGTATCCAGATGAATATCCTCCACCTTCAACACCGTCCCCTTCGCCAGCGCACAAGCTCGCTCGATGATGTTTTGCAACTCGCGCACATTCCCCGGCCAGTGATAATTCACCAGAATCTGCATCGCCTCATGAGTAATGCTTTCCACAGGCTTGCCCGAATCTCCTGCAAAGCGGGAAATGAAAAGATTCACCAGATCCGGAATATCTTCCTTACGCTGACGCAGCGGAGCAATGTCGATGGGCACCACATTCAAGCGATAGTAAAGATCCTCGCGAAATGTTCCCTGCTCCAATGCTTCGCGCAAATCTCGATTCGTCGCCGCGATCAGCCGAACATCTACTTTCACAGTTCGCGTCCCGCCCAGTCGCTCGAACTCTCGCTCCTGCAGCACGCGCAGCAGCTTCACCTGGACCGCCGGGGGCACGTCGCCGATTTCATCCAGGAATAATGTCCCTTTATCTGCCAGCTCAAACTTTCCTGGCTTGCTCGCGTTCGCTCCCGTGAAGGCGCCCTTCTCATAACCAAACAGTTCGCTCTCCAGCAGATTCTCAGGGATCGCCGTGCTGTTAATCTTGATAAAAGGTCCTCCCGCCCGCCGAGACTTTTCATGAATGGCCCGTGCGATCAAGTCCTTTCCCACGCCGCTCTCGCCACCCAGAAGCACTGTCGAATTCGTAGGCGCTACACGGTCTACCGTGGCCAACACTTCTTGCATCTTCGGACTGCGTGCTACCACGTTCGGATGCGCATACCTCTTACCTAGCGCCTCGCGCAGCGAACGGTTTTCCTCGCGCAGATTGCGTACGTCCAGCTCCTTGTGGATCACCATTCTCATTTCGCTCAGCGAGAACGGTTTCAGCACATAGTCGCTCGCTCCCGCCTTCATGGCTTCCACGGCCGTCTCGACCGTGCCGAAAGCCGTCATCACGACTACGGGCAGTGCAGCATTCTGGCGCTTGATCGCCTGCAGAAACTCAAGACCGTTGATCCCAGGCAGTTTGAGATCGGTCACTACCAGATCAACATTGCTGTCGCGCAGGAGTCTTAGGCCGCTCTCGGCATCTCCCGCGGAAAGCGTATTGAAGCCATCCTCGCCGAGATTCAACTCGAGCAAGCGCCGCATTTTGGCTTCATCTTCGACGATCAGAATGGTTGGCTTATGGTTCTCCATGGCTCCGCCGCTGCTTCAATTAAGATGCGACTTCCTCGCTTGCTGGGAAGAAAATCACGAATCGAGCTCCCGCTGACTCTCCCTGCGAGCCACTTTCGACGCGAATGGTTCCGTGATGACCATCAATAATCCGCGATACGATCGATAGCCCCAGACCTACCCCGGTCTTCTTGGTGGTCACAAACGGATTAAAAATCTGCTCCCGCAGCTCCGGCGGAATTCCCGGTCCTGTATCTTCCACTTGCACCTCCACTCCTTCGCGGTTCCCGTTGTTTGTCCTCGCCGCGCTCACTCGCAACGTGCCACCGCCGTTGCCCATGGCGTCGTAAGCATTCTGAATCAAGTTTACAAACGCTTGCTCGGAAAGACTCTCGTCCAGGGGAACCGGCTGCAAATTCGGCTGGTACTGCCGCTCCACGTGAATCGAATCGTTTTGGTGCGTCAGAGATACAGAGTGCAGCGCTCGATCCAGCACCGTGGTAATTTCTTGCGGAAATAACTCGGCATGCAGCGGTCGGGCGAAATCGAGAAATCGCGTTACCAGAGCGCTCAGGCGATTCGTCTCACTCGATATATAGCCCGCCAACTCGGTGGCCAACGGATTCGACTCCCCGAGCTTCTGGTGCAGCATTTCGGCCGACCCTTTAATCACGCCCAGCGGATTGCGAATCTCGTGTGCCAATCCTGCGGACATTTGCCCCAGTGCAGCCAACCGCTCCGAACGTCGCGCCTCTTCCTGCGCCTGCTCCAGCCTGCGATTGGTCTCGGCCAGCGTCTCTGCCAGCTCCTGGTAGCGATTGATCTGCCGTCGATTCTCCACCACGAAGCGGTTCACGACCATCGCCGCCAGAAAAAAGAAAAGAATGCGGATGGCGAGTAGTCCGTAACTCTCCGCGTTAATTTCATATTCCTGCAGCGCCGGATAAAGATACGAGCAATAGGCGGCCGAGGCCAAAGCTGTCCACAACAACGTAGCCAGCGGACCAAAATATTCCGCCGCCGTGACCGCCGGCAGGAAATAGATCGGCCAGTAGCTACTATTGATGCCCGGCTCACCCGTATGATCGATGAGCAGTGTGGCCAACGCAATTTTAAGCAGGACGACGTACGCCGGCCCACGTTGCGGAGCCTTTCTCAGAACCCAGCTTTCACTTAATTGCACAACACCAAACGCCAGCAAAACAAGCTGCTTGTGCACTTCTGTGACCGGCGGGAGCACCGCGAGCCCGGCCAGGAACAGCAGCCAGAGAACATCCATCCAGTTCATTGAAGGACGCTTCTGTTCGCTCATAATCAGAACTCGAAAAAACAAGGGCGCCGGGATCGGGCTGCCTCCCCGTCTCCCGGCGCTATTTTCCCGCTGTGCTTTCGCTTCGGCCCGCTTGCCAATCGCTGCGCATGCGAACCTATCAGACCCCAGCCAAGCAGTTCGCGTCAATGTCCTTTCTTAGACCCAGTCTCGTGACTCGGGGTCGACGGATGCGAACTCGGCTGCGAATGCCCTGAAGCCGATGATGCCGGCTTCTGCTGCTGGTGCCAGGCACTATATTTCTGCTCCTCTTCCCGCTGCTGCTGTCCGTTTCCCTGCTGCACGGGTGCCACCGGCTTGGCCAGCGGATGGGACCATTGCTGCGCCGGTCGCGAACTCGTGTTTGCGGATCGGTTCGCCGGTTGAGGCTCCGGGCTTCGCTCCGGTTCCGGCGTACCTTGCGCTTCCCATACTCGCGGCTGCGTCTTCGTCGGACTGCTTGCGCCGCTAGGTTGCCCGAATGAACGGAAGCCATCGTCCCCTTGAGGTTGCTGCCGCGTCACCGGAGCCGTCGGTACTGGCCGGCCTGGTGCTTGTTGCCGTACCAAGGATGATTCCTGATTCAAGTGTCCGCCCGCCTGGGCTTGTCTCTGAGCAAAGGAACTCGGCATCGGAGCCGGCGTCCTCAGCGCCACCACTGGACGGCTCAATACCGCGGCGGGCGGCCTGTTCGACACCGGCCTTCCCGAGCCCAGTACGCTGCTGCGTACGGGTTCGACCCCACCTGTGTGCGAGACGGGCGCCGCCGCGAGCTCCCTCGTCGGAACCGATACCACATTCCGCGCCACTGAACGCGCATTCACGAACGTGTCGCGCGACACCACAGTTACTCCCCCGCCCACACCGCGATTCGCATACGTGATGTTGTTCACGGTAGTGGTCCGGTTGATGACGACGGTATTGTAGACGTTTGTCACTCTTGAAACATCCACACGCGTATTCGTAAGGTTCACGCTGTTCACATAGACCCGGCTCACACGGTAGCCCGGAATAAATACTTCTCCCGGAGCCAGTGGAAACCATCCCACACCTGCGCCAAACGAAAACGAGAAATTGAATCCCGGTCCACCACCAACCCACGCCACCAGCGCCGGCGCGTATATTGGCCGGACCACGCTCGGTCCTGGAACCCAGAGCCATCCACCACTGGCAAAGGCCCACCGACCGTAGTGGAATGGAGCGAATCCCCAAGGCTCATCCTCCACCCACGTCCACCCCCACGGCCCTACCCAAGACCAATGGCCGAAGCGATACGGAGCCCATCCTGCCACCACAACCCGCGGCCGCCAGCTCATCCCGTAGCCCGCCACGTAACTCCAGTCACCGTACTCATCAAGATCTTCATATCCGGTCATCTCGCGCGAAACATAATTCGCGGAGTCAGACTGGTCCTCCGTTCGATCTCGATCCAAAGCCCAGGTATCGAATCCATCGTCGCCCGAAATCTGGCCGAGTTCATAGTCCAGATGATCAGTGCCCGAAAATGTGGCGTATTGATTCGCAACTACGGTATAAAAAGAGCCACCGCCTGTGACTTCACCGCGTCCACGCCACACCGTTACTTCTGTTTGATTGCCGTCCGCACCAACATCGATGCGATAGTCTCCCGGCTGCATGACCACGAACGCCACGTTCGGTGTGTCGATCTCATAGGAGTCTTCGTCGTCCACATGACGGACTTTTACGATCAGCGATCCCTGCGCCAAACGAATCTGCGCTGCGCGGTCACTTACCTCCAGCAAGGTAGTCCCCGTCTTCGGGCCGAGCCGTAACGCGGTCGATCCAATGTGCACTTCGGCGCGCGAATTTTCGTCGGCCCAGAGGTTGTCGCCCGTCACCAGCGGTCGATTCGGCACCGCATCCACCCAGTCGTTCTCTCCACCTGGCTGAAACGATACTGCGCCTTCCATGTAGTTCAGCCGGGCGACGCGGCCCGGAGGATCCTGCGTCGCATCCTGCGAATCCTGTGGCCCTAGCGCCGCCTGCGAATCTGGCGTGACTTGAGCGTCCTGCGCCATGACTCTGACAGGCGCTTGCAGCATGAATGCCAAGCCCGCAACTACTACCGCCCAGCTCCACCACTGCCGATGTGTCTTCATAATTTCTTCCCCAATGGATATAGAAGCGTCGTGGCCTCAATCTTATCCACACAGGAATAAACACGAGTAGATACCTTTAGTTTCTTGCCGTTAGATGGTGGTTTTCAGCCAGACCTGGCCAATAGCGTGCGGTCGAGGTACATTCGTAATCCGCGGAAACGCAGCGGGAAAGCAGCGCAACGAATCCGCCGGGAGGGGCAACGCGAAGCTCGAACAAGTCCAGGTGGACCTCTCAGGACTACCGTGTAAGAGCGGCGCTTCAGCGCCGCATAAGGATCAAGCTTAGGGTTGTGGGCTTTAGCCCGGTGGTCAAACTCAGTTCGCAAAACCGGCTCAACCCACTACCGATTTCCCGGCTTCGGCGCGATCTCATCCAACGTAAGATTCAACTCCAGCACATTGACGCGCGGCTCGCCCAGAAATCCAAATTGTCGCGATTCCGTGTGCTGGTGCACCGCTTCGCGAACTACATCCTCGCTCAGCCCACGCTCCTTCGCGATTCGTGGAACCTGAAACTCGGCCGCTTCGGGGGATATGTGAGGATCTAACCCCGAACCCGACGAGGTTAGCAGATCCATCGGAATTACCGCACCGGGATTCTCTGCTTGCAGGCGGTCCGCATCTCCTTGCACTCGGGCGATGAGGGTTTGATTGGTTGGCCCCAGATTCGATCCGCTGGAATTTCCCGCATCATAGCCGGTTCCGGCGCTTGACGGACGTGAGTGAAAATATCCCGGCGAAGAAAATGACTGCCCGATCACTCGCGATCCGACGATCTTTCCATTCCGCGTCAAGAGCTGCCCGTTGGCCCTACTCGGAAATAAGACCTGCGCCAGGCCGGTAATTAACAGCGGAAACAGCAGACCGAATAACACAGTCGTTACCAGCGTCATTAGTACAGATGTGATCAGATTCTTCTTCATAGTCACCTCTACGCCAAGCCTGCCCGCACAATGAGCAAGTCGATCAGCTTGATTCCAATGAATGGCACGATCACTCCACCCAACCCATAAACCAGCAAATTTCGCCGCAGTAAAATGGCAGCGCCTTGCGGAACATATTTCACCCCACGCAGGGCCAAGGGAATCAGCGCAACAATAATCAGCGCATTAAAGATGACCGCCGACAAGATCGCCGACTGTGGCGTCGCCAGCCGCATCACGTTGAGCGCCTGCAGAACGGGGAACGTTCCGGCGAACATCGCGGGGATGATGGCGAAATATTTGGCTACATCATTCGCGATCGAAAACGTGGTCAGTGCGCCCCGCGTCATCAGCAACTGCTTGCCAATTTCGACAATCTCAATCAGTTTGGTGGGATTCGAATCCAGGTCCACCATGTTTCCGGCTTCCTTCGCCGCCTGGGTGCCGGTATTCATCGCAACGCCCACATCGGCCTGAGCCAGCGCCGGAGCATCGTTGGTACCGTCGCCCGTCATGGCAACCAGTTTCCCTTGTCCCTGTTCGCGCCGGATCAAATCCAGTTTCTCTTTCGGCGTAGCTTGCGCCAGAAAATCATCCACGCCGGCTTCGCTGGCGATGGCCGCCGCGGTCAGTGGATTATCTCCGGTAATCATGACCGTCTTGATCCCCATGGCGCGCAGTTGATCGAAGCGCTGTCGCATGCCGCCCTTCACAATGTCTTTCAAGTGAATCACACCCAACGCACGGCCATTCTCCGCCACCACCAGCGGTGTTCCGCCGGAACGCGATATCGCTTCCACCGATTCGCGTACCTCCGGCGGCAGCGTGCCGCCTTGCTCCTCGACGTACCTGGCAATCGCATCGGTCGCGCCTTTGCGAACGGCGCGCCCATCCAGATTGACGCCTGACATGCGGGTCGTCGCGCTGAACGGAATGAATTCCGCATCGTGCGAGCTCATTTCGCGCCCACGCAATCCGTATTTTTCTTTCGCCAGGACGACAATCGATCTTCCCTCGGGCGTTTCGTCGGCCAGCGAGGAGAGTTGGGCAGAATCGGCAAGCATTGCTTCGGTGACGCCCGGCGCGGTCACGAACTCCGTAGCCTGACGGTTGCCCAGCGTGATCGTTCCAGTCTTATCGAGCAGCAGCGTGTTCACATCGCCCGCCGCTTCTACAGCTCGTCCTGACATTGCGAGCACGTTGTGCTGCACTAACCGGTCCATGCCCGCGATGCCGATCGCTGAAAGCAGTCCACCGATGGTCGTCGGAATCAAACACACCAATAAAGACACAAGTACGAACACTGTCTGCGGCGCGCCTGCATAAATCGCAAAAGGCTGCAGCGTGACCACGGCCAAAAGAAATACGATCGTCAACCCCGCCAGCAGGATGTTCAATGCGATTTCATTTGGCGTCTTCTGCCGCTCCGCGCCTTCCACCAACGCGATCATGCGATCGAGAAACGTTTCCCCTGGATTGGACGTAATCTTCACTTTCACCCAATCCGAAAGCACGCGAGTCCCGCCGGTCACCGCCGAGCGGTCGCCACCGGCTTCACGAATTACTGGCGCCGATTCACCTGTGATCGCTGATTCGTCCACCGACGCGACGCCTTCCACAATCTCGCCATCACCGGGAACAAATTCCCCCGCCTCTACCAACACCAAGTCGCCACAGCGCAACTTGGATCCGGGCACCGTCTCCGTCTTACCATCGGGAAGCAGGCGGTTCGCCATCGTCTCTGCTTTTGCGCGGCGCAATGCGTCAGCCTGAGCCTTGCCCCGGCCTTCCGCCATGGCTTCGGCAAAGTTGGCAAACAATACCGTGAACCACAGCCACAAGGTGATTTGCAGATTGAATCCGAAGCCGCCGTGTTCTCGTTCCATCACGAGCAGCACCGTGGTCACCACGCTGCCCACTTCCACGACGAACATCACAGGATTGCGCATCATGGTTACGGGATGCAGCTTAATGAGCGAATCCCACGCCGCACGACGCACGATCTTCATATCCCACAGACTGCGTTTTGATTTCTTGCTTGCCATATTTTCCTAAAAGGTTTTGCCTGCCATCATCAGCAGGTGTTCGAGAATTGGCCCCAGACTAAGCGCCGGAAAGAATGTCAACGCGCCCACGATGACCACCACGCCGATCAACAGGACCGTAAATAACGGTCCGGTTACAGGAAAGGTGCCCAGCGTTGCCGGGGTCTGTTTCTTGCCCGCCAGATTGCCCGCGATCGCCAGCATCGGCAGAATCATCATGAAACGTCCAAGCAGCATGGCGATGCCCAGCGAAGTGTTGTACCAGAGCGTGTTACCGCTGATTCCCCCGAAAGCCGAGCCGTTGTTGGCCACGGCTGAAGTGAACGCATAAAGCACTTCGCTAAAGCCGTGCGGACCGGCATTCGCCATGGCGGACGTTCCGAACCCGTATAAAACTGAGATCGCCGTGAAGACCAGGATCACCAGCGGAAAAATCAGGATCACCAGCATCGCCATCTTCACGTCGTAGGCTTCGATTTTCTTGCCCAGGTACTCCGGCGTGCGCCCCACCATCAATCCGGCAATGAATACGGACAAAATAACGAAGACCAACATTCCATACATGCCCGCGCCCACTCCGCCGAAGATCACTTCACTCAACATGAGGTTGATTAGCGGAATCATTCCGCCGAGTGGCGTGAACGAGTCGTGCATGGAGTTAACCGCTCCACAACTCGTATCGGTGGTCACGGTCGCGAACAGCGCCGAGTTCACTACGCCGAACCGCACTTCTTTCCCTTCAAGGTTGCCCGTGGCTTGCGGCGCAGACGACGAATGCTGCGAACTGTGCCGGGCTGCTGCCGTTAGCAGCGGATTGCCCCGCGCCTCGGCCCAGTACGCTGTAGTCACACCGGCCAGGAACAACAGAGCCATTGCCGCCCACACCGCCCATCCATGCCGCGGAGAGCCAGTCATTTTTCCCAAAGTGAACGTAAAGGCTGAGGGAATTGCAAAAATGCAGAACATCTCCAGGAAATTCGTGAACGGTGTGGGATTTTCAAAGGGATGCGCGCTGTTCGCATTGAAGAAGCCACCGCCGTTTGTGCCCAACTCTTTGATGATCTCCTGCGAAGCGGTAGGACCCTGCGCGATCA
>Ga0209040_10000168_pt1 | contig 44918 bp, 27 predicted proteins | sample BogFormECP12_OM3_FD_188240 | JGI IMG/M metagenome (GOLD analysis project Ga0209040, IMG submission 188240) | Bog forest soil microbial communities from Calvert Island, British Columbia, Canada - ECP12_OM3 (SPAdes) (version 2) | ecosystem: Environmental > Aquatic > Freshwater > Wetlands > Bog ... | reverse complement strand
ATCTTCAGTGAAATTCTGGTTACGGCATTCCTGAAGCTGCCCGTTGGTTGAATTTCAGGGATGGAGATGAACCGCCGAACCAGCTAGTTTACGCCACTTTCTCTCGGTCCACCACGCGCCCGCTCGCGCGTAAGGGCAGGTTATACAGGCAGTTCGAAACGCCGCAAGCCAAATATAAACCTTACGTAGGAGATTCTCGCATGCGGAAGAATGCGTTGCTGATCGTGTGCCTCTTCGTAATCTGTGTAATGTGTGTACCCGCGCTGTTCGCTGGGGTCACTGTCAATAAGCCCGCCAATAATTCGACAGTTCAAGGACCTGTTCCTTATGTGGCGTCGGCTACGACTTCATGTGACAAAGGGGTCGGGTCGATGGGAATTTACACCGCTCCGGGCGTCTTGTCCTACGTAGTGAATGGCTCTTCGTTGAATACAAGTTTGAATCTTGGTCCCGGCACTTATAACACTGTCGTCGAAGAATGGGATAACTGCGGTGGAGCAGGGACTACCCCCATCACCATCACGGTCAGCAATCAAGCGGGTGTACACGTCTCATCGCCTTCAAACAACGCTACTGTCGGCTCCCCTGTAAATTTTACGGCGACTGCCACCAGTTCCTGTTCCCAAGGAGTGGGTGCCATGGGAATTTATACCGCTCCCGGCCAATTGGCGTACACCGTAAACGGGGCGAGCATGAACTACAATCTGGCACTGAATCCTGGGACTTATCACGCGGTGGTCGAAGAGTGGGACAAGTGCGGCGGAGCCGCCACCACTCCGGTCACGATTACTGTGAATGGCGGGGGCAAGGCGTTCTCGAACCTGCAGCGCAGCGGCGGGTGGGGCCAATACGGGCAGGGACCTCCGAACTTTATTGACTGTTCTCCTTCGCCCTGCGATGGAATTTCCTTCTGGATGGCCCAGGGCATAAACTCTCCCTCAATGAGCGGAAATGCCGCGGAGTTCAACGTCGGAGGGTCTGCAGCTTATTCCGACTCTCTCTTTAATAACCACTTGATTGGCCCCTTTTCCTCCCAGGGTATGGACGATCCAAATCACACCCTGGTTCCCACGCTCCATAACTTCACCTACGACGTGTATTTCTACGGGGACAACCTGAATCTTTCACAGGCAGAGGAATTCGACCTCAACCAGTTCTTCGACAACCTGGGATTCGTTTGGGGACACGAGTGCCGTATCGCAGGCGGGAACGAGTGGGATGTCTGGAACCCAGCCGCCGCCCACTGGACCCCCACGGGTATTCCCTGCTATCCAAACAGCAACTCATGGAACCATCTCACCCTCAAGGTGCAGCGGACTTCCAGCAACCAGTTGTTGTATGAATCCATCACGCTGAATGGGGTGACGAGCAACTTGAACTGGACCTTCAACCCCGCCTCCTATCCGGGATGGTATGGCGTGACCATCAACTATCAGCAGGACGGCAATTACAAACAACAGTCCTACAACATCTACCTGGACAATTTGACCTTTACTTACCAGTGAGGGCCAGTTGAGGTCGCGACGGCGGATAACCTGACTCTTCTTCATTAAGTCCAAGTAAAGCAAGCGCAAGACCTTCGGGCCCGGCAATAACGGGCCCGAAACTCTTTTCCCACCCCCTTTCCGCGAAGAACCTGTAACACGTCGGTAACTTGGCGCGATCGTGCACGCCATTGGAGAATTAGGGAGGGCCGCCTCCCCGCTCAGGACAGCCGTCACCGCTTTGTGTTCCGCGGCAAAACCGTGGAAAAGATAAAGATCAGAGCACATCCCGGTCTGACGAGTCACAAGGATAGCTGGAACCGAAAATGTCACCGAAGAGCGGCCGCAGAGGCGAACGTTTTGGGCGATACGAGATCCTCGCTGAACTGGGGCGGGGAGCCATGGGTATCGTCTACAAGGCTCGCGACCCCAAGATCAATCGCGTTGTTGCGGTGAAGACGTTCTCACTGGCCGGCCAACCGCCTGAGGAAGAGGCGGAATATCGCGAACGTTTCTTTCGCGAAGCGGAGGCCGCGGGCCGGCTGTCGCACCCCGGAATCGTAACCATCTTCGACGTGGGGGAGGAGCCCGAGACGCATGCTCCCTACATCGTCATGGAATTCGTGAGCGGTCAGTCGCTCGATAAGTTGCTATTGCAGGAGGACCACAAACTATCGGTGGACGCAGCGTTGCAATTGACGCAAGAACTCGCGGAGGCAATCGATTGCGCGCATGGTCAAGGCGTCGTTCACCGTGACCTAAAGCCGTCAAACATTCTAATCACGGAAGACGGCCACGCTAAGATCGCCGACTTCGGGGTGGCCAAACTGAATCTTGCCAGCCACACTTTGGGAGGACGTACTTTGGGAACACCCGCCTATATGTCCCCCGAACAATTAAACGGCGAGCCTGTGGATGGGCGCTCGGATTTGTTTTCACTGGGCATAGTTCTATATACGGTGTTGACCGGTTACAGGCCCTTTCAAGGCAACAGCGCGATGACTGTCTCCTTCAAGGTGGTTAACCGCGACCCCGTTCCCGCAACCGTCCTGGACACTGAATTGCCGCCCGGGATCGATTACATCATCGCGCGCGCCATGGCAAAGGACCCAGCCCAACGCTACCAGCGGGGCATGGAAATGGCGCTGGATGTTCAGGATTTGCGGGAAGGCAGGGAGTTATGGAGCAAAGCGAAGCAACCCGACTTACAAGTTGGTAGCAACTCCCAGCCGTTGCGGGAGAAAGGCAAATCGTCGCCCAAAGGTCAAAGCGCGGCTATACACACAAAGCCGCATGGGAATAGCGCAGCCCCCAACTTGCTGGATAAGATGAGGAGTCCGACTCTTGCAACTGTGGTGCTCGCAGCTGGACTTGTGCTCTTCGCACTTCGCATGGGCGGCGTCTGGCCAAGCGCAATGCACAGGCAGAATCGAGGGGACCGCCGAATCGCCGCTTCATTGTCCGCGGCTCGCGATTCCGCAATGATGAACACACTTCCACCGCCTGCGCCAGACTTGAACTCCCGTAACCCTGCCACATCCGTTTCATCTGCGGGGACGATGCGGACAACGGTGGCAAAGAAATCCGGGTCCACGTCAGGGAAAACATCTACCACGGTGAAGGCAGCCGGTTTTCCGAGGTCAGCGACATCTTCGGCAGTTGACAAGGCGACTCTGGAGATTGAAGTAGAGCACAATTTCGCGGAGGCGCATCTGTCGATCTGGGTCGATGGAACCCTGAGTTATACCCATCGTCTGGAAGGTGCAGACAAAAAACATATGGTTGTCTTTCACCATGTGCAAGGTCACGAGTTTCATGCCATGCAAATCCCGCCGGGAAAACATAAACTGCGCGTGGAAGTCATCTCTGACCCCGATTCCGCTGATCACTCTGCCACCATCAATGGAGAGTTTGCCAGTGGAAAGGAACAAATGCTACAGATTCACTTCGATAAGCACGGCGAGATGAATGTAAGCCTCGAGTAGAGACATGTTTCCGCATTTTTGATCCCAAAACTTCTAACCCCTGACGTCCCGTAGGTGCAAGGAATCATCAGCAATAATTGTGGTCTCGAGGGTCTTGGAGGGGCTGCCATTTCAGCTCCGCAAGCATCTGAACATTCTCTTCCTTTGGGATGTCAATATGGCAAATTCCAAGACACGACGTTGGGTGGCTAAAGTAAAAACGGACTCGACTCATCCGCCGGCTCGTCTCTTTACGCAAAAGGCTTCCACCATCGCGCGGAGCCTGGCGTCGAAGAAGGTTTCGCCGAAGGGACCTACTTCAGGCATGCGTATGCTGACCTATTTCATCAATCGAGCAGGCCGGGGCTTGAGTGCGGCGCGCAAGGCAGAGCTGGAAAAAGCGAGGGCGTTGCTTTCAAGGCGCATCGAGCGAGACAAGGCGTCTGCGAAACGGAAGGCGGCTTAGCAGTAGAGCACCCAAAAGTGGGGAGCTGATGATCGGCTCCCCGCTTCGGTCATCGGACTGGTTTACGCGGCTTTACGGGATTTGCGCTTCGGTTGTTCCTCCATGGCCTCTGAGTCTGCCTGTTGGGCTTCGGCATTGATCTCTTTCGCCAATTCGGTGAGCTTTTCGTCAGTCTCTTTTTCTTCCTCCAAGGTTTCCCGCAAGAGGGACGCCTGCTCCGACTCGCCGAGGAGATCGGCGTATGCAATCACCGCGCCATAGCCGGCGATTTCGTAGTGTTCCACACGTTGCGCGGCAGAGATGAGGGCAGCATCCATGGTCGCGCCCTCATAGTCATCGCCCATGACTTCCGCACCCTCTTTCACTAGCCCTTCCATTCCCAAACATTTTTTCCCCGTTCCTTTTTCTCCAAGCATTTCGAATATCTGTTGCAGCCGATCGACATGGCCCTTGGTCTGCTCCAGATGCTCCTCAAAGCCTTGCCTCAATTCGTCCGACGATGCAGCCTTCGCCATTTTTGGCAACGCTTTCGTCAGCTGGTTCTCAGCGCTGAATAAATCCTTGAGTTCCTCGATATAGACTTCTTGCAAAGAATTCTTGCTCATGGTTCCTCCTGTTTTGCCCTCAGGCGTGATGTATGTCCGTGGTTAGTTGCACGACATCGGCAAGCGGATGGTTTGAAACGACGAGCACGATGACGAATCCGATTCGCGATTTAAATGCAATTCCCGCTCGATCGTCACCCCGGGCTTGGTCTTCAGTACGCAGTCAAATTCACTTCGTCGAGCCAGACATTATACGGATCCGGGTTGGAGTCTTAGTCCATTTGAAACGCGGTATCAATCTCTTCCAAAGTCCAGCCCGGTTGATTGTTGTAGTAAGTATCGACGTTGTAAGTCTGACCGTTCACAGTTAATGACACGTAGTGCGCCTGGTTTCCTACGCGCTCAAGGTTCCAGGTCAGGTGGTTCCACGTTTTCGCCGGAAAAGTATTGCAGGGAAATCCGGTCGGCTTCCACATCCCGACCGAATCATCCCAGATATCCCATTGCGGCGGCGGCTCGCCCTTAAAGTTGCATTCCGATCCCCACGTCCAACGCTCCGGGCTGCCGCCGTCTGTGTTGTCGTCGTAACCCTGATTGACGTCGAACTCAAGCGCCTGCGGGGCGTCGGGATTGTCAATGTAGAAATACAGGTCGTAAGTAAAATTGCTGACGCCATTCCCGCCCGCTATTGGATTGAAATACAGTTCGTTGGAATAGCCGTACGAGGGGTTGGGAGTGCCATTTGGCGCGCTCATGCTGAACTGCGCCGACTTGCCGTCCATCGATGGCGAAGAGACTCCTTCAGTCATCATAGAAACGGGAGGAGTTTTATTTCCAGCGGCACAGAGTTGCCCGGCACGTTGCGATCCAGCGGGGAACAACGCGGAACACGATTGCCACCCCTTCATGGTTTGAATGCCGCTGATAGTTGTCTGGGACTGGGATGTCACCGTGATTTTTATCGGAGTGGCGGAAACGTATCCACTGGAGTCTTCGGCCATCACCTCCACGGTATGCGCGCCGGGCGAGGCAAAGATCTGCGTATTGATCGAATTCGAAGATGTGTAATAAACCGACACGTCGTCAACATAGACGCGCATGAAGAAAATCGGGTTCTTCGGTGTAGCAGAGGCCACCACATTGATTGGAGAGGTCACACTCGCGCCGGCGGTCGGACTCGAAACTGCCAGGGGAAAATCATTCGACCCGCTTCCCCAGTCTGACGTGCCGGGATCTTGCGCCGTCGGCGCCGGCAACAGGCTGCTGCTCGGCGACCAGGTGATTGGCACCGGCGGTGTCGATGGGTAGCGCAGAACGAGATAGACTCTACTCTCTACTGCCGTCATATTCGCCGGCGGACGAAACGGCAAACTTAGATGCGCCAGCAGCATCGAAGTGTCGGTCATTGAGCCGCTCTGCGCCGGGGAAGTGGGGCCCATGCTGATCACCGGCCAATTCAACGAGCGGCCAAACGTCTCGGCGACCTTGACCCGGGGTACTCCCGGGTTAACAGTAGAGTTTCATCCGAACAGTATTGCGCGTTCGACGATTCTTATCCGCACATTCTAAGGAAATAAACATCCATGCAACTTACGCTGGACACTGGCACATTCCGCACTTCACAATGGCCGTCTCCTCATTCTCTGTGGAGGCAAAACTAGATGTCGAATCCTGTCCACCCCATTGTCTGGCCCGGCCGTCCGTACCCGTTGGGTGCCACCTGGGACGGCGAGGGCGTAAACTTCGCGCTTTACTCGGAGCACGCAGAAAAAGTCGAGCTCTGCCTTTTTGACACATTGGGCAGACGCGAAACCGTTCGCGTTGCCCTTCCCGAGCAAACAGACATGGTCTGGCATGGTTATCTGCCAGAAGTACGGCCCGGACAACTGTATGGATATCGCGCCTTCGGTCCGTACGCTCCGGAGCAAGGCCATCGTTTTAATCCCCACAAACTTCTTCTCGATCCTTACGGCAAGCAGATCCAGGGAACTATTCAATGGAACGACGCACACTTTGGATATCGGGTCGGGCACAAGCAGGAAGACTTGTCGTTTGATCGGCGCGACAACGCCGTGGGAATGCCGAAAAATCGCGTCATCGACTCCGCTTTTACCTGGGGCGCCGACGCGCCTCCGAATATTCCCTGGCACAAAACCCTGATTTATGAAATGCATGTAAAAGGGTTCACCCAGTGTCATCCGGATGTTCCAGCTCATCTGCGTGGGACGTATGCGGGCCTCTCAACGGCGCCGGTGATCGAGCATTTAACCCGGCTGGGAGTAACGTCGATCGAACTCATGCCGGTCCACAGTTTCGTAGACGATCGCTCGCTTGTAGAGCGCGGTCTGCGCAACTATTGGGGCTATAACTCCATCGGCTTTTTTGCCCTCGAGCCTCGTTACCTAGCGACCAACTCGGTTCGCGAATTCAAAACCATGGTCAAGACTCTGCACTCGGCGGGGCTAGAAGTAATTTTGGATGTTGTCTACAACCACACGGCGGAAGGCAATCATATGGGACCGACCCTCTCGCTCAAGGGCATCGACAACAGCGCTTACTACCGCCTGGTCGCTGAGAATCCGCGCTATTACAAGGACTACACCGGCACAGGAAATACCTTGAACATGCAACATCCGCGCGTTCTGCAATTAATTATGGACAGCCTGCGCTACTGGGTTCTGGAGATGCATGTGGACGGCTTCCGCTTTGACCTCGCCGCCACGCTTGCCCGCGAGCTGCATGAAGTCAATCGGCTCGGCGCATTTCTCGACATCATCCATCAGGACCCTGTGCTCTCCCAGGTGAAACTGATTGCCGAACCTTGGGACCTGGGAGAAGGCGGATACCAGGTCGGAAATTTTCCGGTGGGTTGGGCGGAATGGAATGATCGCTATCGCGATACCGTGCGATCTTTCTGGAAGGGTGACGGAGGAGTTTTTGGTGATCTGGCTTACCGCATCACAGGTTCAAGCGATCTCTATGCTCACAGTGGGCGCCGTCCTTATGCCAGCGTGAACTTTGTGACTGCGCACGACGGCTTCACGCTGCAGGATCTGGTGAGCTACAACAACAAGCACAACGAAGCGAATGGCGAAGACAATCGCGACGGCAATAACGATAACCGGAGCTGGAACTGTGGAGTCGAGGGTGCTACCGACGATCCTGACATTCTGGCTTTGCGCGCCAAGCAAAGGCGGAATCTGTTGGCAACTCTGTTGCTGTCTCAGGGCGTGCCCATGATGTTGGCGGGAGATGAAATGGGACACACGCAACTGGGGAATAACAACGCGTACTGCCAGGACAACGAACTGAGTTGGCTGAACTGGAATCTGCCGCCACAGGATCGCGAATTCCTGGAGTTCGTGCAGCGCATGATCAACCTTCGCAAGCGGCATCCCGTGTTTCGCCGTCGTCATTTCTTCCAGGGACGGCCGATCAAAGGCGCGGATGTGAAAGATGTTTTATGGCTGAGTCCAGTCGGCAATGAAATGACCGAAGAAGAGTGGCGCAATTCTTCTGTCCATAGCCTTGGCATGTTTTTATCCGGCCAGGGACTTGACGAGACTGATGAGCGTGGGCGGAAAGTGAGCGACACTGACTTCCTCGTTCTTCTCAACCCGCATCATGAGGATGTGGCATTTGCTTTGCCGGCGTTCCGTCCAACCTCTCGCTGGATGGCGTGGATGGACACCTCCCGCGAGGGCGGCGTGCGTCCCGCTGACACCTATGATTCGGGCGCAACGTATCCGTTGCGGGCGCGCTCCATGGTGGTGCTGATGGAGCGCCGTGGAAATGGCAAGAAGGAAGATGTGAAAGAAGATTTGAATGAAGCGCAGGCATAGCATGCCTTTTGGCGCCGAATGTCGGCCGGATGGAAGCGTGCGCTTTCGCTTGTGGGCTCCCGCCGCGCATCAGGTCGAAGTGCACCTGGATGAAGGTGGAAAAAACAAACGTCTACTTCTTCAGCGCTGCGATCACGGCTGGTTTGAAGTCGTAACCGATGCGGCGAAACCCGGGACTCTTTATCGATTCCAAATTGACGATGGACAGGAGGTCCCGGACCCGGCGTCTCGTTTTCAACCTCGGGACGTGCACGGTCCAAGCGAAGTCGTCGATCCTCATGCTTTCGAGTGGCAGGATGATTCGTGGGTTGGCCTCAGATGGGAGGAGGCCGTCATTTACGAGCTCCACGTCGGCGCATTTACTCAGGCTGGAACTTTCGCTTCGGTTTGCGAGCGTCTCGACTATCTGTCAGACGTCGGAGTTACAGCCGTGGAACTGATGCCGGTCGCCGACTTCCCGGGCCGTCGAAATTGGGGATACGACGGCGTCTATTCGTTCGCACCCGATAGCTGCTATGGCCGCCCGGAAGATCTTAAGAAACTAGTTCAAACGGCTCACGGCCGCGGCATGATGGTTTTCCTGGACGTCGTCTACAACCACTTTGGTCCTGAAGGAAATTATCTCGGCCTTTACGCTCCGCAGTTTTTCACCGATCGTCATCATACGCCATGGGGCAATGCCATCAACTTCGATGGAGCAGAAAGCCGGGCCGTTCGGGACTTCTTCATTCACAACGCCTTGTATTGGTTGACCGAGTACCATTTTGACGGTCTGCGTCTGGACGCGGTGAATGCGATCCTTGACGACTCCACTCCCGACATTCTCAGAGAATTGGCGAAAGTGGTTCGCAGCGCCATCGAGCCGGATCGACATGTCCATCTCGTATTGGAAAACGATCGCAACCAGTCGCATTATCTTCAACGAACGGATCGATGCCAGCCTCGCGCATACGACGCACAGTGGAATGACGACATCCACCATGCTTTGCACGTGATCATCACCGACGAGAAGGACGGCTACTATGCCGACTATTCAGACCGCCCTCTCGATCGATTGGGCCGTTGCCTGATTGAAGGATTTGCATATCAGGGCGAAGTGTCACTTTATCGGAATGGCGAAAAGCGCGGTGAGCCCACGGAGGGGTTGCCTCCAACAGCGTTTGTTTCGTTCCTGCAAAATCACGATCAGATCGGAAATCGTGCGTTTGGCGAGAGAATTCTCACCATTGCAGATCCCCGTGCGGTTCGTGCGGCGGCGGCCGTCCTACTGCTCAGCCCTTCGCCTCCCCTGCTCTTCATGGGCGATGAGTTCGGAGCGCAAACCCCATTTCTGTTTTTCTGCGATTTCGAGAAGAGCCTGGCCGCAGCTGTTACCGCCGGCCGAAGAAATGAGTTCGCACGCTTCGCCAGGTTCAGCGATCCGGCGACTCGCGAGGGAATCCCCGATCCGAACGCGGTCAGAACATTTGAGATCTCGCGGCTTGATTGGGACGTTGTTGCGGAATCAGTCCATCAAGAATGGCTAAAATTCTACCGGAAACTGCTAACCCTGCGATCCCAGTACATTGTTCCGCTTCTATCCGGCGCATGCGACATCAAGGCAAACTATGAAGCGCACGGCAGCAGGCTAGCCGCGGAGTGGAATTTCTCGGATGCAAAACTAACTTTGCTGGCAAGTCTTGCAACCGATTCCCTTTCTGGAGTATCACTTCCAGATTCCCCCATTATCTATACAAGCGAAGACGTCCACGGAAAAGAATTGAAACAAGGAACAGTGCCACCCTGGTCGGTGTTTTGGTTCCTTCAGTCATGAAAGCGCACTCGATCCCGCGGGCGACGTATCGTCTCCAATTGAATCGTGACTTCACGTTCGCCCAGGCTACGGCAATCGTTCCCTACCTCGCCCAACTAGGCATCAGTCATTGCTACATCTCTCCTTGCCTCAAGGCCCGGCCAGGCAGTATGCACGGGTACGACATTGTGGATCACAACTCACTGAATCCAGAGATAGGCAGCCAGGAGGAGTTCGATCGCTTTGTGAATACGCTTCATGAACATGAAATGGGCCTGATTCTCGACATCGTGCCGAACCACATGGCCGTGATGGGGAGCGATAACGAATGGTGGTTAGACGTTCTGGAGAACGGCCAATCCTCGACCTACGCTGACTTTTTCGACATCGACTGGCGTCCGCTGAAGGATGAGTTGTATGGAAAAGTTCTCGTTCCGGTTCTGCACGATCACTACGGAGCCGTCCTCGAGAGTGGCGAACTAAAGCTTGTTTTTCGCGAAGCGAGCGGCGAATTTTATGTTGCCTACAGGAACCACCGTTTCCCCATTGGCCCGCGGGAATACCCTCGAATTTTACAGCAATGCACGAAATCGTTGGTTGCGCAGATGGGCGATCAGAATCCGGACCTGCTGGAGTTTCAGAGCCTGATCACGGCCTTCAGCCACTTACCCGGGCGGCAGGAGGTAAGCAGCGAACTGCTGGCTGAGCGGAAGCGCGACAAAGAGATCCATAAGCGCCGTCTGGCTGAATTGTGTGCGCGAGCTCCCGAGATTACCGCTTGCATCAGAGATGCCGTCGACGCGATCAACGGAACTCCTGCCGATCCTGCGAGCTTCGAAGCTCTCCACGAACTCATCAAAGCGCAAACCTTTCGCCTAGCCAATTGGAGGGTCGCTTCTGATGACATCAACTACCGGCGCTTCTTCGACACCAACGACCTTGCAGGTATTTGCATGGAGAACGAGGCTGTATTCCGGGCTACTCACCGGCTCATTCTAAGTTTTGTTGGCGAAGGCAAAGTGGATGGCCTGCGCGTGGACCATCCCGACGGATTGTATGACCCGGCGCAATACTTTGAACGTTTGAGGCGCGGCATCGCGGAGGCAACGAAGAATTCCGGGAACACGGACGGCGAAGCACGCTTTGTGGTCATTGAGAAAATACTAACCAGCTCGGAGCGTCTGCCCAGCGAATGGCCGGTCTCAGGCACAACCGGCTACGATTTTGCGAATCTGGTGAATGGACTGTTCGTCGACCCTGCAGCGGCCGCGCGCTTCGAGCGAATCTATCGTAACTTCACGAAAGAGCAAACCAGCTTTGACGATCTTGCCTATCGTTGCCGGAAGCTTATCGTTCGTGTCGCTCTAGTCAGCGAACTGAACGTGCTGGCCAATCAAATTGCCCGTATTGCGCTATCTAAGCGTCACACCTGCGATTTCACTCTCAACAGCTTGCGCGACGCGCTCACCGAAGTAGTAGCGAATTTTCCCGTGTATCGAACCTACGTCAGTCCTTCCAGAATCTCGGAGTCCGATGCGCACTACATCGAACGGGCGGTCGAGGAGGCCAAGAGGAGAAGCCCGGCCGCAGATACCAGCGTGTTCGATTTCATTCGAGAGGTCCTGTTGACGCGCATCGCGGACGGACATGACCCTGCGTATCGAAAAACGGTGACCGGTTTTGCCATGAAATTTCAGCAGTTCACAAGTCCAGTAATGGCGAAGGGACTGGAAGACACAGCCTTCTACCGATACAACCGGCTGGTTTCGCTGAACGACGTGGGCGGTGATCTTCACGGTTTCGGAACCGCTAAGGACACGTTTCACGCTGCGAACCAGGAGCGCCTCCGCGACTGGCCTCACACCATGTTGGCCACTAGCACCCACGACTCGAAGCGCTCGGAAGACGTGCGTGCCCGAATCAATGTGCTCTCGGAGATGTCGGGATTGTGGAGACTTCGGGTACGGGAGTGGAGGCAGCTCAACAGTAGCCACCGGAGCGTAGTCAATGAAAAGCCGGCGCCTTCGCCCAATGATGAATATCTTCTTTATCAGACGCTAATTGGCGCCTGGCCAACGGAACCTTTCCAAGACGCGAACGATTGGAAGACTTTTCGGGAGCGAATCGAAAGCTACATGTTGAAAGCGATCCGCGAAGCCAAGCAGAACACCAGTTGGATCAATCGAAACGCCGAGTATGAGGCTGCCGTTTCGTTGTTCGTGGCGGCGCTTCTGGATCCCAATTCCAACCGTCGGTTTCTGAGTGGGTTTCTGCCGTTCCAGCGCCGAGTGGCTCGCCTGGGCCTGTGGAATAGCCTTTCACAGACGCTGCTCAAGCTGACTTGCCCAGGCGTTCCTGACATCTATCAAGGCAATGATCTGTGGGATTTTAGCCTGGTGGATCCGGATAACCGACGTCCCGTGGACTATCTTCGCCGTCAGCAGGCATTCGAAAGCGTCCGTAACTTTTCCGACGTCAACACTGCGGCCGTGCGTGACCTGCTCGAAACGCCAGAAGACGGCCGCCTGAAGTTATATGCGACCTGGAGAACTCTATGCTTGCGCAAGCAACACCCAGATCTTTTTCGACAGGGTGAATATCTTCCATTGCCTGTTCACGGCCTCAAAGCCCATCACGTGATTGCGTTTATCCGAAGGTTTGAAGCAACCAGCGCGCTCGTTGTGGTCCCGCGCCTTGTAGCGGGATTGCTGGGTGATGCGGAGAGCCCGCCGATCGGAAGCGAGATATGGAAGGACGCACACGTTGTGCTGCCATCCTGCGGATGCTTAGAGAATTACCGTAACGCTTTTACCGGAGACGTGCCGAACCTGTGGAAAACCGACACCCAAACCAAGCTGGAGATTTCGAATGCGTTGGCAGAGTTTCCCGTAGCCCTTTATTTTACTGAGGGATCGAGCGTTGACGGCGTCTAGGATTTCCTACAGGATTTCCCGTATGGACTTCGGTTTGAAATGGGAGCTATTTTGGGGTTTCGATGTAGTCCATTTAAGAATATCCGGTCGCTGTTGAGGTGTTTACCGTGAACGTGCCGTCGTCCTCCCACCGCAAAACGCTAAGCTGGCGCGAGCTTTATACCGCTGCCCTGTTCGAGACCGACAAGAATCGCATGCCCGCCCGAATCGCCGACGCCGAACGAGCGATCGTAGCCCGAGCACGAGAGCTCTTTTCCGCAGGGAACGATACGATCGAGGAAGATCAGGCTCTGGACGATGCTTTGTATGCCTTAAGAGCCTTGCAGAGTTGTCTGCAACTCCAAGCGGTCGCCGCTTAGTCCGATCGGCATTCGACCCCTATTCATCTTTTGGCCTCGACGGTTGTGGTGACGGTCAGTCTGCTGAGTCATGGCCAGGTGAAAACGATCTATTGTCCCACGCTCGATCTAACCAGATCCTGGGAATCGGCATCAAAGTTCACCCGTGTCGCTTGCTCTCCAATTTGGCCGGCTGCTCATCTTGTCGATTCCTGTGGCCTGCATCGCATGGACGGTCACCCATGAAGAAGTCTTTCGCGAGCCTCGCGACTATTGCCAGGAGCAATCGAAGAGCGCTGGAACACTTCCCCGCCGCAAGTTCTTTTATTTATTCACTTGCGAATACTGTTTCAGCCACTGCGTCGCCGCAGCCTTCCTGATCCTCACACGATTCAGACTCCTTTACTACGACTGGCGAGGATACGTGGTCGCTCTTTTTGCCCTGGTCTGGGTCGCGAACCAGTATATGAGCATCTACAACCATCTCCGGCTGGATATCAAGCACGAGCAGGTGCAGATCCACGCCGAGCAGAAAAAAGACCTGCCGCGAGAACGCAAGGCGGCTTGATGAACTGCGGGATCGCTGCAGTGACTCGTTGCCTTCGCTACCAGTACGGAAGGCCTCACTCAAGCGAAGGAGTGATTTACTTCGGAGACGGCGTCACCGATTTGAGATACGCAACCACCGCTTCGGCATCGTCGGGGCTCATACGAAATTGAGGCATCGGAGCGCGCAAGTGGGTTCCTGTTTTCCAGATTCCGGTAGTCAGCAGCTTAACCATCTCCGCATCGGTTCCGGGCAGCGCTCCGGCAATCCGAGGTGCCTGGAGCGGCCAATTTTCTACTGGCTCTGCCGAGGTTAGCCACAATGGGGCCCCTTCCAGCCATTTGGAGCGGTCCAGCGCACCCGCGCCATTCCGGGGTGTGTGACACTGGCTGCAAACTGCCACCTTGTTCACGAGGTACTCTCCGCGCGTCACGGAACCTTCATTCGCGCGACTCCCATTAGCCGTGGCCTTGCTTTGCCCAAAACCTGCATGAGCAACGCCCACCAGCAGGAGGAACATCGCAAACACATTCTTGATTTTTGGCGGCATCGAATTACTCCAATTCTGAGCGTGTATTGGTTGAAGGCGCTGACCCCGAGGTTGGCGGCCTGGAGATCGATCGCCGCTCCAGCAGCCCGACAAACCTTGCCCCCAGTTTCGGCATCTTGTGTGAGGCCGTTGCATTCGTAAGGGCTGGACTGTCATACTCCTAGCCAATCTTTTCGGGGCTTCGTCCGTCCGGTTATGGAAGCAGTTGGAGACGGCAAAAACCACGCATGACGAAACCGCAAAATTTCTGGTCAGGATGGCAGGAACGCATCTCCGCGCTCCGCAACGTGCCAGCCGTACTAAAGATTGTATGGGATTCCGGACCCGGTGTCGTGGTTTTTGGACTCGTTTCGCGCGTGTTCTCTTCCTTGATGCCGGTTGGGCTTCTATGGATCACGAAGCTGATTATCGATGGTATCAATAACGCCGTCCACGCTCACGAACCGGTGAAGCCCGGGTTTTGGTGGCTGGTGGTCGCTGAATTTTCCCTGGCCGTACTCAATAGCATTCTCCTCCGCACGATCGATTACTCGGATTCACTGCTGGGCGACAAGTACACCCGCTACGTGAGCATTCGAGTGATGAACCACGCGGCCAGCCTGGATCTGATCGCCTACGAAGATCCCGTGTTCTACGACCGTCTGGAGCGAGCCCGGGTGCAGGCTACGGATCGTCTGGTGATGATCCAGCAGATCGGACGGTTGGTACAGCAGGCGATCACCACCATCACGCTCTCCATCTCGATCATGTTGTTCTCTCCGTGGTTGATGCTTCTGCTGATCGCGGGCGTGGTTCCGGCGTTCCTCGGTGAAAGCCACTTTGCCTTCCTGGGATACGCGAAGAACTTCCGCCAAACGCCGATGCGCCGGCAACTGGACTATCTGCGGATTCTAGGCGGAAGTAAAGAGGCCGCGAAAGAACTAAAACTCTTCGGGCTGAAAGATTTTCTCCGAGAACGATTCACCCGCATCTCTGATGATATTTATGAAGAGAACGTCACCCTGTCTCGGCGCAAGTTGATCGCGGGCGCAATGTTATCGATGATCGGCACGGCGGGCTACTACTCGGCATACGTATTCGTGATTTGGCGTACGCTGGCTGGCGCACTCACGATTGGTACTTTGACCTTTCTGGCTGGAGCCATCCAGCAGGCCAGCAGCAATATCGAACAAATTTTCTCAACTTTCGCCGGCATCGGCGACCAGGCACTGTTCCTTACAGACTTGTTGGCGTTTTTCGAAATGAAGCCGACGATCCAGTCCAAACCCAATGCCTTGCCGGCGCCCCGGCCAATCGTACGGGGAGTCGAGTTCAGAGATGTTTCTTTCTGTTACCCCGGAAACCCGCGCCGGGTACTCGATCGCATTAATTTTCAACTGCATACCAACGAACGCCTCGCTCTGATCGGCGAAAATGGCCAGGGCAAAACGACCATCGTGAAATTGATTACCCGTCTGTATGATCCTACAGAAGGTCAAATCCTGCTGGATGGCGTCGACCTGCGCGAGTATGACCTCGAGGACCTGCATCGCGAAATCGGGGTGATCTTTCAAGACTTCATGCGCTATGAAATGACCGCACGGGAAAACATTGCCATTGGCCGCATCGAGGAGATTGATAATTTAGCGCTTGTGAAAAGCGCCGCCGAAAAGAGTATGGCAGATCAGACGATTGGAAGGCTGGCGGGAGGTTACGACCAGATATTGGGCCGCCGGTTCGAGCAGGGAGTCGATCTCTCCGGTGGCGAGTGGCAGAAGGTCGCGCTGGCGCGGGCCTATTTGCGTGATGCGCAGCTCCTGATTCTTGACGAGCCCACAGCCGCGCTCGACGCGCGCAGCGAGTTCGAAGTATTTCACCGCTTTTCCGAACTCACCGCCGGCAAAATGGCACTTTTTATTTCGCACCGCTTCTCCACCGTACGTTCGGCGGACCGCATCTTAGTTCTGGAAAATGGCAAGATTGCCGAGGAAGGAACCCATGACCAGTTGGCGAACATGGGTGGCCGGTATGCTGAGATGTTCGAGATGCAAGCTTCGAGCTATCGCTAGGAAATAGACTGTATGACACCACAGAGCGGTCACTTGGAACTCGACAGAGTGGAAACTCAAGGGGTACAGCCATCTCCGGATATGGGACCTGACGCCAATAAATTGTCTTCGAGTGCTTTGAAGCTTGCGCGAAATCTGGCCTGGATGCCGGGGCAGGAGGAGTCGCGCCATCTCCGCGACCGTTGCGAAACTCTCTACCGGTCATTGCAGCCATTGTTGATGTCGCTTGAATCTCGCGTTGCAATGATTGCTTCCGACGATTTTCGGCGCTTGCAGGAAAACGTCTTCCTGCTCAGAGGAGAGTTTCAGGAGACCTGCGGTACTTTCCACGCGCCTCATAAGCTTCCCCAGGTTCGCACTCCGGACGGCACGATCGTTCCACGAATCGCTGCATTGGCCGAGGACTATTTCGCCGCCAGCTCCTACCAGTTCAGCACCGCGAGCTTCACCTCCTACATTCATGGTTTTCAGGAGATCACGGTTCTGAAGATGGCAGAGCTGTGGATGCTTATACCGGTAATGAAGATTGTGCTGTTAGAGCACATTGCGGAACGCAGTCGCCGATTGCTGGAAAGTCCGACAAAATCAAACGGCATCCCCGACCTGCTCCACAGCCTTCAGGAGATTAGGCAAACCTCCTGGAAGATCGTCATCGAGCCCCTGATCCTGTTCGATCGCATCCTGCGCGAAGATCCGGCAAGAGCTTATCCTCGGATGGACTATGAAACACGGGAACTCTATCGCCAGCAACTTGTGAAGATTGCCGAACGATGTGATTGTTCCGAGATGAAGGTTGCCGGCGAGGTGCTGCACCTGGCGCGCGAGGCGGAGAGCCGTCTGAGTGAAGATCCCCGCGTAGGTGTGCGCGAGTCGCATGTGGGATTTTATCTGCTGGCCGAAGGGACCAGGGTACTTCGGGAGAGAGTTGGTTTCCATCCTACGATTGCGCAGCGCCTTCGTATTTTTCTGCGGGAGCATCCGGATGAGTTTTATCTGCCGGGCATCGCCGCGCTCACTCTAGCGATTGTGTGGGGCGTGGTTGTGCTGTTGACGCCGCCGACTACTTCTCTCTGGCTGGTTTTGCTTGCCATATTGGCTGTGTTGTTGCCGGGTTCGCAAAGTGCCGTCCAGATCATGAACTACTTGGCAACGCAGCTGTTGCCGGCGCAAACTCTGCCTAAGCTGGATTTCTCCGAAGGCATTCCGAGCGATTGCGTCACCCTGGTGGCGATTCCGACCGTGCTGTTGAACGAAAAACAGGTTCGTAAACTCGTCGATGACCTGGAGGTTCGCTATCTGGGCAACCAGGATCCAAACATTCACTATGCGTTGCTCTCTGACCTGCCCGATTCTCCTTCGGAGCCACGGGAAGATAGCATCTTGATTGACTTAGCTTCCGATCTGATCCGCCGGCTGAATCAGAAGTATGCCGGACAGCGGATGGGTTGCTTCTTCTTATTTCATCGTCATCGTGTCTACAACCCGCGCGAAAGATTGTGGATGGGTTGGGAACGCAAACGCGGCAAACTGATGGACCTGAACAATCTGCTGCTCGGGAAATTTGATAGCTTTCCCGTCAAGGTTGGCAATTTGTCCGTGGTCTCTGGCGTTCGTTTCGTGATTACGCTCGACTCCGACACCGAGTTGCCACGAGGCTCGGCGAGTCGCATGGTCGGCACTCTGGCACATCCGCTGAATCAGGCCATCGTCGATCCCGAGAAAGGCATAGTCGTCGCCGGCTACGGCATTCTGCAACCCAGGGTGGGCGTCAGTGTACAGAGTTCAGCGCGATCCAGGCTGGCAACCATTTATTCGGGGCAGACGGGATTCGATATCTACACTCACGCGACCTCTGACGTGTATCAGGATCTTTACGGGGAAGGAATTTTTGTAGGCAAAGGGATCTACGAAGTTCAAACTTTGCACCGCGTGCTCGATCGTCGATTCCCGCGCAATGCTCTGCTTAGCCATGACCTTGTTGAAGGAGCGTACGCTCGGGCCGGGTTGGTCAGCGACATCGAAGTAATCGAGGACTACCCTTCGCATTACAGCGCTCACAATCGACGAAAGCATCGTTGGATGAGGGGCGACTGGCAGATTGCGGGGTGGCTGCTTCCGCTGGTGCCTGAGGAGTCGGGTCATCGAGTGCCAAATCCACTTTCGGTGGTTTCGCGCTGGAAGATTCTCGATAACCTGCGGCGCAGTCTGGTTGAGCCTGCCATCTTCCTCCTGTTCGTGCTGGGATGGACATGTCTGCCTGGAGGGGCGGCCTCCTGGACCATCGCGACCGTCGCTATCCTTTTCCTGCCTGCATTGTGCCAACTCGTGTTCGATTTAGCGCATGCCGCGATGTCCGGAACGAGGTCAGGTATTCACGAAGCCTTTGACTCTCTTTTGAACGCCAGTATCGCGAACTGCCTGACCATAACATTCCTCGCTCACCAAGCGTTGTTGTCGCTGGACGCCGTGGTACGAACCATGGTCCGCCGGTTGATCACGCGGCAGCGTCTTTTGCAATGGGAAACCGCGGCGGAAGCGGAACTCGCTGGAGACAAGCGCACCACGCTGGACATTTACCTCACTTGGACTCCAGCCGTAGCGCTCGGTGTATTTTTATTGCTTTGGCTGGTGCGCCCCATGTCTCTCCTCGCGGCGCTCCCGATTCTTCTTCTGTGGGCGTGCAGCAGACCGATTTCAGTATGGATGAATCGACCTCCTCGAGCTCCGCGCAAAGAGGCGTCGGAACGCGACCGCTGGCTGCTGCGCGTCTCCGGTCTCCGCACCTGGCGGTATTTCGCCGAGTTCAGCACTGAAGAGCACCACTGGTTGATTCCCGATAATGTGCAGGAAAAGGACACCAAGGTTGCGCCTCGCGTTTCGCCGACGAATCTTGGCTTGCTTCTCAATGCTCGCCAGGTGGCCTGCAGATTCGGCTATCTCACGGTACCGGAATTTTCCCAACAGACGCTGCGTACTCTGGCCACAGTCTTGCAACTGCCGCGAGAGCGAGGGCATCTGCTCAACTGGTATGACACGCGCTCGTTGACTCCGCTCATGCCGGCGATCATTTCCAGCGTGGACAGCGGCAACTTGCTGGCTTCGCTCTGGGCTCTTCAGCAGGGATGCCTGGACCTGCTCGACCAGCCCCTTTTCCCGAACGAATTGTCGGAGGGTCTCCTCGACCATCTTTCACTCCTGTCGGGGCTCGGCGTAATCCCGCGCCGCAAATGCTCTTTGATCGAGAAGGCTCTCCGGAAACCAGATTGGTTGCAGTACATTCTCGATATCCCGGATGCCGATCTGAAGGACATTCGATCAACCGCTAGCTCGCAGAACGCCGACACAACCTGGTTCCACGACCAAGCGGAAGAACGCATCCGACAAATTAGCCGGGCGGTGCAACTTTACGCGCCCTGGCTGCTGCCAGAGTACGCCGCGGTGATGCAGGATCTGGCTACGCGGTCGCAAGAACAGCCGCGCGAAACTCCCCTGCTTGAGCAGATGCCAGGATTTATGGATGGCCTTGCCACGCAGTTGCGGTTGGTGATTGACTCAGCCAAACTCGGGGACCGAAGCGAACTTTCTCGCGAACTGTTGGAACTGCTGCCCGAGGCGCGCTCCCGAGTGGTCCGGCTGATAGAAGATCTGAAGAAAATTGCCGATCAGTCTGGCACCCTGGCGGACGAAATGGATTTTGCCTTCTTGCTCAACCGGAATCGGGGGCTGCTATCGGTGGCCTTCGAGATGGAAAAGAAACAGATCCATCCCGCGTGCTACGACCTTCTGGCGAGCGAAGCGCGTATCGCGTATTTCGTCGCCATTGCAAAAGACGACATTCCGCAGGAAAGCTGGTTCGAACTCGGGCGGCCTCGGCTGTTTCAAGATGGGATCGAGGGCCTGCTTTCATGGACCGGAACGATGTTCGAATATCTCATGCCGGCCCTGTGGATGCGGCTTTATCCAAACACTCTGCTGGAGCGCGCCGCGGAGGCGGCCGTGCGGGTGCAACGAGCTTTTGCTGCCGACAAAGGCGTGCCTTGGGGTATCTCCGAATCGGCCTCCAGCAACAGGGACGCCTCGGGAAACTATGATTACTTCGCCTTTGGTGTGCCCCAACTGGCCATCTTCAAACCTGAGCATGACGGTCCGGTGATTTCACCGTATTCAACTTTTCTTGCGCTCGATATTGCGTCCGCGGAGGGGCTGCGCAATTTACGCCATATGCAGCGCAAAGGATGGCTGGGGGCCTACGGTTTCTACGAGTCGCTGGACTTCAGTCCCAGCCGCCGCTCCCAGCCCAATGGATGTGAGGTGGTTCGCTGCTGGATGGCCCATCACCAAGGCATGAGCTTGCTCTCCATTGCAAATTTCCTTGACGATGAAATCCTGCAACGGTGGTTTCACAGCCATCCACGCGTACAGGCTACGGAGCTTCTGCTGCAGGAAAAACCAGCTAACCGCATGAACTCGCAGAAGTCGCGAGCCAAGGCGGCCTAACCGCAGTTGGAAAACAATCGCACTATGCAGCGTTCGCACATTCTCGCTGTCTCGGTTATCTTCACGTTGGCGTCGATTGCCTTACAGGCCGCAGCCCAAGCGCAGTCTGCCGCAGAGAAAAATATTCTAGTGGTTGATGCCAAGGCGCCTTCGCATCCTTTTCCTCACTTCTGGGAGCAAATGTTCGGGTCGGGACGCGCCATCCTGAGCCTGCGCGATAGCTACCGCAGCGACCTGCGCGCGGTCAAACAGATCACCGATTTCACCTATATTCGTTTTCACGCAATTTTCGATGACGAGGTTGGCATCTATAGCGAAGACAATCAGGGACACCCGGTCTATAACTTTTCGTACATCGATCATATCTACGACGGGCTGCTGGCCAACCGAGTGCGTCCCTTCGTTGAGATCAGCTTTATGCCCAATCAATTGGCAGCCAGCCACACTCTGCACCCATTTTGGTATCACCCGAATGTAGCTCCTCCGAAAGACTGGAGCCGATGGGATGACCTGGTTGCAGCGTTCGCTCGACACCTTGTGGAACGCTACGGCATCGACGAAGTTTCGCAATGGTATTTCGAAGTGTGGAATGAACCCAATCTTGATTTTTGGGCAGGGCAGCCCAAACAGGAAACCTATTGGGAGCTGTACGACCAGACCGCGACCGCCCTTAAGAAAGTAAACCAGCGACTGCGTGTCGGGGGACCTGCAACCGCACAGGCTGCATGGGTCGACGCCTTCATCCGCCACTGCGCTGAAAAGCAGATTCCGTTGGATTATGTTTCAACTCACGTCTACGCCAACGATACCGCGCAGGATGTCTTCGGCACGCAAGAAAATATTCCCCGCGACCGGATGGTCTGCCGAGCGGTAGACAAAGTGCATCACGAGATCGAATCATCGCCAATGCCGAAGCTGCCGCTGATCTGGAGCGAATTCAACGCCAGTTACAAGAATGAGCCCGACGTCACGGACGCGGCCTATATGGGACCGTGGCTTGCAGATACCATTCGTCAGTGCGACGGTTTGGTGGACTCGATGTCGTACTGGAGTTTCTCCGACGTTTTTGAGGAGCAAGGAGTGGTGAAAACGCCGTTCTATGGCGGCTATGGGCTGATTGCAGAAGACGACATTCCAAAGCCAGCTTTCAACGCCTTCAAACTCCTGCACGAGCTGGGAGAGGAACGAATCCAACTCGAGTCGGATTCCGCTCTACTCACCCGCAGAAAAGATGGCGGCTTGGTTCTGGCACTGTGGAATTATTCTCCTCCGGGGCAAGCCGGTGCTGCGAAGACCGTTACATTACGTCTTAAGGGCACCAACGCGAAGCATGTTCTGATCTCGCGAGTGGACAACACACACGGCGATGTGAACGCCGTCTACGAAAGAATGGGTAGCCCCCGCTATCCGACCCAGATGCAGATTAAAGAGCTTCAGCATGCCGCAGAGCTTTCTGCACCGGAGACTGGCTATCTGGAGGACGGTGTACTCATCGTCAGGCTACCTAGTCACGGTTTGGCTGTAATCGAAATCAAATAGGAAAGATCGCAACCGCTCCGCGCAATCGACACTCCCTCACGGTTGGTAATTCCTAAAGCCCGCGCGTTGCATGCCGCGTTGCGCTTCCTGGTTTTTCATGAAGGTATTCCACACAAACCCTGTCCGGACATTCTCCGCCATGAGCATCGTGATTCCCACGTCTATCCCGACCGTGTCGGTGTCATACCAATTCTTCAAAGGGTTGAAGGCATTTACAAATCCGTACCGGCTCCAAGCTCGTTCATAATGATCTTTTATATTCCTGAGCACGCGCAGCACGGGCTGCGTCATAAAAGGCAACGAACCGGCCGACGCGCTCGGCACAACCGTTCCATCAATTGGGCCCATCATCGGCGGCCCACCCCAGATCACGTAACCTTTTTCCGAGTCCGAGGCCGAAATTCCCCATAGATCGTCGCTGTAATCCGGAAATTGCTTGCCCAGTTCTAAACAGAAGCGTCGGTGCGCATCCGTGGCCAGAATTGAATTTTCAAAATAATCGGCATACTGGTCGCGCTTGTTCCGGAAATCGAACCAGGCCTGGGAGTATTGATGAACAAACAACGGGGCAAACGAGCCGATGTAGCGAACGCCGTCATATTCGAACTTGGTGCGCTTCCAGGCATTCCAGGCTTGGGTCGGCAAGGGATGAGGAAGCGATCCCAAGCCAAGTAGGTAGATCATCATCATCTCGCTGTAGTAATCCCAGCGATAAGGCAGGAAACCGAACTCCGGAGTCCATCCGTGGGGCAAGAGCGAGGTGTCCTCGGAGAGCCAACTCCAATCGACTCGATTGAATATCTGGTAGGCCAGAAGACTGATTTCCGAATGCTCTTCGAAATGGCGCCGACAGGTGAGAAGTCCGCATAGAAGAATCGATGTATCGACCGAGGATACTTCGGAGTCCCACACGCGCTCACCGGTATTAATATCCGCAAAGTGATAGAAGAACCCGCGATGCGTGGGCATCTTTTTCCATAAGAAGCGCAGCGTGGCCAGGACTCGGTCTCGAGCATCCGCGGTTGGAATGAAATTGCGTTTATCCGCGATGCAAAGCGCGGTCAGCCCGAATCCCGTTGCAGCAATGCTGGCGACCACGGGATTATCATTCTTGAGGACATTGGAGCGATCTCTGACCAGCCCCGTCAGGGGACTCGCCTGCTCCCAGAAGAATTGGAAGTTCACCTTTTCCAGTTCATCCAGAAACGCATCGTCCTCCGGTGAGAGAGCGCCGGGACCTGGCGTGGGCGCGGCACTCGGCCGTTGCTCTGCCGCCGCCAGCAAAGACAGCGCGTTCCTGTGGTCAATTACTCTCCACAGGCCCAAGCTACCCATTTGAAACAGAAGATCTCTCCGCGAAAGCCGGCTTGTCGTTAAGCTCTTTTCTTTCATGCGCATTAAGAAAACTTAGATGCTTCCGCGTACACTCACGTAACGCCAAGGTTGGAGTGGCGGCGTCCTTTGCGCACCCATGCCCGGCAAACTTGCCATGCGGAAAATGCGTCCTAGAATGTTAAACATATGGTGTGGCAATGACTAGAGGCAAGACTATCGCAACTTGGACAATCGTGAGCATTGCCTTGTTGGCTGCGCTATCGGCAATTGCCTACCTGAAGCGGCGGCAACCCGTGACGCTGAGGGGTGCAGTCTTGCGTCAGGACCGCGACCCCAACCGGCAATTGCCGCTCGCGGATGTACAGATCACGGCTATCAACGAACTGGGAAGCGGTACGTCCAAGTCTGATTCTTCGGGCTTCTTTAGTTTGACACTCCCAAAGGGGCTTCGCAGGCGACAGGCTGTACTCCTCAGGTTCCGCCATGAAGACTACCAACCGCTGGATGTGAATGATTTCATCGGAGATAAAATTTATGTCGCGCGCATGATTCCACTCCGCCACGAGACCATCGCCGAAACTACCTCGGCATCTCCAATTTCGAATACCCGAATCAGATATTCCGTGAAGGCTACCACCGAGGTGAATATTGGCAGCGCCGTAAAGACGTTTCAGATCGTCAACACGGGAAATATTCCGTGCAACAGCAACCCTCCATGCGCCCCTGGAGGTAAGTGGAAAGCTACGCTCGGCTCCCTCTCTCTGGATGCCGGCGAGGGGAATGAATTTCGCAATGCCCGAGTTTCCTGTATCGCCGGGCCCTGTCCTTTCACCAAGATCGAACTGGAAAGTTTTTCGCAGGATCACCGGCACTTCAACGTTTCGGTTCTTAACTGGTCCGATACGGTCACATTCCTGCTGGAGGCCGAGGTGGTTCATCCCATGACCAGCGACATGGTGCGCGAGACGTACCCAGTAATTTTCGGCCGCGCCATGAACTTCAGCTTGCCCGCCTCTGCGGAAGGCCCCAGCATTGAGGCCGAGGTATCCGGCGACGCGATCGTTTTTCCTCTTGGGCCCGATCTTTTCCTTCGCTGGGCGGACTGTCACATGGTCGTCGATCGCGACCAGTCCAAGAACTACCGCTGCGAACTCAAGCCAGGCTATCAGTTTCGGTAAGAAGGAGAAAGCTCGGGAGTACGGGAGTAATGTGGCGCATCGCTGTGACCCGACTTAATATTCTGTATCGGTAATTTCGATTGGACGCCGTGGGGGCGCACCTCTAGAGTAAAGCCAAGACTAGAAGGGCGCGTAAGCGCTCAGCGATTTCATCCAGGCATGTGTTGCGACCATCTAATGATGCAACTTGCAAAGAATGCCATCTGCGATAATGAATCTGCCAGAGCATGGTTCACGCTGGCCGGGATGACAATTAGCTAGACGCTTCATCGACTAGAACGCAACAAATTCAACCCGCAGGATCCGAATCTAAAATGGAACCAGAGAGCCTGGAATTGGAAGAAAATCGCAACGAAGTTCAGGAATTAGATCCGAACGGCCACGCGCATGACGCTCCGGACGTCCTCACTCTGGAAGAAATTGCCAATCTTGCGGCGGAAGAGGGACAACCCGCAGAAACACTGATGAACGTCGTAGCTCTGATTGCCAAGAGATTTGAGAGCGACGTGTGCTCCGCCTATCTGCTGGAGCCGGATCGAGCCAATCTGGTGCTGGCCGCCACCGTCGGCTTACGGCGAGAGTGCATCGGAAACCTGCGCATGGCGATCCATGAAGGCCTGGCTGGCCTGGTTGCGGAACAGGTGCGGCCCGTGGCCGTGGAGCAGGCGCAAACGCATCCGCGTTTTAAATATTTCCGGGAAGCCGGCGAGGATGACTACCAGTCGTTCCTCGGAGTTCCGCTCATCGATCGCGGAGTTTTGCAGGGGGTTCTGGTTGTTCAAACTCTCGAATCTCGGGTCTTCAGCGACGCTGAGATTCAGATGCTGACCGAGGCAGCGGCGCAGGTTGCGCCGGTAGTCAGCGAAGCGCGAACGCTGGATCGTTTCATCGCTCCCGCGCAAGAGCGCCTTTGGTCGCTGGCCCGCAATCTTTGGTGGAGTTGGGACCACGATACGGCGAGTATTTTCCGCGATATCGATCCTGTGCGCTGGAGGGAACTCAACCAGAATCCGGTTTCGCTGCTGTCAGAGTTTCCGCTGGCGAAACTCGAGAGTCGCGCAGCGGAACTCGTACTCCATAGCCGCATCAACTACGCCTACCGCCGGATGCAGGAATATTTGCGCGCCGACCGCACCTGGGGAACCAGGCACGCCGGGGTTCTGCGACCTCGTCCCGTTGCATATTTTTCCGCGGAGTTTGGGATTCACGAATCCCTTCCCGTCTATTCCGGCGGCCTCGGCGTTCTTGCGGGAGACCATATCAAGAGTGCATCGGATCTTGCCATCCCTCTCGTTGGCATTGGCTTGTTCTACGGCCAAGGATATTTTCGCCAGCGTTTGAATCGCGATGGATGGCAGCAGGAGGAATATCTCGAGACTGACATTAATCAATTACCCATGGAAGTCGCGATCGGCAAGAATGGCCGCCCGGTGATGATTCAAATCGAAACTCGCAACGGTTCCATTTATGCCAAAGTATGGCGAGTTGCGGTGGGACGCTGTGACCTGTTTCTTCTCGATTCGGATGTGGAAGGCAATACTCCCGACGACCGAAAATTGACTTCCCGCCTCTACGGCGGAGACGCTCGTACTCGCATCCGGCAGGAGTTGCTGCTTGGCGTCGGAGGGTTCCGCGCTCTCAAAGCCATGGGCATCACGCCGGGCGTTCTTCATCTGAATGAAGGACACAGCGGATTCGCGGTCCTGGAAGCGGTTCACTCGCGGATGCACGAGGAGGGAGTCGCATTCGATAGCGCCGTCCCCCGCGTGTCGCGGGAAGTGGTTTTCACTACGCATACCCCGGTGCCTGCCGGCCATGATCGTTTCGATGCGGACCTGATCGAAGAGCATCTTGGACCTCTGCGTGAAAGGCTCGCTCTTTCCAAGGAGAGCCTGATGGGCCTGGGTCGCGAGAAACCCGGTAACCAGTCCGAGACGTTTTGCATGACGGTGCTCGGCTTGAGACTTTCGCGCCGCGCCAACGCCGTTTCCGCTCTGCATGGCGAAGTCTCCCGCGCGATGTGGACCGGGCTTTGTCCCGGGAAGCCGGAAGACGAAGTGCCCATCGGGCACATCACCAATGGAGTTCATGTTCCCTCTTGGCTCGCTCCGCAAATGTTTCGTCTCTATGATCGCCATCTGGGCACGAACTGGCACCAGCACAGCAGCGAAGCTCGCATCTGGGAAGGTATTGAGAGTGTGGATGATGGCGAACTGTGGGAGACGCATCTCAGCCTGAAATCGGGGCTTCTTGAATTTGTCCGCCGCCGGGCAGTGGAGCAAGCGGAGCGCCGTGGCGAATCCCGCGAGGCTTTGCAACGACTCGGCAAAGTACTGAGCCCGGACGCGCTAACGATTGGCTTTGCCCGCCGCTTCGCCACCTACAAAAGAGCCAACCTGATTCTGCGGGACATTGAGAACCTGGCTTCGATGGTGAATGATCCCAAACGCCCGGTGCAGTTTGTTTTTGCCGGAAAGGCGCATCCCCACGACGAACCGGGTAAACGACTTCTTCAACAGATTGCCGAATTGATGCGTAACCCGCTCTTCGCCGATAAATTCGTCTTTGTCGAAGACTATGACATCAACGTCGGGCGCTATTTCGTGCAGGGCGTCGACGTGTGGCTGAATAATCCGCGGCGTCCGTTAGAAGCATCAGGCACGAGTGGTCAAAAAGTAGTCCTAAACGGAGGACTGAATCTTTCCGTTCTCGACGGCTGGTGGGCGGAAGCCTATGACGGCATGAATGGATTCGCCATCGGCACGGGCAGAACTCACTCGGACCTGAACGTCCACGACACGCGCGACGGCGAGGATTTGCATCGAACTCTTCGCGAAGAAGTGATTCCGCTTTACTACCAGCGGGATCGCGACGGTCTGCCCCGCGGCTGGATCAAGCGCATGAAGCGAACCATCCGCACCCTGGGCTGGCGCTTCAACGCCGACCGCATGGTGATGGATTACACGCTGAAATGTTATGTTCCAGCAGCCGGCGGCACATCCAGCGAAATGAGATCCGCCTGGTGACGTTGAGCGGCAACCGCCTTTCTATCTCACTAATACGTTGGCTCGCTTGGGGTCGTATATGAAATCCACAAGGCCGTCTCGATAGTCCAGCTTCACCTCAAGCAACATCAGCATCGCAAACCCCAAAAACCCGGAGACCTCCGTCCCGGTATGGCGGCTTATGTTGGCAAGGTCCAGTGTGATGATATCCAGATTTGACTGCCGTAAGTTCCCAAACCGCAAAGTTGCTTTCTTGGAGCTGTAAACCTTGTTCACTTCGCCTTCCAGACCACGCATCCGGATGCGGTCGTTGGACCTGACCTTGCTGACTTGTCGCCCCGCGCGCGCCGAAAGAATATTGCTGGATGCACCCGTGTCGAGTCCGAAGAGCATCGACTTCGAATAATCGTTGACCCAAGTCGGCACCAACAAGCTATGGCCAAAGCGGAAGACTTTCGTCCAGTCCGCCATTTCAGGCGCAATGTAACGATCGTTGGGTAAGCGTCGTGCTGGTTTTGGCGGCGGCGGAGCAGGTTTCCTTTCTGACGAGGGCGGCTCGTTTAAGCTGTTCTCTTTCTGCTCGGCGTTCGCTTGTTCTTCACCTTCGCTGTTTAACGACTTCGGGGCAACTTCGTCTTCGAGGCGCTTTGGCAGCGGAGACAGTCCGAGCCGCATTGCCGGAAGATCCAGGTCGACGAGATATGCTCCGAAAACATCGGCCCCGATCAACCCATCTTCATCAGCCACCGCGGCGTTGCCGATTACCGAGACGACGCAATCCTGGAACTCCAGTTCTCCGATCCGGACGTGATCCGCGACCGCCGAGTAACCGCTTTGTAAGCCTTTATCGCCGATCCCTCCGTAGTGCATTGCGGAGATGGGGATCAACCCCGCCTTTTCCGCGACCTTACGGCTCACCATGATCCCACCGGCTCCGGTGTCCAAGAGCAGATGCGCATTCCACTCATTGAGCTTTACCGACAGGCCTATCCCCTTCACGCGACTTACCGACAGGCCCCTCATGCGACGTGAGTCCGAAGCATACATGGTTTCCAATTTGGTCTCGGTCTGCTCTACCTTGCTGACGAGCCGGCAGGCGTGAATCGGCTTGTCCGCCGTCGCTCTGAGAAACTCGAGGTATTCCGTCATCTTATTTGTCTCTTCTTCATCATCAGGATGCGCGCCCGCGAGGTAGGCTTCCATCGCCGCAAGTCTCTCTTTTCGGGGAAGCATACTCAGCCACGCCCTCTGCACTTCTATATCGTCTGGAGCGATTTCGTGTGCCTGCTCCAGCTGGTCATAGGCTTTGCGATACAAGGAGTAGGAGCGATACAAACGCGCCAGCCCGAGATAGGCACGCACTTCCTTGGCATCGAGCCTTCTAGCCGTCATGTACGACAACTCGGCGTCCGCCATCTCGGCCCGACGAAACTGCACATCGCCCTTCGATGCCAGCAACGCTGCCGAATTGGGCTGCGACGTCAACGCATTATTTACGGTGTCCAACGCTTCATCAATTTTCTGCTGCCGCAACATCGCCCGCACCAGCCCAAGTTGCGCGGGGACCAGCTTCGCATCAGTCTTTAATAGCGCCTCATAGCTGGCTTCGGCTTCCGCGAACTTACCCGCTCGATAGAGCTGGTCGGCGGCCGCGAGTTCGGGCGCGCTAACTGGCGGTTTGATATCATCGCCAAACCCTAGCGCGTGCAGGGACAAGAGCAAAATAGCCGCCCCAAGAGTTGAGCGAGGGAAAGAGAACATCGAAACCTCCGACTAAACGGGGAGCAGAGTAGCACGATTTCCGAGCTCTGCGAAGCCAGCTGCCCGCCCCTCCAGAATGCCACTGATACTACGCACAGTGGCCGTTGGACGAACGTCGGCGGGCGATGTTAAGCTTGCACTCTCAACTATCACGTGATCAGGATGACACCCGATGGAGCTCAATCCGATGAGCACTCTCCCGTCGGGCAGATTACCTTCTATCGCGCAATCGGTAGCCGCGCCGCTTACCCGCGCCGCCATCTTCCTGGCCGCAACGATTAAGCCGGGCTCTGAGAATCGCACCACCCTACGCTCGTTCTGTGGAGACCTCGCCGCGCTGGTGCGCGCGGTTGAGTTTCGCGACCTGGAAGGAGGACTCTCCTGTGTCGTAGGGTTTGGTTCGGACGCGTGGGACCGTCTCTTTGGGCCACCGCGCCCGGCTGAACTGCACCCGTTCCGCGAGATTCGGGCCGGAGCGCGCCATGCGGTGTCCACGCCGGGCGACCTGCTATTCCACATCCGAGCTAAACGCATGGATTTATGCTTCGAGCTTGCCACTCAGTTTATGGCGCGCATCGGAAATGCAGTTTCGCCGGTCGACGAGGTGCAGGGCTTCCGGTACTTCGACGACCGCGATCTCCTCGGGTTCGTCGACGGGACGGAGAATCCCAGGGGCGAGGAGGTGATCGACGCCGTGCTCATCGGCGACGAGGACGCTGCATTCGCCGGGGGCAGCTACGTCATCGTGCAGAAATATCTCCACGATCTTGATGCCTGGAAAGCCATCTCCACGGAGGCACAGGAACGCATCATCGGCCGCACCAAACTGTCCGACATCGAACTGGACGATTCCATCAAGCCGACGTCGGCGCACAACGCGCTCACTACGATCGTTGAGAACGGGAAAGAGATTAAGATCCTGCGGGACAACATGCCCTTCGGCCAGCCCGGGCGTGGCGAATTTGGCACTTATTTCATCGGCTACAGCCGTTCGCCCCACACGATTGAGCAGATGCTTGAGAACATGTTCGTCGGTCGGCCTCCCGGTAACTACGACCGCCTGCTCGACTTCAGCCGCGCCGTTACCGGAAGTCTATTCTTCGTGCCATCCGCTACGTTTCTGGAGAACGTGACCGAAGAGCCGCCGGCAGAGGACCAGTCCACGGTTGTGGCCCCGCCCGCGGCGCCGGTGGCCGCCGAACCGAATCCGTCCAATCCATCTACTCCATCGGTGCGCGAGGGTTCGCTCGGCATCGGTTCCCTTAAAGGAGATATCCGACATGAATAATCTGCATCGCGAACTTGCTCCCATTTCCGATTCCGCATGGGCTCAGATCGAAGAGGAAACTTCGCGTACGCTCAAGCGCTACCTTGCCGGGCGACGCGTGGTGGATGTAAAAGGCCCTAGCGGCACCGGCCTTTCCGCCGTCGGCACCGGCCACCTGCGGACGATCACCGCGCCGGCGAAGGGCATAGTCGCGAGGCAGCGCGACGTGAAGGCTCTGGTCGAGCTGCGCGTTCCGTTCGAACTGGATCGCCAGGCGATCGACGATGTCGACCGTGGCGCAAACGACTCGGACTGGCAACCGGCGAAAGACGCCGCACGACAGATCGCCTTTGCCGAGGATGGCGCGATCTTCGAGGGCTATGATGCCGCTGGAATTGAGGGCATCCGTCAGGGGACCAGCAATCCGATCATGACGCTTCCCGCCGATGTGCGCGCATACCCGGATGCAATTTCCCAAAGCTTGAGCCAGTTGCGTCTCGTCGGCGTGAACGGCCCCTACTCGGTGCTGCTTGGCGCCGACGCCTACACTGCACTCGCCGAAATCAGTGACCACGGCTACCCAGTACTGGAGCACGTCAAGCGGTTGGTCAATGATCAAATCATATGGGCGCCCGCCATTGCCGGCGCTTTCGTCCTGACCACGCGTGGTGGCGATTTCGAGCTTCACATCGGCCAGGACGTCTCCATCGGATATCTCAGCCACACCGATACCGCGGTCCGCCTATATCTGCAGGAGTCGATCACTTTTCTCATGCTCACCAGCGAGGCCGCTGTGGCTCTGCGTCCTCCCGCGAAGCCGAAGAAGTCCTGACGCGAGATTCGGATCAGGCTGCCAGGTGAAACGCTCCTGATGATGCTTCTTAGGTTGTTGGGGAATCTGCCTTTGTGTAGTTTGCAGCAAATGGTGTTAGCGACTCAACGCCGATCGTCTGAATTCGGAAGGAGAGCGGCCATAAGCTTCTCGGAATGCGGCGCTGAAATGGCTGTGACTGGAAAAGCCCAGGTCCTGGCTCATATCCGTCAGGTCGTCATAGTGGGCGAGAAGGTCCAGCGCACGTGCAAGCCGCAGCCGCAACTGATAGCGATATAGGGGGAGCCCTTCCACCTGTTGGAAGACTTGTGTGAGATAGACGGGAGAACCGCGCACCTCAGCAGCGATTTCGGCCAATGTCCAGCGTCGAGCCAGATCGCTCGCCAACACAAGCTTCACTCGGTCCACCAACCGCTGCCTTCCGAAAGTAGCTCCCGGAGCGTGAGTGGTGTGCGGGCCCAGAGCCCTTTGTACGAGAGTCAACGATAAGCTCTCTGCTTCCAGCGGTTCCGCGATTTTCTGGCGCAGGCTGTGCCGTAACAGAGCCACCAGCGCTTGTGTCCGTGCGTCAATGCGCAGGCGCGGCTGCCGAAACAAAAGGTTCGCGCCATCTCGCATCAGGTTAGTCGGCGCTAACTCACGCAGCATTGCTTCGCTGATAACCAATGTCAGACTGGCGTCGCCACCCGACACGGGATGACTAATGCGGTAGCCTTCAAAAGCGTTGAAAAACAGGACTTGGTTGGCTTCGGCTACAGCTTGGTCAAGTCCAACGTGCCGCACGTATACGCCGCGGTACGGAAACACCAATTGCGTGGTAGTCGTGCACTCTTCCGCGCTCTGGTGGCGGCAGGTACCCCTGCAGTATGTATCCCGAATGGTAACGACCGGAGAGCTTAGCAATGAGTCAACCACAAACTCGGGGACTGGTTTGGTTTCGTTCCTTAACGCCATACTGTCTACCGATGGATGAGCGACTTTCCTTCGATGATAGAAGCGAGAAGCCAGATTCAAGGGTATCACCGCGGCTTTGAGAGTGGCTTATGCTCCGACGGACCACGAACCGCGGTACGGATCGAGTGGCATCAGTGAATCTCGACTGAGAGATGTGCAGGACAAAGCGCTTTCAAGAAATCCCTCGCGTCAAAGATTTCGCCAGCAGCGAAGACGCCAGCCTCCTTACTCCGCAGGTTGATGACTCGTTGCGTGGCTTCCACGACGATTGGCGATGTGACGGCGTAAATGTCCTGGCCTCGCGCGATTGCGCGACGTTCTGCATTGCGTACCCGCGCGACTGCCTCGACGAGGAATGTCTGTGAAGATCTGCCGCTTTCGTCGACTGCCTCCGGAGCTGAGAGGTCGGGATCGGATAGGTCCTTGAGCGGCGCCAGGGTCATGTAGGTGCGTAGTTCGGCCGTCTTCAGGTGATGTGGAATTGTGACGCTATCCGCTGTCGTGAATTCTGCGACGACCGTTTGGGTGCCGACGGGTGCGGAGAATTTCCATTCCAGGGTGGGAGCGCTGCTGGTGCGGAACTCCATGCGCTGATTGGAATAGACGAGCCGCCGCCCGGCTCTGCGTTGCCTTGAGGTTTGGATGGTGGCGCGAGTTCCGGCGGTGGGTCTCCAGCTGCTGAGAGCATAGGCTAGGGAGATTTCATCGGCTTCCGGCCAGTCCGCCATTGCTGCGGTTGCCAGCAAATCTCCTAGTCCGCCATAAAAGGCTACCGCGGGGAGGAGAGCGATTCCGGCACCGCGGGCGCGATTGCCGTATTGCTCGAAGGAAATTGCAGCGACCTCTACTTCGGCGGCAACGTCGAGGTAGGGGATGCGGGCGCGCAATGCCGCCTCGATTACGGGCGCGGCGGTCACGGCAAAGGGTCCAGCGCAATTGATGACAGCCGCAGAGCCAGCCAGCGCGCGATCGAGAGATGCTGGGTCCTCGACGGTCGCGGGTCGGATCAGTTCACCGGGGAAGGTTGCGATGCCCTTGAGCTTGGCTGGATCGCGACCTGAGAGGATGGGCGTCCACCCGCGCTTGCGCAACTCTGCAATCACGAAGCGCCCCGTGTGTCCGTATGCGCCGAAGACGGTTACGGTTGGATTTGCTGTCATCTTTTGTGTCCTTTGTGGAGACGCTTGGAGAAGTTGCCGAAGCTAGCGAATGCGGATTTTGCCAAGGCAATGCTTCGCGCCAGAAGCGTTCTGCCCGTTGCCACGAGGGCGCTGCGCAGAAATGCTCTTCGTTGCATTGGTTGCTTCGTCGATCTCGATACGGCACCGCGGAAACGATCCGCGGCGCCGTGTGCAATTCGTTATCGATTGTCCCGCGGAAGTACTCAGCGCGCCGTCGCCAGCTCCTTTTGTGAGGCTTGTTCTTCAACTAGCAGCCAGTGTTCCCGCAGTTCCTTGTCGAATTCCTGCCAACGCTCTTCGGGAAAAAAGATTCTGGCATCTTTGAATTCAACGCGGCGTCGGGTGCCCGGGATATTTTCGGCGAGCCAGTGAGACCACTTCACTGGAAAATAAACGTCGTCCGTGCCCCAGACGATCAAGGTTGGCGCCTTCAACGTTTTTAGCTGCGGTTCAATGGACAGAGTGTGCTTGTTGTCGAAAGCGGCGAGGAAGCGCTCCAGTTCGCGCGTGCGTTGCGGGCTCCGAACGAAAGGACGCAAGTAGGTCTCGATGTCATCGTCGCTAACCTGCTCAGGATGTTCATAAGCTGGTCCCAAGGCGCGCGACGATCGATAGCCACTCTTGTCTGCCAACATCGCATCGAGCGTTCCGCGTAAGCCTCCAGCGGCGGCCATCGCGAGAAATGGCTTGAAGGCTTCGGGCGGCCAGTTATTGTGGGTGTCGCAGTCGGTAAGCGTGAGGCTTCGCACGCGTTCCGGATACAGCGCTGCGAAAATCTGTGAAATGCCCCCACCGCTGTCATTGCCTACGAGATCTACCTGATCGATATTCAAGGCGTCCAGAAATTCCTTGAGCATCCTCGCATTGGCGGTAACCGACACGTCCTGATTTGGCGCGATTTCGGTGTCGCCGTGCGCCAGCAAGTCTACCGCGATGGAACGCCTGATATCCGCCAAGTCCGCTAACTGGTGACGCCACAAATGGCTGTTCAACAAAACTCCGTGAACGAATAACGCAACCGGTCCAGAGCCTTGCTCGACATAGCTGATACGGCCTGACGAGGTCTGCACACTGCGCCGGACGGGCAACGAATTGCTTCCAGGTGCCGCCGTCGCACTCAATTCTTGTTTCGAAGTCATTGTGTTTTCCTTTCCGTACGCAGGTCCAAACACCGCTACGCATAGACAAAAGCCCACTGCTAGAGCCTTTGTCCTTGTTGCTGCGACGAGCGGCGCCAGCCGCCGTCGCAGGCAATGAAGGCTCGTAGTTAGCAGATTCACATTCATAGCTCAACCCTCCCGTGACGAAGAGCTGGCTTCCTTCAGCTTCTGGGCGCACTCGTCGCAGCATACTTCGACCGTCTTGCCACCGATTTTGACCTTGATGGAGTCCTGATCCAACTTGCAATCGCACGCTGCACAGGTTTTCTCGACCATGATTTTGTCTCCCACTCGAATTCCCGATGATCGGGTGAATTCAGTAGGCCACTGAGCACGAGAGCGCCGCTATCAGAATCTTTAGCGATTTGGTGGGGACACGCACTACGTGGATGGAGGGTGCAAAAACCTCGTCCTTGCCTTTCGGCGAGTAGCAAATAGATCGTTGCCAAAACCACACGCAGTCCAAAACTGATTTCGAGGAGATCAATCTTCAATCTCCCCGAAGCCGACTTGTGGCGCGGAACAGTTTCCGCAGCGACCGATCACGCACGAGGGTACCCATTGAGTTCAGCGACTAAATGCCAGCACACCCCGCTCGACGTCGACAGCAATTCTTGTGATGCCGAGCGCTGCCGGACTGATCAAGCCATCGAAATCTCTTCCTGTATCGCTGCGGTCGCGCAGGACAAATGCGGGTTCGTGGCCGAATTCGGCTTCGCCCAGTTTCAGGCTGTGCAACCACACTTGTTTACGCTCGAAATTGCCATTGAGATTAGTCGATCGTTTGACAACACCGATCGACTGACCTGACACCGACTTGGGCATTCGCGTTTCAAACAGGATGAGTGAGGAGGCTCCAGTATCCAGTAGTAAATGTACCGGAGCATGATTCAACTCCGCATCGACCGTCGCTAGTCCTCCCTTCAATTGCAGTGGAATGGAAATGGGCAAGGTTATTGGCGAGCCAAAATGGATTTCCCGCGATGTGTAGTCCACCATGAAGCTGACTTGGCCCAGCACATCGAGGCCAATCACGGCGTCAACTGGGACCAAGAGAGACCGCTGGAGGAAACCCAGATCCCGGATCAAGACGGGGAAATTGTTCCTTCGAATTGGGCCGATTCCGACACTCGGCACCGTTGTCGCTCTGGCTTGCACCCTTCCGTTTGCGACTCCGATGACGGCGGGCCTCTCAACTAGACCAAGCCTTCGTGCGAGCCGCTGGTCTAGAATGGTGGAACTTGTCCCCGTATCCAGCAGGAGGCTAAGGTGATTGAGGGGGCCGGCTGACCCTTGGGCCAGAATCAAGTAGCCGCGATATAAATTGAACCTGACCGTAGTCTCACTTTTTCGGCGCGCGTCCGTTTCCGGCGATCTGATGTCAGACGGTTGCTCGGCCACTGCCAAGCTTGCCAACATAACACCCAACCAGCAGTAGTAGCGACATCGCATAACCCCACCTCGCAGTGTGACTAGGTTGCGTGGTCGCGGTAACTACCTCAATTCACTGGGGCTCGTCTCTCTATTCAGAGTTCGTTGCGTGCGAGGAGATATCGGGGAGATCGTCAGGTGACCTTAGTCTCCAGCAAAATAGTTGATCAAAATCGAGCACCTGTGGCATCAAGAGAAAGGCGGATTCACAATGCTCGAAGTTCCTCAGAATGGGAAGCTACAGGTTTCTAACGGGAACCGGACGGTTCGGTTTGGAGTATTTGAGGTTGATCTCCGTTCCGGAGAGCTGCGCAAATCAGGAAGCCGAATTAAGCTTCAGGACCAGCCTTTCAAGGTGCTGCAGATTTTGCTGGAGCACTCAGGCGACCTGGTCACTCGCGAAGAACTGCAGTCGCGTATATGGCCGGAGGAGAGTTTCGGAGACTTCGATCACGCAGTGAATGTTGCGGTTGGCAAACTCCGAACTGCCCTGGGTGATTCAGCCGACAATCCATCCTTTATTGAGACGGTGCCACGCCGCGGCTATCGCTTTGTAGCCCCGCTGGATGGCGCATTGGTGGAGACCGAACCGACAGAAGCATCTGCAACCGGCGCGCACAGTTCCAGAGCCTTGTCTCGACTGAATGGCACGCTGCTGGCCGCTCTTGCGATCCTGCTTGCCGTAGTACTCCTGGGAGTGGGTGTCTTTCTTGGACATCGCATCGCTCGATCGCAAGCGCCAGACTTTCAGCGACTGACCGTCAAGCATGGCACGGTTTACTCTGCCAGGTTTGCCCCGGGCGCTTACAACGTGATCTATGCTGCCTCGTGGGACGGCGCGCCCATCGAGATCTTCTCCACCGAGCTGAAATTCCCTTGGGCCAGAAGCCTCGGATTGACGTCGACTCAGCTCCTGGCAGTGTCTTCCTCCGGCGAGATGGCGGTATTACAAGGCATCGACCATCGTTTCCTTCTGGGAGTACGGGGCACGCTTGGGCAAGTGTCTGTGACCGGTGGGTCCCCACGGCAAATCGCGGAGAGTGTCGACTGGGCCGATTGGTCTCCGGATGGGAAGACGCTTGCCGTTGTGCGCCCCATGGCCGGCAAACAGCGTCTGGAATTTCCCCTCGGCCATGTTTTGTACGAAACAGCGGGCTGGATCAGCCACCCACGGGTATCGCCGAAGGGCGACCAAATCGCATTTCTCGACCACCCATTCTACCCTGACGACCGTGGCACCGTGTCGATCGTCGATCTTGCGGGACGCAAGAAAGTTCTCTCTAGCGGCTGGGAGACAGAGGAAGGACTGGCATGGTCTCCGGAAGGAAAAGAGGTTTGGTTTTCGGCTGCTCCAGCCGGACTCGAACGCCGCATCTACGCCGTCGACCTTTCGGGTCGCCAGCGCTTGGTTTTCCGAGTACCGGGTGGAGTCACGCTGCACGATATTGCCTCCGATGGAAGAGTCTTGCTGACCCGCGATCAACAACGCAAGGGCATTATGGCTTTGGGGCCTGGCTCGAACAAGGAGCGCGAACTATCGTGGATGGACTGGTCGTTTCCCGCGGACCTCTCGGCAGACGGCAACATTCTCCTGTTCGACGAGCAGGGCGAGGGGGGTGGGCCAAACTATGCGGTCGCCATCCGTGACATGCAGGGATCGCCGCCCGTCCCGCTTGGCGAAGGTATGGCCGGCGGTATTTCTCCAGATGGCAAATGGGCGACCACGATTGTTGCCAACGGCCAGCTCCTGCTATTGCCGACCGGAGCGGGTACAGCCAAGCGAATCGAGCGGCACGACATTGAACAGTATGGAATGGAGGCTCACTGGCTGCCCAACGGCCAACAGATCATCTTCACTGGAAACCAACCGGGGCATGGGGCTCGCTGTTTTATTCAGAACATCGACAGTGGCAAGCCACGTCCTGTGACTCCGGAAGGAATTGTTTTTTGTCAGGTCTCCCCCGATGGGAAGTGGATTGCCGGAAGCAGTGGCGAGGGCGAAGCCCAGCTATATCCGATCGACGGCGGAGAGGCGCGTCCCATTCCGGGTTTACAGCCAGGGGAGAGCTTTGGATGGACTGCGGACGCGCGCTTCCTGTATGCCTACCAGTGGAAACAGTCGCCGATCAAGATCTACCGATTGAACATTTTGAGTGGACAAAGACGGCTCTTCAAAGAGATAACGCCCCCGGAGCTGTCGGGAAGCTTCGACATCGATCGTGTTCTTTTCAGCTCCGACGGGCGATACTACGCTTACGGCTACGCTCGGCTGCTTTCCGAACTCTATATGATCAAAGGGCTGAAGTAGGAATTCTCTGCTCGCCAACTTGAGCGTCATCTCGATCCGCGCCGTTCGGCGATAACTCTCAATTTGCCCGAAGTGGGAAACTAGTCGCGGTAGGGACGCTCATCGCCGAGCGCGCCCTGCGACAGATCCGTACGTATGCTTACTAGCAGCTCCCGAAATCAGATCGGTTTTATAGTCTGCAGCTTCATTGACGAATCTGCTTACAAATACCGGCCAGTCATCCACGCTTTCAGCGGCTTCTGCACGCTCGAAGACTCGAATTCACAATTTTCCCTCGATAGGCCTTCAACTTCAGTAATTTTGAAACCGTTTCGAAACCGGTAATACTCCTCAATCTACGGGAATTAGAATGCGCGTTCAATTCATGGCGGCAGTCATTCTTATACTCTCCTTTAGCCCTGCGCCTGTTTTTGGTTGTACGTGCGGTTGAGAATGTTACACTTCCGCTTCGTCTGAGGGCGGGCGCCGCAAAGAAACCGAACACAAAGTCCACCAGCACGCTAAGATATCTGACGGCGAAAGCCAGCGCGCAGCCACCGCTCACGCCTTATCATCAATGCAGACTAGTAAGCGTTTCATTGCTTTGAGACGAACCAGGAAACAACCCAGATCTCGTATGGTAATGCCAAGCTCCCATGATGCCGCTCGCCGCCGATTCTGGTGGGCGATGTCTGGCTTTGTCATGGCGCTTGCGCTCCTGCCCTTTTCCTACAAAGTCGAACGTCGCCTGGAGACAGTTGTGCACATCAAGGGCGGAGAATCCGAAAAAGTTGACCTGGAAATGGCGCAGCGTTTCCAGTCTCCGTTCGCCCACCAACTGATTCTGGTGATCAGCGGTATTCCCGATCCGGATTCCGCCAAAGGCGCAGATGCGTTGGGCTTCTTAACCAGTTCGTTGCGTAGTGTGCCAGGAGTGTCGGGGGTGGTCTCAAGTGTGGATTGGCCAGATCCTTTGTTCATCGGGAAAAATGGCGGGACCTTGATCATCGTTGGGCTGGAGCCGCCGCACGATGAAACTGTGGAGGGGCTGGTCCCCAAACTACGGGCAAGAGCAGACTGGATGGAAGGTCAGCTTAAATCGCAATATCCCAAGATCAAACTGGAAATTACGGGCGAAACGCCATTGAACTTTGATCTTCGCAAGGTCAGCGCTGACGACGTCACTCATGCCGAGGAACGAGCGATGCCGGTTACTCTCGTGCTGCTGGTGCTGGCTTTCGGCAGTCTTGTAGCCGCGCTATTGCCGCTGGGAGTTGGACTGCTCTCCATCTCCATGTCGTTGGGTGCGGCGGCACTCCTCGCGCACTATCTGCAGCTCTCGATTCTGGTGCAGAATCTGGCGACGATGCTCGGCCTTGGCTTGGGCATCGACTATGCATTGCTGATGGTGAGCCGGTTTCGCGAAGCATTGGCCGAAGGATATGATCCCGGCCCTGCTGCTGATATTGCTGCCAGGCAGGCGGGGCGGACACTGATCATCTCGGCTACGACAGTTGCAATCGGATTTTCGGCGCTCCTAATTGTGCCCATCAGCGAACTGCGCTCCATCGGGATAGCTGGCCTGCTGGTAACCGTTTTGAGTGTCATGCTGTGTACATTCATTCTGCCCTGGGTGCTTGGTCTGCTAGGACATCGCATCGATGCAGCAAAAGTGAGTATTCTCGATGGACGATCAAAAACGCGGGACCGATGCGCGGCGAGCGCGAGGTGGGTGCGGTGGGGCGGCATCGTAACCCGCAGGCCCTGGACAGCCTTACTTGTCGCCGGGATTCCGCTATTCGTACTTGCATTCCAGGGCCGGAAAATCTCTCCTGGGGTGCCCGACCATAACTCGCTCCCGGCCGCAGCCGAGTCGGTGCAAGCGCTGCACACGCTTCAAGGCATGGGTCGATCGGGTATTGTGCAGTCGCTCCGAGTAGTTCTGGAGTTGCCGCCGCAATTTCCGCTACTCTCACCGGCAGGCTGGCTTGCCGTCAGTCGCTTAACCAAGCACTTCCAGAGCGATCCTAGAGCGGAAGAAGTCTTATCTCTTCCGACGCTCACGGGCATGTCCGATAATGCTGATGGCATTGACGATTTGCCTGAGCCAATGCGCAAGAGTTTTCTTCGAAACGACGGTCAGGCTACCTTAATTGAGTTGCTGCCTACTACCACTCTCACGCCCAATCAACAGATACGATGGGTACGAGATGTGCGTTCCTCCGATGTCGCTGCCATAACCGGCGTACCCGGCGCTATGCTGCGCGTCGGCGGCGTTCCCGCACTCGAAGCTGATTACGACTCGGTGGTAAATAAGCTGATGCCGAGGGTGGTCCTTGGAGTCATATTGGGGAGCTTGCTGGCGCTCCTGATCGGGTTACGCTGTCTCTTTGCGGCTGTCAAAGCAATTCTCCTCAATCTGCTCTCCGTTGGCGCTTCCTTCGGTGCGTTAGTTGTCGTTTTTCAGGAAGGCCACGGTGGCAAACTCTTTGGGCTCGACGGACCGACTGGCAGCGTATACCCAATCGTGCCAATTCTCGCGTTCGCCATCGTCTTCGGATTGAGCATGGACTATGAGGTCTTTCTGGTCACCCGAGTCCTCGAAGAGCGGCGGCGCGGTTTGTCCGAGAGAGCGGCTGTGATCGAGGGTTTGGCGCGAACAGCCGGGCTCATCACGAGCGCCGCGGCAATTATGATTGCCGTCTTCGTCGCATTCACCGTGGGAAGCTTTTTGGTCGTCCAAATGCTGGGCTTTACGCTCGCGGTGGCGGTGTTCATTGATGCTACAGTGGTCCGGATGATTGTCGGGCCGGCACTCCTGCAACTTGCCGGCGACTGGAATTGGTGGCCCTTTGGCTTGTACGGAACTCCCGCAACGTCTGATAAATAGCTTCTCTCATGATAGCGAGCACTGTGAGTATCCGCGACAGCACAGTTCCTTGGAACGGTCCAATTTAAGCGATGCCAGTTATTTCACTTTCTCTTCTTGAGCGCTGGGCGGGCTGAGATCGAAGTCCTTGCGCCCAAGATTTGCCTTTCCCGACCCCCCTTCGATTGCAAGGATCGATGAGCCCGACTTACCCTGGACCTTTGCCTCCACTTGCGATGCGGACCAAACTCCGCCGACCTGCCGCAGGCCGTAGTAAATGAACTCCTTCTGCTGTCCGGTTCCGCGAAGCGTCTTGACCACATGCACTGGGAACAAAATACTGCGGTCAATCCACGATGTTACCGAAACATCGTGTGTCCGATCCTGAGAGCCGGGCATGCTCTTAAGGACAAAGCAATCCCGCGCGCCATATTTCTCCGGTGTCAGCAGTTCCTGATTCTTCCAGAAGAACTGGCTCTCTACCATGTCTTCATAGGAGAAGTCTGTTCCCACGAGTGGGTCGTTCCAACGTTCGAATGGCAACACGCTAGCGGCCTTCTCGCCAGGAAGTATTGCCTCGATAGTCACGTGCCCACTCACGGTCATATGCAGAAGAAGGCTCGTCTTCCCTGGGCCGGGCCCAGAGATCTCAACCAGCAGACGCAGACCATCGGGAAACCAGTGAGCTTTTCCGACAAACTTGTAGCTCGTGCGCTTGCCATCGGCTTCCACCCGTGTAAGGTGCCCGGTCGCGCGGTAGTCCAATTTCTCAATACGCTGGCGCGAGCCACTCAGCACAGTCTCCAAGTCAGGATTCGCCGCGAAGACCCGCGATGGATGCCCCAGCGACAACAGCACTAGCAAAGCTAGGTACGCTTGAACCGCCTTGAAGGCGCCGAATTTTTTCATATGGGATCGTACCACCAGCTCGAATAAATACGGAGCAGCGAGTTCGAAGCGGAAATAGCTGTTCACGATTTTGGGGATGCCAATCGGACACTAAGTCGGACATCGGGTGCTATGCCTGAATCCGTAAACTGATTTTTTGGAAGAGGCTAGGATGGAGCCGACGAGCGGACTTGAACCGCTGACCTGCCGATTACGAATCGGCTGCTCTACCAACTGAGCTACGTCGGCCTCTGGGGGACTGGTTTCAGTTTACCAAATCGCCGCCGAAAGCCAACGCCTACTCGAGTCATTCTCCCCCGCAGGCGAAGTCGCCGCAGGAACACTGCAAGATTTATGCGGCCCGGGAGGCGGCCAGCGCTTCGTATTCCTGTTGCGACTGAGCTGGCAGCAGCACCCAGAGCGTGTAGACGCCCACAGCCGTTCCGAATGGAACATTGAACAGCGAAATGAATCCCAGAACGAGCGCGACGACTCGAGCCCACTGTTCGCGCTGCAACAGACCCCATCCGGCGATGAACCCGCACGCAGCTTTGGCCAGTATCAAGAGACCGATGACACTTAGCAACGAACGCAAGAACTCGGTCGGCGTCTCCTGCGGCGCCCCCATCTCGTGCAAATGAGCAACCAACGTGTTGGCCAGGACCAGCAGGATCACTCCGCCGATGGTGTTGAAGGCTGAAATGGCCAGCCAGAAAATTCCCAGCAGATGGACATGTCCCAGCACGCGCCCGGGACGAAGTTGCATGGCGGCAATCGGACCCACGACTTGTTTGCCACACTTGCCGCAAAACCCCTGGCCCGGCTGTACCGCAGCACCGCATCCATCGCAGAACATGATTTCCTCCCGCGCTCGTTTTATCGTCGACGCCTACAAACCACTCAACAGATTGATACGGAAATGCAGAGCAGGAGTTCCGTGGGGGTGAAATGAAGAGTGTGGAGTCTAAACCTTTGGATTACAGATCGGCTAACCAACCGATCAGGTTTCAAGCGCAAAACGAAAAGGCCACCCGGCAACAGGGCGACCTTTTCTTTTTCAAGGGAGAATAGTTCCAACGGAGGCTTAGATTCCGTCAAAACTTTCTGTACGAAATCTTATGAGCCGAAAAAGGGAGGTGTCAAGCAATTTTTGGGAAATAAATGTCTTTCTTTTCAATGACTTGCATAACAAAGCAATACTTTGGGTTGCCGTTCCAATTTGAGACAAAATTCCGGAGAGAACACTCTAAGCCGATATTACTGAGCTACTTAAGACCTATTCGAGCTCTCGGTAGAGGACGATTGCGCGGCCGGAGTTCCAGGGGTGGCTGGCTCGGACAGGTCCAGCGAGATGAACTCGGTTTGGTCGGCACTCCCGAAGACTGGACCGGGAAAATAGCGACGCAATAGAACACGGGCGCCGCCGAATGCGACTCCCGCCGCTAAAGAGATCGCACCCACGATAATGCAGAGAAGAATAATGTTGACCAGCAGGTTCGCAATGTTGTTCTTCTTGTCGAAATACGTGTTCTCATTCCACGTGACGCTGGCCTCATAGTTCACCGCACCCAAAAGCGTCTGCGCGTCGCTTTGCGAAAGAGCACCGGCCGCTATTGCGACGATCGGTCCCGTCCGCTTGTCAAAAAACGGACCGATATTTTCCACGGCCTCCACTCCGGCTTGCGGTTGCGCTGCGTGATTTGCGGCGTCGATGCGCCGCAAATGTTCAGCGGCCAGGGCTGGAGTTGGATACTCGATCAGCATCAGCGTGGCTGGTCCGCTTGGTGTGGAGTACTTCCTGAGTAGAACTTCCGGACCGGCTCCGAAGTCGACCAGATTTGATGGGAGGGGAGAGCCGATCAAGCCGAGCGCCAGCGGTCCCTCCGCATACTTCTCGGTATTCGGGACGTAACCATGGTGCGGTACGAAGTTGAGAATAGGAGGCAGCGTTCCCGCATTTCCGCCAGGACGGGGCAACACACCTGCCAGTTCGCGCAATCCCGCCGCCGACATCGGAGACTCTCGGCTGAACACCGCGTCCACGAGAATGTGGCCGTGAAAAAATAGCACGCGCTCGCTGCGGGACGCTCCCCGGTCGCCGATTTCCTCGGGCGCCATTTCGGGTTGCAGGTAAAAGCTAAATGCCCCAAAAGCACCGCTGGCGTCGGCAAAACGCGCGGCGCGGATCTTCAATGTGCGGCCGTCGTCACTCCTGTAAGTCGCAG
>Ga0209040_10000167_pt1 | contig 45100 bp, 45 predicted proteins | sample BogFormECP12_OM3_FD_188240 | JGI IMG/M metagenome (GOLD analysis project Ga0209040, IMG submission 188240) | Bog forest soil microbial communities from Calvert Island, British Columbia, Canada - ECP12_OM3 (SPAdes) (version 2) | ecosystem: Environmental > Aquatic > Freshwater > Wetlands > Bog ... | reverse complement strand
TCACGATATCTCCGAAGGAAGTTTCACATCAGCCAAAGTGCGTCCACATCGACGATCACCTGCGTCCGCGGAATCTTCTGCTTGGCAGCATATGCCTGCATAGCCCGCAGCGTAGAGTTGAGCTTTTCGCGGCTGGGCGATTTCAGTACAAAGTGGTAACGGTAATCGCGCTTCAGCCGCATGATAGGCGCGGAGGCCGGGCCAAGCACGCGCACTCCTTCGTGCCGGGTCTGCTCAAACCATTTTCCTAGCGTCCCCGACCACTCTAATGCTTCGTCAAGTTTGTTGCTGCGAACAAGGACGTTGGCCAGAGCGGAATAAGGCGGATAATGCATCCAGCTGCGAAAGCGCAATTCCTTATCGTAGAACCCCGCGAAGTCGTGGTGTGCGGCATATTGCACCGCATAGTGATCCTGGAAATAAGTTTGCAGAATCACTTTGCCGGGAAATTGGCCCCGGCCGGCGCGGCCGGCAACTTGGGTGAGCAGCTGGAAGGTGCGCTCGGCAGCGCGGAAATCCGGCATGCCGAGAGCACTGTCAGCCCCCACCACCCCAACCAGCGTGACGCCATGAATGTCGTGACCTTTGGCGATCATCTGCGTTCCGACGACCAAGTCGAGTTCGCCTTCGCTCAGCGCGTTCAGGGTGCGCTCGAAATCTTCATGCCCTCGGACTGTATCGCGATCGAGGCGGGCGATGCGCGCCCGTGGAAACATGCCGTGCAGCAACTCTTCCAGCTTCTCCGAACCGGCGCCGAGGAAATACACATACTCGCTGGCGCAATGGATGCAGGCTTTGGGCACGGGCGCCGTATAGCCGCAGTAGTGGCAGACCATCTTATGCTCGCGTTTGTGATGAGTCATCGCAATGGCGCAGTTCTGGCATTCGAGCGTTTTGCCGCAGGTGCGGCAGAGTACCACGGGAGAATATCCCCGCCGATTGAGCAGCACCAGGACTTGTTCGTTGCGGTCGAAGCGCTCCTTGATCTCCGCCGCAAGTTTGCGCGAGATGACTTGTTCCTGGCCGGTTTCCTGGAATTCCTGGCGCATGTCGATGATCTCGACCTCCGGCAAAGGACGCTGCTCCACGCGGTCGGGCAATTCGACTAGGGCATATTTATTTTTCTTCGCGTTGAAATACGATTCCAGCGAGGGCGTGGCCGAACCCAGGACCACAACAGCATTCGCCATCTTGGCGCGCATCACGGCGATGTCACGGGCGTGGTAGCGCGGCGTCTCTTCCTGCTTGTAGGAGGAATCGTGCTCTTCGTCGACGATGATGAGCGCGAGATCGGCGACCGGTGCAAAGACCGCGGAGCGCGTGCCCACGACCATGCGCGCTTCACCGCGCTTGATGCGATGCCACTGCTGGGCGCGTTCTTTGTCCGACAGCGCGGAGTGCAGGATGGCGACTTCATCGCCGAAAATGTGATGGAGATCGGCGGCAACCGCAGGCGTGAGGCCAATTTCCGGGACGAGCAGAATGGCCGAGCGTCCCGCCTCGAGCACGGCACGCATCCCTGCCAGATAGACGGCGGTTTTGCCTGATCCCGTAACGCCGTGCAAAAGGATGCCGGAGAATTTTCTCGCGTCCACGGCCTCGCGCAGACGATTCAAGGCGGCTTGCTGCGCTGCATTGAAATCGAATTCCAGACGCGTAGGCCGCGGCTTACTACGCGAGACGGCGAATGTCGCAGGCTCTTCGATAATCTCAATCAGGCCCCGCCTGAACAGCGTGCTCAGAGTCGTTCGCGGAATCTCGAGTGCCTGCAAGGTTTGGACGGGAACCTGGCCGCCCGACGCGGCCAGGGTTTCAATCAGCTTGCGCTGATTGTCGTTGAGTTTTCCGTCGGCGGATTTGAGAAGGGCGATCTTGACGGTGCGTGTCGCGTCGCGGATCGCCGAAACATCTTCGCGCACCAGCCACTTTTTTCGCACCATCCCGCTCAGCACTAACTTCGAGGCTTGCGTAGCGGAACGCAGTGTTTCTTCGCGAATGTCAACGGTCTCTCCGGGAGCGGGTTCTTGCGCGGCCAAATAATCCAGCACGCGGAATTCGGCGGCTTGCTCCTCCGGCGTTCGCCGCGAGCGCGCAGACGATCCCGACATCCCGGCCAAATGCAGCGCCATCTGGCCCTCCGCGGTAACGCGATAAGCGACGCCGCGTTTGAATTCCGCATTCAGCGGCAACATGGTGCGGAAGACTTCGCCGAGCGGAGCAAGATAGTAGTCGGCGATCCAACGGCCGAGACGCAGCAGTTGATCGTCGAGCACTGGCGCATCATCGAGCACACTGAGAACATTCTTGATGGTGACTGCAGGCTTACGGTCGTGCAATTCAACGACAATGCCAGTCATCCGTTGCTGGCGGAAAGGCACGAGTACGCGTCCGCCGACCACCGGAGTGACATCGGCGGGGACACGGTAGGTAAAGACCATGTCGAGCGGCACGGGGAGGGCAACGTCGCAGAACTCGGGCATCTGGAATGAATCAGTGTAAACGCTCTATGCTGAATTCCTGGATCGCGACTTTCCAGCAAACAACAAATCCCGTACGCCAAGGTACGCGGTGATCGTGAGGACAATTATCCCCATAATCGTCCAGTTATCCCACACGAAGCTCGCTCGCAATGGCACCGACGACTCAGCTCGCCGAAAAACCCAGCGGATAGGGCCTGGAGCTGCGAAGTAGAAAAAGAGAGGCAAACAAAACAGGCAGGCTATGAGGGCAATCGCAGCAGCAATCCGCTGATAGAAAAACGACAGCAGTAGAGCCAATGCGAACAGAAGAGACCCCAGAAATTTCATATCAAGCAACGGGCCCGTAAGCCATCCGCCGCTGAACTCCGTGCCCTCCAGGGACGTCCCGTATCTCCACACAATAACTAGGCTCAACAGGCACGCTGTGACTTGGATCGCTTTGCTCTTCTTATCCTTCTTCATCGTGCTTACTGCTCACGCTTTGCCGGTGCTTCGATTCCCAAATACTTCATCACCATTTGCAAATCCTTCCACGCCTCGCCCTTTTGCCGCGGGTCACGCAACAGGAACGCTGGATGATACGTCACAGCCAGGCGCGCGCCGGGCCACGAAGCATCGCTCCCAGCCGGTTTGAAATCGTACCAACGGCCACGCAGTTCGGTCATTGGGGCATTGATGGCCAAAAGATTTTTCGCGGCGGTCGCTCCCAGCGCAACCATCGCCTTGGGCTTGACCACCTCAATCTGCCGCATGAGAAACGGCGAACAGGTGTCACACTCATCGCGCTCTGGCTGGCGGTTACCCGGCGGACGGCACTTCACGATGTTCGCGATGTAGACATCTTCGCGCCTCAGGCCCATCGCCTTGATCATATTGTTGAGCAGTTGTCCGGCGCGGCCAACGAATGGCTCGCCTTGCGCGTCTTCGTCGGCGCCCGGACCTTCGCCAACAAACATCAATTCCGCCTGCGGATTGCCTACGCCGAAGACGATTTGCTTGCGGCCCTCCTGGTGCAGTTTGCAGCGAGTGCAATCGCCGAGATCTTCACGAATGAGTTTGAGCGCGGCCACAGGATCGGCGACTCCGGACTCCGGTCTGGAAGAGACGATTTCGAAAACATTTTTCTCGGCAACGGACGTAACGACGGCGGATTTTCTTGCGGACATTTCCTCTCGCTGTTCTAGTTGGGACAAAGACGATGCTGAGACCACGATTCCGGAGGCGGACTCGGCTTCTGCGGATTTAGAAAGCCGCGGCCCACCCTGATCGAGATCGCTTTGATCGAAATCGCGTTGGTAAAAGTCGTAGATCCCCATCTCATGACAGAAGCGGACGCGCTCGGCAAGAGCGCGCCGCAATTGAGGATCCAGTGTACGGGCCATTATTTTCTGGCGATCAGCGGACAAATCTGACTCAGTGCTCCACGTCAAAATAAATTTTTGTCGTCGCGCGATAGAGCACTACCTTAGCTCCTTCGAGCTGCATGTCGAGTGAGTCGACATGCGCCCACTTGATACCACGGACTGTCTTTGCGGCCTCGGCCACCGCAGCCTCGGCGGCTTTGGCGAAGCTCTCTTTGGACGTTCCAATCACTTCGATCACTTTCTGCGTCATCACAAGCTCCTTAAGATGTTTGACGGAATTGTACGCCAGTTCGAAAAACGCGGGGTCAGGCTTGCACAGGGGATTTGCGGCGTTGGCGAATGCGCACAACCTGGTCGAGAACGCGCTGCGCCACTTCCCACTTGGTGGTCTCGGGAACGTCGACGACCTCGTCGTGGGTAATGATGGTCACTTCATTGCGATCGGAGTCGAAGCCGACGCCTTCGCGGGAAACGTCATTCACGACGATGGCATCGAGCTGCTTGGCGGCGAGCTTCTGGCGAGCATTTTCGAGGACGTTCTCGGTCTCCGCGGCGAAGCCGACGAGTATCTGTGCCTGCTTGCGGAGAGAAATCTCCTTGAGAATGTCGGGAGTCGGTTCGAGTTCCAGAGTGATTGGCCCTTTGCGTTTGATTTTCTGCGGAGAGGCCGACTTCGCGCGATAGTCCGAGACAGCCGCAGTCTTGATGACGACGGTCGCTCGCGGCAACAGATTCAACACGGCATCACGCATCTGCTCGGCAGATTCCACACGCGTGGTCTCAGCCGCTCCAGGCGGCGTCAGCGCGGTGGGTCCACTGACCAGCAGCACGCGTGCGCCACGTCGCAAAGCGGCTTCTGCCATGGCATAGCCCATTCGCCCGCTGGAACGGTTGGTCAGGTAGCGAGCGGGATCAATCTTCTCCCGCGTGGGTCCGGCGGTGATCAGCAGGGTTTCGCCGGCGAGATCCTGCGATGCGCCCAACGCTTCGAGCAGCGCGGCAACAATGGCCTCGTTCTCGGCAAGTCGCCCAGCGCCGGTCATGCCACAGGCCAAGTATCCCGAGCCGGGTTCAACGATCTTCACTCCACGCTGGCGCAGGATTTCGAGATTCGCCTGCGTGGCTGGATGATTCCACATGTTGACGTTCATCGCCGGAGCAACCACGACGGGAGCAGTGGTCGCGAGATAGAGCGTGGTGAGGAAGTCGCTGGCAATGCCCAGTGCGAAGTGCGCCAGAACGTCGGCGGTGGCGGGCGCGACCAGCAAGGCGTCAATCGATTGCGCGACGGCAATGTGCTCAATGGCGGAATCGATGTTGGCTGTGTGCTCTTCGCCGGGCGAGAACATCCCAGTGATCACCTTTTCACCGGAGAGCGCAGCAAAGGTGAGAGGACGGACAAATTCCTGCGCCGCGCGTGTCATGACCACTTGCACGCGAATCCCGCGGTCTTGCAGGAGGCGCACGATCTCAGCCGCCTTGTAAGCCGCGATTCCCCCCGTCACTCCAAGAGCAATTTTCATAACGGTGGAAACATCGCTCTACCGGGCAACGCGTTAAGCATCGTGCCCGAAGGCCTGATCCAGCACTTCAGCCGCTTGCTCAGCAGCGCTGCGGGTTTCAGGAATTTCCCACTTCACCTTGCCCGCACGAATTTCGTCTTGCGCAATGCGGCACGGTTTGCGGGAATTGGTTTGAACCACCGGCGGCGCTCCGGACTGCAGTTGCCGGGCCCGGCGAGCGGCCACCAGAATGTAGCGATAGTTGCTGTCGAAGCCTTCGATCAATTTCATGGGCTCTCTCCCTTTTTTGGGGGAACAAGATTTTGATTGCCGAAAGTCTGTACGCTGTGTTCTTCGCCAGCGAAGCCAAGAACTACGCCTCCTATTTTCCCACGAAATTCAATATTGCGGGGGCCAGCGGGCGTCGGGGGTGGTTACGGAGGACTAACCCCTGCCGGAATCGGCAGAGCGGCGGAAGGAATCCAGAATCGGCTGCAAGCGACCACGAACTTTGGCCAGGCGACAACAATCCGCCGAGGCGACGGTTTTCGCTTCTTCTTCGGAGAGCGGCTGCCCGGCGCGCAGCAAGCGTTCCCCGCGTACGACTGCACGCAACAACTTGATGGAATCTTCCAGTTGATCGTTGATCAGAATGTAGTTGTATCGTGGGTAATTCTCGATTTCGCTGGTCGCTTTATCCAGACGGTGCTGGATCACTTCGTCGCTATCTTCACTGCGCTTGCGCAGACGCTCTTCCAAAATCTTGCGATCCGGAGGCAAGATGAAAATGCTGGTGGCATCGGGGAGTTTGTCCTGGATTTGCTTGGCGCCCTGCACGTCGATATCGAGCAGCAGGTCACGGCCATGTTGCTCGGCCTCATGGAGAAAACGGCGGGCGGTGCCGTAGTAGTTTCCAAACACTTCCGCGTATTCGAGGAATGCATCTTCCTGAATCATCTTCTCGAACTCAGGGCGTGAGACAAAATAATATTGCCGGCCGTTGACTTCACTGCCGCGGGGAGCTCGCGTGGTGTAGGAAATGGAAAACTCCAGATCACTCACTTTCTTTAGCAGTTCGTTGACCAGCGTGGATTTTCCCGAACCGGACGGGGCCGAAACAATGTAGATCAGCGGCTTGTGAGGAGAACTCATTCCAGGTTCTGCACCTGCTCCCGAGATTTTTCAATCTCCGCTTTCATGCTGAGTCCAGCCTCGGTGATTTTCAGAGCTTCTCCGGCAAGGCCAGAGGTCTTCGAAAGCAGCGTATTAGCCTCACGATTCATCTCCTGCAGCAGGAAGTCGAGTTTTTTCCCCACTTCGCCGTGTTCATCGAGCAAGCCCAGAAAATGCTGGACATGATTTTCCAGACGAACGATTTCCTCCTGGATATCGCTGCGGTCAACCAGCAGTGCTGCTTCCTGAAGCACTCTCTCGCGGTCTGGACTGGCACCCAGCAACTCCCGAAGCCGCGACTGCAGCCGTTCCAGGTAACCGTGCAACATCGAGCGCCGGTGCTCCTGCACAATCTTGACGGCTTCGCGAAGATGCTTCATGCGCTCACGAAGTTCAGTTTCAATCCCACGGCCTTCTTGCTCCCGCATCTGATTCAGTCGATCGAGCACCTCGCCAACGGCCGCCATCACTGCCGGTTCCAGAGCTCCGTCCACGGCATTGCCGGTGGAATCAAGCGCCCCGGGAATGCGCAGGATGACGTTGAGATCGGGCTGGGCTGGGACAGAAAATTCGCTGGCGGCAGTTCGAAAAGCCGCGATGTAAGCGCTCACCAGCGGACGGTTTAGCGCCAGGCTTTCGCTGCCGCCCCGCTCCAGGCTTAGCGTCACTTCCACATGGCCGCGAGCAATCTTTTCCTTGAGCAAGCGGCGCAGCTGCATCTCAATCGAGTCCGAGCCTGAGGGTAGGCGAAAATGCAGATCAAGGAAGCGGTGGTTCACGGACTTCAAGGAGAGCGAGAAGGCAAGTCGGCCGTTGCCTTGCGCGGTCGATCCCGACAGTTGCGAACCGGCGCTCCCTTCACCTTGGCTTATCAGTTCGCCTTTAACCTGCGCAAAACCCGTCATGGAGCGGAGAGGCATAAGTAATTTTCCAATTCTGGAAGCGGACGCTAGCTCGGTCGCGCCGGCTGGAGTTTCTGCTCGAAGTCAGCGAACTGCAAATCGTATAAACGCCGGTAAGTGCCGAGCTTCGTCATCAAGTCTTCATGGGTGCCAATATCTGCGATGGCGCCGTTCTCGATGACGACAATGCGATCGGCGCGGCGCACCGTGGAGAGCCGGTGCGCGATCACAAACACGGTGCGTCCGCTCATCAAATTATGCAACGCCGCCTGCACCAAGGCCTCCGACTCACTGTCGAGGGCCGAAGTGGCCTCATCCAGAATCAGGATGGGCGCGTTTTTCAAGATGGCACGGGCAATCGCGATGCGCTGCCGCTCGCCGCCGGAAAGGCGAACGCCGCGCTCGCCGATCATTTCATCGTAGCCAGCGGGCAGAGCCTTGATGAAGTCGTGCGCCAAAGCCGCCCGGGCCGCAGCCTCCACTTCTTTCAGTGGCACATGCGGTTGGCCGTAGGCAACGTTGTTGCGCACCGTGTCGTTGAACAAGACAGTTTCCTGCGTCACGATTCCCACTTGCTCGCGTAATGAAGCCAGAGTTACATCGCGCACATCATTGCCGTCGATCAGGAGCCGGCCTTGCGAAACGTCGAAGAAGCGTGGAATGAGGTGAACCAGCGTACTCTTTCCCGAACCGCTGGATCCGACGATCGCCACAACTTCTCCGCGGCGAACTTCGAGATTGACGTCGTGCAGTACAGCGGCGTCTGCGCCGTCGCCGTAAGTGAAGCTGACGTGATCGAATTGTACGGTCTTGGAGAATGATGGCAAGCCCGCTGCACGCGGCTTTTCGCGGACATCATCTTCGATGTCCATGAATTTGAAGATTTCGCTGGAAGCGCCCAGGGCCTGTTGAAAATTATTATTGAACTGGGCGAACTTGCGGACGGGATTGTAGAGACTGAACACGGCCGTGATGAAAGCGACGAAGACGCCTGGCGTCATTTCGCCATGCTTGACCTGCTCGCGACCGAGGTTCAGCAGCAGAGCAATTCCGATCACCCCAAAAATATCCATCAGCGGTGAACTGATTGCGGTTGCGGCTACGGAACGCAAGTTGGCACGGAAAAGCCGGCGCGCCGCTCCGCGGAAACGCGTAATCTCCCATTTCTCGCTGTTGAACGCCTTCACAATGCGGTTACCGGTAATGGTTTCGTGCAGGATGTTCTGGATTTCCGCCAGTTTGTCCTGACCTTGCCGGGTAGTGGTGCGCACACGGGAACCTATCTTGCGCGAGGAGTAAACAATCACGGGAACGAACAGCAACAGGACCCAAGCCAGCTTTCCGCCCAGAATCACGACCACGGCCGCTACCGACAAAAAGGTGAAAAACTGCTGCAGAAATTCTGCCAGCACGGTGGACATGGCATACTGCACTCGCTCGATATCGTTGATGATGGCCGAGAGCAGCGTTCCGGTAGTGTGTTTGGAAAAAAATGCGGCCGAGCGACGCATGATTGCGTTGTAGAGATCGTCGCGCAGGTCGGTGATCATGCCGAAGCCGGCGTGGTTCACAAGATATGTGCCCGTGTAATCGCAAACTCCCTTGAGGACCGTGGAGCCTACCAGAGCAACCGCAACCATCGTCCAGGCATTTGTGAAACGGGAAGGCACGAGCTGCTGCAAGAACACCGGGTGATGCGCAATGACAAACAGCTGAATGTCTTTCGATCCGGTGGACGGATTCAACACCCGATCAAAGATTGGACGAATGAGCAGGAATTTAAACGCATCAAGCGCTCCCACCAAAGCCATGAGCACTACAGAACACAGAATGTGCCACCAGTACGGAAGCGCGTAGCGGACCAGGCGCATTAGTTGACGCATGGGGCTCCGAGCAGGCCGCGGTGGCTCACTGGCGCTGGCATAGGTATGGGATGCAAGGGCTTATTTTACTGCTCGCCCCTAGAATCCCCAAGTGGCGGCTTAAGCCCCGAGCCTACTTCGGCATATCGCGATGCACAATCTTCACGCGGTATCCAGCTTTGTGCAGGCGTTTGCCCACTTCTTCGGCGATCATTACCGAGCGGTGCTGGCCGCCCGTGCATCCGAAGCTGATCGTGAGGTAGCTCTTGCCTTCGTGAATATAGTGCGGCAGAAGATAAATCAGCAGATCGGAGATGCGCAGAATGAACTCCTGCGTCTGCGGAAAGGACCGGATGTACTTGGCCACGCTCGGATGACGTCCCGTAAGCTGCCGAAATTCCGGCACGAAATGAGGGTTGGGGAGAAAGCGAACGTCGAACACCAGATCCGCTTCCTCTGGCACACCGTGGCGAAAACCAAAGCTCACGCACGAGACCAGAATACCTTTTCCCGGCGCCTGCTCGCGGAAGGTCTCGGTAATATGAGCGCGCAACTCGTGCACGTTGAACTTCGAAGTATCGATGACAATGTCCGCCAAGGCACGAATGGCCGCCAGGTGGCGCCGCTCAGCTTTGATCGAAGTATTGACCGGCGCGTCCGTGCCTAACGGATGGGGCCGGCGCGTCTCGCTGAAGCGCCGCAGCAGCACGGCATCGGAAGCTTCCAGAAAGGCGACCTTGGTTGGAATCGTGCGCCGAACCGCCTTTAGAATTCCGGGGAGGCGCTCCAACTTGGAGCCTTCGCGCACGTCAACAACCAGGGCGGTGCGGCGGATCTCAGCCGACTGCAACGCCATCTCCGCGAAGCGCGGAATCAATTCGACAGGAAGATTGTCGACGCAGTAATAACCCAGATCCTCGAAGGCCTTCAGCACGGAAGCTTTTCCCGAACCACTCATCCCCGTAATGATGACCAGTTCAGGAGCATGCGGCGCATCGTGCGCGATCACCTTCGGCGTTTTCTTCCCCATGCGCAGCGGTTTCACGCGCTTCGCTGGCTTCGACGATTTCCGTGGCGGCATGCACAGGATAGTAGCATCCAAGACTGCATTCATGGGAGAAAGGCACATTTGTCTAAGGCGGCACAGAAATGTAAGCTACTAGGTCGCCATGAAGAAATTTCAAGAACTCACCGAACGTGAAGTGCTGGCCCTGGCCATTACCCTGGAAGAAGAAGACGAGCGAGTGTACTCCGATTTTGCCGAAGGCCTGCGGCAGGACTATCCCGCGTCGGCAGCCATGTTCGAAGGCATGCGCGAAGAAGAATCAGGACATCGCCGAAGATTGATTGAGCTGTATCGCCAGAAGTTCGGCGAACATATTCCCCTGATTCGCCGCCAGGACGTGCGTGGATTCGTGGAGCGTCCGGCGCTGTGGCTGATCCGGCCGCTGCGCATCGACGCGGTGCGCAAGGAAGCCAGCACGATGGAAGTGGAGACGCGACGCTTCTATGAAAAGGCCTCGGCTCTGACCCAGGACGCGAGCGTGAGGCAACTGCTCGACGATCTTGCAAACGAAGAACGGACCCACGAACATCGTGCCCAGGAACTTGACGCCGAGAAACTGCCGGGTAACGTGAAAGAAGATGAAGAGCGGGCGCAGCGCCGCCTCTTCGTGCTGCAGATTGTGCAGCCCGGCCTCGCGGGACTGATGGATGGTTCGGTTTCCACGCTGGCGCCGGTTTTCGCGGCGGCGTTTGCCACCACCGATAGCTGGACTGCATTTCGGGTAGGATTAGCGGCCTCAGCCGGGGCGGGTATCAGCATGGGATTTGCTGAGGCGCTTTCCGATGATGGAAGCCTCACTGGGCGCGGGCATCCCTGGGTTCGCGGTTTGATCTGTGGCGCTATGACTGCGCTCGGCGGCATCGGGCACACACTTCCGTTTTTGTTGAAAGATTTTCGGATGGCGCTCTGGGCCGCGAGTGCTGTCGTTTTTGCCGAGTTAGGTTTGATCACCTGGATCCGACACCGTTATATGGACAGTCCATGGGTTTCAGCTGCACTTCAGGTCGGGCTGGGCGGGGTGTTGGTGTTCATTACTGGTTGGCTCATCGGGAGTTCCTAGTCACCGCCACTTCACGGACTCGTATCCAGCGGGTGCTGGCTCTTTTCGTAGAACTCATTCTGTAGCTTCAGGCTCTCGTCATCGGCTTTGACGGCGCGGATTGTCTTCGCCAAAGTATCGATCCACCAATCCATTTGAAACTTTCCCAACTCCTGCGTGGCAGCAGCGCCATCTCCCGAATAATGGTTGGGAAAGCGCGCGTACCACCAGATACCCGTATACACATCTTCAGGGAGATTCTGCCGATGCTGGTCGGCACCGGATTCGCTCGGCGCGCGGTCGATGTGGACCGTGTCGGGTCTGGCGATCATCATCTTCGAGGTTTCACTCTCACCGGCGTGCATGTCGATGGTGCTCTTCTTCGCTGGTCCGCCCGACGATGGTGTGCGCTCATCGAAAACGTAGACCACGTAGTCGTGCGGCTTATCAAGTTGCGTTTGGGCGAAGTAGGGGAGCAGATGCTCGTTGCCGCCGTGTCCATTGACGATGAGGACTTTCTTGCAGCCGTTGCGAGCCATCTCATCGGTGGTTTCCTGTAGAAGAGCGAGTTGCAGCTCGCGGCTGTACGCCATGGTTCCAGGCTCGTGGCGGGCTTCGGCAATCTGTCCAAAATAATATTCCGGAAAGACGACAGCATATTCCCGCTCGGCGGCGTGCAACGCGGCATAACGAACATCCAGCAGATCGGTGCCCAGCGGCAGATGCGCTCCATGCTTTTCCAGGATCCCGAAGGGAAGGAGGCAGGTCCCCTGGGAACGGTGAACGCCCTCGCGGAAATCGGCGGCGGTGAGTTCTTCCCAGTGCACGGAAAGTTTGGCTGGTGGCGTTACGGCTTGCGCCGGCGCTAGGTGCGAAGCAATCAGAAACGTGATCAGGGTAAAAATAGAAGAGAGGATGAGGCACGTGCGAGTCGTCATCGGCAAATTCTCCCCGGCGGCGAATTTTAGCACGCGGAATGCCTCTATTGAAACGTATCAATAGCTGAAAAACGCATGGGCCGGACGATGGTCCGGCCCAGATGATGCGCAACCCCTGCGCCCTTATTTCAGGAAAATTTCCTCCATCAGTTGCGAGCTGACGATTTCTCGAATCTCCTCACGCTTTGTGGCCAGCTCTTGCGCCGGAGCTTTCCCGCCCAGAATCTTATCGCGAACCATCTCTCCCTTCGCAGTCAAATCGTCCATAGCGGCATGATTCTTATATTCGACGGCAATGCAGATGTCCCAATCTTCCGGACTGTTCTTGGTTTCCTTGAGAAACACTTTGTAGTCGACGATGGTTCCCTGCTTCTTACTCTCATCGTAGGCCGCTTTGGTGGTTTTCTGCAGCGACGTGAGATAGGCATCCATGTGCGTGGGCTTCACGCGGATCAACGTTACGCGCCAGACGGGACCTTCGGTGTAGTGCTCCTGCGCGAACAATGCGGGCGCCAGCAACAACACGAACACGACGACTCCGTAGAACTTCTTCATAGGCTCTCCTGTTTAGGGTGAATTTACGGCGCGAGGATCATACGCTCACGCGCAGAAATGAGGAAGCATCCAGCCTTTTATCTGGCTCGCGAGATTTGTCGGGCTATTCCTACGTCGCTCTTTAGTTCTCTTCCTGAGGCTTCATCTTTCCGCAGCGAAGATAGCGGTTGTGCCAGCCCAGCGACTCGCCCAGCAGATGCGGCGTGTGCTTGCCGTACGATAGCCGCTCGGCGCGGTTGAGATAGTCGAGGAGCAGAGGTTTGTAATCGGGATTCGAGCATTTCTCGATGATGAGGTGCGCCCGCTGACGTGGCGAGAGCCCGCGCAGATCGGCCAATCCGTGCTCAGTGACGATGACCTGCACATCGTGCTCGGTATGGTCCACGTGCGAGACCATGGGAACGATGGTCGAAATAGTTCCATGCTGCGCAGTCGACGGAGCCATGAAGATGGACAGGTACCCGTTGCGCGCGAAGTCGCCAGAGCCGCCAATGCCGTTCTGGATGCGCGATCCCATCACATGCGTAGAATTCACGTTGCCGTAAATGTCGGCTTCGATCATTCCGTTCATTGCGATCACGCCGAGCCGGCGAATAATTTCCGGATGATTGGAAATCTCCTGCGGGCGCAGGATGATGCGCTCGCGGTAGCTGGCCATATCGGCATTCACTTCGGTCAACATCTCGGGGCTGAGCGAGAATGCGGTGGCCGAGGCCGAAGTCACCTTGCCTGATTTCAGCAGACGAATCATGCCATCTTGAATCACTTCGGTGTAGGAGGTGAGTCCTTCGAACGGACCTTCCTCAAGCCCGAACAAGACTGCATTGGCAATGTTGCCGACGCCGGATTGCAGCGGCAGCAGGTTCGCCGGCATCCGGCCTTTCTGCACTTCCCAATTCAAGAATTCAAGAATGTGTCCGGCGATAAGCTTGGAAGCTGCGTCCGGCGGTTTGAAGGCGCTGTTGCGGTCGGGAGAATCGGTAAGCACAATCGCGACGACCTTCTCCGCGGGAACTTCAAGGTACGGCGTGCCGATGCGTTGGCCCGGACTCACCAGTGGAATCGGGCCGCGATTCGGCGGCGGCTGGAGACCGTAATAGATATCGTGCATGCCTTCGAGCGCGGCCGGCTGCCATGAGTTGACTTCAAGAATGACCCGATCTGCCTGATCAATCCAGGTTTTGTTGTTGCCGATCGAGGAGCTCGGAACCAGGCGTCCGTCCTCGAGCACAGCGGTGACTTCGATCAGCGCTACGTTGAGCTTGCCAAGGAACCCATATTCCACGAACTGGGCCACGTGGCTGAGATGGATATCCATGTAATCCATCTCGCCCGCGTTGATGCGCTTGCGGGTTTCCGGATCGGACTGATACGGCAGCCGGAGGTGAATGCCTCCGGCCATGGCGAGCGCACCATCGAGTTCAGGACCAGTAGAAGCTCCAGTGAAGACGCTGACCTGAAACTTCTGTCCGTGAAAGTGGGCGTCCGCGATGCGGTGCGCCAGTTCGATGGGAACGACCTTCGGGTAGCCAGACCCGGTGAAGCCGCTCATGCCAATCTGATCGCCAGACTTGATCAGAGCCGCAGCTTCTTCGGCGCTCATGATCTTCTGCGCCAGAGCGGAATTCAGAACACGTGTAGTGGTCGGAGAGACAACAGTAGCCATGCGCTAAACCCTTCGATAGAGAATGACCTGACACCGCTTTAACTGTATTGGCGCCACTTTCGCCCGTCTGTGAGCCACGTCACACTGGGAGAAATCCGAACGTTTGCCATGGCAATCCTGGGAAGCAACCGTCGCCCGGCACGCCCTGCGCCGCACAACGCGTGCTAAACTTTCGCCTCGATCGATCTCAGGGGGCATCATGTTCCGACGGGTGTTGGTGTGGATGGCTTCGCTTGCGTTGTTGATTCCGGCTGCGGTTGCACAAAGTCCTGATATTGCTGAGCCAGATATTCCGGAGCCAGGATCAGTTGCGGCGATCGCGGCAGCCACGACCGATCTGCATTATGTTTCGCCGTGGGTGGCATATATTCCGCAATCGAGTGCCGTTCCCTCGCCGGAGAAATTTCTGGGCCGGATTATGGGCGCCCCCGGAGAGCTGCTGGGAACGGAGAAGGCATATGCCTATGCCCGCGCACTGGCTGCGGCCAGCCCACGGGTTCGCGTGTTCACCATTGGACATAGCGAAGAAGGTCGAGAGATTCTAATGCTCGCGATCGCAGACGAGGCCGGCATCCGCGACCTCGATCGCCTGAAAGAGGCTACGGCTGCATTGGCCGATCCCCGGCGCACCGATCCGGCGGCTGCGGACAAATTGATCGCGACCGCGCGTCCTATCTATTACTTCAACGCCGCGCTCCATTCCGATGAGACTGGATCCACGGAAGCGATGCTCGAATTGGCCTACCGGCTGGCGGTTTCGGAGCAGCCGATGATCCGGCGGATTCGCGAACGCGTGGTGGTGCAGATCAATCCGATTTCGAATCCCGATGGCCGCGACAAAATGGTGGACTGGTTCTACCGATATCTCAAGGGCAAGACGGACCGCAACACCCTGCCTCGGCAATCGCCGCCGTACTGGTCGAAGTACACCTTTGTCGACATCAACCGCGATACCCATCAGCAGACGCATGAGACCACGAAAGCCGTGCACCGTATGTTTCATGAGTGGCATCCCACGGTGGTGCACGATCTGCATGAAGGCTCGCCGCTGATGATGACGTGGAACGGCACCGGACCTTATAACCCGAACATCGATCCCATCACTTATACGGAATTTCTGGAGCTCAGCTTTCACGAAGTCGAGGCCATGACGGCGATGGGCATGCCGGGAGTTTCTACGTGGAACTTCGGCGAGGCCTTCGCTCACCTCTATCTCGATTCCGTCGCCATGAATCACAACAGCATCGGACGCGGCTACGAAACTTTCGGTAATGGCAGTGCGGAGACGGAGAAGCGAGCGGTTTCGCAATCGGCGGCAACCATGGAGTGGTACCGTCCTCTGCCCGCGCCGCGCGAGGTGACGTGGTCGGCTCGAGACAATCTCAACTATCAGGAAACCGGTGCGCTGGCGGCGCTGGATGACACGGCCAGCCAGTCTAAGGAAATGCTGCACAATTTTTATAAGAAGGGATGGGACTCGTGGCAGAAAGGCCTGATGCAGCCGCCTTATGCGTTTTTGATTCCGCAAGATCAGGGAGATCCGGAGCGGGTGGCGCAAATGGTGGGGCGGCTGATGGGCCAGCACATCGAAGTGGCGCGGGCGCAGAATTCTATTCAGTTGAAAGATGGGAGCTTCCCCGCAGGAACATACGTGGTGCGACTCGATCAGCCTTATCGCAACTACGCTGTGGATTTGCTGACGCCGCAACATTATCCAAAAGATGGCGAGGCTCCATACGATGACGTCTCCTGGGAACTTCCCGCGCACTATCATTTGCAGGCGATCCCAACCTCGGACGCGTCGATCCGCGAGGTTGCTTTGACACGGCTGACCGAAGCACCGCATGTGGCCGGGCATGTAAGTGGTTCCGGGCCGGTTTATTTGCTGAAGGATACGGGACAGGAATCGTTTCTTGCCGCCCGCTATCGGCTGGCCAATTTTGAAATTGAAATTGCTGAGCGTGAGTTCGAGGCAGGCGACGCGAAGTTTCCTGCGGGATCCTGGATTCTCAGCGATCAGCGTGGATTGCACGACGCGATTTCGTCGGTCGCTCAGGAATTGGGACTCGACTTCACTCGGGTTTCTGCGCAGCCGGACGTGCCGCATCACATGGCGAAGGCTCCGCGCATCGGGCTGTGGGTCCCTTGGGCCGATACGGATTCGATCGGCTGGATCCGTTACTCGCTCGATCAGCGCAAGGTTCCTTACACCTATTTGCGCGATGAAGATATTCGCGCGGGAAATCTGCGGTCGCGCATCGACGTGCTGCTTTATGGACACGTGGATCTGGAGCTGGCAGAGCAGATTGAGGGGCTGCCGAAGACCTGGTCGCCCATGCCTTTCAAGAAGACGGCGCAAACGCCGAGCTTTGGAACTCCTGCGGAGTCGGATGACATCACGGGAGGGATCGGCTATGAGGGGCTGGCGCAGATTCAGCGCTTCATCGAAGATGGTGGGCTAATGGTGACGCTCGGGAGCGGCAGCATGCTGGCGTTGGAAGGAGGCCTGGTGCGCTTTGTGCGTCGGTCTTCGGGTGGTGTTCCGCGGAGCACTGCAGGAGGCGGTGGAGCATCGTCGGCGGCGTCGCAGCATGCAGCCACCAGAACGCCGGGAGCGCATGTGAGAGTTACATTCGACCGCGCCGATCATCCCATTGCCTATGGATATCCTGCGCACACGCACGTCTTCCGGCAGAATTTTCCTCTCTACGACACTCCGCGGCGGTGGATGCGCATGGCCTACTGCACCACGTGTTTGGACGGTCCCGAAGACCGCAGTGGCGTGGTGATGGAATGGGGCGATAGCGATGGGCAGCCCTTCGTGGTGAGCGGGCAGGCGTGGGGAGAAGAGAATCTGATTGGGCGGCCCGCGATTTTGGACATGCCGGTCGGCAAGGGGCATGTCGTGTCCTTCAACTTCAACCCCATGCATCGCGATTTGAACCGGGGGGATCAGCGGCTGCTGTGGAATGCGATTCTGAACTGGCAGGCGATTGTTGCGGGAAAGACGAAGGCTGCCGAAAACGCTGCGGCTGCGCCTGAGCCGGATGAATAGAAATATCCGGCTCAGGCATGGCTATGCAACCAGAGGTAAAGTCAAAAGCAGCGGACAAGAGTGTCCGCCCCACACAAGCCGTTATGGGGCTTCGATCAGTTCCATTTTGCCATCGCGCGTACGGTGCAGGATCATCACTTTGCCCTTGGGATCACGGAAAACGAAGACATCGCGGTCGCGGAAGTGGGCTTCCTTGATGGCTTCTTCCAGCGTCATGGGGCGCATGGAGACGGCTTCGTCGGAGCGCACCAGGTGAACCTCAGTGGTTCTGGCCACCGGAGGATAGCGATGCACGGCGACTGGGACAGCCGTCTTCTCGGTTAGCCCGACTTTAGTCTGGCCGTCGACTCCATCCGTGGGAGTCGAATGGCCGTTCCATTTCTTCACTTCTTCACTCTTGCGGGCGGAGCGCTTCTTCGATTGCCACTTGGTTTTGTATTTCACGGCCTGCTTTTCGAGGTGGTCGAGGGCTCCGCTTACCGCGATCTTCATGTCCTTGGCCTGGGCCAGGCCGACCAGCGGGCCATTGCGCGGGTTGATGGTGATCTCAGCTTTATGACGGTGTTTTTCAACGGCAAGGATGGCTTTGGCTTCGAAGCGGTCGCCTAAGATTTTGCGGATTTTTCCGAGGCCGGTTTCAACTTCTGTGCGGATGGCGGGAGTTACTTCGTAGTGTCTTCCGGTGTATTCCACGTTCATGAGCGCCCCTCCATAGATTCTTAATCGAGGAAAATCGGCACTGCAATCAGGTAAAACGTCAGAAGTCAGAAGTTAATCTGACATTCAGCGACTTCAGGTTACTTCTGCATTCTTCATCATCTCCCTTCCCGCACCCGGCGCTGGTGTGTGCTCGGGATGCGCATGTCTTCACGATATTTGGCCACGGTGCGGCGTGTGACCTGAATGCCTTGCGACTGCAAAATTCGGGTGAGCTGCTCGTCAGTCAGCGGACGCGAGGGATCTTCTTCGTCAATTAACTTCTTGACCCGGCGTTTCAGGATGAGCAACGAAGTGTTGCCGCCCTCGGGACCCTGCACGCTCTCGCTGAAGAAGTAACGCAGCTCGAAGACACCTTGCGGTGTGTGCGCGTACTTGCTGGCCACGGCGCGGCTCACGGTGGAAGGATGGACGCCGATTTCTTCGGCGACCTCCTTGATCATCATCGGCTTCAGTTGATCGATACCTTTTTCCAGAAAATCCTGCTGGCGTGCGACGATGCAATAGCAGACTTTCGTGATCGTTTGCTTCCGCTGCTCGATATTCTTGATCAGTTGGATGGCGCTCTTGTAGCGCTCCTTCACGTAGTCGCGAGTATTTTTGTCGTTGGTGTCGCGGGTAACCAGTTTCTTGTAAGCCGGGTTCAGGCGGAGCTGGGGCAGGTCATCGTCGTTCATGAGGACCAGCCACTCATCGCCGTGCTTCACGAAAGCTACGTCGGGCTCGATGAGACGCGCCGTGACCTTGTTGTATTGCAGGCCGGGGCGGGGATCAAGCGTACGAATGTAGTCGAGCGCCTGCTGAACGGCCTCGGCGGGGCGTCCTATGGCTTTGGCAATTTCCTTGTGCTGCTTATTCTGCACCTGGCGCAGATGCTGGTCGACGATGGCGATGGCATCCTGCAAAACCTGCGCGGTCCCGTTGCCGTTTTTCTCTCCGTTTTTGTGATGCGTGAGCTGTTGCTGGTGGTAGCGCAACTGGCGCAGCAGGCACTCGCGAAGATCGCGGCAGCCTACGCCGGGAGGATCAAGTTGGCGAACCACTTCCAGAGCTTCGTGAAGATCTTCCACCGTGAAATTCGCGGTCTGGACCGGTCGCTGCGCGGGTTGAGGAGCAGCCGCGGGCTCGGGCGCAGACGCGGCTGACGCGGCTCCGTTTCCATTCGAAGAGCTGAACGAACTTTCCGGCGGGGTGGCGGGGCGCAGTTCATAGGCCGCAGAGGAAAGGTTTTCGCCGCGGATATTGGCGCTGGAAAAATCCGCGGGGCTCAAGTCCGAAAGCATGGACTCGTTCTGATCGACTACACCGTGCAGAGCGTCGCTATTTTCGGACGCCGAGGTTGCGTCGGCGGAGGTGGCGTCGTCCACCGCGGCTTCATCCAAACCCAGCGCCTGTGCTTCGATGACAATATTTCTGGCCGCTTCGGCGTCGGCTTCCGGAGAAGCAGGCGGGGCCACGCCGAGCATTTCCTCGTCGCTGGCGATCAGATAACCATCTTCGTTGAGGTTGCCGATGATCTGCTCAGCCGCCTCACGAACCTCGGGCCGCAGGCTCAAGGCTCCGATTTGCCAGGCCAGGTGGTCAGTCAGAGTTGTGGGCTTGGAGAGGAAGTTTTCAAACGACGGGCGTTCGATCTCCTCCATCTCGCCGCGGGTTCGGTAGCCGGGATCGAGATAATCCTGAAAAAAAGATCCGAAGTCGATCTCTTCGAACGGATCTTTCTTTTCGACCGCGGTGATGGGATTTTCTTCGGTAGAAGTCTTGGTGGTGGCGCGGTCGAGCTCTTCTTCCTTGCGGCCTACCTCATCGATCAACGGAACGGAATCTTCGAGCTCTTCGAGGACCGGATTCTCAACCATCTCGGAATTGATCATGTCCTTGAGCTCAAGTTTGTTGAGCGCGAGGACGGAAACCATCTGCACCAGACCCGGGGTGAGGATCTGGCGCTGGGATAGTTTGACGCTTAATTTGTGCTGCAACAGAACCATAACAGTCAGTAGTCAGTGGCTAGTGGTCCATGTCCAGTCATTGATCGAGTTATCTCCTTCGACTGGACACTGAGCACTGACCACTCTTTCTCACACCAGCGAAAAACTCTCTCCTAAATAAACGCGGCGGACTTCCGGATCGCTAGCCAGTTGCTCGGGCTGCCCGTGACGGAAGATTCTGCCGTCGTCGATGATGTAGGCGCGATCCGTCACCGTAAGCGTCTCGCGCACGTTGTGATCGGTAATGAGTACTCCGATGCCGCTGGCCCGCAGGCCGCTGATGATTTTTTGCAGGTCGAGAACGGCAATGGGATCGATTCCGGAAAAAGGTTCGTCGAGCAAGATGAAGGTCGGGTTGATGCACAGGCAGCGGGCGATTTCCACCCGGCGACGCTCACCGCCGGAGAGGGCATAGCCCCGGTTGTGCCGTATGTGCTCCAAGCCAAGTTCATCGATAAACTTCTCCATCTTCTCGCGGCGCTCGTGCCAGGACATAGGCTGCGCCTCCAGCACCGCGAGGATGTTCTCCTCAACCGTGAGTTTGCGAAAGACCGAAGCTTCTTGTGGGAGATAGCTGATGCCGTACTGGCGTGCCCGCAGGTACATGGGAACGTCAGTGATGTCCTGACCGTCGTACAGCACCCGGCCAGTATCAGGGGGGATCAGGCCAACGATGGCGTAAAAAGTTGTAGTCTTCCCTGCTCCGTTAGGGCCTAATAAACCAACAACTTCCCCCTGCTCGACGCGCAGGCTGACACCATTTACAACGCGACGGCCGCGGTACGATTTGCCAATTTCATCCGTGGCTAGGGTACGCATTTAGCTTGCCATTCACTTGGCCACTCGCGTTTGAGTTACCACAGGAGTACTTGCTTCGCCTTCTACGAGCACCCTATCATCGGCCCTAAAGAAAGTCAACGAAACCCCGGTAATCTTGCCACGTTCGGCATCAAAAATGCTAGGCGGTCCGCCCGTAAGGACAAACTTGTCGTCGGAGGATGTATAAACCAGGGTTTGCCCGTCGGCGTGGCGACCGGGCTGTTGAATCACGACGCGGCCCTGAGCGACCATCCGATCCAACCGGCCCGGGCCAGTAATTGATTGAGGGCTCGAACTTTGGCTTCGAGGCACAAGATAGACGTCCATTTCGTTGGCCGTAGCTTGAAAATCGGTGCCGCGGGCGGTCACGCCTCCATCGTAGTGAGCTTGGCGGTCGCCATCAGCGTACGTGAGCCGGGCTGATGTGATGGTGATGGGGCTGGCTTCGCCAGGGGCCTCTGCAGATTTTGAATTCGGCTTGTGCTCGTCTTTAACCCGAGCCTTCTTTGGCTTGGATTCGTCCGGCTTTTGATCCGGCTGACCCGGTTTCTCCTGAACGAGCACAGTCGAGACCGGATGTGCAGACGTTCCTTGAGCGACCAGGGAGCGATGATCGCGGTCAAACTGGATGGAGGGAGCTTCAATCAGGTTGGCATCCTGCCAGAGGCGGGCGTTCCCCTCATACAGGGCAATCGACGGAGAGTTGTGCGCCGTCATAGTGGCTGCGGTCACGTGAATTGGCGACGAGGACGCGAGTAGGGCGCCGTTGGGTTGCTCCTTGAGATCGTTGTAAGTACTTTTCACATTTCCCTGGGCGATGGCGTCGTCCGTGGCGCGGTTGATGCGAATCGTGTTGGCCGTCGTCATCATGCCGCCATCGGAAACGCGGGGACTGCCGGTGAGCTGAAGAATTCGGTCCGCGGGAGTGTAGTTCGCTTTGTCGGCCCAGGCCTGCGTGCGTTTTTCCGGCGGTTGGCCGTCCGTGTAGGCAACGCTTCCCTGCTGAACGATCGATGCGATCCCTCCCTCAGGAAGAAATGCCGCGTCGAGCGTCTGGCTCCTACTGACGCGGTCAGGCAGGCCCGGCGCGAGGTTGACGATCTTGGCATCGGGCGCGCCGTGCATCGAGGTCAACTTGCCCTTGCCGTCGGGAGTGGCGGCAAATTTTGCTTCGAATCGGCCAGCGGTAATCACGGTACGCTGACCCTGTGCACCGGCGGCGCTTGCGGATTGCGCCGGCGAAATCGTGATCTCAGCAGCGCCCGACGTTTGGGCAAAGTCAAGGCGGCGTCCGTCAGCAACGAAAAAGTCAACCACAGGAGCGGTGAGATCGAAGTTCTGCGGCGCGGAGCCATCCGCTGTGGGAGTGTTCGTGGCCGGAGAATGCTGCGCCAGATGGACTCCCTCGGCGGCGTGAACCTTCTGGAGATCATTCTGGCCGTGGAACAGTTGGCCGCGGAAATCGAGGATCACGAGTCCGGCGTCACCTTGCATGGGCTGAGATCCGGCACGCTCGAGATGCACATTGCCGGTCAGCGTGGCCGTGCGCAACAGGTTTGCCTTTCCCGTGAGTTGGAGTTCGGCTTGATCGGCGCGGGCGCGCATCGGGTCAGCGTCTGGCACTGCGGACTCCGCATTCACGTTGCCCGTAGCCAGGACCCGCTGCACCTCGTTCTCCGGGCCGAGAAAAAATGTCGCTGCCTCCGATTGCAGCGTTCCGGTATCGCGCTTCATCAGCGGATGATCGAGCACGATTTCCCGTGGCTCGCGGGTGATGGTGCCGTGGGCGGCAACGATGGTGGCAGCATTCTCTCCGCTGATCGTCACATGAATCTGCGAGGCCAGCGTCAGCGTCGCAATTTTGCCGGCATAGCGAACGCCCACGGCCCACCCCGTGGCCTGCGGAGTACTGAAATCAACGCGCGATTCGGTAGAAGCGTCGCCGCTATCGCGGTTGAAGACCAGGTCGCTGGTCTTGAGATGGATGGGATTCTTCAGCTCTCTCGGAGCGGCCTGATCGGGCGCGGCGACGCCGGCGGGGTTGGCCTGCAGATCAATCTGCACTTCGCCGCGGGCAGTAACGTTGCCGGACTTCGGATCGAAGGTGAAATTGTCGCCGTAGATCTGATCGAAGCGCGACGTGTCGCGACCGTAGAGAATGATGGTGACATCCTGCAGATCGGCCCGTCCGTTGAGCTTGAATTCCTTCACGCTCTTAGCCCGGATGGTAAAGACCGTGCGTCCGGCCTCGGATTTTGAAAACTGAAAGCCGCTGGCGGTTTGCTTGATGTCGTAGGAGATCTTCCCGGGAAATCCTTTGAGGATGCTGAACTGGCGCAAGCGGGCATAGAAATACATGCCTGCAACCACCGCGATGAACAGCACGGTGATGACGGCCAGCCAGCGTCGTAATCGGTAGACCGGGAGCGGCATCGCAAGTCCAGTCTAATGCAAGCCGCAGGAATCAAAGCGGGTGCCCCGTCCTTGTCCCGCGTTCTTTGCGGGAAAGGACGGGGGTTTTGGCTTCCGATCCGCGCTCCCTATTGCCGCTGGGTGATCTAAACTTAGAGTCCGATGATTCCGGAAAAGCCGCCACTTCTCGATCTGCAGCACATTCGCGTCATGCGCGGGCAGAAAATCGCGCTCGATGACTTTAGCTTGCGCATCCGTGCCGATGAGCATATCGCGATTCTCGGGCCGAATGGCTGCGGCAAGTCCACGCTGATCAAAACGATTACGCGCGAGTGCTATCCGGTCGTGAAGGAAAACTCGTCGATGGCGATCCTGGGGCAGGAACGCTGGGACGTGTTTGATCTGCGCACGCTTCTCGGCGTCGTTTCGAACGATCTGATGCTCTCCTGCACGGGGGACGCCAGTGGACGCGATGTCGTGCTGTCGGGATTTTTCAGCAGTGTAAGGGTCTTTCCTCACCACACGGTCGACCCCAGGCACCGAGAGCTGGCCGACGCCGCGCTGGCGCAGCTGAAGGTTTCCTACCTGGCGGACCGGCCAGTTTGTGAGATGTCTTCAGGAGAAGCGCGGCGCGTGCTGATCGCGCGGGCCCTCGTGCATAATCCGCGGGCGTTATTGTTCGATGAGCCGTGCAACTCTCTCGATCTCGCGGCCCAGCAAAGTGTTCGGCAAACTATGCGGGCGCTGGCGAACTCGGGAATTGGAATTGTTCTGGTCACTCACGAACTGGGCGACATCATTCCAGAAATCGAGCGCGTGGTTCTGATGAGCCGGGGACATATCGAGGCCGACGGGCCCAAAGAACAAATTCTGCAGGCTGAGCGGCTGGCGGCGGTGTTCAGCGCGCCATTGGAGATCGCCCGTCGCGACGGTTATTACCAGATGTGGTGAGGGCTGGACTTTTTCAATCCGCCGCAGGGCTGGCGTAAGTCAGATTTTTCTTGGTTTCTTCCGAGGCTTTCTTTTCACTCTTGAAATCGCGCAGTGTAAGTTCCAGTCCGCCGAAATCGGGGTGATCGTTGTGGCCGATGGTGAAGGCGATATCGATGGCGTCTCCCGCTAGCAGCGGGGACTGCTGTAGGCGGTCGGCCATGTTCCAGCCGAGGGCGTCGAAGACAGGTCTTAGTTGCCGTTTCTCAGATCTCAGTTCCTGAATCGCCTCGGCTTTTTCGCTGCGGCGGATTGCGGCGCCGTCGGGATGGCAGCTTGGCGTAGTCAGGATCGCGATCGCGGAAAGTTCTTGCTGAGCAGATTCTCTTTCTCCGGCTTTCAATTTCAACTTAACGTGCTTGTCTTTCAGGATTTTGGGCGGCGCGATTAACTGGACGTTGCGGGCGGTGAATGCCGGCTCGTGATTTCCGGTTCCATAAGGTTCGAGCAGACTCAGCATCTGGAAAAGGGCGGGAGTGATTTCGCTGAGATCAAGTTCCGCTTCGACATCGAGCACGGGATCGAAATCGACTGCGGTCAGGCGTGTGCGGGCGAAGGCATCGAGTTCAGCTCGCAGTTGCGCAACATTGGCCGAAGGCATGGCGAAGCCGCAGGCGTGGGAGTGTCCGCCATAGCGGGTGAAAAGATTGTGCGATGATTCGACGGCTTCGAGCAGATGAAAAGGTCGAATGGAACGGCCGGAACCGAAGGCTTCTTCTCCATCGCTTGAGATCACGATCGCAGGCCGGTGGTAGCGTTCGACGATGCGCGTGGCGGCAATGCCGATGACGCCGCGATGCCAGCCTTCGCCATCCACCACAATACAATAGGCCTCGCAGAGCGCCGGATCGCTGGCGATGCGCTCATCGATCGAGAGCAGGATGCGGCGCTCTTCCTCCTGACGCTCGGCATTGAGGCGATCCAGCTTCCCGGCCAGCAGCCGGGCGCGATCTGCATCTTTCACGCTGAATAGCTCAATCACGTCGCGGGCAACATCCATGCGTCCGGCAGCGTTGATGCGCGGCGCGATGCGGAAAGCAACTTCGGTGGAGTTGGGCGGACGCTTGGTGGAAATCTGTGCGACCTCAAGCAGTGCTTTCAGGCCGGGATTTACAGCGCGGCGGAGGGCTTCCACGCCGAGGCTGGCAAAGACACGATTTTCGCCAGTCAGCGGAACGGCGTCCGCGATGGTCGCGATGGCAACCACTTTCATGAAGGACAGCAAGAGGCGCGTCTGATCTTTCTCCGGCAAGCGGCGCTGCATGAGTCCCTGCGCCACTTTGAACGCAACGCCCGCGCCGCAGAGCTGCTTGTAGGGATATTCACATCCCGCCTGATTGGGATTGACGACCGCACACGCCTTCGGTACGCCATCCGGGCCGGGAAGGTGATGATCGGTGACAATGAGATCGACGCCGAGGCGATGCGCGGTTTCCGCGGGAGCAAAAGCGCGGATGCCCATATCGACGCTGATGATCAGGCGAATGCCGGCGGCGGCGGCGCGCTCGATTACGTCGTCGCGCATGTCGTAACCTTCGCGAATCCGGTGCGGGACATGGAAGTCGGCCGTGCCGCCGCAGAGTTCAATCGCCGTTTTAAGAATGATGACGGCCATCGTGCCGTCGACGTCGTAATCGCCGTAGATCAGGATGGGATCTTTGCGTTCGATGGCAGCATCGAGGCGATCGACAGCGCATCGCAGGCCGGTCATCTGCTCGGGCGAATGTAGGTGATCAACAGAAGGCGTGAGAAAAAGCGCAGCGGACTCGGCGTCGGTCAATCCACGGCGGATCAGCAGGCGCGCCAGAGTTCGTGACGCGGCGTCACGTTGTGAGGCATTTCGAGCGTCACGGTTAAACGGAAGTTGAGGCAGATCGCAGAGAGCGGCGGCGAGAGTCTGCACCTGCGCCGGATCTGCCGCAGCCAGTTCCCAGCGGGCGTTTCCTCGCACAGTTAGGTCTCGTCGTCCTGATCCGGTTCGTCGATGGGGATGCCGCCGAAATCCTCCGACATTTCCAGCAGGCGCTGGTAGCGCTCGTACCACTCGGTGCTCACTTCGCACAGAAACATCGATCCCTGATAAGCCCATCCGAGTTGCAGAAACCCGATCTTGCCGGTGTGAGCGCGCAGCCAGCGCGCGTCTTCTACGTCGTCGCCGTCGGAAAATTCGGAGTGCGAAAGGCGCTGCACCAGTTCGTCCAGTTCCTCGCGCTCCAGCTTCCAGGAGTGCATGGTGAGGAATGGAGCGCCCGCGCTCTTGGCGAGTTCGACGAAATCCTTCCAGGCGTCGGGATTGTCCCCGGTCTCCCACATGACGCACTGCACCTCTTCGTAGTCCACGTAGCCGTGGAAGCGGCTCATGCCATGGCCCTCGATGAAGGCAATCATGTCGTCTTTAATGATGGTTAAATCTTCTGGGGTGGGTGACATAGCAAATTCGGCTTACGACTGCATTGTAAGCTGTTGGAAGCGAAGGTGCCAGCGGCGAGGCTCGACTGCAACGAAACGCCGCGCGAAGAAGCGCCCTAGGCGCTCTTCCCGAGTGCTCTCCACTTCTCATCAACTAGGACGACTGAGGTCTCTATCTGGCGTTCGGGAATAATCCAGTACTTCTTCAGGAGCCGATTTTTCTCCGAGGGACTCACCAATTGAAAGCCGTGCTTTTCGTAAAAGCGAATTGCCCAGGCCGCATCCGCCCAGGTGCCGATCAGCACGGGGCCCTCTGTAAGCCCCCGCAAATGAGATAGCAGTTGTCCTCCGATTCCCTGCTTCTGGTTGCCGGTACGAACATAAGCGTGGCGGATGAGAGTCACGTCCTGGACGCCTTGAATTCCCATTACTCCGGCCAACTCCCCGGCCTCCTCGCAACCCCAGAACACGACATCATCATCGATTTCATGTCGCAACTTCTCGCGAGACATGTACGGTTCTGTCCAGCGATCCGCGGGGATAATCCCTTTATAAGCTTTCGCACCATCGTTGATGATGCTCCAGATCAGATCAAAATCGCGATCGTCACATCGGCGAATCATGAATAACGCAACCTCCCGGCCCCAGCACGCCGTGTTACACTCTATGGTTCACAACCAAACCCCTGCTGACACAGGACATTCTACCCGCACATGCTTCTTTCCAAGGAATATGTGGGCTACCTGGCCCGCGAAGTAACCAAGAAATTGATTGCCGGCAAGGCGATCGAAACCACCGCCGTGCCCAAGGTGACCGAGCGCGTGCACGCAGCGCTGCTCGAGGAACTCACGCTGGAGGACCGCATCAACGATGAGGTGCGGGTCATCCTCGAAGCCTACTCGGAAGAAATGAACAAGACCGGGGCCAACTACCAGGAGATGTTTCGCAAGGTGAAGAGCGAACTGGTGCGCAAGTACAAGGCGGTGCTGTGAGACTGAGCCGCGATAAAGTCAACGTGCTAGCCCGGGCGGTAGCCGACGCCCTGAAGACGATGGACGAAGTGGATTTCATCGAGGACCCCAACACCATCCGGCAGGAAACCCGCAAGATTCTCGAAGACCTTCTCAATCAGGAAGCAAGAATCGATCAGGCCGCCCGGCTGAAGATCGAGAGCCAGAAGCGAACCATCCTCGAAGGCTCGCAGGAGTGGGACATTCTTTACCGCAAGTACTACAACGAGGAAGTGAAAAAGCTGGGCATGTAATCGCGCCAAGCGACGACTCCGGCTGGGTAACTTGCACCCGAATGGACGTTCGTAATTTGCCAGCCTGCTCCCGCCGTAGTGAAATCAGTTTGCCCGCCACTTCATACTAGGCACCTTTGGTCCATCCCGGACAGAAGCACGCCTCCGCGAAACCTCAACTCTGGCCAACAGGAAGATGTCGGAGTAGTCATGTCCGGGCTCAGAGCAACCATTCTCTGCATTGACGACCACCTGAACGGACTCATCGGCCGAAAGATGTTGCTCGAAAACAACGGCTACGAAGTCCTGGAGGCCACGGGCGGAGACGAAGGCCTGAAGTTGTTCGCCTCGCACTCGGTAGACGCAGTGGTTCTCGACTACCAGATGCCCGGAATGAACGGGGACGTGGTTGCCAAGAAGATGAAGAGCGTCAAGTCGCACGTCCCAATCATGTTGCTATCCGCCTACGGACCATTACCGAAGAGCAAACTCGAGGCCGTGGATACCTTCCTGTCTAAGTCCCAACCGCCAACCATGCTCTTATCAACCCTGCAAGATCTACTGAAGACCCGACCCAAAACCTTTTTCAGCCATTGGCTCGATACGTGGAGAAGCCGGAATCAAGGAGTAAAGCAATGAATTTGTTGAAGCTGTTTCTCGGACGAGGTTGCTCGCATCGGTTTACCTGGCCGCGCATCGATAACCATGGCCGTCATTATCAGATCTGCCTCCTGTGTGGGACGGCATACGAATATGACTGGAGAATGATGCGGCGCACCGATCGGTTACTAGTGGCGGATGTACGCCACGCGTAAACCGGACCGGTTCTTCCGTAACCTCCCATTTTCCGGGCATCGATCCCATACTCAGATGAGCCTCCATGCCGTACCTTCCCCAGCCGCGCGCCACCCGGCGCGCCCCGCGCACCAGTTTCGCCGAAACTACCCCCGTCGTCCTACGCTGCAAGGATGGTCGTCGCGTACCCGGCAAATTGCAGGTCATTTCTCTCTCTGGCGGCTTGCTCTGCCTGCCTCAGCCGCTAGATCAGGGCTCCCAGGTGAAGGTGATGTTTCTCACCCGAAAAGGATCGGTGCTTGGCGCCGCGGAAATGCTGAGTCCGATCTCCTGGGGTACTCAGCCGTTCAAGTTCGTCAAACTCTACGATGACGACGAGCGCAGGCTGGACGCGGCGATACAGTTGTCCGTGGAGCAGAACCGCCTTCAGCGCGTACAGATGGATAATCCCAGGGCTTGGTGATCGGAGTGGCGGAGCGCTTCACCGCTAGCAGCAGCCCGCCATGGTTCCACAAAAAGCCCCGCGCATTTCGCGCAGGGCCCGCTATTTCCGCTACTACTCTGCCATTTTTACTTACGCGCGACGACGTAGCTCAGTTCGGGTTCGAACTTCCACATACTCCATTCCGTGCTCTCGATCAGCGACGACACCTTGGCTAGAAAGGCCTTATATTCCACAGCGCTCATCCCTTTCTCGGTGCCAACCGGTCCATCCAGGTCCGCCCAACCGTTCAGACCCAGGTAGCTGTGAAATTCATTCGAAGGCGTCCCAAACCGCGCCACGGCAACCCCGTAGTCGGTGGCGCCGGACTTCTTCATCGCCGGCACAATCTGGTCGTGGAAGACAGCCTTCATTTCTTCCATTTTGCCCGAGATGACTTTGGTCCTGGCAACCCGCACCATCGGCGGAATCTGGTTCGAGCGAATCATCATCTCGGGCTGCATTTCGTCGACCCAGGTCTCGAGACTCTCGGTCACCGAGTCTAGGCGTTCAAAGAGCCTGGCCATGTCGGCCTCTACCGGCTTCAGCTTCGGATCCTGCTCATCGATTTCCTTCCACTTCACTGAGTACCAGACCACTGCGTGTTGCGCCGGTCCACTCGCAGAGGACTCCCACACGGTGAATCCCTGTTCTGACCCTGCTTTTTTCACCGTCGCGGCATAATCTTTTACGGCTGCTTTCCAGTTTTCTTCCTGGCCCAATTTCACTTTAACGAACAAAACCGTGCGGATGTTGCCTTGTCCCCAAGCTGGTATGCAGAAGGCGGTCAATGCCATTGCAATCAGCACACATCGGTGAAGCAGAAACGGTTTTTTCATAGGTAGGCTCCTGGCCTCGGGAAAGCGATTCGCACCTCTCGACAGCCGGAAAACAATTAGGTTGTGTGGGTGCTGAGGCGGCGCAAGTATACACGTTATCGTTAAGAACGACAGGGTAATCTGCGGTCTTGAAAAAAGGCCCCGCGCATGGTGCGCGAGGCCAGGGGTCAGGAGGACCCAGCAAAAGTTTATGCGGCTTCCCGGCGCTGCTGAATGGTTTCCAGGTGCTGGCGATACTTCTGCGCATTGCCCACGATCTTGCGCTGCGCCAGGCTGTTCACCCACAAGTCGCGCGCAATGTTGCGGCGTTCGCGGCGGGTACCCACCGTGCCCCGGTTCCGGAGATTGGTGGGGTGCTTCTCTGCCGTAGTCTGTTGCCAGCCATTGCCCGAAGTTACGTTGAAAGTCCCGATGTAACCGCCCGCCAGCAACTGCAGCGGATTTTGAATCTTGTTCAAGCGATCGAATTGGGTCGAGCTTTCGGTGTGGAAGCTTTCAAACCAGGCTGGGTAGACGAAGTCTGAAACCAGAATGTTGTCGATGGAATAGCCGAAGCTGTCGTCCTCGCAGGCGTCGCAAACCTCGTAGGCGTAAAGAATTCCCGCGGTATTGTTGTTCTGCACGAAGACTGTGAGATTGATGTTCGGATCGCCCAGCATCTCGAGCAATTCGTGGCTGGCGGTGACCGTCCACGAAGTTCCGGCTTTCAGATCGCTAGCCGCAAACACTTTGCCAATCGGCAGCCCTTCGGTCGTGAGGTCGTGGTAGCCCAGAGCGTTGGCCTGATCGGAATCGTCGAGCAGCACTAGCCACCAACTCCCGGTTGTGGGCTGCGTGCCTTTGGGAGTGATGATGAGTTCAGCGTCGGCGGCCCAAACCGGGCGAAAGTCGTTGGTGACTTGTTTTTGGAGTGCGGCTACGGCCGCCGTGACATCCGCGTCAGCCAAAACGGTGCTCTCGTTGATGACTGAGATCTGTATGGTGGGCGTTTGGGTGTGAGTGGTTTGCGGCATATAGCTTATCTCCTAGAAAACTGATTCGGAGAACGCGCAGCTTTAAGCTGCGTGACTCTGTGGTGAAAAGCTTATACGCTGATCATGCGCGGGCGAGCAGTTTTGCAATTTAAAATTGCAGTGGAGTTCCAAATTGGAACTGCGACTGCCGCGACTAGAACCATGCTCCGTTTCGACGAAATCACGGCCCCTGTCACGCAAGCTGCGAAGGACGCGGGCTTCGATCTCGCCGGCATCGCGCCGGTGGACGCTTCGCCGGAGCTGGAATACTTCCCTAAGTGGATTGCCGAAGGCCGCGCCGGAGAGATGAAATATCTCGAGGGGCGCGATGAGCAAGGCCGATTGAAGCGCGCGTCTCTGGCACACGTCGCTCCGTGGGCGCGCAGCGTGGTAGTTTGCGCCATCAACTACAACACAGCGCAACCTTATTCCACGCAGGTTGCGGATCAAGCTGCTCAAGGACGCGGCTGGGTTTCACGCTATGCCTGGAGCGGGCACGATTATCACGATTCGGTGCTCGAGCGGCTTCGCCGGGTTGAGAGCGCCGTGAGAAAAGCAGCCGCCGCCAATGACGTAGTGACCCGCTCCTATGTGGACACCGGACCGATTGTGGAGCGGGTGGTCGCGAAGTACGCGGGTATCGGATGGATCGGCAAGAACACCTGCCTCATTAACCAAAAGCTCGGATCGTGGCTCTTCCTCGGCGTCATCCTTACCTCGCTCGAGCTCGAAGCCGGATTGCCCGCGCCGGATCGTTGTGGCACCTGCACTCGCTGCATTGACGCTTGTCCCACGGATGCACTGATTGCGCCCTACCAACTCGATTCCAATAAATGCATCGCTTATCTCACCATTGAAAAACGCGGCTCGATTGCGGAAGACCTTCGCTCCGGGATGGGCCGGCATATTTTCGGCTGCGACATTTGTCAGGATGTTTGTCCCTGGAACCGGAAAGCCCCGGCAACAGACGCGAAAGAATTTCAGCCGCGTCCGGAGTTGGTGAATCCGGCGCTCGACTGGCTGGCCGAGATCAGCGCAGAAGAATTCCGCACAACATTTCGGGGCTCGCCGCTGAACCGGACCAAACGCACCGGCCTCCGGCGCAACGCAGTCATCGCCATGGGTAATAGCGGAGACGAAAAATTTATCCCGCTGCTCGAGCGAATGAAAAGCGATGACGACCACGCAATTTCCGAGAGTGCCGCCTGGGCCGTCGAAAAGCTGCGCCAGGGTGTGAAATCCGCCTGATTCAAACTTTTCATCGCGCTGTCACAAATCCATATCTGCCGATTTTTCTATAACATACACACCCCCTCCATCAATTCACGGTTGACTTGCTGACTTCGGTAACTCGCAACCCGCACTACCGGCAACTAATCTTTGGACACGGGGTTTTTATTCAGCAGTTCCGCGTAGGAATGGGTATGCCATGTCTGGGGAGATTACGGCGCGCGCTAAGCACTGTCTCGGTGCTGGCGGTGATGTTCGCCTCGTCCTCGTTGGCCAATGCCTCGGCCACGCTTCTGCTCGAAGAGCCTTACGGCAAGCTGGGATTCTTCACCGCTACCGGCCACGCGGCCGTGTATTTATCCGGCGTGTGTGCGGAGACGCCGCTGGTGCTGCGCGCCTGCGCTCCGGGTGAGCTCGGCTCGGTGATCAGCCGCTATGACGGAGTGCGCAGCTACGACTGGGTGGCGATCCCGCTGATTCCATATCTCTACGCGGTCGAAAAGCCGGAAGACATTCCGCTGTTTGTGGATCCAAAGCTGGTCAACTTTCTCCGCGACCAGTACCGGCGCAAATATCTGCAAGAGGTCGCTCCCGATCTAAGCACCGGAGAAACTCCCGGCGGAAATTGGTATGAGCTGGTGGGTTCAGCGTACGACCGGGCATCCTACGCCTTTGAAATCGAAACTACCGCGGCACAGGACGAAGCTTTCATCAGGGCATACAACGAAGCCCCGAACCGTTCGCACTTCCGTACGGTCTCCCGCAACTGCGCCGATTTTGCCAAGGGCGTGATCGATTTCTACTACCCCAAGGCGCTGCATCGCAGCTTCGTAGCCGACGTCGGGATCGCAACTCCCAAGCAGATGGCGAAGACCATCGTGAAGTTCAGCTCGCGCCATCCAGAGTTGGAGTTCTCGCGTTATGTCATCCCGCAAGTGCCGGGTAGCGCCGCGCGCAGCACGGCAGTTCACGGAGTGGTGGAGTCGTTCTTCAAATCCAAGAAATACATCGTTCCCAGCGCAGTGGCGAGTCCCGTATTTGCCGGTTGCGTGGCGGCTGTGTACGTCGGTACCGAAGCAGGCCGCTTCGACCCCGCCAAAAAAGCGCTGGTTTACAGCGCGGATCGCAGCCTGGAACCGCCGATCGGGGCGGAAGATCGCCGATCCTATGAACTCGAGCTGAACCATCTGGTCGCGGCAGAGTCGCTGAAAACGAGCACCTCTCACGTGGAGAAGACCCTGGCGCGCCTGATGAACGCCGGCGCACCGGGCTTTGATTCCGAGGGACGTCCCGTGCTGCGGATGCGCATTGGCGACGAAGAGGTAAACTTGGGCGTCGCGGAAGGCAACATCTTAGCCGCGGCATCTTCCGGGCGACTCGCACAACAGCTTCTGGAAGCCCGTCTGCAGGAGGAATTGCGTCGAGGAAATCCCAAGGTTTCAGTAAACGACGTTGCGCACGACTGGACGCTACTGCAAAAGGCTGTGAACGCTCCCGAAAATCAAGTCGCCGCGCGGGATGCGAGACCGTTGCAAGCCGGCTCGCTGTTACGCTGGGCTCCCACCGGCAACCGGCCCTGATCTGTTGTTCCTTCCTCGCCGATTAAGATCCTAACGATCCTCCGCCCACAATCTAGCCTGTCGACTCCTAGACGTTCTACTGCTGGTCCGGAGCAGGTTGAGGCTGGTGCGGAGGTGGCGCGCTAGGAGGCGTTGGGACTCCTGGTTGACCTGCCTGTTGCTGCTGCTGCATCTGTAGTTGGCGCTGCTGCATTTCCTGCAACAATTGCTGCGGAGTCTTTACCCCCGGCTGGTCCCCGGGCTGGGTCTGTTCCGCCTCAGCCGCGCTCTGGTCAGCGCTTTCGTCGCTTGCACTCTCATCCGCTTCGGCTTCGGCGGCAGCAGCGTCGGCCGGGTTGGCGGCCGGAGGCGGACCTCCGTTGGCGGCCGCAGCCGCTTCCGCAGGGGTTGGAGTGTCCGGCGTCTTTGCCACCAACACCACCCGCACCAGAGCGTTGGCGTCTGCTGGCGATCCCAGAAGAATGTAGTTGAAGCGTGATCCATTCAGCAGTTCGGCCATCACCTCCCGGGCCGGCGCGGGACCCAACCGGGTCACCACACGTTCCGTGGCGGTGGCGGGAATATCAATGTCTGCGGAGGTGTGCTTGCGAACGCCACGCAGAATGTCTCCCAGTGTAGAGTTCGGCGCCACAATGGTGAGCAGTCCATCCTGGTAACTTACGTCCGGAGCAACTGCGGGAATCGCATCGAGTGGAACCTGGGGGACGGGGCCTCGCGTTCCTGAAGGCAACGGGGGCGGCACGACGGCCTTCTTCTTGTGTACACGATGAGTTGTCGGCGCATTCTGCGTATCTGCCCGCCCCACTGCGGGCAGACACAGAACGCCGACCACCACTAACCCAGTAAGCTTCAATCCCGTACTCATGAGAACCCCTCCACTTTGATCATTCTTGGGGAGACGGTGGCTATGTTAAGAGCAATTCTAGCACCGCTTTCCACTCCGACTGGATCGCCGTGGCCGCTCCACCGCTTCTTTACCCGATAGAACGTATTGACTTTACGCTCTTGCGAGGCGACCTTTTATGCAGGGCACGCCGTTGGATGTGCAATGTTTTGCGCTCCTTGGAATTTTCGCTGGAGCGTACAATTTCTCGTGGGGGCGGAATGAAGAGCTTCTGTGCACGCCAGTTTCCGAAACGCTGGCTCCTCGGATGTAGCGTACTCGCCGTAATCACTTGCAGTGCCGCGAACCTGTTCGCAGAAAATTGCGTGACCGCGAGCGACATGGACCCCGCCACGCGCACGGCCCTGCTCTCCGCCGGCCAGCGCTATTTCGACTTTATCGCCAAGAATGACGCGGCATCGCTCCGGCAAAATGCCATCCCGGGCCTGGCCTCGGATTTTTCCGGGATCGAAGCCACGGTCAAGGATAACCAGTCCGCATTAGCCGGATCGAAAGGAACGGCTCGTCCGCCGTTCTTGCTGGAGGCCGATGGCACGGCGCCCATCCCTCGCGCGGAATTTTATTGCGGAGTGTTTGGCAGGAACGGCCAGACCACCGACAGCGCAGCTTTCTATCTGAATAATCTTCCCCCCGGCAAGTATGCAGCGGTCATTTTCGATGCGCCTTCCTCCGAGGGCGCCTACACCGTCTCTCTCATCTTGCAGCAAATCGCTTCCGACTGGAAGCTGGGAGGCCTTTACATCAAGGCTGCGCAGACCGGCGGCCACAACAGCGATTGGTTCCTCACCCGTGCCCGCGAATTCAAAACCAAGGGCCAGGCCCACGATGCGTGGCTTTACTATCTGGAGGCACGCTCGCTGATTTCGCCGTTACCGTTCATGAGCACGGCCGCGACCGACAAGCTTTATGACGAATCGCAGAAAGCGCAGCCGGCCGATTGGCCCGCGGACGGCAAAACGGTAGACCTTTCCGCCGGAACCACGACCTACAAGCTCGTCGATCTTTTTCCTGAGGTCGTGGGCAGTGATTTGGATTTAATTGTGAAGTATCAGATAGCGGACGTTTCCAATACGAGTCTCGCGTATCAAAGCAACATTGCGGTGATGAAAGCTCTGCTGTCGAAATACCCGGAGCTGCGCGATGCGTTCACGGGGGTCGTGGCGCGCGGCGTGGACCCAAACGGTCACGACTACGGCACGCTGCTCGCGATGAAGGATATCAAGTAGCGGAAGGCAGTTCTCAGTTCCTAGTTCTCAGTTCTGCGCTCGCGCGCCTCCCTGCTGGTCCAGCGTGCATTCCTTCGGATCTTTGTCATCCCGCAGGCCTAGAAATACCGGAGCCCGTAACTTCGGGCCCGCACCGCTCATGGTTCCGTCGGTCCACTCGGCGTACTCGATCTCGGCGACCAGCTCCGGCTTTACCCAGTACACTTTTCGCAGCGCTTCCACTTCCCCATAAAACGGGTTCTTCTTGGTCTCCCGTTTCTTCAGCAGTTTCCAAACCTCTTCGAGCGACTTCTGATCAAAGCCGCTGCCCGCCTGTCCCACGTGAATCAGCCGCCCCTGCTTGTCATAGAGCCCGAGCACGATCGAGCCGAAGTGGGCGCGGCTGCCCTCCGGCTCGGTGTATCCGCCAATCACGCATTCCAGCCGGTGCGTGATTTTGATTTTCAGCCATTCGCGGCTGCGCCGCTCCTGATAAATGCTGTCGCGTTTCTTGGCCAGGATTCCCTCCAGCCCTTTCTTGCGCGCGATTTCAAACAGTGCCTTTCCCTGCTGCTCGTAGTGATCGGAATAGCGCAGCGCATCGCCAGCAACCAGCAAAGACGCCAATTTCTTCTTGCGCTCCTCGAGCGGCACCCGGCGCCAATCGTAACCGTCCAGATAAAGCAGATCGAACGCGTAGTACAGCACCGGCACATCCGCATTGGTGGCGCCGCGCCGGCCACCCGGACGAAAGCCGGTTCGCTGCTGCATTAGGCTGAACGACGCTCTTCCCTGCTCATCAAGCGCAACCACTTCACCATCGAGGATCGCATTCTTCGCTTTGACGAATTGCGGCATATCTTTCAGTTCGGGATAGCGCTCGGTCAGTTCGTTCTGATTCCGCGAAACCAGCCGGACTTTTCCATTCTCGATAAATGCCACAGCCCGGTACCCATCCCACTTGATTTCGAACAGCCATTCCGCGCTATCAAATGGCTTGTCGATCGATGTGGCCAGCATAGGATGAATCGCGGTCGGCATAGGGCGCTTGACCGGCGCGGAAGAAATCCCACTTGCTACGGGGGGCACAGAATCATTCTTACGATTCGATTGGGCTGCCTCGTCTTGGGTTACCCGGCGTTCCTCAGTGTCCTCTGTGTTTATTTCTTTAGTTTTTTTTTAGCGGCTGGCTTCTTGGCAGCGAGGTTCTGTTTATCCAGTTTCGCCACGGCATCCGCCAGCCATGCCGCCTTCAACTTTCCGCGTCCTGCTGGACGGCTTCTCCACTCGGCCGACCCCGCGTCTCCGGCAATTTCCGCCAGGCTCCGCTTGCTCAGCACCGATTCATCATAGGCATCGATGTCGTATCCCTCGACCGCGTACTCGTCATGCTTTTTGATCAGCAGCCATTCGTTGCCCTTGCTTCCGGGACGGCGCCCCTTCATTTTCACCAGCGCAAAATCGCCCTTGAGTTTCTTCCCATCCAAACGAAACTTCAAATCGCCCTTGGCCAGCATGGCAACGGCTTCAGCCTCCGTACCGTGCACATATTTCCCCTCCACCGCAACCGGAGACAGCGGCTGCCACGTGCCCACATCCCACACCATCACCGTGCCCGCACCGTAGTTGTCTTCCGGAATGATGCCTTCGAAATCGAAATACGAAACCGGATGATCCTCCACCTGCATGGCCAGCCGCTTGTCGGCGGGATCGAGCGACGGTCCCTTGGGCACCGCCCAGGACTTGAGCACCCCTTCCATCTCCAGGCGAAAATCGTAGTGCAGCCGCGTGGCATCGTGTTTTTGCACTACGAACCGGTGCCCCGCTTTGCTCTCGACTTTTGCCGGAGGTTCAGGCGTCTGATCGAACTTCCGCTTCCGTTTGTACTCTTCCAGTGCCATAGCGCAACTATTTAACCACAGAGACGGAAACTAAGAGCGAATCTGCTCTTGTGGGGACAGCCGCCCTCGGCTGTCCATGCCGAGCGAAGCTCGGCTGCTGCCAACGCCGACCCCAACCTCTAATTCGATTTAGAATCCTTTGACACATGAAACGCGAATTTCCCGAGGTCCCGCTGGTCGGTGTGGGCGCCATCATCATCGAAGACGCGCGTGTGGTTCTGGTGAAGCGCGCGCATCCGCCGCTGCAGGCCGAGTGGTCCATCCCCGGAGGCGTCCTCGAAGTCGGCGAACTGGTGCGAGAGGCCGCCGTCCGCGAGGCTCGCGAGGAAACCGGACTCACCGTCGAACCCGGCAAACTCCTAGGGGTCTTCGATCGCGTCCTGCGCGATTCCCAGCAGCGCGTGCAATATCACTACGTTTTGATTGATTTTCTATGCCGCCGGGTTGCGGGCGATCTCGCCGCTGCCAGCGACGCCGCCGAAGTCCGCTGGTTTACACGAGAAGAATTGCCCGGGTTGAATCTAGCGAAGGATACGCTGGAGGTAATTCTTAAAGGCTTTGCCAAACTAACGACCAATCCATAGCACGGGCCGACCCGACCCTCCTTCTACCTACGGTCTTTCCCACTGCCCTGATTCTCCAGAGCGAAAGACAGCCTCGATCACTGCCATGTTCTTGATGGCATCTTCGAGCGGCACGGGAACGTCCTTGTTTTCCAGAATCGCCCTGGAGAACGCATCGCCCTGCATGGTGTATTGATTGGCAGTTGGAAAAGTTTCCGTGGTGATGTTCTTGCCGGAGAGGTCACCACCCTCGTCGATAAAGATGCGAGTCGGGCGGTCGATAGGCGCGTTGAAGGGGATTTCAATCTCGATGCGGCCGCGGGTGCCGAGGAAATGAACCCGCTGGTAGGGCACCAGCTGCGTGCTGCAAGTAAAGATGGCGTGGCCGCCGGGAAAATCGAGAAGCGCCGAAGTGAGACGGTCGGTCTTCATCTTAGGATCGCGGTCGATCGCAGCCACCACGCGCCTGGGTTCCTGCGCGAACCCGTAGCGCGATGCGTGGATGAGATAACAACCGATATCCATGAGAGCGCCACCGCCGCTGTCGAGCTGGTTGCGGATGTTGGTGGGATCGACGTTGAAGTAGCTGAAAAATCCCATGACCGAGCGGAGTTCGCCGATGCGGTCCTGACCGAGAAGTTCGCGCAGACGCAGCCATTGCGGAAAACTGCGGATCATAAAAGCTTCGCCGATCTTGACTCCGGTACGGTCGCGGACCGCGAGCAGAGACTTCGCTTCCGCCACCGTGAGGCTGAGAGGCTTCTCGCAAAGCACATGCTTGCCGGCTTCCGCGGCCTTGGCCGTCCACGGGACATGCAGCTGATTGGGCAGCGGATTGTAGATCGCGTCGATATTGGGATCGGCGAGAAGTTCTTCGTAGGAGCCGTAGGCTGTGGGAATGTTGAGAGCCTTCGCCGCCTCATGAGCCTTCGTGAGATTGCGGGATGCAATGGCCGCAACGGTGGTGTACTCGCCCAGTTGCATGGCGGGGATGACTTTCTTGAGACCGATGTTGGCGGTGCTGAGAACTCCCCAGCGGATTTTGGTGGACATGGTGGTCATGATAAAGGCAAGCGGCAAATGCGGACGCTGTTTTCGCAGCGGGTGATCGCGATAATCGTCAGCCGGGTTAGCCAAGTTTGGCTAAGTCAGGCGGAGCAAGGTCTCAGGCCGGTCGCAGCAGTTCCGTCTTATACTGCGGGGCGAGTGCCTGAGCCTTGGCTCGGAATTCAGCCTCAGCTTTTTCGTCGAGCTTCGGCGGGGCGGTTGTTCGGCTTGCGACCGGCACGCCGACCTTTGCAAAGAACTCTTCCTGTCCCGCCGGCGAGCAGATGCATAACAGACGCGCCGGCCGGTCGCTCCTATTATGAAACTGATGCGGCGCGTTGGCAGGAATGTGAAGGGTCTGTCCCGCGGCCGCAACGGACTTTACGCCTCGAAAAGTGGCCTCGATCTCGCCCTCCACAACGATAAAGGACTCCTCAAAGTCATGCCGGTGTGGCGGCGGGCCACCACCCGGCGGAATGTGCATGTCGACCAGGCAAAACCGTCCCGCTGTATCCTTGCCACTCAAAAGAGTTGTATAGGTGTCGCCGACCAATCCGATGTGAGGCAAGTTCGGATCGTCCGATCGAGTGAGGATTAGGTTTCGTCTGGGATCATCTGGAGGAATGGACATGCTTCTCCTTAAGAGCTACGTGCGTGGAAGTATAAACCGCGCTCTAGGTATGAGACTCCGCCCCATCATCCTCCCACTCCGCGTCGCAGGAATGGCAATGCCAGCCCGTTCGCTGCACGGGAATCGGCACGCGCAGAAACGCGCTCATGTAGGCGATGGGACGGTCCAACTCCTGGAAGTTCACATCCAGCGACTGGCACTTGGGACAGCGTGGCTGCTCGTACAGTCCGATGCCGTGCACGTATAGACCTTCGAGAATCGGCTCGTCCAGAATTTTCTGCGCGTTGACTACGTCTGGGCCGCGCACCTTGAGTTTGATGCCACCGATGAAGTTTGAAATGAACCAGTCCAGCCGGACCAGGTTTTCATCCGCCAGAAAACATTCGATGCCGGAAGATTCCAGACTGCCCTTCGCCAGCAGCGCCTCCGGCAGGTCGCGAAACTGGCGGATGGTCACCAGTTCGCGCACTTCCATCTCTTGCCGCGGCTCGCTTGGCCCATCGTCGGAAACTTCCAGATGCCGCCGGTCCATCTCATCCTCGAGCGCGTCCCAGGCCAACTCGGTCAGCGACTCTGCATTCCGCGCCAGTCGCTGCAACTCGCCGTCCGTCATGCCGGCATAATTCTCCGCCAGCCTGCGGCGCTCGCGTTGCGCGTCGAGAAAAGACTCGTCCAGATGTGACACTCGGCAAGGATACTTCGACTAGCTTCATTCAGCAAATTCCCGTGGAAGCGCCGCCACCAAGCCACAACCAGATACTCCAGCTTCATTTCTGGTTCAACGATTTGATCTGCTGCACCAGCGCATCGATTTCTTCCGGCGTCAGCTTGCTCGCGAACTTCGGCATCCGGCCCTTGCCATCGGTGATTACGCTGCGCAAGTTGTCCGTGGAGGCGGCATTCACCTTTTCCGAGACGAGCGGGGGTCCGCCGAAGTGTCGTCCCGCAGCGGTTTTGCCGTGACACTTCGCGCAGTTTTTCTCGAAGACTGGGTTGGTTGTCAACGTGGCATTCGACGCCGATTCTTGATCGAAAACTGAAGCCTGGGTTACGAGCAGCAACCAGATGACGACACCGCAGGGAATTTTCACCTTGGACCTCGTTGAGATGAACCGTAAAAGCTTGGATGCAACCATGGGCACGAAGCGCCAGCAGAAGCTTGCGCGCAAACAGCAAACGGCCCGCAGGCTCTTTCAAGCTTGCGGGCCGTCCGGTGGACTGTTTGGGATTGACCAAGAGGTGGTCACTCTACGTGGCCTCTCACGGCAACTCCCGGGTCAGGCCGAAGCCTAAGGACGGAAGCCTTCGCGCGACCGACGCGATGCCGCCATCCGTACTCACCGGCTAGTGTGCGGGCTGTAGCTCCCGGCGCTCGTCAAATCACGCGCCCAGAGCCCCGCTTAGAGCAACCAGCTCTAAGTCTCAGCCACCTCACCTGGTCTTAGACTCCCACAACGTTTACCACTACAATCAGAACTTGTCATTCGACCACCTCCTTCCCGGTGTAATTGCAGACTAGTACGAAATCCTGTGCAGCGTCAACCGGCACAAAAGTGGGTATCGAAGACGTCACTGCCGCGCTATTTCTCCGTTACAGTCTGCATCAGGCCGGTTTCAACCAGCCCTGCCTCTGCCAGCACATGCTCCATCTTCAGATCATTCGCAGTTGCGGAGATCTCCGCTGCCAGTTGCGATTGGAATTCGCGGCTGACATTTTTCAACCGGGCCAGCAGTTTCCCGGCCTGTTGCGCAACCTCGGCCAGTTTCTTGGGCCCAAAAATAACCAGGCCCAGCAATCCCAGAAACAACATTTCCGACAAGCTCATAGTTTTTCCTCCGTCGTTTTCGGCGTCGGCACGAGTACCGAAGCCTCCTCTTTTCCTTGCATCGCGGCCTTGAATCCGCGGATACCTTCGCCCATGCCTTTTCCTAGTTCGGGCAGCTTCTTGGGGCCAAAGATGAGCAGAGCGATTCCTGCGACAATCAGCAAATGCATGGGTTGAAACAAGCCTTCAAACATCGGTGTTCCTCCAATCGAATAAACAACGTAGTGAACGTTTCAGCAAAAAATGGGCGCTGCGACCCGATGAATTAGTCCACAGCGCCCGCCAGCGCGATCCGCGTAACAAGCCATCCCCCGAAAGCTCTCACGCGATTTCGCGAACCTTAGGCCCCGCGTTTCGCTGCGTCGGCAGCGGCGGCCAGAGCGCTCAAAGTGCTGAAGAACTGCGGCGATTGACCGATGAACAGCCCGCTAGCGGTAAGGCCCTGGACCGCGGCCATGGCGCCGGCAAATTGATCGGTTATCGGACGGATCATCGACACACGCGGCAGGTTGGGGCTGAATTCAAACGGCACCGGGAAGATCAGGCTGGGCTGAATCAGCGGATTGAGTGGACTGAAAAAATTAGGGAATTTCAGGCCGGAGATCGAGTCCTTGAATGGTGCGATCGGAGCCTGCACTCCATTGCCCGAAAAATCAACCCACTCCAGAAAGTGAGCGATCTCGTCTCCACCAATGCCGAGGGTAATCATGAGCACTTGCGGGCTCGTCACTTTTTGACTCATCGCCGCGTAAAGACTGGTGCCGCCTTGCTCGATTTGTCCAAAGTGGAAGGCCGCCGCGTTCGCGATCGCCTGAATGTGATCGTTGCCCGGAAAATTGGGGTTAGTTTTGCCTTCATAATCGGCATCGCTTCTCGGAATGGCGGTAACGCCGTTGAGAGTGACTGCCTGCGGGAAGGTCGCGCCGAGGTCAGGATTGGCTGTGCTGCGGTAGCGAACGAACCAGCTCGTGTCAACGTTGAGATTCATCAGGTTCGTAAGCCGCGAGCTGCCTGTCGATCCCTGCGCCGTGCTTCCCGGCAACGTAACGAACTCCTGGAAGTTCACCGGCTCGGCGCCTATGGACTCTAGAAACGCGTTGAGGAAAGTCGCGTGGCTCACTTCATCCAGTGTGTTGCTGGCGACATATTGCGGGCCATCGGAATCGAGGTTCGACAAAGCTACCTGGTAAGGGTTCAGCACCTGGTTCGGGTCCACTTCAATGGGCGGGTTATTGCCGATACCGCCGAGTTCCGCATACTGCGTCCACAGGTCTGACTCGATCAGCTCAGCGGCCGCGAGGAATCGAAGGATCGCAATATCTCCCTTGGTAATGGTTGTACTGCTGCTCTGGGCGAAGGCAGGTAGCCCGCTGCCCAGGATGCCAGCTCCAACAGTCGCCACTGCTCCAGCGACCATGCTGTTCTTGAGGAACGCGCGCCGGTTTGCGGAGCGTTCCAGAAATTCCGTGAATTGCTTCATGATTTCCTCTCTTTCACCGCATCCCACTGCTTGCTTCGGTCACGGTGTAAACGGAGAGTAGCGTGCGCTCGTGTGGCCCCATGTCACGTGACAGTCAAAGCTTTGTATTTTCTAGGAGTCTTTGTCTCTGGGAAATCTTGCGGGATTCAAGTGCTGCAGGTTGGTTGAGCGAATTTTAATTCGAGGTCTGGACCATCGTTCCGCAGGAGCAGTGCTCATGCCATTCGCGTCGCCGGCACGCCCGCCCAACTCAGATTCATCCCACGTTATAATTAGGAACTTACAAAATTACCCACATTTACGTGTCCACTTGCAACCCGCTCGCGCGGTTTCGCGTTCTTACTTAGTTTCGGCAATGACACGGTGTGACGCGATGGGCGGAACCGTGCTCTGACTTCTTTGCGATGTGGATCTCCCGTATGCGCACTTGTTGAAAGGAAAAAACCTCGAAATGATTCGCCTGGCCGTTGCAACGATTGCTTTGATCGCCCTGATGAGCGCGTGTGCCTTTGCGCAGGACTCCGCACCGAAAGTGCAGGTATTTGGCGGCTATTCCTTCGTGCACGTGGATAACGGCGGCCTCTCGCCCGATACGCTCTATGCCGCTCTGCACTATCCGAACAACCCGTTCGCGATCGGTTCCAATTTTAATGGCTGGAATGCGGAAGCGCAGTACAACTTCACCCGCATGATCGGAGTCGTCGCCGATGTGAGCGGCCGCTACGGCACGCCCATCATCTCGTCAAGGTTCGCCACCCTCACCGGACTCCCCAAATCCACTGCCTATTCATTCCTGGTTGGTCCCGTGCTTTCATTCCGCAGCAAGTCCAAGCTGACGCCGTTCGTCCACGTGCTTTTCGGATTTGATCGAACCAGCCTGAATGCAACCACCATCTCCGGGCTGCCGAGTCCCCTGTCCACGACGGCCACGACTGACACCGACGCAACCGTCGCCTTTGGCGGCGGACTCGATTACCGTTTGTTCCGCCGGTTTGCTCTTCGTCTCGTCCAGGTGGACGATCTCCGCACCTATCACAATTTAGATAAACTCTACGACGGCGCCTTCAATACCGGAGTGTTTTACAACCTCGGTCTTCACCAGAACAATGCTCGAATTTCGACGGGACTTTCTCTACGCTTCTGACACCGTTTTTCTACGGCAATCCGAACGCGTACACGGCGCTGCCCGCCGCGATCGCCACATACTCTTTTCCATCCACAGCAAAGGCTATAGGCGCGGCATAGACTGCTCCGCCCATCTGGAAATGCCACAGCGCCTTGCCCGTGGCGGCATCGAGCGCAATGAAGTTTCCTTCGGCATCGCCGGTAAATACCAGGCCTCCAGCCGTCGATAGCACGCCCGACCACGTCGGCGACGTGTGCTCGAATTTCCATTTGATCTCACCCGTCGCGGGATCAATCGCC
>Ga0209040_10000166_pt1 | contig 45376 bp, 42 predicted proteins | sample BogFormECP12_OM3_FD_188240 | JGI IMG/M metagenome (GOLD analysis project Ga0209040, IMG submission 188240) | Bog forest soil microbial communities from Calvert Island, British Columbia, Canada - ECP12_OM3 (SPAdes) (version 2) | ecosystem: Environmental > Aquatic > Freshwater > Wetlands > Bog ... | reverse complement strand
TCGGTTGCCGCAAGGCAGCGAATCGTACTCTTGCCGCGTCGGGCAAGTGCGAAATGCAATGCCGTTACGGGCCCAACATTACATATGCGCATGCCCTAGTGTCATTGCGGGGAGGCGGAGCCGACGAAGCAATCTCGTGCCGGTGTGGTCGGCTGCTGGCGCCATGCTGGCCCGAGATTGCTTCGTCGCTACGCTCCTCGCAATGACAGTCTCAACCCGCCGCGCGCATCTCCGGCTCGGTGCGGAATACCGGCATCACTTCCTTGGCGAAGCGGCGCAGGTTGTCGCGCGACGTGCCGCCGCCGTTCAGCAGGATGTATTCGACGCCCATGTCGCGCAGCGTCTCGATCTTGTGCTCGATCTCGTCGGGATTGCCGTACAGCGCGCTCTCCTCGCTCGCCGCACGCGTGTCGGAGAACGCCATGATGCTGGCGGTGTTGTTGCCGTCCGGCCGCTGCGAGATCGCGTGCAGCCGGCGCTGCGCGGCGAGGCGGCGGTCCAGCGCCGCTTCCTTCTCCGCACTGTTACGCGCCACGTAGAAGGCGCGCGCCACGCCGACCTGGCTCGGATGGAAGGCAAACCCGTTCGCCTGCATCGCGTCGCGGTAGGTGGCGAACCGCTTGCCGGTCTCTTCGAGCGAAGCGAACTGGTCCAGCAGCAGATTGTGGCCGCGGCGCGCGACACGCCGAATGGATTCCGGATGGCCGGCGCCTTGCCAGAACGGCGGATGCGGCTTCTGGATGGTCGGCGGCTCGACGATGATGTCGTCGAACTGCCAGTACCTGCCGTGAAACGAGAACCGCTCGTTCGAGGTCCACGCCTTGCTGATGATGTCGATCGCTTCCTCGAAGCGCGGCTCCGCCTCCTCCATCGGAATGCGGAAGCCAGCGAACTCGTTGTGGCGGTAGCCCTTGCCGATGCCGAAATCGAGCCGTCCGCCCGACAGCAGATCGACGGTCGCCGCCTGTTCCGCGAGCAGCACAGGATTGTGCCAGGGCAGCACGATCACCGCGGTGCCGAGACGCAGCGTGCGGGTGCGCGCGCCGATCCAGGTGAGCAGGTTCAGCGTCGCCGACACCTGGCCGAAACCGGTGAAATGGTGTTCGACGATGAACGCGCTCTGGTAGCCGAGCGCCTCGGCCTCGATGACGTATTCGATGTAGTCCTTGAAACCGGCGGCGCTGTCGACGTCGGGGCCGCCGCGCTGCGCCTGCGCCGCGCCAAAGAGTCCGAACTGCATTCGCTACTCCCTTGCTTCGCCAAAGATACGCCGCAGCCACTGGCACGATTCAGCCATCGCCTCGTCCGCCTTGTCCACCCGGCCGACCCAGAACAAGAAGCCGTGGTTCATGCCGTCCCAACGCGAGGTGATCGCCGGCGTTCCGGCGGCGCGCAGCTTCTCGGCATAGTAGTCGCCCTCGTCGCGCAGCGGGTCGTATTCGGCTATCATCACAATGGCGGGCGGCAAACCACTGAAGTCGCGCGCGCGCAGCGGCGAGACATAGGGATCGGCGGCCTCGGCCGGATCGGTGAGATAGTGGTCCCAGAACCACACCATCGTGTCGCGCGTCAGCCCATAGCCGTCGGCGTTGTCGCGATACGACGGCGTTCCCGGCGTGTGGTAGTCGGTGACGGGATAGATCAGCAACTGTCCGATGACGCGCGGACCGCCTGCATCGCGGATCCGCAGCGCCACCGCGGCGGCGAGGTTGCCACCAGCGCTGTCTCCACCCACGACCAGTCGAGCGGCGTCGCCTTCCAGTTCCACGGCGTGTTCGGCGATCCATTTTGTCGCGAACACGCAGTCGTCGAGGCCGGCGGGATATTTGTGCTCCGGTGCCAACCGATAATCGACCGACACCACAACGCATTCGGCACTGGCACAGAGGTGACGGCACATGCCGTCATGCGTATCCAGACTGCACAGCACGAAGCCGCTGCCATGGAAGAATGCCAGCAACGGAAACGGCCCCGGTCCGGTTGGTCGGTAGATGCGCAGCCGCAGCTCGCCGCCGGGACCCGCGATTGTGCGCTCCGCGATTGCACCGACGTCGGGCGCAGGCGCCATCAGTCGGATGCGGCCCTCGTACTGCGCGCGCGCCTCGGGAACCGACAGCGTGTTGGTTGCCGGCACGCCGGTTCCCAGGTCGAGCAGGGCTTGTATCTGTGGGTCGATGGGCATTTTCGTTATCCAGCCTTGGGATCTACGGCGATGGTCGCCATGGGAAAGTGCGTGACCGGCCCGGTGAACGGTGGAAACCGGTGGAACGCAGCGCGCATCGCATGCCGCACCGGCGAATTGAGTGCCGCGCTCAGCGCCGCTTGACTGTCGAACACAACCTTGTTGCGCTGCATGTGCGCGACGCGCGGCCACGGCAGGCCACCACACCAGTCGATACAGGTGTAGATCTCGATCTGCCGGACGCCGGGGAACCGTGACATTATTGGCGGATGATCGGCGATGTAATGGGCAAGCCAGGCCGGCAGGTCCTCGGCCGCACCTTCATAGGCAACGAGATAGGTGCACGGAAGTTCGCCAGGCGGCGTGCGGAAGGTCGGGTCCGGCACGGGATAGCGCCGCACCAGCATCGCCTGCTGAGTGGCGCCGACATCCCCCAGCACGTCCAGCCGTTGCAGGTGCCCACTGGCTGCCAGCGCGGCTTCCAGCGCCGCGATGTCATCGAAATAGAGCTGCAGGGCAAGCCGGGGGGGTGGGCCGTCATCCAAATACGGATCGCTGGTACTGGAAGGCGTGAAGATCAGTCCCTGCCGCAGCGCGGGCGTGGCAGCGATCACGTGGGACAGCCACGCCAACTCCGCTGACGCATGGCGGAACAGTGCGAACCAGCAGATCGTCATGTGCGGAACAGTCCAGCGACCGCAACCGGCGCATAGCCAGGTGCCACGCGCACATCCACCACTGCGACGGCGCCACCGGCCACCGCCTCGATCGCGTCATGGAACGTCGCCGCCAGCTCAGCCCCATCAACGATCGGTCCGAAACCCAGCGCACCCTGCGCACGGGCAAGCTGCGCGAGATCAATCTCCGGATCAGCAATGCGCTGGCCGATCCAGCGATTTTCCACCGGCCGATTGCGCATCCGCGCCACCCGCTCCTGATGCAGTTCGTCGTTGAAGAACGAGCGGTTGTTGGCGACCACCAGCAGCAGCGTGATGTTGTAGTGCACTGCGGTCCACAGCGCGGTCGCACCCATCAGGAAGTCGCCGTCGCCGCACACCGCCACCGGCAGTCGCCCACTGCCGCGCAGCGCCAGCGCCGCGCCGACCGAAATCCCCGGCCCGCCACCGATCCCGGCGCCACCGGTCGAACCGATGTAGTCGAGCGGATGATGCAACGGCCACAGCGCCGCGCTCCACGACACCGGTGTGTGCAACAGCGAAGCAGGCCGCGCACCGATCGCCTGGCGCAACGCATGCGTCATCTGAGCCACGCTGATTGGGCCTGGCTCGGTCGGCGGCCCGGCTGGTGGCAACGGAGGCTCGGAGCGCGCGGATTCCCGCCCCGGAAGCTGCGCGAGCAGAGCGGCAATTACAGTATCAGCGTCGGCGGCAATGAACAGATCGGCGGGCGGCAATGCCTGATGATCCATGCTCCAGCCATTATGAAGCTGATGGTCCAGCGTGACTGCTATCACCTTCGCCGTCGGCGCGACCGTGCCGCACGCGGCCTTCAGCGCTCCCGCCAGATCCACCCAGTCAAGACTCAGGATGACATCGGCGGCGGCGATGGCCTGCGCCGCCTCCTGCGGCAGGAATGTCGCCGGGGCGCCGAGGTGCAGGGGATGGTCGGTGGGGAACACCGCAGCGCATTTGAGATCGGTCACCACGTGCGCGCGCAGCATCTCCGCCAGCGCCACGCGGTCGGCCCATTCCCGCTCGCCGCGCGAACCGCGACCCATCAGGATCACCGGCTGCTTCGCCGCGCGCAGCATCGTTACCGCCTGCGCTACCTGCTCCGGTGCGGCCGCGGCCATCACGGCCGGCACGAAACGGGAAAAATCGATCGGCGGCAACGGATCGGCGAGCGGCGCCTCCTGCATGCCGGCGTCGAGATTGATATAGACCGGCCCTTTGGGCGCCGAACAGGCCAGCCAGTAAGCGCGCAACACCGCCTCCCGCGCCGCCTCGGCCGAGGCCGGCTGATCGTCCCACTTGGTGTAGGCGCGGATCAGCGCACCCTGATCGCGCGCGGTGTGGATCCAGTCGATCCACGGCCGGCGCTTCGGCGCATCCACCGGGCCGGTCGCTCCCAGCAGCAGCACCGGCATGCGGTCGCACCAGGCGTTGAACACGGCCATCGTCGCATGCATCAGTCCGACATTGGAGTGCACCGCGGCGGCCATCGGCCGCCCCGTCACCTTGGCGTAGCCGTGGGCGATCGCCACAGCGTGCTCCTCGTGCAGGCACAGCAGCATCTGCGGCTGCACGTTGCCAAGGTAATTCACCAGGCTGTCGTGCAGGCCGCGGTAGCTGGAGCCGGGATTCAGCGCAATGAAGGGGATTTCCAGCGCACGCAGAGTGTCGGCGACGACGTCACTGCCGAACAACGCGTTGCCCGACGGCAGCGGCCGCGGCCGCTCGATCGGCGCACCTGTGCGATCAGAAAGATGGTCCTGGATGTCTGCCATTCCGGGGCTCCTTGTACCAATCCGTTGCCTCGATCGCTGCCCGCGCGACGCTGTGGCCGGCAAGCCAAAAGAGGCCGGTGTTCCCGTCACCCGCGACGAATGCCGCGAAGTTGCTCGCCGGGATGCACGGTGCGGTCGGGTCCACCGGGGAACTCGCGTTAATTTTATGAGCCAAAGTTAATGTGGCGATCAGCGCGTTGTCCATATAGCCTATTGCCAGCACCACTTCGAAGAAGGAACGGTCCGATGCCCTTCGATGCCTTGGTCGCCGTCACGCGACAGAGAACGCTTTCCGACGCGCTCGATGATCACCGCCTGGACCCGATATCCTGGGAATCACTGGCGGCCCATAAGCTGGAACAGCAGCGACGATACGGGCCGAGCTTCTGGTACCGCCATCAGGCGGCGGTTTCGATTTTGCTGGTGGTCGCGAGCCCCGTCGCGGGGGTCGTCGCCGGTGCGAGCGGCGGCTTCACCGCGCATTCCGGTGTCCTGGCGATCGCCGGCAGCTTCATGTGGATGTGCATGGTCGCGCTGATCACCGGCACCGGCCTGGTACGGTTGCGCGCCGGCTCATACTGGGTCGAGCGCGACGTGCCGAGCGCCTTCCTTGCCGATGCCCCCGAACCGATCGCCAGGATCGCGCGCCTGCTGCATGACGATCTGCCCGGTGCCCGGCTGATCCTGGGTGAGCTGAAGCGGCAGGAGACCGTGCTCGATCCTTACCTGCTGATCGAGCACAACGGCGAGTGCTTCTGCCTCGGAATCTGGGAGAACAACCGGGTGATTGCCTGCGCGGCGTGACTTGGCTGGACGAACGCGTTGCATGTTGCCTGCTCGGCCGGGCTAGGTGACCAGCTCCCGGATGGAACATGACACGTCTCGCAGCCTTGCCGCCACCGCCTGCTTGCGCCTGCCGATCATCATGCGCCCCGCCATGAATTCCACCGGCGCGTTGACCGCCTCGACCGCCTGAACGGTGCCGTCCGCAGTCAGATGGAAGATCGCGAAGGATCCGGCCAGAGGATCGCCGCGCACGACAGTCTCCGTCACATCGAACGGAAGCCCGGCGATCTGTAGCCGAACCTCGTACTGATCGGACCAGAACCAGGGCACCTCCGGCGTGGGAGCCGGGCGGGCACACAGATCAGCGGCAGCCTGCTTCGCCTGTTCGAGTGCATTCGGCACGCTTTCGAGGCGGCCGGTTCGGTGATACCGGGGCAACGGCCGCTGCGTGCAGTCGCCGATCGCGTGGATGGCAGGATCGGAGGTGCGGGCGGCGAGATCGACAACGATGCCGTTGTCGCAGGCGAGGCCGGCCGCGCGCGCCAGCGCATCGTTCGGCGCTGCGCCGATGCCCACCAGCACGGCATCGCACGGCACGGTACCTGCATCTGTTAGGTGCACCGCAGTGACGTGGCCACCAGCGCCCTCGAATGCCTCGACCGCGGCGTCCAACATGACACGCACACCAGAGGCCGCATGACGGCGTTGGAAGAAGTCCGACAGCGGGATCGACGCCACCCGCGTCAGAACGCGCGCCTCCCGTTCGATCACTACGACGTTGGCGCCGAGGACGCGCGCGGATGCGGCGACCTCAAGGCCGATATAGCCGGCGCCGATGATCGCGATGCGGGCGCCTGGGCGCAGCAGGGGCTTGAGGCGATCGGCATCGGCAAGCGTGCGCAATGCCAGGATACCAGCAAATTTGTGGCCCGGTACGGGAAGTGGCCGTGCAGCACAGCCGGTCGCAAGGATCAGATGGTCGTAGGCGATACGTTCGCCGCTCGCCAAGTTCACCGCTCTGGCGGAGCGGTCGATGGTCGTCACTTCACATGCAAGCCGCAGATCGATGCGGTTGGTCTGATAGAACGCAGCCGGCCGCAGCAACAGGTCGGCGAGCTTGCCTTCGCCCTTGAGCCATGCCTTGGACAGCGGCGGGCGCTGATACGGCGGAACCGGTTCCGCACCGATCAACGCGATCGGCCCTTGCCATCCATATTGACGCAGTAGTGCGGCGGCGGATCCGCCGGCGTGGCCGGCGCCGACAATCACGACCCGGGCAGATGTGTCATTCATCATGCCCGCAGCGTAGGCACCGTACCTGAAAACGCAAAGACCCCCGCACGCCTCAGCGTTGAACGGGGGTCTCCTTCGCGCCTGGCGCTGATCGCCAAGCTACTACGTGGTCTTTGCTATCAGTTGCCGGTGCCACGCCGGTCGGCAACTGGGAAACTGCCCGGTGGAGTCATGCTGCGATGCACCCTCCTTCTCCGTGAACGTGGAAATGCTGCTCCCAATGACGGTTCGATGTCAAGCGCCATGCTGTGCGGCGAATAAGAAATCTACCGCCGCATACTTGAACGTTCCGCGGTGGTTCATTCGGCCGCCACATCCTGCTCGATCGTGATGACATCGCCCGCAAGCGTGGTACGACGCACGTCGCGCACCTCGTTGCGATCGAAACGGCGCGCGCGATGCATCGTCGTGCGATTGTCCCATATCACCAGATCGAACGGCCGCCAGGCATGCGAATAGACGAACTCGCGCTGCGTCGCGTGTTCCGTCAGATCGCGCAGGAACATGCGGCCCTCGGGGACGGTCCAGCCCTCGATCGCGCCGGCGTGGGAGGACAGGAACAGCGACTTCCGTCCGGTCACCGGATGCGTGCGCACCAGTCGCTGTCGCACGGGCGTGAACGAGGCGATCTCCTGCTCGGTCAGATCAGTGAAGCCGATCGCCTGGCGCGAGTAGATCAGCGAATGCAGGCACACCAGGTTCTCCACCTCCGCTTTGGTGCGTGCGTCGAGCGCGTCGTAGGCGGCGCGCATGTCGGCGAATTCGGTATTGGCGCCCCATGTCGGCAGCACCCGTCCGGACAGGAGCGAGTACTTCGCGGGTACCGGACGAAACGAACTGTCCGAGTGCCACAGCCGGTCGCCCAGCTTGAAGAACCACACCCGGTCCTCGGTCGACATGATCCTGCCGTCCTTGTCGAGATTGGAGAAATCGGCGATCCCCGGCCCAAGCCGACTGTCCGAGCGTTTGCGGATGTGCCCTCCCGATCGGTAATTCTCCAGCTCGCCGAAGTTTCGCGTGAAGGCGAGTTGCTGTTCGTCGGTAATGTTCTGGTCACGGAATACCAGCACGGCATACTGGTCCATGCCGGCCTCCACCGCGGCCACTTCCTCGCCGTTCAGCGGATTGCCGCAATCGACCCCCGCGACCTCGGCCGCGAAGCATTGCGCCAGTTGGCGAAATTTCACCGTCATCTCAGTTGCTTCCCTTCGGCAAAACGATATCGGCGAGCCGTGCTGGCATAGGAACGGCCGGCGCGCCGATGCCAGGCAACGCTAACCGCGCCGCATGATGGCATGCAACCTGCCGGCCGGGCAGTTCCTCGGTCATCGATGGAACTTCCGACACGCAGTGTGTCCCGTCACTGTGCGGACAGCGCAGATGGAACGGGCAGCCACCGGGCAGATTGGCTGGGTCCGGTACCTCGCCGGATAGGATGATCCGCCGCCGGCGCATTCGTTCGTCCGGATCGAACACCGGCGCTGCCGACAACAGCGCCGACGTGTAGGGATGGCGCGGTGCGGCAAACACCTCGTGCGTGGGGCCCATCTCGACGATGCGTCCGGCATACATCACCGCCACGCGATCGCAGATGTGGCGCACCACACTCAGGTCATGCGCAATGAAGATGTAGGTGAGGTTCAGCTCATCCTGCAGATCGCGCAGCAGGTTCAGGATCTGCGCCTGCACCGACACGTCCAGCGCCGAGACCGCCTCGTCGCAGATCACCGCGCGCGGATTGAGCGACAGTGCGCGCGCGATGCCGATGCGCTGCCGCTCGCCGCCGCTGAAGGCATGCGGATATCGCCGCATATGTTCCGGCCGCAGACCAACCCGGCGCACCAGCGCCGCCACCCTGTCCTCCAGTGCCCGTCCAGTGGCGACGCGGTTCACTTTCAGTGGCTCGCCGATGATCTCGGCAACGGTCATGCGCGGATCGAGCGACGAATACGGGTCCTGGAAGATCATGCGGACCTGCCGCCGATACGGCCGCAGATCGGTCTTCCTCAGGTGTGCGACGTCGATCGCGCTGCCATCCTCGCGGCGATACAGGATGCTGCCGGATGTCGGATCGAGCGTACGGATGATGCAGCGCCCGGTCGTCGTCTTGCCGCAACCGCTCTCCCCGACCAGCCCGAGCGTCTCGCCTGGCCAGACCTTCAGCGACAGCCCGTTGACGGCACGGATGCTCGCCGCCGCGCGACGCAGCAGCCCACGCCGTCGAGGAAAGTGCATGGCGAGGCCGCTGACTTCCAGCAGCGGCAATCCCGGTTCCGGCTCGCGGGCAACCGCCGCGGTCGCATGTGGTCGCTCGTCATCGGGTTCCGCGCGAATGTCCTCCGCGATCCAACAACGTGCCGTATGCCCTGCCGCGAGCGTGACCAATGGCGGGTCGATGCGGTCGCAGGTTCCGGCAATCGCGTCCTCGCAGCGATTATGGAACGGACAGAATTCCGGCCGGTTCAGCGGATCGGGAACGCTGCCGGCGATCACCCGCAGCCTGCGGCCAGGCTTGTCATCATGGCGCGGGTTAGAGCGCAGCAAGGCCCGCGTATAGGGATGCCGGGGATCGTGAAACACCTGCGCCACACTGCCGCGCTCCACGATGGTGCCGAGATACATCACCACCACTTCATCGGCCATTTCCGCGACCACACCGAGATCGTGCGTGATGAACAGGATGCTCATGCCGTATTCCGCACGCAGTTCACGCATCAGGTCGAGGATCTGCGCCTGTGTGGTCACATCCAGCGCCGTGGTCGGCTCATCGGCAATCAGCAAACTTGGACCGCACACCAGCGCCATCGCGATCATCGCCCGCTGCCGCATCCCTCCCGACAGTTGGAAACTGTAAGCGTCCAGCCGTTCGGCCGGTCGCGGCAGTCCAACCCGCCGCAGCATGTCGATACTGCGCTCGCGCGCCGCGGCTCGGCCGATGCGTTCATGCAGCCTGATCGCCTCCAGCATCTGGTTGCCGATGGTGTGCACCGGCGAGAGCGCGGTCATCGGTTCCTGGAAGATCATGCCGATGTCGCGGCCACGGATCGATCGCAATTCGGGCCCGTACGGCTCGAGACCAGCGAGATCGGTCATCGTGCCATTGGCGCCGCGGAAGCGAATCTCGCCCCCGATCATGCGTAACGGCGGCGGCACCAGGCGCATGATCGAGCGCGCCGTCATGCTCTTGCCGCAGCCGCTTTCACCCACGATGCAGACAGTGCGTCCGCGACCCACATCGAGGTCCACACCGTCCAGGATGCGCAACGTGCCGCCGGGCACCTCGATATGCGTGCGCAAGCCACGCACCGCGAGCAGCGTCTCGTCGGAGGCGACCGTAGCGTCCATGCGTTCAGGCCTTGCCGTACGGATCGGCAGCGTCACGCAGCCCGTCGCCCAGGAAATTGAACGAGAGCACGGCGAAGATCACCGGCACCGCCGGCAGCAACAGCCATGGTGTGACGGCAACTGCCTCCACGTTCTGCGCCGCCTGCAGCAGCACGCCCCAGCTGATCGCCGGCGGGCGCAATCCGAGGCCAAGGAAGCTGAGCGCGGTTTCGCTCAGGACCATCGCCGGCAGGGTCAGCGTGGTCACGGCGATGATGTGGCTGAGGAATGACGGTACCATGTGACGGAAGATGATGCGCAGCCTGCCGCAACCGTCCAGTTCGGCGGCGGTGATGAAATCTTCTTCCCGCAGGGCCAGGAACCTGCCGCGAACCACGCGTGCGAGTTCGGTCCAGCTTACCAGCGAGATGATGATCGTGATGGCGAAATAGACCTGGGTGACGCTCCAGTCGCGCGGCACCGCGGCGGCGAGGCCCATCCACAGCGGAATCGTCGGCACCGATCGCAGCACCTCGATCACGCGCTGGATACCCTCGTCAATCACCCCGCCGTACAATCCCGAAATTCCGCCAAGCAGCACACCAAGGATGAGGCTGATCGTCACACCGATGAGACCGACGGTAAGCGAGACACGTGTGGCGTACATGATACGCGACCACAGGTCGCGGCCTTGCACATCAGTACCGAACAGGAACAGAGTCTGACCGGCATCGGCCCCTTCGACGCCGATGAGGTGGCGGTTCGCCGGAATGAACCCGAGCAGATAGTACGAATAGCCCCGCGCGAACAGCACCACCGGGATCTTCACGGCGAGGTTCGGCGTATAGACAAGCTGGAAGTTCGCGTCGCGTTTGCGGTCAACCTTGTAGACGAATGGACGGAACACTCCGTTGTCGAACAGATGCACCGTCTGCGGCGGCATCAGGGAAAACGACGCACTTGGGCGGTGCGGATCGGTGGTGGCGAAGAATTCGGCGAACAGCACGACCATGTAGAACAGCAGCACCACCACACCGCAGGCGACCGCCAGACGGTGACGCCTGAAGCGGCGCCACGTGAGCCGCCACTGTCCGGCCGCGGCGAGGCTGCGCACGCGCGCTGAGACGGCCGGTGCGGCAACGGCGGTGTCGCTCGCGCTCATCGCGCGCCGCCGAGGCGGATGCGCGGATCGATGGCGATCAGCAGCAGATCGGACAGCAGCGTGCCGACCACCGTCAGTGTGCCAAGCATCAGGACGATCGTCCCGGCGAGGAACAGATCCTGCGCCACCAGCGACTTGTAGAGCACCGGCCCCACTGTCGGCAGGCCCAGCACCAGGGAGATGATCACGCTGCCGGACACCACATAGGGCAGGCTGTAGCCGATCGTGCTGATGAACGGATTGAGCGCGACGCGCACCGGATATTTCAGGATCGCTCCCCACAACGGCATGCCGCGGGCAAGTGCCGTCACCAGATAGGGCTTGCGCAACTCGTCCAGCAGGTTGGCGCGCATCACGCGCATGACCTGCGCGGTGCTGCCCAGGCCGAGGATCAGGGCCGGCAGCGGCAGATGCCAGGCGAGGTCCTGCACCCGCGCCCAGCTCCACGGCGCGTCGAGGTTTTCCGGAGAGAACAGGCCGCCGATGTTGGTGCCGAAATAGCGGAAGCCCACATACATCAACACGAGCGCGATCAGGAAGCTGGGCACCGCAAGCCCGATGAAACCAAACAGCGTGAACATATAATCGCCGACCGAGTGCTGGTGCACCGCCGAGTAGATGCCGATCGGCAGCGCGCAGATCCAGGTGGTCAGGATGGCGGCGATCGACACCACCATGGTCAGCAGCAGCCGGTCGCCGATGACCGCATAGACCGAGCGGTGCCATTCCATCGACATGCCGAAGTTGCCCTGCACGGCGAGGATCATCCACTTCGCGTATTGCACCAGCAGCGGCTGATCGAGACCGTATTGGTGGCGGAGCGCGTCGGCTTCCTCCTGTGTGATGGCACTCCCCGAGGCGGCCATCTGCGCGACATAGCTGGAGACGTAGTCACCCGGCGGAAGATGGATGATCGCGAACGTGGCGACCGAGATGAACAGCACGGTCAGCAACGCGAGCAGCAGACGCCGGGCGAGGAAGGCGAGCATCGAATCAGGTCTTGAAATACACCGTCATCACCTTCGAGACGCTGGGCGTGCGGACGTCGGGACTGTTGTACTGACGCGCCGGAACATTGCCCATCGTGTTCTTGACCACGCGCACGCCCATGAACGCCGGCGACAGGCCCACCGTGCCGATCGCATGCACGTTATCGACCAGCAGCGACCAGATCTCCTTCACCAACGGCACGCGTTCCTCCAGCTTCATCCCGAAGGCGCGCTTGTAGTTGTCCATCACCTTGACCATCCATGCGTCGGGCTTCGTGCCGCGCTCGCCGTTGGTGGCATTCCACAGCCCCCATTCGGGACCCGACAATGCGCCGCTCGACATCGGCAGCACGGTGTTGGGAAAGCTGAACAGGTGGTCGATGCCGTCGCCGACCCAGGCCATGAGCTGGTGTTCATTGCCGCGGATGCGGGTCTCGCCCAGGCTGCGCTCGACCTCGTTGACCTGCAGGTCAATGCCGATCGCCTGGCAATGGGTGCGCACCAGTTCGAAAATCTGCGTGTACGGCATGCCGGACGCGGCGAACACCAGTGCCTCGAACGAGAGGCGCCCCTTGCCGTCGGTGCGCAGCCGGTAACCTTCGCTGTCCTTCTTGGTCAGGCCCAGCTTGTCCAGCATCGCGTTGGCCTTATCCGGCTCGTGCGTCGCCCACAGCGTGCCGTATTCCGGCCCCGGATTGTAGGGATTGTCATCGGCCGGAACGATGGTGCGCGGCTGGCCGATGCCGAGCCAGAAGATCTGGTTCAGCTCATCGCGGTCGATCGCCAGCGACAGGGCGCGGCGGAAATCGACATTGCCGATCCACTTGGCGATCTCGGGATCCTTGTTGTAGCTGTGATTGAAGGCAATCTGCATATCCGTCCCGTAGGTGCCGGGATCGAGATAGACCTTGTAGTTGTTCGCCTTTTGATTCTTCAGCAGCACCGGCAGCTTGGCGAGCTGGATGTGCCGCGCCTGCCAATCATACTCTCCCGCGATCGCCCGCAGGTTCACCACCTCCAGGTCCTCGGCCAGAGTGAACTGGATTGTATCGATATAGGGAAGCTGGTTTCCCGCGGTATCGACCCAGATGCTGTAAGGGTTGCGCTCCAGCGTGAACACCGGCCGGTTGATCGGCGACTTTGTCACCCACGGCGTCAGCACCGGCAGTTCCGGATTCACCGCCCAGTCGTTCCTGGTGAAAAACATGCGCGTCCAGGTGGGGAACCCGGCATCCTTGGCCTGCTTCGTCAGTGCATCTTCCGACACGTACTTCCGATGGAACTGCTTCATGTAGTGCGCCGGTGCGAACAGCCCGTACCCGGACCGTCCCTGCATCGCATGTCCGCTCAGCTCATCGGTGCCGGCCAGCAGATCGGGCAGGATGAAATTCGGCACCGGGAACACCAGACGGATCGTGTAGTCGTCCACCTTTTCCACACGGCCCTGCTGGCCGTTGCTCTGGAAGAAGATCGACTTCACAGCCACGAGTTGCTGATCGCAGTAGATGTCCTCGTACCAGAAGACGAAATCATCGGCGGTGAACGGGTGGCCGTCGCTCCATCGCATGCCGCGACGCAGCTCCACCGTGGTCACGCGGCCATCGTCGCTGACACTCCAGCTTTTCGCGACGTTCGGGGTCGCCTTGTTGCCGGTCCAGTCCCAGGCGAGCAGGGAATCCGGGCCGGTGGCGGCGCGCCAGGCGTTCCACACATCGCCCGGGCCGGTGAAGCCCTGGTGCCAGGTACCGCCGTACTTGCCGATCTCGTGCACCGGCTTGATCACCAGCGGGTCGGCACCGATGCGCTCCTTCACCGGGGGCAGCACACCCGAGGCGACGCGCGCCGCCAGCATCGGTGCTTCCTGGAACTGCTTCGGCCACAGCGCAGGATCGACGACGACTTCCGGGCCTTCCAGCTTGCCGATCAGATCGTGACTGATTGCCGTGTCGGCGGATTGCGCGAGCGCGGTGGCGATCGGCCGCCCGCGACTTCCCAGTAACGCAAGCGCACCAATCTGTGCTGCCCCTGTCAACACGCCGCGCCGGCCAAATCCCGTCTGTGTCACGTTCCCAGCTCCCCATTATTCTGGTTGGCCATACGAAGGGTTGGGTCGAGTACGCCGATCCTGTCCAGGTTGGCTTGTGCTGATCCCGATGGCAGTTTGGGCTGCCGATTGCGCGCGAGTCAACGAAGCGCGAACCAGGGTTTGCCTTCCCGGCGACCACCGTCCAAGCTGACCGGCACAGGCGGGAGGTGCTTCCATGTTCATTGCGATGAACCGCTTCCGGGTCACACCGGGTTCTCAGGCTGACTTCGAGAAGGTTTGGACCAGCCGTGACAGCCATCTTTCAGGCGTGCCAGGCTTTATGGCGTTTCACCTGCTGCGCGGGCCGGAACACGACGATCATGTGCTGTATTCGTCGCACACGATATGGCGCAGTCGGGCCGACTTCGAAGCCTGGACGCGATCCGAGGCATTCCGCCGCGCGCACAGCGACGCCGGGGGCAATCGCAGCCTGTATCTCGGCCATCCTGAATTCGAAGGCTTCGACGTCATCCAGACGATTGAGCCCTGAGGGGAGGATTTTTCGATGCGCTTCGACGGCAAGGTGTGCCTGGTCACCGGCGCGGGTTCCGGCATTGGTCGCGCGACGGCGATCGGCTTCGCACAACGCGGCGGCAAGGTGGTGGTGTCGGACGTGAACGGCACCAGTGCCGAGCAGGTCACTGCCGAGATTGCTGCCTCCGGCGGAACGGCGGCCGCGCTTGTCGCGGACATGGCCATTCCCGCCGAAGTCGATGCGATGGTGGCGCGCTCGGTGCAGGAATTCGGCCGGCTGGACGTGTTGCACAACAACGCCTTCGGCGTGCCGGCTGCGCTGCGGGAAAAGCGCCTGGCGCGCGTCGCAGACACCGATCAGGCGGTGTGGGACTATACCATCCAGGTCGGCCTGACTGCCGTGATGCAGGCCACGCGAGCCGCGTTGCCGATCATGCGGCAGCAGGGTGGCGGCGCCATCGTCAACACCGCGTCGATCTCCGGGCTGTTCGCCGACTACGGCATCGCGGCGTACAACGTAATGAAGGCCGGCGTGGTCAACCTGACGCGCGGCACCGCGATCGAGTACGCGCGGTACGGCATTCGCTGCAACTGCATCTGCCCGGGCGCGATCAATACGCCGCTGCTGCAGCGCTCATTCAGCATCCCGGGCTTCGCCGAGCAGACTCGCGCGGCCATCCCGATGGGACGCCTTGGCCAGCCGGAGGAGATGGCCAACGTCGTGTTGTTCCTGGCATCGGATCTGGCGTCCTATGTCACCGGCGCGGCGTTTGTCGCCGATGGCGGACTGACGGCGCAGACCGGCATTCCGACGCGGTTCCGGGACAGTAACTGATCGCGCTAGCGCCGTCGCGGTGACGCGGCGACCGCCAGCGGCGAGGTGATGTCGGCGAACGACTGTGCCAGCGAGGTCCGCACGTCGATCACGGTCGGCAGCCGCGCGTTCATCGCCTCGCGCAACGCCGGGCCCAGCGCGGCCGGATCGGTGACGCGCACGCCGTGGCAGCCCATGGCACGGGCGATCGCCGCGTGATCGAAGTCGGCGAACTCCGCCGCGAACGGCCCCCCGCCGTGTAGCACCCAGCCAAGTGCGTTGTTGTTGAACACCACGGTGATGATCGGGATGTCCTGCTCGATGCCGGTCATCAGCCCGTTCATCGTCATCGCGAAGCCGCCGTCGCCGCACACCGCGACTACCGGCCGGTCGGGGTGCACCAGCTTCGCCGCGAGCGCGGCGGGGATGGCGAACCCCATCGGCCCCGATCCCGCTGCTTGCAGGAAACCGCCCGCCCGCTTCGTCTGGTAGAAATGCGTCATCATGATGCGGTTCTCGCCGGCGTCACAGGTGACGATGGCGTCGTCCGGCAGATTGCGCATTAGCTCGCCGATCACCCGCTGCGGCAGGATCGGTGCATCGTCGGCCAAGTAGCCCGGCGAGTTGAAGTATCCCTTCTGTTCGCGCCATTTGGCGACCCGAGCCTCACCGGTCTTGCGGCGTCCGGGGGAATGTCGTGCGACCGCCTCGTGCAGTTGCTGCATGACCTGCGCGGCGTCTCCTAGCAGCACGTGCTCGGCCGGGAACGTCCAGGATGCGTTGCGCGGCTCGATGTCGATCTGGATAAAGGTCTGGCGCGTCGGGTCCAGCAGATCGCGGTTCTCCCACGCGGTGTCGCTCGGCCCAAGCTTGGTGCCGACCGCGAGCACCAGATCGGCCTCGGCGATGCAGGCATTCGCCGCCTCGGTGCCGAACGTGCCAAAGACTCCCAGCGCCAGGCTGTGGGTTTCTGCGAAGCAGCCCTTGCCGGCCGCGGTCGTGACAACCGGCAGTCCCGCCATCTCGGCCAGCGCGGCGAGCTGATCGTAACCTTGTGCAATGCGCACGCCGTTACCGACAATCATCACCGGCCGCGCGGCGGCCAGCAACGCCTTCGCCGCGGCAGCGACACGTGCAGCGTCGGCCGGTGGTGGCGGCGGCGGCAGATAGTATTGCGTGGGATACAGCCCAGGCTGCGAATCCGGCTTCACCGTGCCGGACAGCGAATCCATAGCGAACAGCACGGCAACCGGACCGCACTGTCCCGACAGCGCATGCTTGATGGCGAGCTGCGTCCCCTGCACCGCGGCGATGGGCGTAAGCGCCTGCACGACATGCTTGGTCACGCCGCTGAACGCACGACGAGCGTCCCAACTGCCGTAGTCGCCGGTCGCTTGCTGATAAGGCGCATGAAGATGGAACGGCGTCGAATCGGAAAAGTCGGTCAGCAGCAGCATCGGCGAACTGGACAGGTAGGCTTCCATTGTGCCGATCAGGCCGTTGCCCAGCACCCACGGCCCCTGTCCGATCATTACGCCAGGCCGGCGCGTAAGGCGGCCATAGACCTCGGCCATCACGCCGGCGAGCGATTCCTCGCGCACCAGCACCATGCGAAGGGAGTTCTGATACTTGCGCAGGCCCGAGACGATGCGGCCGGTGTGGCCGCCGGAAATGCCGAACACATACTCGATGCCGGCTTCCTGCAGCACCCGCCCAACCAGGTCGGCAGCCGGCTCTTCCTCGGTCAGCATGCGCTCGACTGTCATCGCTGTTTCCTCCATCGAGCAGGTTTCACTTGGCGGCCCGCCCTGCCTCGGTCATTGTTCCAGCATGGCGTCCTTGTCAAACCGGCTTCCCGGCCTGAACTTCAACCTCGGCGAGGCCGCCGACATGTTGCGCGACACGGTCGAGAGCTTCGCGGCCGATGAGATCGCACCGCGCGCCGCGGCGATCGATCGCGACAACGCCTTTCCGATGGACCTCTGGCGCAAGTTCGGCGAGCTGGGCGTACTCGGCATCACGGTGGAGGAAGAGTACGGCGGCGCCGGCATGGGCTATCTGGAACACGTGGTCGCGATGGAGGAGATCTCGCGCGCCTCCGCATCTGTCGGCCTGTCGTACGGCGCGCATTCCAATCTCTGCGTCAACCAGCTCCGCCGCAACGGCAGCGTGGCGCAGAAGCGGCGCTTCCTGGCGAAGCTGATCAGCGGCGAGCACGTCGGCGCGCTGGCAATGAGCGAGCCGGGCGCGGGCTCCGATGTCGTCGGCATGCGCACGCGGGCGGAGAAGCAAGGCGATCGCTACGTGTTGAATGGCTCGAAGATGTGGATCACCAACGGCCCGGACGCCCATGTTCTGGTGGTCTACGCCAAGACCGACCCGAAGGCCGGACCGCAAGGCATCACGGCGTTCGTGATCGAGAAAGGCTTCAAGGGCTTCTCCACCGCGCAGAAACTCGACAAGATGGGCATGCGCGGATCCAACACCTGCGAGCTGGTGTTCGCCGATTGTGAGGTGCCGGAGGACAACGTGCTGGGCGGCGTCAACGACGGCGTGCGCGTGCTGATGAGCGGGCTGGATTACGAACGCACCGTGCTGGCGGCGGGACCACTCGGCATCATGCAGGCGTGCATGGACGTAGTGGTGCCGTACGTGCACGAGCGAGAGCAGTTCGGCCAGGCGATTGGCGAGTTCCAGCTCATGCAGGGCAAGCTTGCCGACATGTACACCACGATGAATGCTGCCAAGGCGTATGTATATGCGGTGGCCAAGTCGTGCGACCGCGGCGAGACAACGCGCAAGGACGCCGCCGGTGCGATCCTTTACGCAGCGGAGAAGGCGACCTGGATGGCGCTCGAGGCGATACAGTGCCTCGGCGGCAACGGCTATATCAACGACTACCCGACCGGGCGGCTGCTGCGCGACGCCAAGCTGTACGAGATCGGCGCCGGCACCAGCGAAATCCGCCGCATGTTGATCGGCCGGGAACTGTTCCGCGAAACGGCATGAGGCGTCCGTCATCATCATGGCCGGGCTTGGCCCGGCCATCCACGTCTTTGCCAGATGCACGTCAGGAAGACGTGGATGGCCGGGCCAAGGCCGGCCATGACGGAAGGGCGAGAGCATGACCACGCTCCGCTCCGCCATCGACCCTCGCTCGGCCGAATTCGTCGCCAATGCCGAGTCTATGCGCGCGCTGGTTGCCGATCTGCGCGCGCGCGTGGCGGAGATGCAGTTAGGCGGTGGCGAGACCGCCCGACAACGTCACCTTGCACGCAACAAGCTGCTGCCGCGCGATCGCGTCGCCCGACTGATAGACCCCGGCTCGCCGTTTCTCGAACTCTCGCAGCTTGCCGCCTATGGTCTGTACGACAATGAAGTTCCCTCAGCCGGCATCGTCACCGGCATCGGTCGCGTCGCCGGACGTGAGTGCATCATTGTCGCCAACGACGCCACGGTGAAGGGCGGTACCTATTTCCCGATCACCGTGAAGAAACACCTCCGCGCGCAGGAAATCGCGGCGCAAAACCGGCTGCCCTGCATCTACCTGGTCGATTCCGGTGGCGCCTTCCTGCCGATGCAGGACGAGATCTTTCCCGACCGCGAGCATTTCGGCCGCATCTTCTTCAACCAGGCCAATCTGTCGGCGCAGGGCATCCCGCAGATCGCCGCGGTCATGGGCTCGTGCACTGCCGGCGGCGCCTATGTGCCAGCGATGAGCGACGAAACCATCATCGTGCGCAAGCAGGGCACTATTTTCCTCGGTGGACCGCCGCTGGTGCAGGCGGCAACCGGCGAGATCGTCAGCGCCGAGGACCTCGGCGGCGCCGATGTACATGCGCGCACCTCGGGCGTGGTCGATCACTATGCGCATGACGACAGGCACGCGCTGGCGCTGTGCCGGCGCATCGTCGCGGGCCTGAACCACATCAAGCGGCCGCAGGTCGCGCTGCGCGAACCGCTGCCGCCGCACTATGATCCGAGCGAACTGTATGGCGTGGTGCCGACCGACCTGCGGGCGACGTACGACGCGCGCGAGGTGATCGCTCGCATTGTCGACGCCAGCGAGTTCGACGAATTCAAGCACCTGTATGGCACCACACTGCTCTGCGGCTTTTCGCATATCCACGGCTATCCGGTCGGCATCCTCGCCAACAACGGCATCCTGTTTTCCGAATCGGCGCTGAAGGGTGCGCATTTCGTCGAACTGTGCAGCCAGCGCGGCATCCCGCTGGTGTTCCTGCAGAACATCACCGGCTTCATGGTTGGGCGAAAATACGAAGCGGGCGGCATCGCCAAGGATGGGGCGAAGCTCGTCACCGCGGTATCGACCACGTCGGTTCCCAAGCTCACTGTCATCATCGGCGGCAGCTACGGTGCCGGCAACTACGGCATGTGCGGTCGAGCGTATGAACCGCGCTTTCTGTTCATGTGGCCGAATGCGCGGATCTCGGTGATGGGTGGCGAACAGGCCGCCACCGTTCTGGCACAGGTACGCCGCAATAGGGAAGTGACGCCGGAACAGGACGAAGCATTCAAAGCGCCAATCCGTGCCCAGTACGAACGGCAGGGCCATCCGTACTATGCGACTGCACGATTGTGGGACGATGGCATCATTGATCCGGCCGATACACGGCGTGTACTGGGACTTGCGCTGTCGGCTGCGCTGAATGCGCCGATTCCGCCGACGCGCTTCGGCGTGTTCCGGATGTGACGATGTTCCGCACCCTGCTGATCGCCAACCGCGGCGAGATCGCCTGCCGCATCGCGCGCACCGCACGACGTTTGGGCATCACGACCGTCGGAGTGTATTCGGCGGCCGATGCCGATGCGCTGCACGTGAAGGCTTCGGATCGCGCCATTCTGATCGGACCGGCGCCGGCCCGTGACAGCTACCTCAATATCCCGCGCATCATCGAAGCGGCACGGCGCAGCGGCGCGGACGCGATCCATCCCGGTTACGGCTTCCTTTCGGAGAATCCTGAGTTTGCCGAGGCGTGCGCGAAGGCGGGCATCGTCTTTGTCGGACCGCCGCCATCGGCGATGCGTGCCATGGGATCGAAGTCCGCGGCCAAGACGTTGATGGAAAAGTCCGGCGTGCCGCTGTTGCCTGGGTACCACGGCGAGCGCCAGGGCGCCGCTTTCCTCGCCGATCAGGCGAACCGCATCGGTTTCCCGTTGATGATCAAGGCGGTGTCCGGTGGCGGCGGCCGCGGCATGCGGGTCGTCTCGCACGCGGATGAGTTCGGTGCTGCACTGGATGCGGCACGGCAGGAAGCCGCATCTGCCTTCGGCGATGACCGCGTGCTGCTGGAACGCTATCTGCCACATACGCGCCACATCGAGGTGCAGGTGTTCGCCGATCGGTACGGCAATGCCGTTCACCTGTTCGAGCGTGACTGTTCGGTGCAGCGGCGCCATCAGAAGGTGATCGAGGAGGCGCCCGCGCCCGGCCTCGACGACGATCATCGCGCCGCGATGGGGCAGGCCGCCGTCGCCGCGGCCCGAGCCGTCGGGTACGAAGGTGCCGGCACCGTGGAGTTCGTCGCCAATGCGGACGGCTTCTTCTTCCTGGAGATGAACACGCGCCTGCAGGTCGAGCATCCGGTCACCGAGATGATCACCGGCTTCGATCTCGTCGAGTGGCAATTGCGTGTGGCCGCGGGCGAGCCTCTGCCGGTCGGGCAGGATGCGGTCCGCATCGGCGGCCATGCGATCGAGGCCCGTATCTACGCCGAGGATCCAGCTCGCGAATTCGCTCCTTCCACCGGTCGTCTGGCGCTGTTCCGCACCCCCGAGTCGTCAGCCAATATCCGCATCGATACCGGTTTCGCGAGCGGTGACATGGTTTCCGCCCATTACGACGCCATGCTTGCCAAACTGATCTGCCGTGGTGCCACCCGTGACGAAGCGCTACGGATGTTGCGGCGCGCGCTGGCCGAAACCGACGTGGCGGGTGTCGCCAGCAACCTCGATCTGCTCGGTCGCATCGCCGCGCATCCCGAGTTCACAGCCGGCGGTGTGGATACCGGCTTCATCGCGCGCCACGGCGACACGCTGCTTGCGCCACAGCGTGAGCCGCCGGTTGCGGTGCTGGCTGGCGCCGCACTTTGTGTGCTGACAGAGGAGGCCGAAGCGGCCGCCAAGATCGCGACGTCCAGCGCCGATCACTACTCTCCGTGGCATGCAAGTGACCATTGGTGGTTGAACGCTGGCTTCGAACGTGAGCTGCCCTTCATCGCGAACGGACTGCCAATGCCGGTCAAGGTGCGCGGCGATGGAATCGGATGGCAGTTGGCGATGGGCGATCGCCGTGTCTCGGCCATGGCGACACTCGCGTCGGACGGACGGATGACGATGCAGCTAGACGATGCGCGCGAGCAGGTGTCGGTCATTCGTGTCGCCGACACCGTGACAGTCCGCCGCAACAGCGAAACCTGGCGGCTGCAACTGCCCGATCCGATCGCCGCCGCAAGCGAGGAAGACGATGCCGGCGGCAGGCTTGTCGCGCCGATCCCCGGACAGGTCACCCAGGTCGCTGCCGAACCGGGGATGGCTGTAACGCGCGGCCAGGTCATGGTCGTGCTGGAGGCCATGAAGACGGTGTTCCGCCTCGCCGCGCCTGCCGATGGCATCGTTGCCGCTGTCTCTTGCCAGGCCGGCGATGGTGTTGTCGAAGGTCAGCTTCTGGTCAGCTTTGCCGAAGACGACGGACCGAGGTGACTGCCGCGCGGCGCGCCGGTCTGTTATTATTGTGCCGCTGAGTCGGATGGAGGTTGCGATGGATGCCTTGCCGGAACGGGGATATTCGCTGGGCCGCACAGAGCGGCTGCGCATCCGGTCGGGCGCGTTCACTGGCCCGACGTCAGGACTGGCGCCGGGCAACGTGCAGGCCAACCTGGTCATCCTGCCGAAGGCGCTGGCGAACGATTTCTTGCGATTTGCCCAGGCGAACCCGAAGCCGTGTCCGGTGCTGGGCGTGTCCGAACCCGGCGATCCGAGCTTCCCGACGCTGGGGCGCGATCTCGACATTCGCACCGACCTGCCGCGTTACCGTATCTGGCGGCATGGCGAACTGGTCGAGGAGCCGACCGACATCAACCATGTCTGGCGCGACGACATGGTGAGCTTCGCGATCGGCTGCTCGTTCTCGTTCGAGGAGGCGCTGATCGAGGACGGCATCGAGGTCCGCCACATCACCTGCGGATGCAACGTGCCGATGTATCGGACGTCGATCCCGTGCGTGCCGGCCGGCGTGTTTCATGGCCCCCTGGTGGTATCGATGCGGCCGCTGCGGCCGGCCGATGCGATCCGCGCGGTGCAGATCACCTCGCGGTTTCCTTCGGTGCACGGCGCGCCGGTGCATCTGGGGATGCCAGAGCAGATCGGCATCACGGACATTGCGAAGCCGGACTATGGCGATGCGGTGCCGGTGAGGCCGGACGAGTTGCCGGTGTTCTGGGCCTGCGGGGTGACGCCCCAGGCGGCGATTGCGACCGTAAAGCCGGAGTTCTGCATTACCCACGCGCCTGGTGCGATGCTGATCACCGATCTGCGCAACACCAAGCTGGCGGCGCTTTGAATTGAAACCACGGATGAACACGGATGAACACGGATAGGATAATGGCTCAGCCGGCGGTGCCGCGATCGATAGGACGGCATCCGTGTTCATCCGTGGTTGCATGAGACAGTCGCATGCGTGAAGCGGTGGACCGCATCGAGGCGCTGATCCATCAAGAGGTGGGGCGCAACATCGACGGGCTGTTTGCCGCGGCGAAGGGCGGCTTGTGGCACGCGGCATCCGCTCTTGCGACTGCGTCCGATCGGTCGGTCGGAATCATCACCGGGTTCTATGTGCCGCTGGGCACGCCGCCGGCCGCAGAGACCGACGGGCCGGTCGGTGCCGCGATGCTGGCCGGCGCGTTGTCACGGGTCGGCGTTCCTTGCCGTCTCGTCACCGACGAACCGTGCCGTGGGACCTGTGCCGCCGCACTCCGCGGCAGCGAAATCCCGCTGGATGTGGTGCCGCTCGGCGGCGCCGTCGATGACACGGTCGCGCTGTGGCGCTCACTCGGTGTGAGCCACGCTGTGTCGATCGAGCGCTGTGGGCGCAGTGCCGATGGCGCACCGCGCAACATGCGTGGCGAGGACATCAGCGCCTTCACCACGCCGCTCGATGAACTGTTTCTCGCCGGTCCATGGCAGCGCATCGCGATCGGCGACGGCGGCAACGAGATCGGCATGGGCTCGCTGCCCGCGTCGCTGATCGGCGCGCATGTCGCGCACGGCGAGACGATCGCCTGCGCCACGCCGGCCGATCACCTGATCGTCGCCGGCGTGTCGAACTGGGGCGGCTATGCGTTGATCGGCGCGCTGGCAGTGATCCGCGACGATTGGCGCGCCACGTTGATCGATTGTCTGGATCCGGAGCGCGACGGTGCAATTCTGCAGGCGATGGTGTATGATGGGCCGGCGGTGGACGGCGTGACGCGGCAGCGCACACTCACCGTGGACAGCATGGCGGCCGAGGTGCACCACGCCAAGTTGCACGCGATCCGCGCGGTGGTCGAGGCCTATGGAGCGGCGTGAATTCGTCTGCGAGGGATACCGCTTCGCGCCAGAGACAGGAACACTGTCGCTGCACTACGCCTTCGATGGCGGCCCGAGCTTCGAGGAGCGCATCGCGTTTCCGGCTCGGGCGCTCTCGGGGGCCGACAGCGAAGCGCTGGACCGGGTGTTCCGCCTGCTGCTGCTGGCGTGCGGCGTCAGCTACTACAAGGCATTCGCGCCGGGGCGCGTGCGCTGTGCGGCATTCAAGCTGGATCCCGCCACTGCCGCCTTCTTCACCGACTTCTATGTGAAGGGCCTCGGCGAGTTCGCCTGGCGCAACGGAATTGATCTTGCGTCGCGCCTGCGCCTCGTGACGGATGCGGTCGAACCGCCGTCGGCGCTGCCGCTTGAACTGCCGCGGCTCACCTGCGTGCCGGTCGGTGGCGGCAAGGATTCCATCGTGTCGATCGAGTGCCTGAAGCAGGCCGGCGAACCGTTGGTGCTGTTCTCACTGGGCAGCGCAGCCCCGATCGAGGCGACGATCGCACAGGCCGGGCTGCCGGCAATTCGCGTGACGCGCAAGCTGGATCCTGCGCTGTTCGCGCTGAACGAGGCGGGTGCGCTGAATGGACATGTGCCGATCACCGGCATTCTGAGCCTGATCGTGCTCGCCTGCGCGATCATCCACGGTTTCGATGCGATTGCCATGTCGAACGAACATTCGGCCAGTGCGCCCAATGTTGCTGACGTGAACCACCAGTACAGCAAGTCGCTCGAATTCGAGCAGGCGTTTAGCCGGCTGCTGGAGCGGCATGTCGTGACCGGCGTGCGGTATTTCTCGTTGCTGCGGCCGCTGACCGAGGTCGCCATCGCACGCCGTTTCGCGCGCCACGCGGCGTATTCTCCCGTGTTCCGCAGTTGCAACACGGCGTTCCGCCAGTCGGCGGAGCTCCGGTCGAGCAACTGGTGCTGCGACTGTCCGAAATGCCGCTTCGTGTTCCTGGTTCTTGCGCCGTTCGTGGATCGTCAGCGTCTGATCGCGATATTCGGGCGCGACGTGCTGGATGATCCGGAGCAGATCGACGGATTTGCCGAACTGTGCGGATTGCAGCGGCACAAGCCGTTCGAGTGTGTGGGAGAGATCGAGGAAAGCGCCGCAGTGATGGCACATCTCGCTGAGATGGTGGATTGGCGCGGCGACGCGGTGGTGCGGGCGCTGTCGCCGCTTCTGCATGGCGACTTTGCCGCTTTGTTCGCGCAACGCGGGCCGCATCTGGTTCCCGCGCGATACCTGGCGATGCTCGATGCGTGTGGATGAGCTGCGCGGTCGACGCGTCGCAATCTGGGGGTTCGCGCGTGAAGGCCGGGCGGCACTGCGGTTCCTGCGCGAGCGCGATCCGGGCATGTCGATCACGGTGCTGGACGATGCGAACAGCGCCTGTGACGCCGATGCGCCGCTGATCAGCGGACGCGCCTCGATTGCCGCGGCGATCGGCGACTTCGATGTGGTGGTGAAGTCGCCAGGCATCGGCCTCTACGATCCACTGGTGATAAAGGCGCGGGCGGTTGGCGTGCGGTTCACATCGCTGCTCAACCTGTGGTTCGCCGAAACGCCGGCATGCCGGACGATCTGCGTCACCGGCACCAAGGGCAAGAGCACGACGACAGCACTGCTCGCGCACATCCTGCGCGGCGTCGGCTGGAACGCCGTGGCGGCGGGGAATATCGGGGTACCGGTAACGGAGCTGCCGCGCGATGGGCTGGATGCTGCGGTGATCGAGGTTTCGAGCTATCAGGCGGCGGATTTCTCGGGTCAGTGCGACCTTGCCGTGTTGACCTCGCTGTATCAGGAACATCTCGACTGGCACGGCGGTGTCGCGGCGTATCGGCGTGACAAGCTGAACCTGCTGCGCCATGCGCGGCGCTCGCTGATCCACCGCGAGGCGCTTGCTACGGTTGCCGAGGTGCTGGATCTCGATGGGCTGGACCATGGGACGTTTGCCGCGAGTTGCGATCTGCACGTGACCAACCGCTATCTCGCGCGGCCGCACAACCTGGCCAATTTAGCCGGTGCCCTGGCGGTGGCACGGTCGTTCGGCATCGATGCTGGTGAGGCGCTGCGTGCGGCGGAAGATTTTCCCCCACTGCCGCATCGCCAGCAGGAGATCGGCGAGGTGGATGGCGTGCTGTATGTCGATGACAGCATCTCCACCACACCGGAGGCGACGATTGCGGCGCTCGAGGTGTATCGCGATCGGCCGGTGACGGTGATCATCGGCGGTCACGACCGGGGCATCGACTATAGTGGGCTGGTCGAGCGTCTGAGGACACAGCCGCGGCCTGGTGTTGTTTTCCTGGATACCAGCGGCAGATGGATTCACGATCTGCTTGGCGCCGGGGCACTGGCGGATACGATGCGCGAAGCCGTATCCCTGGCCAGGGGGATGACACCACGCGGTGGTGTCATTCTGCTGTCGCCGGCCGCGCCAAGTTATGGTCGCTATCGCAGCTTCATCGAGCGCGGCGAGGATTTCGCACGGTGTGCCGGACTAAAGGCCGCGTATTAAAATAGGCGCTTTGTCGCGATGCCCGCTCCCTCCGCCATCGCAGCCAGTTTCGCCCAGACCACATCATCCGCCACGCGGCCGCGTCCCGCGGAAGTGTCGAAGCCGCAATCGGTGCCGGCCAGCACGCGTCTTGGATCACCCACCGCACGCGCTACCAGCTCGATACGGTCGGCCACCACTTCGGGATGCTCAACGAAGTTGGTCAGCGGATCGATCACGCCGGCAACGATCACCTGGTCGTCGTCGAGCGGTAGGTCCTTCAGGCAGCGATACTCGTGTGCGTGCCGCGGATTGGCGAACGGCAGCACGAAGCCGCCGACCTTCGCCTGGCGGATCGCCGGCAGCACCTCGGGCAACGCCACGTCGCAGTCGTGCGGACCTTCGTAATTGCCCCAGCAGGCATGCAGCCGCACCCGATCACGCGGCACGTTGACCAGCGCGTCGTTGATCGTCGCCACCACGCGCTCGACGAAGCCGACGAACTCGCCGAGCGGGCGGTCCTGATAGGACATATGCCGTTCCATTGCGAGATCGGGCGCGTCGATCTGCAACACGAAGCCATGCGCGACGATGGTCTCGTATTCCACCTGCAAGGCGCGGCCGAGGGCGGCCAGGTAGGCGTCCTCGGTGTCGTACCACGCGTTGCGCATCGCCGCGGCGATGATGCCGGGCGACGGCGCGGTCATGAACGCTTCGGCGAAGCCACCCGGCGATGCATCGAGCGCAGCACGGAAGTCCGCGCACTCCGCCTCGACCGCCGCGCGGTCCAGGTAGCGCACCTCGCCGATCGCCTCGGGCACGCTACCCACGTTGCTGACCGACTCGTTCACCGCGTCGTGCGCCGCCTTCCACGCCATGAAGGCCGGATAGTGCGTGGCGTCGGCGAACACGCGGCGCGTCCAGCCGCCGCCGAACCCGCTCATGCGATGACGCACATAGAGGAAGAACGCCTCGCGCTGTTGCTCGCCGTTGTTGGGGATGTCGATGCCGGCGGCGATCTGCTTCGCCACCACATCGCGCACTGCCGCCTTGCCGACGCGATCGAGTTCCGTGGCATCGATCGCCTCGCCGCGCGAGCGGCGGACATAGAGCGAGGTCAGCGCCGCCGGACGAGGCAGGCTGCCGGTATGGGTGGTCAGAATCCGGTCCTGGCTGCGCAGCATCGTGTTTCCTCCCGACGTTGTTGGGCGTTGCCGTGACAGGGTGATGGGTTTCGCTGCGCTCAACCCATCCTACAGCACAGCCTCGTAAGCTCGTAGGATGGGTTGAGCGCAGCGAAACCCATCGGTGCGACCCGCATCAACCCGCCATTGCCTGTTCCAACACGCCAGTGTAGCCGAACAGGCCGACCGCGCCGCCGGTGTGCAGGAACACCACCCGCTCACCCTTGCCGATCTCGCCCTTGCGAATCAGATCGATCAGGCCAGCCATCGCCTTGCCGGAATACACTGGGTCGAGCAGCACGCCCTCCAGCCGCGCCAGCATCAGCACCGCCTCGGTCATGCCCGGTGTCGGATGGCCGTAGCCGGGGCCGACATAGTCGCAATTCGCCACCACTGCCGAGCGCGCGATGCCGCCGCGCACGCCGATATAGTCCGCCGTGGCTTCCGCCAGGCGGTGCACGTTCGCCTCCTGGCGGTCCTTGGGCAGCCGCACGCCGATGCCCAGCACTCGGACGCCGGCGTTGCACCCCTCAAGCCCGACCACCAGCCCCGCCTGCGTGCCCGCGCTGCCGGTGGCGGTGACCACTCGGTCGATGCGCAGCCCCATCTCGTCCGCCTGCTGCATCAGTTCCTGGGCGCACGAGACGTAACCGAGCGCGCCGACCCGGTTGGACCCGCCGCCCGGGATCACGTATGGCTTCTCGCCGGCTTCCCGCAGCGCCTCGCCCTTGGCCTCCGCCTCGGCGTTCATGTCGGCCCCGCCGGGGCGGTACTCGATCGCCGTGTCGAACAGCCGGTCGAGCAGTACGTTGCCACTGTTCAGGTAGTCGCGGTCGTTGGTGTCGATCCGGTGCTCCAGCAGCGCGGTGCACTTCATGCCGAAGCGCCTGGCCACCGCCGCGGTCTGGCGCACGTGGTTGGACTGCACCGCGCCCTGCGTCACCAGGTGCGTGGCGCCCTGCGCCAGTGCCTCGCCCACCAGCCACTCCAGCTTGCGCACCTTGTTGCCGCCGGTCGCCACCACTGTGCAGTCGTCGCGCTTGATCCAGATCTCCGGGCCGCCGAGGTGGCGGCTCAGATTGGCCAGCTTCTCGAGCGGGGTGGGGGTGGGGAACAGGCGGACACGGGGAAAGCGGGCGAGGTGCATGAAATCTCCTGCCAACGGCGCGGACTAGCTGTAATGTCCCGCATCCTGACGCGTCGGACAATCCAGCGGGTTGGCCGTGTGACGTCATGGTGACAAACGGCGCCCATGCCCCAAATTGGGCTTACCTTGGCTGATGGAGAGAGCGATGCACATTCTGCGACGTCGCGGTTGGGAATTGTCCGAGCGCCTGGCAACTCCGGAGGCACTCGTGCTGGGCCGCCGCACCGCTTTGGCCGGTGCCGGCTCGGTGGCGCTGGCCGCGCCCGCCCTCGCGCAGGCTGCCGCTGCGCCGGAGCGCAACCCGAAATACGTTGCCGGCCGCGACATCACGCCGGAGAAATACGCGACCACCTACAACAATTATTACGAGTTCAGCGAAGGCAAGAACCTGTGGGAGGCGGCGCAGGTGCTGAAGCCGCGCCCCTGGACGATCAGTCTCGAGGGTGAACTCAAGCAGCCGCGCACCATCGGCATCGACGACCTGCTGAAACAGGTGCAGCTCGAGGAGCGGGTCTATCGCCACCGCTGCGTCGAGGCCTGGGCGATGACGGTGCCGTGGACCGGCTTCCCGCTCAGCCAGCTCGTGAAAATCGCCGAACCGCTGGGATCGGCGAAGTACGTCGTGTTCGAGACGGCGCAGGACCCGAAGATGCCGGGGCTGCAGTCGCCGTTCTATCCCTGGCCGTACATCGAGGGCCTGGCGATCGACGAGGCGGCGAACGAGCTGGCGTTCATTTCCACCGGAATGTATGGCAAGCCGCTGCCGCCGCAGGACGGTGGGCCGATCCGGCTGACGGTGCCGTGGAAATATGGCTTCAAGTCGGGCAAGGCACTGGCGAAGATCAGTTTCACCGAGAAGCGGCCGGTCAACTTCTGGCAGGCGATCCAGCCGTCGGAATACGGCTTCTGGGCCAATGTGAACCCGGCCGTGGCGCACCCGCGCTGGAGCCAGGCCCAGGAGCGGCTGCTCGGGAGCAACGAGATGGTGCCGACACAGATCTACAACGGCTATGGTGAGTTCGTCGCGTCGCTTTACAGCGACCGGAAAAATGAGAAACTGTTCATGTGATCACGCAACGCATCCTCGCCGTGCTGGCTGCCATGCTGCTGGTCGGAGCCGTCGCCCTGGCGATGCTCGGCCCGCCCGAGGTGCCGCTCGGCCAGGTGCTGTTCATGGTGGACCACGACCTGATGGACGCGGTGCACCGCTTCATCGGCACGCACCTGGCTTCGTGGCTGTGGGACTACCTGATCGCGCCACTGATGATGCGGCCGGCCTGGTTGGTGCCGGCCGGGCTGGGGTTGGTCTGTGGTGGCCTGTCGCTGTCGTTGTCTACGCGGAAGCCGGCGCACCGATCGCATCGGCGGAGTTGAAGGGCGACAGCCGCCGTCCTTGCGAATTCCGCACCGGCCTGTCGGCCGACCCGGGCGGGACGAAACTGGCCGCCGATGATCCCCATCGTCATTCCCGCATTGCGAGGAGCGGAGCAACCGGTCGACGGGTGTCAATTCACCCGGCGCTCCTTCCCGCTGCGCGACACAGTGAGCTTATCAGGCTATACCGCCGTCGGAACTTTCTTGCGCACCTTCGACCGCCAGCTCGTCACGGCGCACTTTGTTCAATGCGGGCAGTTGCTCTCGGACGATGCCCCATAGCACCGGAGCGGCGATATCGCCATACTCGTGGCGAAGCACGTTGCCGACGCCGGCGACATTCCGCCAGGGGATTTCGGAATGCCTAAGCTTTAACTCGTCGCTGAGGTGACGACTGGCTTCCGAGATGATCTCAATGCCGCGCTGCACGAGCCATTGCTTCTCCCAATCGGCCTCGAAGCCTTCAAGGCTGAGCTCTGCCGTGACGTGCAGCACACGTTCGATCGCCTCGCTCATGTCGGTGAGACGTGGAGCCTGAGGCCGGTAAGCCATCAGAATATCTGCAAGGCTGAAGCTTCGATTCTGGGCCGCAGAAGCTTATGCAGACTGTCGCGCGTTGTAACGTCGGCCTTGTGGCCGAGAATATCGGAGGCTCGTTGTCTCACGTCCATCAGGTCAAACAGACTGAACTTGCCTCGCTCGTAATCGAGGAAGAGATCGATGTCAGAGTCGGGACGTGCTTCATCGCGAACGGTTGACCCGAACAGATACAGGTGCCGGACACCGAGCTGCTTTAGCTCGGCCTCGCGCTCCTTCAGCTTCATGATGGCTTCGTCACGCTCCATTGTTCAAGCATAGCACGGCCAGAATGGATCTTCGAGCGGACTGCTAGCGATGTACGGACTGCGCATTCGGCATGGTGGTGATCGAGATGGCGCTGATACGCCAGCACCGTGCCGCGATCCGCCACGTGGCCGCGATTCTGGCGCTCACCCCACCAATCTGCGCGCGATTGCGATCACCCGATGTGCCTCACTCCACAGATTGTACTCGGCGAGTGCATCCAGCTTCGCCCACGCCGCCTCGGTGACATCGGTGGCGGCGACCGGCTCGCCCGAGACCCAGCGCGTGGCAAAGTCGATGATCGTATAGTGGAAGCGCACACGTCCGGTCTCGTCGCGGCGGATGTTGTCCACCGTGGCGGCGAAATGCAGCGTATCCACTTCGAGGCCGGTCTCCTCGAGCAGCTCGCGCCGCGCCGCCTGTTCGGTCGTTTCACCGACCTCCTGCGCGCCGCCTGGCAGCGTCCAGGTGCCGACATTGGGCGGCTTGCCGCGGCGGACCAACAGAACAGTGTCGTCCTTGATCACCACGATCCCGATCCCGACAATCGGCCGGGCCGGATATTCGCGATCGCTCATTGCTTGGGCGGTTCGGCAGGCGCGGCCGGCTTCTCCGGCGCCGGCGCTTTCAGATCGTCGAGCGACGGCACCAGCGCCTTCTGCTTCCAGGCACCGAGCTGATAGGTCCAACCGGCAAGCCGCGCGTTCAATTTGTCCGCCTCGTCCTTGGTCTTGTCGTTCCCGGTTGCAGCGAAGCGCGCCCAGATGTCCTTGTCGCCCTTGAACACAGTGGCCGTCACCGCCAGCCCATCGCCGGTGGTGTACACCGACTGGCCGACCTTGTCGCCGACCGATTCCTTGTCGGTCTGTACGTCCTGGAACGTCAGCAATTCCAGCCCTCGATCGACATCGTCCAGCTTGTAGTCATCGAGCGGCGGATGCTCCGCCGGCGCCTTCATCGCCAGCCTCTGGCCGTCGCGGGCCAGTTCCAGCGTGTCGTCGCCATGCGTCACCGTCACGCTGGCGATGCGCGCGTGGTCGATGTTCATGATGTCGCGCTCCAGCCAGAGCTGCGGATCGGCATCGACCTGAAGACTGCCTTCCGCGAGCCAGGTCTGGTTGTCGTCGGTACGGCGCACATAGACCTGCTCGGGCACGTTGCCCTGCGTGCGCACGCGGCGATGGCCGACGACCACCGCGACAACCGGCTTGCCCGACGCATCGAGCAGGCGCAGCAGATTAGAGGTGCCGGTCTTGCCGTTGGGGTCTTCCAGGCCGAGCCGATTGAACTGTTCGGGATCGGTGGTGCGCTGCTCGACCAGACGTAGTTCGGTCAGCGCCGTCAGCATGCCGCGCAGCTTGCTGGCCTGCACCCCGTAGCCGCCACGGTCCTCCAGGCCCCAGGTATCGCCGTGCTTCACGATCGCGGTGGTCTTGCCCTGATGGATGATCTCGATCCGCGCGACATCCTGCAACTTCGGCGCGAGATCAGGGAACATCAGTCTGCCGCCGTTGTATGCTTGTTGCTCGCCCAGTCGTTGCGCAGTGCCGAAGTACCAGCCGCCGGCAACGGCAAGGATGCCGATGACGACGAGGGCGATAAGGGTGTGCGGTTTCATGCCCGTGCCCTCGCGCGGCGACGGCTGCGCAGCACGCCGAGAACGATTGCCACGATCGCCAACAGCACGGGCACCAGCACGATGTTGAACACACGCAGCTCAGTCTCCAACCGCGAGATATCGAGATTCAGATTGAACTGCACCACACGCAACTGCTGGCGCGTATCGACGATATCCTTGCGCGCGGCGTCGATCGCGGCGCGCTGCTCCGGGGTGATCACCGCCTGCGCGCTCGCCTGATCGCTGCTGCCGGGGCCCTGGCGTAGCGCGCGCAACTGCTTCTCGGTATCGTCCAGATGCTTTTGCAACGCCTGCTCGCTTTGGCGGAATTTTGCTTCCGCCTCGCTCTGCATCTGGTTCACCAGGATGAACGGATGGTTGGTGTCACCGCGCGAACGCAGCCCGATCAGCGCGTCGCCGCCGGCGAGCGTGCCGATCAGGTTGGCGACAAACGGCCCGTTGTCGCTGAACGGCATCGCGGTCTGCTGGCCGAAGAAGTCGGTGATGCGCACCCAGAATCGGTCAGCCAGGATGTCGCTGTCGGCAACCACCACAAGATTGGCCGGACCGTCGGTCTGCGCCTTGTAATCCGGGAAATTCTCCGGACGTTTCTGGTCCTTTGCCAGTTCGGGCGGTCCGGTGAACGCTGACTTCAGCACGCCGTGGACGCGCGCCGCGATCACACGCGGCCCGCCTTCCGGCTTGAAGTCGGCCAAAATCTTCGCGGGATCCGGCATCTTCACCAGATCGACCGGAATCTCGCCCGAGCGTGCGCTGCTGGCCAGCAGCGGCGTGAACTCGATCGTCGCATTCGGCGCCTTGCTGATCGAACCAGCCGACGCGACGGTTACCTGCTGCAGATCGGCGGTCGCCGGATCGTCGTGGTTGATGCCATCGCGGATGTTGAACCAGGCGACGTAGCTCACCGCCTGCACCCGCTCATCGGCATTGGCGCGCACGCGCCAGGCGCCGGTGAGATCGCCGACCACTTTGGTGGGATCGAACACGATGCCCCAGGCGTCGAACAGCTTCTTCAGGTTGGAACTGGTATCGCTGGGCGGCATGCCGGTGGGCGACGGGGCGGCGGCCATCGCCTCGCTCCACGGATCGACCATCACCATCAGCCGTCCGCCGCGCATGACGAACTGGTCGATCGCATACAGCGTCGCGTCCGACAGGTTTTGCGCCTCGGCCACCAGCAGCACCTGGATGTCCGGGTCGATCACCTGCGCATCGGTGTTGACCATCTTCACCTGATTGGTCTGCCGCAGCAGCATGGTCGAGGCATAGGGCTGACCGCCCGCGGGGGCCTGGCCGCGCATCGCCATCATCATCATGCGCGGATCGCCGTCGAGCGGCAGCGACGACATGACGCCGATTACCGGCCGCTTCGGGTTCGACAGGTCGTAGATCAGCTTGGTGAGGTCGTATTCCAGGAAGCGTTCCCGCTCTGGCTGGAAGAAGGCGATAGTCCGCTCGTCGTCTTCCAGGTTGCTGCCGGCGAGGCCGAAATAGACCTGCACGCCGCCCTGATCGAGGGGCACTCCCTGCAGGCCGTAGGCGAGAGCACGGTCCTCTGTGTCGCTGAACGGCTCGGGGTCATAGAGTTCCAGGCGGACCTTGCCATCAGAGACCGCGGCGTATTCGCCCAGCATCTCGCGCACGTGGTCGGCATAGGTGCCGTACACCGGCACCGTGCTGCCGAGCCGGCGCGAGTAGAACAGCCGCAGCGTGATCGGCTCCTTCAGGCCCGACAGGATCTGCCGCGTTCCCTTGGACAGCGTATAGATGTGACTGCGTGTCAGATCGACGTGCAGGTTCGCCAACCGCGCATCGGCGAACATGTTAATGCCGATGACGATCGCGGCGACCGCGACCACGCCGATGATGGAGAACCAGATGCGGCGGCGCATGACGTCAGTCCGCCTTCCGCTGTTCGACGATCACGGCGTTGAGGAACAGCCAGAAACCGATGAAGGTGGTGAAGAAGATCAGATCGCGCAGGCTGACGACGCCGCGGGTGAAGTCCTGGAAGCGGTCGATCACCGCAATGCGCCGCGCGACCTCGGCGAGTGCCGGGGTGTTGCGGGACAGGAAGTCGGTGACCACCGGATAGGATGCGACGGCGAACACGAAGCATACCGCAACCGCCAGCACGAACGCGATGACCTGATTCTTGGTCAGTGCAGACAGCGCGGAGCCGATCGAGAGGAACGCGCCTGCCACCAGCAAGGAGCCGACATAGCCCGAGGCGATCACGCCGTTGTCGGGATGTCCCAGGATGTTGACGGTGATGACGAACGGGAAGGTCAGTACCAGGGCGATGGCGCAGAACGCCCATGCGGCGAGGAATTTGCCCAGCACTGCCTCGGTCTGGGTGATCGGCAGCGTCAGCAGCAGCTCGATCGTGCCGAGCCGGCGCTCCTCGGCCCAGAGCCGCATGGTGATGGCGGGGACGAGCAGCAGGAAGACCCACGGGATGAAGGTGAAGAACGGGTTCAGGTCGGCCTGGCCGCGATCGAAGAAGCCGCCGAGGTTGAAGGTCAGTGCGCCTTGCAGGACGAGGAATATGACGATGAACACGGAGGCGACCGGGGTGGCGAAATAGCCGCCAAGTTCGCGTCCGGCGATGATGAAGACGTTGCGCACGCTTACGCCGCCTCCATCGTCAACTGCCGGAACACGTCGTCCAGTTTCCCCGACGGATGCCGGCGCTGCAGCTCGACCGGCGTCGCGTCCGCCACTACGCGACCGGCGGCTATGATGATCGCGCGCGTACACACCGCATCGACCTCCTCCAGGATATGCGTCGAGATCACGATTGCCTTCTGTGGTGCCATCTGCGCGATCAGCGTGCGCACCTCATGCTTCTGGTTCGGGTCCAGCCCATCGGTCGGCTCGTCCAGCACCAGCACCGGCGGATCGTGCAGCAGCGCCTGCGCCAGACCGACGCGGCGCTTGAAGCCCTTCGACAGCGTCTCCACCGGCTGCAGCAGCACGCTGCCAAGCCGGGTCAGCTCCACTGCGTGTTCGACACGCTGCGCGAGTTCGCGGCCGACGAACCCGCGCACCTTGGCGCAGAACGTGAGAAAGCCGGTGACGGTCATGTCCGGATAGGTCGGCGCGCCCTCCGGCAGGAAGCCCAGCACACGCCGGGCCGCCACACCGTCATTCTGCACATCGTGACCGCAGATGCGAGCGATCCCAGCGGTGGGGATCATGAAGCCGGCCAGCATGCGCATCGTGGTCGATTTGCCGGCGCCATTCGGGCCGAGGAAACCAAGCACCTCGCCACGCGCCACGTTGAAGCCGACGCTGTCCACTGCGGTGAAGCTGCCGAAGCGTTTGGTCAGCCCGACGATCTCGATCAGCACAGGTTGCCCAGCGGCGCTCACCCGGCACCTCCCCCTCGTTCTCCCGTAGGCCGGCGGGAATAGCGAAATCTGCCGGCAATGCAAGCCATGGCCGCCCGGATGACAAAGGCTTAACGCACCGTTATGCTGCATTGCAGCGCGACCGCCAGAAGGGGAAGATCCAATGCCTTTGGAATCAATCGAACGCAGCATCGACACCGACCTCGCCGCGGCGCAGTGCCAGGCGCGGGTAGATCTTGCCGCGGCGCATCGGCTGGCGGTGATGCACGACTTCCACGAGGGCATCTTCAACCACCTGACGCTGCGCGTGCCGGGCTGCAACGATCGCTACTATCAGATCCCGTTCGGCCTGCATTGGTCGGAGGTGACCGCGAGCTGCTTCATGGAAGTCGGCTACGACGGCACGCTGCTCGCTGGTGCGGGCGAAATCGAGCAATCCTGCTACTGCATCCACGCGCCGATGCATCGGCTGCTGCCGGACGGTGCGGCGGTGTTCCACACCCACATGCCGTACGCCAGCGCGCTGGCGCGGCTCGAGGATCCGCGCATTCTGCCGATCGGCCAGACCGAACTCGGCATCATGATGGTGACGGAGTACGACAACACCTATACCGGCCCGGCGATCGATCCGGCGGAGGGCGAGCGGCTGGCGGGCGTGATCGGCGACAAGAAGGTGCTGATGATGGCGAGCCATGGGATCGCCACGGTCGGCGTGTCAGTGGCCGAGGCGTATGATCTGCTGTACTACACGGAGCGCGTGGCGCAGGTGCAGCTCTACGCGATGTCGAGCGGGCGGCCGTTGAAGCTGCTGCCGGAGGACGTGATCGAGGCGACGTTCGCGGCGTACCGCAAGGGAGAGACGTATGGCGGGCGTCAACCGTACGAATGGCACTTCGATGCGCTGAAGCGGCTGCTCGACAAGCGGGAACCGGATTACAAGGACTGACGCGCAGCATCATGGCGGGGCTCGACCCCGCCATCCACGACTTTACTTCGCGTATCCAAGACGTGGATGGCCGGCCTGCGTCGGCCATGACGTGGAAGGTCGCGCCCCTATTGCGTCAACCGTTCGTACGCCGCTGACATCGTCAGCGGCCGGTCGGTATCGACGCTGACCCCGCATAGCGTTCGCCGCATCCCGGGTGTGCGCCGCTTTTGGAACGCAGCCCGTGTCGCCTCGTCCGCGCCGTGCAAAATGCCCTGCGGCGTGTGCGACAACATGCCCGGCTTGCGGCTGCCTGACTCACCGTGATGGACGAACACACTTTCATCGTTGTCGACGTTGCGGTGATACGACGGCAGTTCCTCGGCGTTCAGGTCCGCCACCGCGATTGCGGCACGAAGGTGATCACCACGAACCCGGTCGCCTGGAACGTGCACCAAGCCGAGGGCGCCACATGGATGCGGTCCGAGCTGATCGGAATGATGTCGCGGATGTTCAGCTTGTAGGGGAACAGATCGCCCTTCCACCCCACCGACACCAACGGATTGTTGCGGTAGAAGATGGAGCTGTGCGTGCCGCCATGCTTGACCCGCAGCTCCCACTCGTCGCGCTGGGGCCAGTGTTGGTCGTGCAGCTCCGGCAGCACCAGGACAGTGGGATCGACCGGCATGTGGCGGCCGACCTGCTGGTGTTCGGTCAGCGACAGCGGGGCCGGCGATTCCACCACCAGCATCTGGCTGTCGCCGGCGTCCGGCATGACGCTGAACGTGATGCCTTTGGGGATCAGCACGTAGTCGCCCGGCTCGTAGACGAGGCGTCCGAACTCGGTGGCGAACTGTCCCGTGCCCTTGTGTACGAAATACAGCAGGTCGCCGTCGGTATTACGGTAGGCGTAGGGCATCGCCGCGGTGCGCCGGCTGACGGCGACGCTGACATCGGCGTTGGACAGCATCACCTCCGGCATGCCGCGCGGATCGCTCAGGTCGGACGGCTCGACCCGCGCGGTATCTGCGACACGACGCGGATGCAGGCTGCCTTCGACGCGAACGACTTCATTGGGGGACCGTGCTCGCGGTAGATCATCGCGACCGGGCCGAAGAACCCCTGGCGGCTGATGTGCTCTTCCCGCAGGTCGCCGAGGCCGATGCGCGCCTGGCGGACGTGGCGGCCCTTGGTGTGGTGGATCCAAGAACGCATTGGGTGGGGCTCCTTGCTTCAGAGGGTCATAGCCGCTCATTCCGGAGTTCTTCGAGAAACTGCGCAGGCCGCAGCACCCGAATACTTCGCCACGGGTCCAGCACCAGCAAATCCTCATCGCCTGACACGATGACGGTCGCGCCGGCAGCCAGTGCCAATTCCAGATAGCGGTTGTCTTTGGCGTCGCGGCAATCCTCCACTTTGTCCTTCGGCTCTGTCCAGAGCGCCGCCGCGGCCAACAACTCGAGAATCTCGTGGCGCCGGTCGTCGGTGAGAATCCGCGCGAACTTCGGACGCGCCAGCACCGCGGCGATTTCACCATATACCAACTCCGATAAGGCTATTGTGCCCCTCGCACGCGCGGCTGCTATGGCGCGCCGCGGTTGTCCATTGGGGTTCAGGGCGGCGGAAACGACCGTGTTCGCGTCGACCACATAGACGCTCAGGTCCGACGCTCCGCGTCGTACGCCGCCAGTTCGGCCTCGATGTCGGCCTCGGTCAGCCCAGCGTCCTGCGCCTCTGCGGCGGTCCGCTCGAACAGCGCGATCAGCGGATCGTCAGCGCCTGGCCGGACCAGACGGTCGACAAGGCGGCCGACAGCCTCACGGCGCCGTGCGTCTGAGAGAGCGATCGCGGTTGCCTCCTCGACGGGGATTTCAATCTTCGATACTTGGTTCACGGTGGACCTCCGCTAAATTGCCTCAGCAGAAGAAAGGATCGTCCTAACTGTCTCTGGCCAGCCCTCGCATAGCTGGGCGCGCCTCAACGTAGGCCGCGAACAAAGAATCCTTGAAGCGATAGTACCTCTCGCGGACCCTCTCTATCTCTGCACCAAACTCGTCGGTTACGAGCTGACCCACATACTGACTGGAATTGTCAACTCCTGCCTCCAACGCCGCCTTGTATGCGTTCGTTGTCCAGACCTCCCCCTTGTCGTCTTGATTTTCTGCTAGCGCCTTCAGTACCGATTCGCGCTGAGTAGACGACGCGACAGCTGTTCGGTAACGCCCCTCCAGAACCGGATCCGACCCGTTCTCCGCAATACTTTGCAACACCATCTCGATATCGTCCAAGTCTATTAGTCGCTGGTCGTTCATATAGGCAGCACGAAAGGCGAATTTGCCGATCAGGTGAACCAGATATGGATGACCCTGAGCTAGATTGATCAGCCGATCCCTGGCACTGTCAGAAAATGTAAAATATCGGTAAACCTTCTCCTCAGCTATCGATATGATCTCCCCGAGCTCATTGCCCGACATCGGATCTAGGGAGATGATTGTTCCGGCGAATAGCCGGTCCGACGATTCGTGCTCCTGCATCAAGTCTTGTATATCCTTGGCCACTCCCACAATACAGAATTTGACCTTTCTGGTATTGGTTGCGAGCGCCTTCAGGAAGGGCCCGATCCCAGATGGATTTCTGATCTGATCGAATTCATCGACCACGATCAGTATTCCATCCTGGGTCAAATTCTCGTCGATCAGATTCCTAACGACGTTCTCGAATACCGCCTCGACGCTCTGAGGCGCTGTTACGGCATCGCGCGTTTCTTCAATGGTGTGGCCGGTGCCGGCCTCGCCGCTCAAGCCAAATAGCCTAACAGCAAGCTTGGGTGTCAGACTGTGAATCATTTTCTTTGTTTTCGGGATATCGTACAGCCACGGTCCTAGACAGGCGTCAGACGTGAGCAGTCGAGCGAGCAGGTCTTCCCGGTCTCTTACCTCGTTGCCGCAGGCTAGATAAATGACCTGATAATCGAATTTGTGATCATAGCCGAGCTTCAGCTTTGTAAGTAAATCATTATTACCCCGGCCAAAATTCTGGAGCTGCCGGGCCAGAGAGGTCTTGCCGATGCCCCTGTTGCCGACGATTGCCACATTGGCACCCTCTGCCATCAGGGAGAGAAACGCGTCGCCCACTGGTTTTGCGCGCCCAGCAAACCTGTCGACATCGCTAATCTCTCGCGCGGGCTGGAAAGCGTTCTCAGTCTCGTAGAGCGTTGGCCTTCTCGTAATCATGGTTTTCCCGAGGATCCTCACCCCGCCTGTGTCGTGCGCGACCACCGTCTCTATACCACAGCAGCCATCGTTAGTCAGGTTTGTTTGCAGGCGGACCAAGTTCCGTCCCAACCTGGGATGAACTCGGCGGCTGACCAGCCGGACCACCTTAGCAACTGGGCCTCATCCTGCCGCCAGCGTCCGCATCGCCGCCGTCCGCTCGAACAGCCGCAGCAGCACGCGCACCGCGCGCCCCCGCCCGGTTTCCAGCTTCGGGTCTTTCCCCAGCAGCACCGCGGCGTCGCGGTTCGCCATGTGCAGCAGCCCCTCGTGCGCGATTGGATCGGCCAGCCGGAACCCCGGCAGCCCAGACTGCTTCGTTCCCAGAATATCCCCGCCGCCGCGCAGCCGGAAATCCTCGTCCGCGATCACGAACCCATCGTCGGTGTCGCGCAGCAGTGTCAGCCGCCGCTTGGCCGCCTCGTTCACCCACTCCTCGTGCAGAAGCAGACAGAAACTCGCCGCCGATCCCCGGCCGACGCGCCCACGCAACTGGTGCAACTGCGCCAGGCCGAAGCGTTCGGCGTGCTCGATCACCATCACCGTCGCGGCCGGCACATCGACGCCGACCTCGACCACCGTCGTCGCCACCAGCAGCCGGCAGCCGCCCCCGGCGAACGCCGCCAGCGTCGCATCGCGCACAGCCGCGTCCTGCCTTCCGTGCGCCAGCCCGACCGCCTCGCCGAACCGCTCGCACAGCACCGCGTAGCGTTCCTCGGCGGCCGCAAGGTCCAGTGCTTCGCTCTCCGCCACCAGCGGGCAGACCCAATAGACCTGCGCGCCTTCGTCCAGTTTGCGCGCCACCGCCTCGAGCAGATCGGGCAACGTCCCCAGCGAATGCAGCGATGTGCGCACCGCCTGCCGTCCGGGCGGTTTCTCGGTCAGGCGGCTGACCTCCATCTCGCCCCATTGCGTCAGCAGCAGCGTGCGCGGGATCGGCGTCGCGGTCATGACCAGCACGTCGCTCAGCTCGCCCTTGCCGCCCAGCAGCAGCCGCTGATCCACACCGAACCGGTGCTGCTCGTCGATCACCGCCAGCGCAAGGTCGTGATACTCCACGCTCTCCTGGAACAGCGCGTGCGTGCCGACCACCATGCGCACCGCGCCATCCTTCAAGCCGCGCAGCAACTGCGCCCGCGCCCGCCCCTTCACCCCGCCGGTCAGGAGCGCCACCGGTTCGGGCGACAGCCGCGACAGCGTGCGGTGATGCTGCTTCGCCAGCACCTCGGTCGGCGCCATCATCGCTGCCTGCTTGCCGGCCTCCACTGCGCGCAGCATGGCGAGCAGTGCCACCATCGTCTTGCCCGAGCCGACATCGCCTTGCAGCAGCCGCAACATGCGCCGACCGGACGCCAGGTCGGCGTCGATCTCCGCCAGCGCCTGCTGTTGCGAGCCGGTCAGCGCGTAGCCGAAGCGCGCCAGCGCCTTGGCGCGCAGGCTGCCGTCGCCGGTCAGGCTGTGGCCAGGCCGGGCGCGCAGCCGCCCGCGCACTACCGCCAGCGCTACCTGATCCGCCAGCAGTTCGTCGTAAGCCAGGCGGGAGCGATTGATCTCCGCCGGAACCGCGGACGGCGCCTGCAGCGTGCGCAACGCCTCGGCGAACCCCGGCCATTTCTCGCGCCGCAACAGTGCCGCGTCGTGCCATTCGGGGAACGAGGGCAATCGCGTCAATGCCTGCGCCATGGCGTTGGCCACCTGACGCGGCCATAGGCCACCGGTCAGCGGCCACACCGGCTCGATCGACGGCAGCAACTCCGGCCGGTTGGCCGGCACAACATGCTCGGGATGTGCCAGCGTTCGCCGGCCGCCGAACAGCTCGACCTTGCCGGACACCAGCAGCTTCGCCCCGACCGGCATCTGCCGTTCCCGATTGAACTTGAAGAATACCAGCTCGGCGAACCCGGTGCCGTCTGTCACCACGACGCTCCAAGGCTGGCGTTCGTTGGCCGGTGGTTCGTGGCGCACCACTTCGACTGCCAGGGTCGCGATCTGGCCAGGCCGCGCCTCGGCGATGGTCGGGCGCTGGCGGCGGTCAAGGTACGACTCGGGCAGGTGGAACAACAGATCGATCACCCGCTCGCCGCCTGCGGCCTTGGCGATCAGTGCGCCCACCGTCGGGCCGACGCCCTTCAGCGTGGTCAGCGGCGAGAACAGCGGCGTGAGCGGATCATGATCCACGGGCTGACATGGGGTTATCCCGCCGCTATATGACACCGCGCCGATGAGTGAACCAGAATCAGCCGTGCTCGATGCGAGGCGTCGCCGTCTGCTGTATCGCGCCACCCATCGCGGGACGTACGAGAATGACATCGTGTTCGGTGGCTTCGTGCGACGGCACATAAACGCATTCCGCGAGTCGGAGCTTGTGGCGCTGGAGGCGCTGCTGGAGCTTCCGGACAACGATCTGGCGGACTGGTTGACCGGACGTCTGCCGATCCCGCCGGAAGCCGACACGCCGATGTTGCGGCGTATCCGGGATGAGGTCGCACGATGACGGCGTTCCACCCCCACCCGTCATGGCCGGGCTTGGCCCGGCCATCCACGTCTTTGTCGCACGTATCCCGCAAAGACGTGGATGGCCGGGCCAAGCCCGGCCATGACGATAACGCGACGCGTCGTCAGTGACCGCCACCCCGGTCTTCGGCGCACCAGAGGGATGGGACGCCTTCCTGCTTGCCCGCCGCCGCGGCGAGTTCTCGGGCCCGATTCTGCATGCCACGCGCGACGATGCGCGGATGGCACGGCTGGCCGAGGCGCTGGCATTCGTGGCTCCCGAGGCGGAGGTGCTGCGGTTCCCCGCCTGGGACTGTCTCCCTTACGATCGCGTATCGCCCAACCCGGCGCTGGTATCGGAGCGTATCGCCACCCTGGCGCGGCTGCTGGACAAGCCGACCAGACCGCGCATCGTGCTGACGACGGTGAACGCGTTGGTACAGCGTGTACCGCCGCGTTCGGCGTTCGCCGGCGCCAGTCTGGAGCTGCGCACCAACGGGACGGTTCAGCCGGAGAAGCTCGCTCGGTACCTGGAGGCCAACGGCTACGGTCGCGCCGGCACGGTGATGGAGCCGGGCGAATACGCCATGCGCGGCGGCATCATCGACATCTTCCCTGCTGGCGAGACCGATCCCGTTCGCCTCGACCTGTTCGGCGACACCATCGAGTCGATTCGCGTGTTCGATCCTGGCACCCAGCGCAGCGGCAACCGCCGCCAGCGGTTGACATTGCGCCCGGTGTCCGAGGTGCCGTTGGACCCCGACGCGATCTCACGCTTCCGCTCGGCATGGCGTGAGATCTTCGGCCAACCAGCGGCCGATGATCCGATCTATCATTCGATTTCGGAAGGCCGGCGGCATCCCGGCATGGAGCACTGGGTGCCGCTGTTCCACCAGCGGATGGAGACGCTGCTCGACTACCTGCCCGGCGCCTCGGTCAGTCTGGATCATCAGGCCGACGAGGTTCTGGCAGCGCGGCTGGAAATGATCGAGGACCACTACGCCGCGCGTCGCCTGGTCCCACGCGATGGCGAGGTGCCGTACCGGCCGCTGCCGCCGGATCGGCTGTATCTCGATCAGGCCGGGTGGGGTGCGATGCTCGCTGGCGGCCCGGTGTTCGCCTTCTCGCCGTTCGGCAAGCCGGACGGTGCGGTCGGCGTGGATGGTGGCGGGCGGCCCGGACCGCTGTTCTTCCAGGGCGGCGGTCCAGGCAGCAACGTGTTCGACCAGTTGCGCGGCCAGGCCGAGCGCTGGAGCGGCGAGGGGCGGCGGATCGTTGTCGCCGCCTGGACCCGCGGCTCGCGCGAACGGCTCGCCAACCTGCTGCGCGAACACGATTTCCGCGATCCTGTGCAGGAAGACGACTGGGCAGCGATCCGCCGCAAACCGGTGGGGTCGGTCTCGCTGGTCACGCTCGGGGTGGAACGCGGTTTCGTCGCCGATCAGTTGGCGCTGGTTGGCGAGCAGGACCTGCTGGGCGAGCGCATCAGCCGTCCGCCGCGGCGACGCCAGCGCGCCGACCAGTTCATCGCCGAGGCGACCGAGATCGCCGAGGGCGACCTGGTGGTGCACCAGGAATACGGCATCGGCCGCTATGATGGGCTGGAAACGCTGGCTGTCACTGGCGCCCCGCACGACTGCCTCCGCCTGATCTACGACGGCAACGAAAAACTGTTTCTGCCGGTCGAGAACATCGAGGTGCTGTCGCGCTTCGGCAGCGAGACGCAGGGCGTGGCGCTCGACAAGCTGGGCGGCGTCGCCTGGCAGTCGCGCAAGGCGCGGATGAAGCAGCGCATCCGCGACATGGCGAGCCAGCTCATCCGCATCGCAGCGGCGCGCAAGATCCGCGATGCCGCGATCATGGCGCCGGGCGAGGGAGCCTGGGACGAGTTCTGCGCCCGCTTCCCGTTCGCCGAGACCGAGGACCAGGCACGCGCCATCGCCGACGTGCTGGAGGACCTGGCGTCAGGACGGCCGATGGACCGGCTGATCTGCGGCGATGTCGGCTTCGGCAAGACCGAGGTCGCGTTGCGCGCCGCCTTCGTCGCGGCGATGTCGGGCGCGCAGGTCGCCGTGGTGGTGCCGACCACACTGCTGGCGCGGCAACATTTCCGCACCTTCTCCGAACGCTTCACCGGGCTGCCGGTGAAGGTGGCGCAGCTTTCGCGGATGGTCGCGGCGAAGGCGGCAACCGAAGTCCGGCGCGGCATCACCGACGGGACGATCAACGTCGTGATCGGCACGCATGCCCTGCTGGCGAGGTCGGTGGAGTTCGCCGATCTCGGCCTGCTGGTGGTGGACGAGGAGCAGCATTTCGGCGTGGCGCACAAGGAGCGGCTGAAGCAGCTCAAGGCGGATGTGCACGTGCTGACGCTGACCGCGACGCCGATCCCGCGTACCCTGCAGCTTGCATTGAGTGGCGTGCGCGAGATGAGCCTGATCAGCACGCCGCCCGTGGATCGGCTGGCGGTGCG